>Ga0180433_10000048_pt1 | contig 184396 bp, 232 predicted proteins | sample SS_ome_8_FD_132980 | JGI IMG/M metagenome (GOLD analysis project Ga0180433, IMG submission 132980) | Hypersaline lake sediment archaeal communities from the Salton Sea, California, USA - SS_1_D_1 metaG | ecosystem: Environmental > Aquatic > Non-marine Saline and Alkaline > Hypersaline >...
ATTATAGTTCACTACAGGACATTTTCCGCTCTTTAAATAACTCCTAATTTCATTAGTTATTTTTTTTATCCCTCTCCGTTTCTGAGGTGTAATCAATACCTTATACTTGCGCTTTGATCCCGTATATAACAAGTATCCGTAATTATATTTGATTCCGAAATGTTCTTCCAACAGTAACACTTCGCATAATAGTTGCGCCTCGTCATTTTTCCTTGGGGTATCACCGTTCCACCGTCCCTTTTTAATTTCCATAGGGATTTGTTTTCCGTCTTCGGAGATAACATAGTCTACTTTAGATTTCATACACAGTATATCCGAGATCAAATAGAGTTCCTTTCGTTTTTGGGTGTCCAACCAATGGTGTTCCGCCACATAAAGTCCGATATCCATATCTTCGTTTCTAATGGGGATTTTTAACCTGTTTCGCACATACCATTGCCGTTTGCAAAATACAAAGGCATTGACCTGATGGGGCTCTAGATAAGTGTGCGTAAAGGTATTTATCATCGTCACCTCATCGGAAAATAGATCGGGGTATAGGTATTTTTTTCTCCGCTCAGATACTTAATTAAGTTATAACATTCGATTTTGATCGCCTCTTCCACCGATATGTGCCGTTTTAAGGGGATATAGCGGAATGACGAGCGCAGGTAAGTCTTCCATTCCCGCAACCAGATTTCTTTTCCCTTTTTACTGAGGTAACATTTGAATTCGTCCTTATCAAAATGTTGAGGAAGCAAAGTGCCTTTGTGATCCAAACGCAAGATCAGGTTGTCCACCAATAGCGGGCGGAATATCTCGGAAATATCTAACGATAACGATGCCCTGTTTTCGTGGGGCTCGTGTAAAAAACCGATCTGTTGATCAAGCGACGCTCGATACACGATATAATCCACTTTATTATATAGCACCACATTTCCGAACGACAATATCGCGTTTCCTTCATCCTTCGGAGGTTGGGTGGATCGTTTGTCAAAGGGCAAGTGATACAACATCTTGCGGAAGGCTTTAAAATACCACTTCATTATATTCCCTTCGATTCCCCTGAGACTTTTTACGGAATCGGTGTTCCGTATTTTTTCCATCCACTCGTTCATCTTTTCGAAATAGTCGGCATATTCCTGCCGTTTGTCATATTTGCGGATCATTTTTAAGCGGTTAATGCCCGCCTTCATTACCAGCGCTTTCGCAATGTGTAGTTTGCGGTCTTTGTTTCGGAATGATTCGTATTGCATCAACTTCACCACCGATGGTTGTTGTTGGGCTGGCATAAAGACGCCGATGGGCGATCCGTAAAAACTGTTGATGTAACAAGGGAGTTTAAGATCGTTGCACAATTTCAACAACGGTACGGATACCGTGATGTTGCCGTAGGTCTCGATAGAATTCAATCGGGACACGGGTATCTTAATATGTTCGTTCCGACCTTCGGGATTGGGGATCACGCATTCCAGCGTGTCGTTGCGCTTTTTCAATTCTACATTCGATTTCAATATGTATAGGGTTTCTTTCATAGTATTTTTCCTCCGTTAGATGATGACGAATTGATCTTCTAGTTCTTTGCCCATTGTAAGGCGTTTTTTAACCGAAGCGCGGGTTACAAAATAGATGATCACGCTGTCTTCGGTCTGGTTAATGGTTTTTTTAAGGTCATTTTTCAGGGCGTAAAGTTGGCTTTTAGTTAATTCTCCTTCAAACACCGACTTCTGTACGCGGTATAAATATTGCTCGCAGATTTTTGCCACCTGCCTAAGTCTTTTGGCGTCGGATATATCATACACTACTATTCTCATTTTCTTCACTTTTTTGATTATTGTAATTTATTTGATTTTTTTGATTTGTCGCAAGGCAACATCGAAGGCTTTTTTAATTTTAAGGTAATGGGCATAGCACACATCCCTATAGTCATTTTTATTAAGAGGCATCCCTGAAGCTTCCATCTCAGAATTGAGAATTAAAAAATCGCTCCATTTTGCGCCTTCTTCATCAAAATCCAATGGCGGTGCTATTGTAACTGCGTCGTTGTCACAGTAATAACATTTTACCATTAAAATCCTCCAATTTTTTGTAGTTTGTTGCTATTGTTTATTATTTGAATCTATTTCTAGTTTGTGAGTAAGCTCAAAAGCTAGCACATTATCATTTTTATATGTTTTGAATCTATTTCTAGTTTGAGAGTAAGTTAAAGATGAAAAAAAATTCTAAAGGCAAATTTGAATCTATTTCTAGTTTGTGATTAAGAGGTAGTATATCTATATACTTAATAATCACTTGCCTTTATAAATATATCCTATCCATTATTTGAATGGATATACATTTTTCCTAATACCGTCACCGTCCCATTTCCCGCAATATATCCTTTCCGTTTCAGTATTTTGCGGTATCGGTGCAAGGTGGATTCGTTATAAGGCTCGAAAGTGGTCTTAGGCAGTCCACCATCCGCGTATTCATCGCTGGGTGATGATCGATCCACCAGATACGCCGTCAGCGACCTGTTTTTCACGGAAGATCTCCAGTATCTCCATATCCTTAATAAACATTCCGTTAATTTATCGTTCAGGGATGCTATATTTAACGGAGGTATTTCTCGGGCAACATTTTCTTCTTCTTAAAAATATACCAATTTACTGATCCCCTGAAACGACCTCCGAAAGTAGGAATAGGCGTAATGGAGTGCATAGGAGACAATTTTCCTTCCGCCCGTAATATCTACTATCACATCATTATTTTTCTCTTTTTTGAGCGCATCATAAATGGTCTGGAACGAGCTCACAAAATCGGTGTGCGGGACGGCAATGTAAACGATCTGGACATCGTGATCTAATTCTTCCGTTTTTTTCTGTATTTCTTCTTTAAGCTCTTTTATTCGGCGCTCGATTTCGGGAGCATTGGCTTTGGAAAGGATGATGCATATCTTTCGTACGGCGTACTTGTGCATAAAGTGATAAATGGACTTAGTGTGTGTTCCCATACCGCAAAACAGGGTGATGATTCTAGGTTCTAATAGCATGATTATCTTTTTGTAGTGGTTGTTAATTTGTTTGAATCCATTTCTGGTTTAAGAGTAAGAATGTTTCTTCACACCATGTAATGGTTCTTCATTTGAATCTATTTCTAGTATGTGAGTAAGGGGTATTTAAAACGCATTGTAATGCGTTTCCGTTCGGTTTCGTCCGTAGTTACTGGTACTTACAGACAAAATGATCTATAATATAAATGTGCGTTCTTCTTTATAAATACACCGTTCTAATTTTATAGAAAAAAAGGAGAGAAGGAAAACTTCTCTCCCCAAAAAAATGAAAAAAAATGGGGAAAAAAAATAAGCATAAAAGATTATGATGTTTTTACTATACTATAGTGTCCGAATCCGACATTAGAATTACTTCCCATCCCGATGAACTGTCCGATGTGCAACAGATTCCACAGGTGCTCTTTCATCTCCGCATCGCCGTTGATTTTTATCGTAAGGTATCCCACGACTCCTGGAACGCGGATTTTATTCTTGTTGTGGGGTAAAGTGAAGTGCGCGCCCCTCGATTCCGTATCATTCCGCAAAATGCGGATATAGGGGCGCAATTCATCGGCGTCAAATTCCTTTACAATTCCCATCATCTCCATCTTGGTCAGTTGCCACTCCAAGATACTCCGCTCGTTGAGGGGATAATAGTTCTTTTCCGAAGCCCTGTAAAAGGCGGTGGGGGTGTGCAATCGCAGGGTGAGGGTCTCGAAGTGCTCGGGTGGGAGGTCGAAGGCGTGATCTTCCACTTCCGCCGTATCAACGGTCGCTTCCATCTTGCCGAAATTCAATGTTATGTTTTTTACCAGCGCCTTGGCTACGGATTGGTTAGTGGTGTTTACAAACCACATCCCGCCCGTTCCCTTGGGCACGGCATAGTAGCCCTGATGATCGGGGCATTTGGCAAACGCGTCCAGATGAAAAAGCGAAAATGACCACATAGACGGCGAGGTGTCATCGTGTAACACGAACGCCAGCTTCGGGTCGGTGTTTTCTAAGAGGTTGTAAAACATCCCGTGGTATTTGGTCATATCATACAGCGGTATCTCGGCGTCTGCGGTGGTGGTAAAACGGAAAATGACCTTGAATAATTTTACTGGTTGTGCCCATTCTAAAGGCATTTTTTTGGTTAATTCAATCATAATTGGCATCTCTTTTTTAATGGGTAATTTATTCAAATTATTTTTTTATATACCTTCGCCGATGGATCGAAAATCGCTAAGGCGAAGTATTCGTTGTAAATAGATAAGCAACGGAAAATATGTGATCCGTATGCTGTTAATTTTTTGTTGTATTTTTTCAATAACTCGTTCATATTCGTAATTTGCATATCGCTTTTTATATTCGGGGGGCGACAGTGACAAGCGATCAAAAATGGATATCATATCATCGGGTAATTCAATATCGGAAAGATTTTTAATGCCTACCCGTTTACTCGAAGTATGGTGAGTCATAATAGCATAAGAAATCAAAACCTCCAAATCTTTGGAGATTTCGTCTGATCCCAAAGGATATTGAGAAAGATAGCGAAGTGCTAAATATCCGCCTTCTCTTGCGTGTCCTATACCTCGTTCATAAGTATGTATCCTAGAATCGTAGGTAGCTCGGGACAAATAATCCCCGCTTCTATATGCGGGATGGTGAGGATTGTGCTTTTTTTGTACTTTTTTAATGTGCCGTTGCCATTCTGTGTTTAGTTTACCTAGGTCGTGTAATTTGGTCATATATTCTATTGCTTTTTTTAGTACGGAAACGGAAATGTTGTATACTTTCGCTAATGTTGTTAATATTTCCGAATGATCAGTCAATTCCCATACGCATTTATACGCTTCAATAGAATGAAAATGAAAAGTCTCGCAGTCATACTTATAATGGGTGAGGGGTACTATTTCTCTCTCTTTAGGAGGAGTAATTCCACCCGCTCCATATCCGATTTCTAGTCCCGCTTCTTTTGTATAAGACACTATATCATTGAAAAGAATAATGTGATACGGATACTCATTTAATTGATCCGCCGAATTAAAAGGCGTATAGATATATTTCTTTTCATCGCTATCATAATTCCGTATATACCCCCATAGATCGCCTTCTTTTTCCATTTGCTGTAATTTGTATTTAAGTATAAAAGGAGAAATCGAAACGGTCTCTCGGGGTATTGTATAATCGGATGGTGTGGAAACGGCGACATTGGTGGAGATGATATTGCGGATATATTTTCGTTGGTGAGAGCGATGGTGGGAAAATAACACATTTTTTTCCAAAGTTTTCCGTTCACTTTTCAGTCTCTTTATGATGGAACCAAACTGCTCATTATCATAATCTCCAAAAATGTCATTTACCAGCGCTATTTCTGAAGAAGCATTGAGAACGCTAATAGTTTGCAATTCCTTCCAAGTGCGATCAATGATAGTTTTGTACCTGCGATACGGTGCAATATATCGCTTCAAAGAGCTGTCCAAAATTTCGTGAACAAAAACATATCCAACTTCCGCGGGGAAACGAGCACATCTTCCAAATCGTTGTACGAGCGTATTAATGGGTGCTAAATCGGTATATAAATAGCGACAGGTAATATCTAGTCCCGCTTCGATGGTTTGAGTAGCCACCAAGACGGCGTTTGTATCTTCGTTGCTATTTTTCCCAAACAATTCCAGTAGTATATGTTCTTTAGATCGCCTATCTTCGGCGATGAATCGGGAATGGAGCAAAAATATCTGGTGATCTTTAAGGGTAGCGTTTTTTCGGGATACCAATTCATTATATATCTTTTGTGACCTGTCCACCGTGTTACAGATGACAATACTTCTTCCGTCTCGGGACAAGATTTCATCGGCATCCATCGGGCAAGAACGACACTCCACATATTTTTTGCTCGATTGATCTATGGCGCGCAATTCATCGGAGGTAATGTCCACTACTTCCGCGTTGAGAATGCTCGTCAAATAATCTAGAGCCTTATCCGATAGCGTTGCCGACATAATGGCAAATTGAACAACAGGAGATAGTCTCTGGAGCATTTCCAAAGTAGAAAAGCATAATTTATCCGTGTCAAATAGGTGAAACTCGTCAAAAATCATATTTGCACCTACCAATGCTCCGCGAGTGATATTTCGCTGTCTCTTATAAGTTCCGTACGGAAAAGACAAATAGGAAGCTAAAGTTTGGTCAATGGTAGTTACTATTTCTTTACTTTCAAATAATGGGTCTACGGAATGATCGCCACTGTGGAATATAATTTCTGGAAACACGCTTTCTAGTTGAGAATGAATGCCTAAGGTCAAAGTGCGCAACGGGACAGAATAAATCATTCTCCTAGTGACATTATTTTCCCTATTTCTAAACAGGTGAGGAATAGTAACCCCCAATGTTTTTCCGCTTCCCGTAGGGGCTCGCAACAGCAAGTTTTTCCCTTCCAACAATACATCGGAGCATCGTTTTTGATAAGGATAGGGACTGTATCCCGTAATATGACTAAAAAATGAAGCGTAATCCTCCATTTTAATCTCCGTGTCCTATATGTGCTGATATAAAGTATATCGGCGTGAAGATGCGGTGATGCGGTAAGGAAATAAATACGGAATGAACTGTCGCTTGGACGAAGATCCGTAACCAGAATATTTTTTTAGCATTTCGAGATACTCCTTCGAACTTTTCCTTTGGTGATAATAATAATCATCAAGAGCAATCACAAATCCATTTATGGAATCGGCATCATCAAGAGGAATTACAATACCTTCAGGTATTTTTTTGGAAATTCGATGGGATTTATAGGATATCAAAGAATCTTTTTTGCCTAAATAACGGATGGTACTCAAAGTGTGAATCAGGGATTCTATGTCAGATTCTTCCCATTCGCTTACATCAAATATTACCGTTAAATCGCCGTCGTAATAGACATATTCTTTATACATAATGGTGGAATCGAAACTCTCTTCGATCTCGCCTTCTAATAAATCTTTTTTTGCTTTCTTTCGCTTCGATTTTAATTGCGTATAAAAGGTTTGATTAACCACTAATTTAGAAGGTAAACAAAAATATACAGAGAGCGGTTGAATCTTTTCGAAAAACCCCACTAACTCATCGGTGTTGTGTTCCTGAGCATATTGGTTGATCAAAGCCGATTTCACGCAATGCGGTGTGGGGCAAAGATACGATTTCGACCCTTTTGAAGTGGTATCCGAGCGACGCAGGGAAAAAAATCCAGTCGCCATCGCATAGGTAATCATTACATATTTTTTCTGTTCGATCATATTGGTCTCCTTTTAATTAATAATAATAGATAATCGTAAATAAAAAAATAAAATAAAAAATTTAAATTAGGGACGCCATCACTTGGGTAAATTCACTCAAGCTGTTAAACTCCCGCAATTCAATGGCGTCGGTAGATATGGAATTTATATTTTCGGCAATAGAGCGCAGTTCTTCTAAGTAGTTTTCGTTCAGTGCAGATACAATGGGAGCGGGAATGTTCTTTCGGGAAATGGACACCGTTCCTTTGAAATCCGTAATGTGCGGTAGCATCGTGTTCCTTTGAGCGCCTTGTATATTGGTGTAAGTAGAAATGATGGCGCTGATTAGTACTTTGAGCCGTTTTTTTCTTTCTTCTTCGTCAATGGCATATTCCAGCGTATATTCGTTGCGTCCGATGTGTTCCGCATTCACGAACATCAAAGTTGCATATTCTCCCGAATTGTTAGGTCGGTAAAAAATATTCTGCCCAACATTGCTTCCGTCGGCATCATCTCCTTTTTTGCCCGATTCTTTGGAGAATTTGACATGAAATTCCCGATCTGTATAGACTTTGTCGGGGATTCCGTTTACCACACCCGTTTCATAACAACTTTTGCGGTGAATATTGCCGATAGCGGTTTCCGTGATCATAATGCCGTTTAAATCATCCCCTACACAAAGTTGGATGATTCTATCCGATAATTCTTCATCGGATAGTTTTTTCTTGCCGTTCTGCAGTTTTGTTTTTTCTTCCATATTAATGCGGTTCGCGTGGTTTACTTTACATCCTGCGCACAAATCCAATCCTTCCGATTTGGCAATCTCGTTGATATATTGGGCAACGCTGTGCTTTAACATATCCCCCGAAATGGCGTTTACAGTAATCAAGTTTCCGTCTTTGACAACGGTTGATTGCCGTTCGATGGTAATGTTCCCTTCGTTCCCTTCGTTATTGAGATCGTGGGTATTAAGGGTAATCGCCCCGCTAATTCCGATGGTCTTGATTTCATTGGTCATCTTGTTCATCACTTTCGTTTGTTTCTTTTTTTGGTTTTTTTGCCGTACCGTAGGCGAGCAATAGATTACACACCATTTTGGTGTCATAGTTTTCGATGATTTCTACTATTTCGTTTAAATCATCTTCGGAAATACCAGCCCTTCGTTTTTTAGAATCGGTAATTTTTCCTTTCTCTATGTTTCTAGCAATTTCCCGATTATAACTTTGAATGAAGTCCATTAATTCCGCAACAAAGGTTTCTTTCCGATTAGAGCTTTGGTACAAATCGCTAGCCAAAGTGTAGTGAATATCCCAAATCCAATTTCCTTTGGATTTGAAATATTGCCCGTTTACGGTGGCATTTTTGATTGCTTTAGCAATCGCTTTAAATCCGTTTTTTTGTGTTATATTTTGCATATGTTTCACATCCATACTGGTAATAAATGTATCCAGTGTATGTTTTTTTATTCCACGCAGTTCTGGGTGGTGAATTTTCAGTCGAGCGTGGAGAGAGCAGAAGTCCAAAAAATCGGACAACTGTCCCGATGAGATAAATTCTTTGTATTTCATAATGAGCTGGAGAGTATCCTTTTTTTCGTTTATCCGAGCTATCAAATACCCCATATCGTTCAGCGCCATTTTCCATTCATATGCATCTTTTCTAGTTCCGATAGAAATATACGAAGGAACTTGTAAAGAATGGAAGTGAAAAATCCCACGAGTTCTTCCGAAGTCCATAAAGGTGACAAAATACATACTATTTACCATATCGCAAAGACGCACTTCGGGTAATAGATCATCTTCATCCGCATTTTCCAACATAGGATGGTGAGATATTAAACTTTTTAACATTGTGTTAAATATAACGCACTCCCGTCGCTTTCCGTAGGTTTTTTGAAGCAGTGGTTCGGCTCGTAAATCTTCGAAAATGTTTTGTAGTTGATCCAGCGTGATGGAATGGGGGACTATCGTATAGAAGGTGATGAATTCTTTTTCTGATAAGGTCTTCACATAATTAACAAGTCCAATCCACTTCATCCATTCCCAAAAATTATTGGTAGCTTTGCGATTAGTATCACCGCCGTATTTATTCCACACTCCCATTGATTTTTCGGGATCGGTAACTTGCAGATGCGTGCATTTTCCAAAACACTTTAGGGCGGGTTGAGAAATCGATTCCAACAATTCGGGTAATTTACCTCGTTTAAACTTATCCAGATACTCCTGAATAGTTTCTTTGACTTCTTCTTGGTGTTCATATACTCCCTCGAATATCATTCCATCCGTTTTTCCCGTTCCTTTAGTGAGAGCAATGCTCCAAAAATCCGAGTACGAAGGATGGATTTCTATATCGTCGTTGCCATCTTCTTTTTGTTTTTTTAGTTTTTTCAGCTCATCAAGATATATCACCCCCTCCCGATCTTTGGATTTGTCCCGTTTTGTCGAATTCCTTATCAAAAGCTCGAACATCGGGGTAATCTGTAGATCAGGATCAACGGTTATGGGAGATTCGGTCACCAGTTCATAGTGAGTAATGACATCGCGTATCTCCACACTGATCTCTGAGTGTAAACTTTCTAGCAACTTCGCTATCCCGTAGGTCATAATGGTGTCTGTATAAATATCGCCGAATTTGGGTATAGTATATCTCATAATATATGGAATTACCATTTGATTTATAAATCAACTTGGTACTATAGGATCAATTAATGGCATTCTTAATCTCAAACTAGAAATAGATTCAAATTTGTTTTATAGTATCAAAAAAAATTCCTATGGGTCTTACTCTCATACTAGAAATAAATTCAAATAGTGTTTGTTTTTTCATTATAAGAAATTAAATATTCTTACTCTCATACTAGAAATAGATCAAACCATTTTCTACCCCTTTTTTTATATACTTCCCCTTACAACACCGACTATGTCAAAACATAAAGTAGGTATTAATGTCCCGACCGAAGCCGAAGTGAAGCGCCTCGTGGCGGAAATTAAACAAGACGGCGATAATCCATTGCAGGACTTCTGGGAAAACTTCAGGAACAGCTTATGCGATTCTATGACTTCGTTCGGCACGCAACTCGGTTGTGGAAGCTCCGAACAATCGTCCTTTGTTGGGAGTTTGTGCGGTATGATCAACGGTCTGTTGGAAACCGTAGGGTGCGACCCTATTCCAGAAGAGCCAGAGCCAGAATGCGTTTCTGATAGCGATTGTCTTCCCTATGAAAATTGTGTAGCTAACTTTTGTGTAGACGATGAAGAACACTGCCATAATTCAGGATGTGAGGAATATGAAGATTGTAACGAAAGCTCTGGAGAATGCGAAATAGCGATGGATCGCTGTGAAGATAATGAAGATTGCACTTGGGATCAGACTGAACAGCTTTGTAAAGTAGAAACTAATTATTGTGTAGAATGTCTTGAGTGGCAAGACTGCAATCCTTCTGGTGGTGAAGAATGCAACAGTAATGTATGTGAAAGCTGTCCTCCAACGGGAAGTTTTTGTGATGAAGATGAAGATTGTTGTTCTTATATGAATTGCAATCTTGACTTCAATCAATGCATCCTTCCTTAATGTTCGATTGATCACGGTCGGTCGACCCTCCATACTCTTATTTTTAAAGGTATATGCTCTATATTAAAGTAACAGTAAATACTATTAAAATATGATGCAAATGAATTTTACAAAAAACAAACAGGTTAAGACTACATTAGTTCTACTCTTATTTTTCGTATCGGCGGTGGGATGGATGATGCAATTTCCCCAAGGAGAAAATGCAAATTTCGACCGATCCGATCCAACTAATGCGCCGATTCAAGAGGAAATAATCGAAGATGTCAAACAGTCACAGCTATTCACGGCTACCCCTTTGGCTGTAAATGGAAACGGGACTTCATTATATGTTAATGAAAGTTATAAAGCTGTTAATAGCGGGCATATAAATGGTCAAAATGGAGGGACAATTCAAAGTTTTAATGTTACAAATGTACCTGATGATATGATAGGTCACTATGTAAATGTTAGTGTTGATCATTTGTCTTTTGTTAAGAATATTATGATCCAAAATGGCTCGAGTAATCACATTGCTGGTTCAGCAAACCCAAGTTTAGCACAACCTTTTACAATCAATACCATCGGAATGTCAAGTAAAGTATATTTAACAAAGGTTAATGTAACTTTAGATGATTTTCCATCAGGTAGTTTAGATATGTATATTTATAATGAAAGTGGTGGCAATCCTGATAAAAATATTACTAAAGCATTTCAATTAAGTGGAATATCATCTAATGAAATTGAGTTTGAATATGAAATTCCTCTTGTAGATCGTCCTGTATTGGAAGGAGCTACTATTTATTTTGTTGTATTGAATTACACAGGCGATGAATTTTATTGGCGTTATAATAACGACGGAATAGATTTTGGGAAATTACAATATTGGAATAGCGGAATTTGGAATATTCCTGGAGGAGATTTAGAATTCACATCCAGCGTTCAAGTGGATGTTTACGATGATTGTTTCGCGTCTGATTATGAAATGAATGCCACCGCTAACGGCGGGACTGCCGTTGATTTGATTGATATATCTAACGGAAGTGCTTATGTAGAATTTATTAACATTAGCCCTATTAATGGGGAAATAAACATTACCATAAACACAAATACTACTTGGGACGCTCAATTTAATTACGCGGCGTTTTGTTATGCCGTCAATCCAATTGGAATACAAACAGATAGAGTAAATTTTACATCCACACCAAATGGCACAACGCAATGGGAGGTTTATTTCGAGGATTTCCGTATAGATCCTCCCAATAATGATAGTATATTCCTCACTATTCCGTCATATTGGGAAGTGGATTTTATTGATACCAATCCATCGGGGATCACAGTTGACAATCCTATTTTAAATGGATTGTTTATCGAACTTTCTCCTGTAATTTATAATAATATCACTATTATAGCAACAGAAAACACAACGCGATTTAGCTCTATTGACAACGGGCGAATTCCTTTACCAGAACTTAATGGTAATGACGAAAGAATAATTCTGAGTCAACCGCCCTTTTTACTGGATTGGGAACAGCAAAGTTTTACGGCTAGTGCTACCCCTTACTATGACGGCAATTTAACTTTTTATTTATTTTATCCCAACGGAACTCTGTTAAATTCATCCGATAACGGTTTCATTACACAAGGTACACCAGAGAACTATGGATATACTTTCGACGCGTCCGATCCGAGGGGAGATTATAAATTGGTTGCTAATTATTATAATGGCACTTCCGCGTCGTCTTTAGTTACTTTAGTTCCGTATCGATATCTTATCCAAGTTCCAGATATCTTATCTCCTTTATGGGATATATGTGTGGAAACGGGTGGCATCCCCGTGCAAGATTATTGCAATCGAGATGACGCCACTCCCAGAAACTATTACTTAAACGGAACGACATATAATGTAACGCTTAATTTTAGCGTATATCAAGTCTCAAGGCATAATATGGAATTTAGTACAGATCGGATTTTATATCCAGCGTGTGATGATTTTGCGCTCCACTTCAACGCCCGAGATATGTGGTACACCGCCCGAGAATTTCGTATCTTTATTACTGACGGAATAGATCCAATTGATAACGCGACGATGGCGGGCGGAAGTTATGATCGCTATTTTAATACCATATTTAAAAGCGAGACGCTCTATGTTAGCTTATATTATCCTAATAATTGGACGCAAATTACGAATTTCGAGAAAAGAGATTATCCTTCTTGGGATAATCCAGTATTAGTTCCCTACAATTATACTATTAACGCCGATGGAGGTGGAAGTGCAGATGTATTCGACGATCAGGATATGGAAAAATCGGCAAATTTTCAGGTGAATGAAGATTTATCCACGGAAAACACTGAAAGAATATGGGATGAGCCAAATGATGATCTAAGCTCGGCATTTCCGTTGGGATCGGGAGACTATTATTTACAGCTTAATGGCACTGATACCGATTGCTTTATCATCACTGCCAATAAAGACGATATTTTGGTCATTACGGCGCTATTTGCGGACGCTCGGGGAGATATCAACTTATATTTATACGATTCATCGGGAACGCATATAAAGAATTCTACAACCGAAAACGATAACGAAGTTTTTGAATATGAGCTCGCCCGTGGTGGAACATATATCCTCAAAATTAATCGCACATCTATGGAGCAGATGTATCAAGACTACAGGTTAATCATCGCTATACAGATACCCCTCAATATACCGCTTGACAATGGAAACGATCCTCTGCCCATCGGAATTGTTCTGACTTGGGAACAAATAATCCTCATCGCGATCATTTTCATAGCCGTCTTGATCGGCATAGTGATTATGTATATGGTGAGTCGCTCTAAAAATTCGGGCGGAACTGCTTCTGATAAGGGTTTTGGTGCATTAGAACGGGCTACAAAGAAAGAAGATAAGCTCGGCGATCCCAATATCGAAGAGAAATCTCAAATTTCCCAATATTTCAGAGACGCCACATCGACACACGCCGTTCTTGCCGTACATAATGAGCAGGGTACTTGTCTTTCGAAGGCGTATTGGTTGCTCGGGAAGGGATTGAACGAAGATTTAGTTACGGGATTCTTTTCGGCAATCGGCTCGTTCGACCAAGAACTCGGAAACCAACTTGGGAAGAAAACGGCGGAAGGCGGTGTCAAACAATTTGACTGGGGAGATTTATCGGTCACTATGATTGATGGCGCGCACCTTAGAATTTGCATCCTGTCCGACCATCGCATCGGGTTTGTAATGAAAACTAGAGCCATTCAATTGATGAAGGATTACGAAACGAAACACCTTACCGACCTCAAGTATTTCGAAGGGGATGTAAGGAAGTTTGGAGATTTTCCCGCCATTGTCGAGAGAGAATTAGATACCAGTTTAAATCACAAGAGCAAGATTGATGTCATGCGCTTAATTGACGCAAAAGAGTTACCCAAGGATGTGGTGAATGTATTTCACAACATGAATCGTTTGGACGAAGAATTTTTTCCCGAGACTATTCCCGCCATCTTAATGCGTGAGTTGGGAATGAAAGAAATAGATGCTTTTTACACTACCTATTTGTCGGCAACTTACCTCGTCTTTAAACCTATAGAATAATAACATTATTTTTTTCTAACTTTATTCTTTTTATATCATTAAATGTATATACTTCACTATGACTAGAGAAAAAATATTCGAAGAACTAGCCGAAGAGATGGGATTTGCCGACGAGCTTCCCGACACGCCCGACGCGTATGTAAGAAATATTGATAAGGTCGAAATTGACGAGATAGAGTTCGGCGACATATCTAACAAAATAGAACGGCGTATGGAAGGATTTATGCGTCGATTAAATCGGCAATACGAAGAGTGTGAATTAGTGAACTCTATTTTAGAAGATGAAGATTTGTTTTCCGTAGATGATTGGGAATATGATAGGGACAAGAATATTTCTGATATTGCAAAAAATATCGTCAAGGATAATAAAGAAATATGGGATAAAGTAGTGGACATTACCATCGATCGTTCCTTGCATAATGAAAATCAAGTCATCGGAGTCATTAATGAAGAAATAGCAACCATTAACGAAAAATTTGAATGTAATGCGACTTCTATTAAAAAAGTTCCCAAAGAATATAACGGCACTATTAATGGATTTACAGTCGTTCTTAATGGGGAAAAAGCGTTTAAAAAAATTAAGAGAAGTCCTGTGTGTTCCGATCTAGGGTTGGAAAATATTAGAAAAATCGCTCCTATAATTTACGGGGTAAGAAAAACGGTTTTGAACGATAATAGGGCGTATGAACAAATAATAAATCGACTAAAATCCACCGATCGGGACGAAGAGTGCAAGAACCTTCCGAAGGCACAAGTTTCCGATTTTGCCATAGTTACCCGAAATGACGATCTCTCATTTGCCTGCAACCCTTGGACACAGGAGTATTTCTCAGACGAATTGAAGGAACGCATCAAAATAGCGCAGACAAGAGTAAAATTTGACTTTTAGAAGTAGTAATGGGATGGAGTAGTGATGTAAATGGTATATTTTGCGGTAGTAAGACCGAAGGAAAAAGAAACGGGGCAATATTATTGCCAGCACAAAGAGGAGTTATTTTCCGTAGCTAAAAAAGCGAACGAATTCGTGGCTAACAACGATCCCTACCTAAAAACATCGTTGGAGCGCAGAGCACAAGAGTATAAAAGGGTAAAGACGACACCTACGAGATTCGGGACGCCGTATCCCCCGAGTTTTATCGAGGGAATGAAACCGCCGTATATACGGAACAAAAAAACGGGAAAATATGAACTGTCCCATAGAGAAGAGCAGTTTATCAAAGAAGACATTGACGACACCTGTAACTATGACTTTACTATGACTTTCGACAGGGCTTTCAAGATTCCCACCTTATGCAAATTTAATGAAGGGATTGGCGTTCACGAGAAATGGGGTATGTTAAAATGCGCACAAGGTTGGAAACAGAAGATAGATCAAGTATTACCTGATTTTAGTAATTTTAAAGTCGAAATAAGCTATGAATATTAATTCTTACCAAGTTTATGATAAGAAAAATGCGTAACTTGAACTACTGCACCCTAAAGGGCGTAATTTTCTCGCTATTTTGCGATAAAATTTAAAGAAAATTAATTGACATTGCATTTTTGTCATTTTTAGTAATACATATCAATTCCGCCGTATTCGTTCCATAATTCGCTCAACTTATCAAAATCTTCGTTTTCTGATAATTCTCGTATTTTGTTAAGATATTCCCGATCGTAACGACCAAAAGACGGCGAAAATCCATTTTTTTCATAAAATACAAACGCTCTTGGCTCGGCATTTACCTTTATAGATAAGCATTCTTTTTTAATCTCGTCCAAAAAACAACTACCAATCATTTGTCTTTGATAATTTACATTAACTCCCAATTCATCGAGAACGCATAATTCTATATCATTCACTTTGGTAACAGAAGACCTTGCTACCCATTCATTATCCAATAACAAAGTAAAATCGATATCATATTCATTATAATCTTCATCTTTGCTTTCTTTCTTGAATGAAAAAATCTTGCCATTACAATTTACAGATGTTATAGTCGATTTCATAATAAAAATGTAATTCTTAATTTAAAAGTCGCGCCTACATAGTGATTGTGTTGTGTATTCAAGGTATATAAAAGTAATAGTATAATGTATTTTTTCTTAATGTAAAGATTTATAAAGGTCGATAAGCATAATAATATTACTAACAACTATTTTTACATAACGCCTCTAGCATAAAGGAATGCGCTTCGTCTGATAAACGAGGAGATCGTTGGTGCAAATCTAACGGAGGCGACCACTTTATTTTCGATATTGATCTCATTTTTATTCCATATTCTTTTTATAGCGCAATTGCTAATTTTTTTCTATGAAATGTGATATTTTTTACAGTAATTTTGATTCCAAGCTCATAAACAAATATGGTTGGAGTGGAGAAGAAGGAAGACTGTCTCTTAAAATAACCCATCCACTCCATAGCGAATACGAACGGTCTATTGACGCCGTGGACGAAGCGTTATCCAAAGGCAAGTTCAAGTATATGGGAAAAATGGAGTTAGAAAAAGAATCTCCTGACGAAGCGATGTGGAAATTACAAAACGATCTATACGCCGAAGGTCATCCCCTTAAAGGTCGGTCTATGATGTGGGGAGATGTGGTTATCTGCGGAGAAAAAGGATGGATTGCTGAATCCGATGAAGTGGGATGGAGTGGACTTTCTTGTCCCCAAATTAGAGAATTTAATCAATTAAAGGGTTAGGATGAAGAGCTCAAATTCAAAAGAAGTGATTATGGATTATTATGACGAAATCATTTCTGAAATAAATGCTTCGCATCGGGATAATTTCGATTTGTTTGCGGGTGATTGCGGAAACTTTGCAGAGGCGCTTGGTAATGTGGTTGACCCCGAACAGAATGTATATGCGTGCTCGTATGAGAACGAAACTTCGTTTTTAGAAGGCGAGCCCGCCCATTGCGGTCTTATATGGCAGGATCGGTTTTGGGATGGCAGAGGTGATATGTCGCTTTCCGACGCGAAAAAGTATCTTTATTACAAAGCCATAGTGGAAACTCCACCTAATTTAGATGATATAATCGTAGATTTACCCGTGCCAGCGTCAGTCGGAAACAATGCGTTTAAAAGCATCTATGATCCCGACAGAGTAGAGCTACTAGAATCTATCATCTCGCGAATATTGGGATAATTTCGCGGAACGATTAACCCAATGTTTCTTGGGATATGCCGATTATATGAAGGATTTGCAGTGTTATTGATCATCCCACCTAAGTTTTATATACTTCGGATGGAAAGGAATCATAATTAATTTTAATTAATGTGGTAATAGGACCAATATAGACGACGAATTGGAAGTGTGCAGTTGGAGATATACGGGGAGAATTGGATAATATTACCGACAAAAAAAAGAGTGTAATGATATGGCAAAAAAAACACGATCCATTTCTGGACTTAGTGGAACTGCCAAAAAGAGCGCGTGTAAAGAGCTAGAATCGTTGGCAGTGAAGAGTATAGTTAGGTTGGCAAAGGGAAAGAAGGGAAAAATTACGAATATAGTTCCCAGTTTCGAGCCCACTCGATTAGACGCAGTTATTAGATCCGCCCAAGGATTAAAATGCGATTTTTTGGAAAAATTATAATTTTATTTTCTTTTTCTTATTTTATTTTGTAATATTTGAGAAGTTTATGCCAATACTTTTTTATACTTGTAATTAATGTCAGTTTTATGCCGACCAGAAAAGAATTGAATAAGAACATATTGGATAATCTCGCGGATAAATTCAATTCCCCTTACGATGATTTGTTTAGGTGTGTATTGCGCCCCAAAGCAAGAGGAGAGGGTCTTATGATTAATAAAGAACGGTTAAAATCCATAAAAAGTGCAATATATAAAAAAAATAACGAAATAGACGAAGTTTGTTCGCGACTTTCTTTGGACGCCGTCGGAGGCGACGATTACGATTATTTTTTCCAATATCAACGGGATAATCCCAAGGAAATTTCAAAAGAAGAGTTAAAATCACAAAGCGATGAGTATTACGGGGGAAAGGATGAATGCATAGGAGAATTGCGTTTTTTGTTAGAGCCAGAACTGAAAGAAGATATAATGTGTCTTGCGATTGGCGAAAAAATTAAAAGTATCCATTCCCGCTCGTTGTATGCGTTGGGATTGATGTGGGGAGAACATACCAACTTTTTATCTAGAGAAGAGATCAACGAAGCCTATGATATCGGCAAGGTGTTTAATGAAGTGTGGTTAACAGGAAAATATAGTTCCAAAATCGAAGACACATCTCTTTATAAGTCAGGATTTTTAGAAACCACCTATGGACTGACACCAGAGAAAAAAGCTAAATCGGGCAGAAGTGAGAATACAATTGCAGAAAAGATATTAAAATAGGTGAATCCCTTGACGAAAATACTAACACAAGAACAACGGCTAAATAGGATCGCCAAAAAGATCGATTTTGAAGTTTGGAGAGATTCCGCAGGTATTTATATATCGAAAGATTGCGAAAATGGAAAGTTGTTAGTTTGTGAATATGGTGGGGTTGATCAATCGTATTGGGATTATTACGGAAGGACAGAAATGAATTGCCAATTATATACATCTCCGCGCGACTTTGGAACTAATCGAATTTTATTTTCGGTTAATTCGGGGGATAATAAAGTGTCTATTAACCAAGAAGTATCGTTCGTAAAACAGGTCGAAAAGGTGGCGTGTCATCGACCCTTTAACATTGTAAGTTCCGCATATAGATTTTGAGGTAAATAACATGATTGAACACTCATTAGGAACAATTTGTTATTGTTGCTATATATTATATACATCATATACTACCTTCTTTATATAGGATAGATGCACTCATATCATAAAATACAACATTGTTATTATGACTAATTGGAATAAGGAAGGACAAAAGTTAGCCAAGCAATACATATGGGATACACCAACAAACGGTTTTTATATCGGCGTTAAAGCGGGATTTCCTTCAAACCCAAAAGAAGTAATTGATTTCGCTGAAGGCGGAGAAGTGGATTGGGAAAAGATATCTAATTATGTTTATACACTTGAAAGCGTATGCAAAGGTCTATATTTTTCAAAGGATGTCAGTCGAAGAATATTCGCCGAAGAAATAGAAAAAGCTAAGGAAGTCGGAGTAGAATGGTTTGATAAAGAGGGAGAATGGAGCGAGCCATATTATGACAGTGATTGGGATTCCAAATTCGACGCCTTTGCCGAAGGATGCGCACAAGGACTCATTCAGGAATTATTAGACGACGATTTGTTAAAATTATTTAAATGATGGTGATTGTAAAACGGTAGGTAAAATATTGGAATTTGCGGGTTGGATGGAAGATTTTTCGAACAAGACTAATCAACGGAACATTGATATCAACACGCTTGATTTTAGAAATGTAAATGGACACGATCAGGTGCATTTTTGCGTTCGCGATAAAAAAGAATGCTATGTAATGATGCGGAACAAGGAAGAAGCAACTGAATTTTGTAATTTAGAATCTATCTCTCTGAAAGGCGGATGTCAAGAAACTAAAAAAGGATTTGTATATTGGAGGGAAATATAATGCATAAAAAAGTAAGTGTAGAAGATAAAATAGATTTGTTAAGAGGATTAGAAGAATTTTTACTCGAGACTGATGTAAATTCTATCGATTTTCGATCTCGGCGATTTGATCTCGAACGGGGATATCCTCAATTGAAATTTTGTGACTCGGAAGATAAGGATAAGTGTTTCGTAATAATGAAAGATGAAACGAGCGCCAAATTATTAGCCCGAGAGATTGCGGAAGAAGCCTGCGATCAAGGATATGATCAAGATTGTCCTAAAGAGTGGATAAGGCGCGGCGAACAAACCAGAGAAGAATATATCAATGAAAGAATGGAAAATAATTGGTGTGAATTGGTATCGGGTCATTTCGCTGGATGCAATGATACCGAAAACCGATATGTGTATTGGCGCGAATTATAAATTCAATTAATATTAAATTAATATTTTTTATTACAATTGTGATCCTAATCTTTATATAAGGGGAATTTTATCTTATCTCATTATGACAATCGATGATGAAAAAATCACAATGGGGGTCTTTGATCCTATGGTAGTTAGAGGCATCGTAGAAGAAGTGCTTAAAGATAAGGTAGAAGAATATGCGGCGGAAGGGATGCCTATTATTTTAGAAAAAGGAGATAGGCGGTCATACTGGGGATTTAGAAGCTGGTATAACCTATATCTCAACCCCGATAAAAAGGGGTGTTTCGTGTCGGTTAAAGTTCCCCGAAGAAATGCGATGAAGGGAGAAGCTCTCCATGCCAATACCCGATATATGATCGATCCTAAACGACACCAAGGCATATCGTTTAGTGTATATCCACATAAGAAAGAAGGTCGCGGTCATTACTGGAGTAAATCCATTCACAGAACAAAAGCACTTGATAACAGAACGAGTTGGAAAAAGAGAATCGCTGAATATGTGGATGAGGGTGTGGATTATTGTATCACGGCGTATGGATACGGAAGCAAAGATGTGCCTACATTGATGTCCGAGAAAGGATTAGAAGGCATTCCTTTGATGTTTCAGAAAAGTAAGAGCGGAATCGCCGATCCATCGAGACAATATTGTAATTTACCTGGAACTTGGTATTACAAAAAGATGACTGATCCCTTAATGACCGAAGAAAAGAAAAAATTGAGAAAGTCTAATCTATGCAAGAGAATAGAAGCCGTGCGCGCTGATGACCCAAAAGATTTTGACAAATACTATTTAAATGTATTTCCCGAAGATGTGGTAAATTACGAAGATATAGTCGCAGGTGAAATATTTATCCTTCCCGAAGGGTCTTGCAAACGAAATGCTCGTAAGTTCCGTTCGAAAGAATGCGATATTACCGAAGAAATGGAACTTCCCCACTTATAATTTTTTATTATTTATTTTATTTACTTTTTTTATTTTTATTTTGTCTGAATATTTTTCAGAAAACATAGAGTTTATAGTAACAATATTTAAATAAGCTAAAAAAATTGTTACATTGGTGTAAGCAAAAATGTATGCACCGCTTTTTGTAATGTCACCACGGCGCAAGTTGGTTGGAGTTTTTCTCGAAGATGTGTCACCACGAAACCTCAACACTTGCGTCGTCCCTTACCTTTAAATATCTCAATCTCAACCTTTGGATATGTCCTCATTATCTCGAAAAATACGAAAAGCAACTCCGAAAGAAGTAGACGGATTTTGGGACGACCGATTTGATAACAGAGCCGATGACGGCGTTCTCTTTATATGCGAAGAAGCGTTAGATCATACCAGAATTCCTCCCGATGATATAGAAGAGCTGAATGAGTTTGTGTTTGATGATGTACAATTTACCCCCATTCCTAAGGGAATATGCACTACTCTGTGGGATATTATAAAAGAAGAAGAAATCACCGAGCCCGTGCAAGTAATTTACCTAGCTCCGTTGATGAATATAGAATACACCCACCCAGAAGATGAGTTGGGGTATACTCTGGTAGAAGATAGAAATGTGGCAAAAACTTACGGAATAGGGTGGGAAGGAGAAGATGATCCCAAAGAGATTGTAATAGCCCTTGATCATCCCCTTTTTACGGAAAAAGGGTTGGATGATACAGAACAGATGATTAAACACGCCCTTGTATCTACATTTCACGAAGAAGGACATTTCAGGGCGTACTATGAAGAAGGATTCTGCGATTTTGAAGAAGAATCGGAAGAAGAAGAGTGCGTGGAACAGTACGGGGAAAATAGAACAGAAACGGTATTGAGAAAATCGGGTTTAGAATTATATTTCGGGTGGGATTAAATGGAAGAGCTTAAACCGACCAAGTGTGAGACTCGAACATTTGCCGAACAGATGAATTTTTACGAAGCTAGAGATAAGGCGCTTGATATTACGGAAAAAGAAAAGATTGAAGTGTTGTTTGACTATAATCCCGATCAGAAAGAAAAGAAACACATTTTGCAATTTATCGCGGGCTCTTGTGAAGGAGTTAATGTTCCGCTAACGCGAGAAGATTTATTGGGGCAATTCCACACCCATTATCTGGAGGGAAGGACATCAGAGCCTTGTGCCTTCAGCGGAATGGATTTAGTAAATGGAATAGGTAAAGAAAACACCATAGGATGTTATTTTGGAGAAAGGAATGTTCCATACCGTAGGGAATATAAGTCCATTGATTTGAGGCTAAAGAATTTTCCGAACGAGAAATTAGATGACCTGATGAGCTATATCGTAAACCGATTGGATCACCAGTTCCACACCCAAATGTCTGTGGTTATGAATAGGACGGGTGCTAAGGCACAGAATTTAGCGCCGAAATATAACGCCGAAGATAAATGTTTGGATTATGTGGAAGCTATCGAAGAATTTTACGAAGATATAATGGATTCACACGATTCGAAAGCGATGAATTTAGACGGCGAATATTATCAGCTTGGTCAAAAGATTATGACCAACGAAGGCGGAATATTACAACAAAAGTGAATTATATTCCTTCTTCAAACGCGTCTTTGTCCAAATACCGATGATACCAATCTTTTTTGAATGATTCTTTTTCCCATTTAATGGGGTGCATCGCTATCATAAAATCTATTTCATTCATTTCGGCTTTCATTTTCCGTAGTTTTTCGTCGTCTTTTTCTATTTGCTCTGAACCAAATCTTTTTTCGTATTTAATTATTTTTCCTTCTTTGTCTTCAATAGCTTTCATTTGATATCTTCTTCCATATAATTTACCGAGTTTATCCCTTAAATCATCGTATTTTTTAAATAATACATCTAAGGGCTCTACATCAATACATTTTATGATCTTTTCGCCGTCTTTACTCGATGATATGGGCAATTTTCCCGTTGGACACCATTCTTGTTCCAATAAAAAAGATGTTATTAGTTCCGATTTTGTAGGATATCTTGACATACAAACAATAGAAAATTAGTCCTATAAAAAAGAATTGGTTATTCATTCCTAAAAATGACATACTACGAACATTTAGAAAAATCGGTAGAATGCGGAATATTAAAATGATGTAACTCGTTTTGTACTGTTTGTAGATCATTTTCATCGGCACATACCATCGTAATGAGTCCTTGTTCATAGTCCATTTGGGAAACGATGACTTCTTGCTCTTTGTGGTATTGTTCTACATCTAAATCTTGCATTAGCACATCAAATTCCCAGTCGGTCATTTTTTCCCTTTCTTCGGGAATAATGCCTACTAGATGAGCTACCACATCAGTGGTTGGATAATCGTAATCTACGGCTCTTGCACCTTGATCGGAAAGTTTTTCGGCATCAAATACAATGCGCATCCTTCCGAACGACTGATGTTTGCTCCCTGAATTAGGAATAGTACTTAAAGAGATAAATTCGTATCCTTCTCGAGGATAAATGACTTCTTTTTTTGAACTACCACGCCATTAATGGCGTGGATTCGTAATTCATCGAGAATTGCTGACCTAACATCAGTCTGACATTCTCTCCAAACGCATCGACCGTAGTCCCTACGGCAGTATCATCATTACTAATGATCGTGATATTTTTATCTTCTAATTGTTTTAACCCTTCGTTTCTGATATTTTCGGAAGCGTTTACATCCCTATCGTGATAAGTATGACACTCTGGGCAAGTCCAGTCTCTATCACTTAGTTCCAAATCATCATTCTTGTATCCACATTCAGAACAGAGTTTGGAACTCGGAAAATATCGATCTATTAAAATCAAATGCTTTCCTTTTTGTTCCATCTTATACTCAAGAGTAGATACAAACTGATACCACGAAAAGTCCAAGCTCACGGATTTAGACAATCCCGAATTGAATTTTTGCATTCCTTTTATGTTCAAGTCTTCCAAGACCACGCAATCGAAATGCTCGGAAAGAAGATGCGTCATCTTGTGCATCCAATCCATTTTACGATTATTGATTTTCTCATAGAGTCTGGCTAACTTCTTTCTGGCTCGATTTCGGTTATTCGATCCCTTCTTTTTTCGACTTACTTCTCTGTGTAGCTTCTTGAGTTTCGTTTCTTCGTTGCGATAAAATCGGGGATTGGTGAGTTTAAATTCTTTGGTTATCAGAAAATTAGACGCACTCATATCGAACGCCACGATCTTATCATTCTCGATTACTCGTTTTGGTTCTACATCGTTTTCAATCTCTATTAATAGGGAAGCAAAATACTTTCCAGATTTGGTCTTGGAAACCGTGATGTGTTTAATATCTTGATTAAATATCTTATCGTTCCGATACTTGATCCAACTAATCTTTGGGGTTTTTAATTTTTTGTTATTGAAATCAATCTTGCAGTTGTTATTAATATTGTATGTTGTATAAGATTGCCGTGATCGTTTAGATTTAAATCTTGGAAATCCGATGTTTTGTCCGTTTTTCAAACCACGAAAGAAGTTCTTATAAGCACTCCACAAGTGTCGTCTTTCCGTTTGTAACGCCTTGGAATCTACTTCCTTGAGAAAGTTAAAATCTTCCTTGTATTGTTTCTCGGTCTTATACTTGTAATTGTATAACGCTTCTTTATCATCTTTGAGTTGTTCGTAGACTTGCTTTCGTTCTTCCAACATCTTATTATAGATAAATCGGCAACAACCGAAGGTCTTGTTGAGCAGTATCTCTTGCTCTTGGTTCGGATATATCCGAATCTTTATCGCTCTATTAATCATCGTTCGAAGCTCTCCCCCGTTGTTCTTCTACATAGCGTTTCAAGATATCAATGGATACATTTCCCGTTGTTGCGATGAAATAACTCCGACTCCAAAAATGACTTCCCCATAATTTATCCCTTAAAAAATCTGAATATTTATCTCTAATATATCTGGAAGCGTGTCCCTTCACGATATTTATGTATTTAGTCATATCTAAGGTGGGTTTAGTGGAAATTAATAGATGGATGTGATCTATTCCACATTCGATTTCTAAGACTTCTACTTCGAACCCTTCCGATAATTCGATGATCTTGTCCTTTATATCGCCTATTATACCGACATTTTCTACAAATACCTTTTGTCGATATTTAACTACGAATATTAGGTGATATATGAGAGAAAAGACTCTATGGGCATCCTTGTTATATTGAATCAATTTTGTGATATTAAGTATGATAGTTATATGTGATACTTAAATAATAATCTTTATCGTATATAAATCTATGTGCGATTCATCCACGCCCTAAAGGGCATGGCTTTCTCGCACTATTTTTGTAAAAATTCCTTTAGCCATAGCGGATTCGTATTACGATAGAATTTTTCGGGCATTTCATTTCCCCTTTTCTTTAAATCGGATTATAGAAACGGCTTCGGGCTCGTAATAATCATTGTACAAACCGAACATATCCGCCTCCGATTCCCAATCCCACGCCGTATAATCTTTAAATGTGTATTGTTCCAACTCCATCGGCGGTTGGAGAACATTACCGATTTGATCCATTCGGGGCGTTATTTTATCTCTGATAACATCTTCCCACCTTTTATAGCGGGCTTCCGCTTTCCATAAATCATCCTCATCCACGGGTTTCTTTAGGTCACTGTATTTGGCTTCTATCCCATCATAACATTCCTTATTCCAAAACTCGTAAATATAGGTATGTTCGGGATCACGGCACATATACATCATTTGTTTGCCGTAGTCATAGACATCCTGCCAATCGGGAACATCGCAATATGGTTTGACTGCGGAAAGGTATGGGTCTTCCAGCATCTCTTGAATGATTTCCAAACGAATCTGATCCGATATCAATAACTCTTCTGATTTTTTCATACTTATTTATTTCCATAAATTTTTTGTATTTCTTCCCAACGCTTTCTTTGGCATTTTCCCATACATTCGCTGTGATCTTCGGCAAACTGGGACGCCGTTAACGACAACCGAAATGAATGTCTTCTTAAATCATTTTCTAACTTCTTTGTATCATCCTCCGACCACATAGATCCTTCTGAATTATCTAAGGGTCGTTCCCAATCATCTTCTATTTTTCTCAGAAGATTCAAGACATCTGACGACATTCTCGACGCTTGATTATATTTCCGCTTGGGAATCTTGCATAAGGACTCACAATTTTCGAGCTGAGGTTTCATATCCAGATCATTGTATTTTTTGTTTAATAAAGATGGGTAATATTTGCATATCAACAATTTTATATAGTATATTAAATAACACCACATTTTTAAGGTATCGATCCATTGTTAATAGAGTGAATTTTATTTTAGAAAGGAAAAAGAAAAAATTAAAATATAATAGGAAAAAGAGGTGTAAGACCGACGGAATTTTGTGAAGAATGCGGTAACATGTTATTTCCAAATAACAAAAGGTTGTATTGTCGAACATGTAATAAATATTTCGATTTTGATACCAGCGGATATAAGCTCCGCAAAACCTTAAATAATCCTAAAGACAATTCTAATCCTCTTATTATACATGATTCCGATTCTGGTCAGATATCTGACGACTATAGAAAAGCACATGAGGATTTTTTTTAAAAGTCGTGAGTGAAATATATAACCTTTTTGAACTTTACATCAAATCATTTTTCACCATTTTCTTTATATAGGTCGAGTTAAAAAGTCATAACATAACAATTTTGTTGATTATAAATGGTAAAAAAAGCAAAAGTTAAATCAACCATTAAGAAAGTTGCGAAAAAACCACGCGTAAGGCGGAGATATGGAGCTACTGGTAAATTTGAAGCAAATGGAATGAAATGTGTTTTCGACGGATATCATGGAAGTAAGACAGCAAAAGTCGATTTTAGTTGTGATACGGAAGGTGCTATGCTTCAGGTAGGCGATGAGGATCATTGCATGATTCCCCATGGGACAATAAAGGTCCCAGCAGGAAAAATTACAATTCCTAAAGGAAAGTCAAACAATGAAGAAAAACTGGTTAACCCTATTATCGGTGGAGAAAGGTGTTATATAACCGAGTTTAGCGGAAAACTCACAATAGATATTCCTGATATACCAAGTCAACTTTCTAAAAGTGTGCAGATTGAAGTCGAAGATTTTTTGGAGTCAATAGATGCAAAAAGTATATAATTTTTTTCTTTTTTCTTTTTAATTTTATTTGTAGAATGTTGGAGTTTTAATAGGAAAGTTATTGACCCCGACAAAAATACACAAATATTTAAATGTGCGGATTGATACGGATCAATTAAGGTGCTGAGAATATGTCGATAATTATTTAAGTAACCCCCGTGATTTAACATAAAAAAAATTACCCTAAACTATTATAAATGATGTTATCGACGGTTTGATCAGCACCTTCTACTTTTATAGAAATAAGATGTTTTTTTTCCCCAGAGACGCGTTCGCAAAAAATATCACAGTGTTAAATTCTCTAAATAAAGTTCGAATTCATAGATATGGGAAAATCTATCTAAAAGATCGATGAGTTGTGATTTGGCTTTCTTGACCAAAGATGGGGTGAGAAATCTATTATTGTGAATAGTGTAATCTAAACATTTTATTTTGTTTTCATAAAGTGTAATTATGCGATTAAGTCTCCGATTTTCTGAAGCCGTTTTGAGATTTTTCCAATCTCTATGAGCCTCTGAAATCAGTATTTTTTTTCTTGTCTTTATATGACAAACATTAGCTTTACTCATCATAAATATAAGATTCAAAAACGCACATTTAAATTTTGACTACTATTTTTAGTCTGAAAATAGAAGTGAAAGTGGGCGAACGCTCCTATATGTATCGAAAACGGGAAAAATTAGGATTCGAAATCTTCTTTAGCGCGAAATTGTTTAATTTGGATGTAGATATACGAGATCAATATCATAATTCCTATCATAATACCGACTCCTATGATGGTAGATATCCACACAGGATATCCTAATAACCAAACTAATACGGCTTCTTGAATAGGTGTGTAAATAAAAAACGCCACAGCAAGGGCAAGTCCAGTAATAACTCCTTTCATTACGGCATCTACGGTCTCGTCAGTCGCTTGTCGGAATTCTTTAAGTTCTATTTTTAGTTTAGAACTATTGTTTTTTGATCGGCATTTATTTTGTAGCTTCTTTATATTGGGATCTTTTTCATCCATTTGAAGTATATCTTTACATATGTTGTTCTTTGTCATAATCATCCCTTACAAATATTATAGAGATCTTCTGCATAGTATATTTTCTAAAGTCATAATTTCCTTCACTTTTATCGTCTTTTTAATTTTGCAATCAAAAAAATTCATAGAAATAGATGGAATAACTTGTATTTAAAATATAAATGATAAGATGAAATGTTCACTTTCCTTATCTTTTAAATAGAAATGATTCAAGATACAACTATGGAACAAACAATTCCTATTATGCATTATATATCGGAAAAGAATGCCGAAGCTATACAACAGACCCCTAGAGAAGAAATGCTTCAAGAATCGTTTGAAGATTTTCTCAGAACGCACGGCATTTATGCAGATATATTCAAAGGAGATGATTAATTAATATGCCAAGAAAAAAAACATTAGAATATAGAAATGTAGAACAAGTGATATGTAATCCGATAGACGAAAGGACGAACGATTGTAATCTTATGTATACCCCCGAAAAATTTCCTCAGAGCATTCCAATGAATATGGATACGCCCATTCGACCTAACATCATCAGATTGAGCGAAATGGAGAATTGCATTGTGATACGAAATGAACTCAAGTGCATTTACGATTACGAAGAAGGGCAATGCAGGTATTACGATCCTTTAGGAAGTGGAAATATGGTTTTGGAATGTGGAGCGGAAATCTTGGATTAGATTGCATAGTCATTAGTTTATAAGAAGTCCCGTGTTATTTAGAGTAATGATTGATTTTGAGTCGGAAGAAAAAAAAGATTTCTATTGCCCCGAATGTCATTCTTTTTGGATGGAACTTGAAGATGATCAGTTCACTTACAAAACATATAAATGTGGAGAAGGTCACAAAAAGAAGGTTTGTCCTAATTGCGGAACGATAACCTATCAATGTCAATGCGGTCTTATATTCACCATTCATAATTGGGACAAAGGGTTCGATTATTCTCCTAAATGCCCCCGTTGTTTGGGGTATGTGGGAGATAAAGAAGAAATAGAGAAAAAATAACAACAAAAATTAAAGGTAATCTCGCTCGGCGTATTCTTCCATACGGCGAATCCCTTGTTCCATCTGATATTCCGCCCAGTCTTCTTCGCTTATGTGATTTATACTTACCACGCCCAGCTCTTTAGACCATTTTTTCACATTTTTGCATACGGAAATCTCTCTGTAAAGTCCGTTAATGTGGTCTTGGTATGCTTCGTATTCTCCTTCCCATTCAGGGGATTTGAGTGCGTATTTAGATTCATTGCTGTAATATTTAATATCTTCATGTGCGTTTTTTATAAACATATCACAACATTCCGCATCGGAAAGGTCGGGATCACAATCTTCATCTCGTTTGATCACTTTCATAAACATTTTAGTTTTTTCAAGCACCATATCCATAGATTGTCATTCTCACTATATAAAATACGAAGGCAAAATGATTTCGTTATGATAAAAAGTTATCAATAATCAAAAATTTAAAGACTGCGTAATTTGTATTTTTCAAAACGATACGGCTCGTCGTCGTAGGGCTCGAAATCTTCTTTGGTAATTTCTTTTCTAAAAAATCCGTTTACAAATCCTCGATTGGTCTTCGGGAAACCTTTGTAGGAATCGCTCACTTCTCCGTCGATTTTTAGCGAATCGAAATGTTCATTAATGCACGCTATAGCCGTTTCTTTGTCCACGAACTCTTTTCCGTTAGTAAGGGAACAATGCTCAGTTACCGAAAAGAAAAATCGGGCTTGGTGCATATTATCTCCAAACCCTTCATACATATTGCTCTCAGAAATAATTTCCATTGGATTATAACGATTTTCTTCGTCTTTGATTGCGAATCTTCCGCGTAAAATATCTACTCCCATTTTTATCACATAGTATGTTATTTGTTGAAAAGGGATGGTTATTAATTTATAAAAAAGATATAGAATGAGAAGATAGTTTGTGTTTATTCCCAATCTCTGACAATACAAAGGCATTGTGGAGCTATATCGCTTTCGGAGACAAACTCGTCAAAGGATACCATCTCAGTCCGATAAAATTGATCGGCGCACTCGTTTCCGTACTTGATCCCCAGCACCACGGGATTGTCTATAAAACTTTCTAGCAACGAAAGGTTTTCTACCCCGTTTTTATCGGCGGCGAATACTACGGGATATACATCTTCTCTTGCCTGTTCCATCGTATAATCGGGATTATCATAGCGTATAAAATCATAGCGCAATTCGGATATCGCTTCTAAATCCATTTTGGAGGTTAATAATCCTTTTTTTATTATAGAAGGGATATTTTTCTTTTCTGTAATGTGAAATAACGGCACATCGTTTTTTCGGCAATCGGGAAGCATTATTAATGGGGAGTAGAAATCAATTATAAAATTAGGAGGTATAGTTGATCCGCATATCTTTATATATAGGGAAGGGAAAGTTATTTTATTATGGTAAAAAAACCATCTGAAATGTTGGATGACTATTGCAAACGCATAGATAAAGCATTAGATTTTATGATTGAGGCAAACGATAAAGGAAAAACTACAGCCAAAGGAACAATCGGCGCATTCGGAGAGGGATCAGGACTTAAAGTAGGAAACACTTTGTCTGCCGTCGATTCGTTCGGAGATTGGTTGCATGAAGGTATAGATAATGTCAAAAAATTAAACCAAAAGGGGGCTTGTGACGGCATGCTTTCCGATGAGTTGAAAAAAATGGAAGAGGGAGTAGACGCGATTGGCAATATCATTTCATCAGCAGGGAAAAAATTTAATGAATTTATCGGATCACTAACAAAATCCACAAAATAATTTTTTTCGCCGTCTTAGTGGATTGTAGATGTGATTAGTAGTATTATTAAATAATTTAATTATATAATAATCTGAATTTTAAAATATTTAAATAAATTTCATTGCAATATTACATATGATGTTCTCCAGAGTCAAGTATGCAGACATAGGATCGAGAATACTCGCATGGATGGTGGATTGTGCCATTATTTTTTTCCTATCCGTAGTACTTATGTCATTCTTAGATGCGTTATTTGTCATTTCAATAAATGATATGGACACAATGATCTTTACGATTGTTTTATTGATAACATTTTGGGGCGTCGGCATACTATACGGAACTCTCGCTGGATATTTGAGTAAAGGTCATACTATGGGAAAATTATTGTGGGGGATTGCGACGGTTGAAGATGATTTGAAATACGCCACACCGAAAGCTATATTCATAGATAATGTTTTGAAATACTCTCCGCTAGTGATAGTGGATGTTATTGTCGGAATGATAAAATATCCCAGTGATCCGCAATTACGAATTAGACTGTTTCAGGGACTTTCCAAGACTGTTGTTGTTAGAATACGCTAAAAATTATCCAGACGGATTTGCATCTTATCTTCTACGGCTTCTTGCATTCTGATCACTCTGTCTAACTCCACGGTGTTTTCAGCCACTAATATTAATTTAGAATTTTCGTTCAAGCAAATTCTTTCATTTGCTCGTTCGGGAATCGTGATACAATAGGGATCGGTTAAAATTGAATTTAAATGCAATTGACATTCAGGTCGTATTTTGTGCATATCTCGTATTTCCAAGACAGACTCTCCGCGATAATTGGCGTCTTCTAGAGCTTTTAATATCGTTCCTTTATCCCAAGTAACTTTTTTGTCTTCTTCGTCCAATTCCCAAGTCCCGATTAGTTCTTCTTTGCATATATCGCGACTTCCTTGGACACTATGAAGGTTTGCACCAAGTTCATCAGCAATAAATTCAGCGGCGCGACTTTGCCTTTTGTTTGGTCTATTGATAACTGATATGGATAACACATTTCCTTTGGGAAACATTTTTACATACCTTCGTAGCCATTCTTTGGTTTTTTCATCTTCGAACATTTCGCATCATCCATAATTTGGGGTTCCGTTATTTGGATATCCTGTGGTTGAAAGACAAAAGGCAGTTTCATCGGCAATGCAATATACCATGTCTAGTCGAGCCCTTAAATCTCTTGACTCCACACATTTTAGGCTCGATGAATTCGAATCGAAACATCATCGATTTGCCATCCGTTCCGTATATTGTATCCATCTTTCCTTTCATATTAATATCAAAATCCGATATAGGTACATCGTATTGTGGATCGTCCCCTTCTAAATCGCACCTAAAAGATAAAAATCCGTCTCTGTCGAGAGCCATAACGGGTTTTGCATCGGGGTGATCTTGATTGATCCAAGGAACATCTTTTGGATCTACAATATATCCGACGCATATTATGTCATCAGTAAGGGAATATTCGGTCGGTATCATAATTGATTAAATGGCAATGACACTTTAAAAAGAGTATGGTTAATAAAAAAAATTAAAAAATTGAGCAAAGAATTGATATTTCTTTTTCTTAAAGATCGCAATTCTCTGTCGTTGGATCGCAATCAATGAATAGATTTTGTCTGTTTTTAGTTTTTCGTATTTTTCTTGCCGTTAATTCTCCCACAATGCCCATAGAAAAAATAGAAGCTATAAGGAAAGGTAACGGAATAAGAGGAAGTATAAAATACATCCCGAGAAATACACCTAAATTAATTGCAATAGTAATCGCTATCGCATATGCCATCCCTGAAGCAATAATTGTTATTGATGAAATTAAACCGATACCCACAAATATGACGATGGATATAACAGCCGCTACTAATACAATAATCACCATTGTTAATAATTCGCTATCGGTATAACCACTTTCGATATTAAATACTATGAAGCCGAAAATAAATACATATGCTGTACCCAGAAACGGTATATGCAACATTATTATAGTAAGTATTATGACTTGAATATATACACTTAATAAGAATGGGTCCATTTTTTCAAACCTTTTTTTATTTTATAATAAAATTATAATTTTAAAGTTATGTTTTGCATGGCACTATAAAAAGATTACTTTTTTCATAATAACAATCCTATTCTACTTATCTTGATCCGTATTCGGCGATTAAGTCCCATATTTCTTCTTCTGTCATATAATAGAGATCGAAATATACATCCACTTCTTCTGGGGGTAGAGTTATCATACATCCTGATCTGTTGTATCTATTTAAAGAAAAAATCATCGAATGGATTGAAAATTTAAATAATTGCAAATTCATACTAGAGTAATGACCACCAAAGAGAAGATTATGTGTATGAAGTGCGGGAAAAAATTTTTTATGAGCAATCTCGTCCGATGCGCAGATGGAATATATTGTCGCGAATGTTATTGCAATTATAAGTGCGAATTTTATTCTGAGTGTTCGTCATCCAACAAAGAGCGGTTGGAATATATGCTGGGTCGATTGGAGTTAGAGTTGAGAGATGCAGAATTCGATTTTGAGGGGGAAAAATTTATCGATATGCGGGAAGAATATTCCGATAGCTACGCTTCGTTTTACATCTCCGATGGTCAAGAACAATATAAGTGCGAATTCAGTATTATATTTTTTATAAAGGAAGATGGTGAGGGGATCGGTAATGAGCATGCAGAAAATATGTAGCATTTTTAAAAAGGTCTTATCGGAGGAGGGATTTAAACTAGTTCGAACGATCAATATAGTCCCCCAAAAGATGACGGAAGATATGTTTCAACTAAAAATGGAACACTCTAACAAGAGCGGCACAAAAGTGAGGGCAATATTGGTCACGGTGACAAAGGAATGAGTTCACCCGATCGCATGCGGTTGCAATAAGGTATATATTTAGTCTTTATATATTGCAAATTGCATTATTCTGTATGGTAGATGTAAGATGTTTTGGGATTTCGACCCGCATTGTATGCACACTTCCCGAAGATACAGCCGATAAAGAGTTATCTGGAGTGTCGTTTTCTAAACGCGTGTTGCATTTGGAAGATATGGTGTGCGAGCGACATTACGACAGAAAGGAAAAACAACTTATGGTGCGATGTCGTCAACCCAAGTTATTGACAAAGTTTCAATCAAATAGGGATGATTGGATGTGTGTCGGAGACAACGGCTTAGTGACTTGCAGTGGAAAAAAAACAGGTAAGCGTATCTCGGGATTAGGAATGAAATTCAAAACCAAAGAAGGTTTCATACCAAAGTATTTGTGATAAATCTCCCCAGAAAAAGTTCGCAAAATTTTTTTGGTTTTACCGAAGATCATTATTCGTTATTATATAGTCTTTAAATACAATAGATGTAATTGACTAATATGCAAAATATTGAAGAGTCCGAAATGAAAGAATATATCGAGCTGAAGGAAGATGTAAAAGACTTACAGGATTTATATTATACCGAACTTAGAGATGATTTGGCTTTTAGGTTGAAGAAAGTTGACGATACATTGACTAAGTTCCGTGAAACTACAGGAGTCAATTTCGACATAGGTGGAAGTAAGCGTATTTGGAATAGAGAAGAGCTTTCTTGGGGAAATTAAGAGATAATGGATGTAGTCGGAAATAATGGCGTTGTGGTCAAAAGATCCATCTATGATGATTATGTCGCTACCCCCGATGGAGAGAGTTTGCTATATTGCAATTTTGAAGACAGAACTTGAAGAAGATTTTGTGTGCAAATCGTATGATGACTGGGAAAAAGATTTACACACAAAAAACTTCTTTTTGCGGATCGGTCTTATGATGACAGATAAATTTCGCTGGGCGTTTAAAAAGGAAATGACGCGATTGAAAGGGAAGTTAAAAGACATCAGGAAGGGCAGAAAGAAAATTCGATCGAACCGCAAACAATGGGAGAAATTTGACCTTTAATCAAAAAAATTTATCCGCAACTAGTGATCGCATTTTGATGTAGTGTATTGGTATTACCTAAAGAAGGAAAAATAACTGCATTGATATGTCCGCAACTAGTGATCGCGCTCAAACCTCCTATCTTAATTTCTCCCTAAGAATATATCTTCATTTCCCCTTAGAGATATTTTATACCCAAGCTCTTGCTATAATGAGAATTTAAAAAAAAGATAAAAAAAAGATATTTAGTCCAAAGGGATATAATAATCGATAAAACAATTATCGTCTTGGAAGCATCTTAATGTACTTTCTTTCTCCAGTTGTACAAACGACTTATTTTTTTTGCGCACGGTTTCTATCCCGCTTTTATTAAGATCATTCTCAAACTCACCCCACGCATAAAAATCTCCTATGGATTCTGAGTCGGTTTTAATGATATTTTCTAAGTGCCTCGAACTCAATTCATCCAATTCGTATTTAAACGGCTCTATTTTATCCACGCATAATTGTATCATCACTTCCGCCCCAATTCCCGTTTTATCGACGCCCATCATCGCCGTCAGCTCCCGATATCCAATATTGCATGTAAATTCTTCTTCCCATTTATTTACCATACATAACGGGATCATCCCTCCTATATAAAGATAATCTACAACTCCCTTCATTTTCGATGCGCATCTAGTGATCAGGTCTATCATAATTGTATCTCTATTACAAGAAGAATTTCCCATCCCAAAAGTTGTCCGCATCTAGTGTTCCAATTTCAATACTTTCACTCCCGCTATCCCTTATCAAAAGATTAGCACTCCTTTTAAACGACCCGCGACGGGAGAATATCCATATCACACCCCCTCTTTCCCACATAAAAGAGCCTAATTAAGCCGTTTATAAGACGCTTAAGTATCCATTTAACAAATAACCCTCAAAATACACACTTTCCACCCAAAAAACACCCCGACCCACCGCACAAATATACCCCAATTTATAACACAAAATATTCACTTTTTATCCACCCCATAACCACAAAATTTATGATTAATTCCCATTATAAATGTAGCCCACTCTCTCCCTAAAAAAATTAACTAAACAAGATAAATCCCCCCCTAAATTTTACCACGACTAGTAAATAAATCTAAATCCACATCTAGTGAAACCTATAACAAATTCAATAAAAATAATAAACCACACACTATTTTTTCTTCTCTATAATTCACTGATATATATTGTATAGTGTTATATAGTTTTCGGAATAATTAAGATATTTTGTAATAGGTATGGTGGGAGGAAATTACTAGTGGTGGGTGTGATGTGAATTTTTTACGGTGTAATCGTAGGTAATTTTTAGTGCGTACATAGGTTAGGAGTGGTGCGGGATTCAGGTAGGATCGGTCGGATGTGGTATGTGGAGGAGGTGTTGTAATGGGTATAATGGTGGAGCGATCGGGTGGAGCGATCGTTGATCGCAGGCAGGGGGTGGTGGAATGGTATGGGGTGTTAGAGGCTGAGTTGCATGACCTTCAGGCGGTGGGATCACTAGTTGTGGATCGACCAAAGTAAGTGTAGTAATATTAATAACAATACATACCAAAAAATGGTATGTGTTCTGTATCTTTTTATAGTGCAAATTCACATAGTAAGATATGTTTGAAAAAGATAGTAATGGTAATTTTTCAAGAATATTGCATAGAGTTCTCAGAACCGACGACGACATACTGTATGAAGATATACCAGAATTTATAGACGCGGAAATAGGATTGAAAAAGGGATGTTTCACGGAAACATACCTAGATGATTTGGAAGAAAATACATATAAATCCGTCTTAAATATCATTAAAAAAAGAGATATTATCGCAAGGGCAGTGATCGAATCAAAGGTAAAGAAAAGCAAAGTAAATTTCGAAGGTCCGTTGAGAGTATATGACACGAAAATAACGCTAACTCCGTCTGATTTTAAAATAATTAAAAAGCAATGTGGTCTATAACTGATCGGTATCATTGAAATATAGTATGTGGGATATAGAAGAACGCGAAATTTCCGAAGATATAGAAAATTGCGATTGGATCAACGACGAGTTCAGGTCTTACAAAGACTATTTAGAATATGAAATCGTAGAATGAGTTGAATCGGGAACGGATGTATGCGCCTGTGTGGATCAGTTCGCCGATGTATATACAGCGGTATCTCGGGAAATTGCACAAATTGAATCGGGAAAGAAACCACTATATAGAGGTCTCAGTAATGTGAATTATGACGCGATCAAATATAACTTAGAGCACAATCCGAAGTATAAATGGGGCAGTTCTTGGAGTTGGAACAAATCGAGCGCAAAGTATTTTGCGTCATTATCTAATCGGTTTGAATATGATCCTAATAAAAAAGATTCGGTAATCATAAAGGGTCGATTACCCAGCGGAATAGATAGGAATGAAACTTTGATCGCCAATTTTCTTCTCCGCTGATGTTTTTAATCATCACCACACCCTTCACAGGATAGGTAACTTCTTCGAATATTAGGTCTGACATTTTTAATATGGTGAACAATTCAAGTATTTACCTATATGATAATCTGTCTCAGAAGGTGGTGATACACTACAGTTTCTATCTTTCTCTACGGAAAAATAAAATTCAACTTGTGGTCTCTTTACGCCAGGTGGAGGAAATGCAACTGAATTCTTAATGCGAAAATATCCTTTTTCTACTCTAATTTCTTCGAAATCTCCCATCTTAAAACTTGGTTGGTTTCGTTCCCTTAATTTATATAATCGACAACTGAATTTAGATTGTCCATTACCTATTGGAATTTGATGGCAAGCAATTTCATCTCCTTCGTCAAGATGTATCGTTCCACGCTCGATATTAAAATTTCTTCTAGGCATAGAGAAATCTTCAATTTGATCTATTTAAAGAAAATGGTAATTAATACTATGATCACTAAATGCAGATAAGATAGCAATATATTGAGTCTTGAGCATAGTTTCACCGAATGGGATATTAAAATGAGAGAAATAACTGAGAAAATAAACAAATTAGACTATTGATAGGTAAAATCGGGGACTTCGTCATTAGGTTAAAGATCATTATCATATATGATAATAGTATTGATTCTCTTTACATTTGGCAATTTGTCGTCAAGCCATCCTATTCTGGCTAAAAAACTATCTCTATTCTTTAAAAACGGTAATGTATTCTTTAATATTTCGATCCCTAATGAGGATATCCTAAAATATTCCTTTCTATTAATAATAGATTTTTCAACAAAATTATCTTGCATTAATAAATCTAATTCTTTTTTCACCGATGACTGCGAAAAATTAGTTCGGTCGCTAATAAAATGAGGAGTTACCGAAACAGAATTTTCATTCTTGTTAGAAAAATCTATTGAATCAAACAGTTCCATTAAAATTCTAATTTTTTCTTTATTTTTATGAATATCTAGATAGTTATTATAAGTTTGGAGCATAAATTAATCAATCTTCTTCTTTTTAGTATCCATTAGACTTAAAATCCTTAAATCTTAGTAAGATTATTAAAAATTAAATATTTTTAAATTTTAGTATAATAATAATAAATTAAAGTAATCAATCAAAAAAATTTCGCCTATGGAAACATCCCGAGCCACCGCCGTATGGACGCAATTCTTCATGGCATACCTCATATACATCGGGATATTTTTTGAAAAAACCTTTCACAAGCTCTCGCGTGCTCTTGTCTTTCCCTTCGTATCTAGGTTCTTTATCGGCGTGGATATATTTGTAACGCCATAATTGACCCGTTCTTCTTCTGATGGGGTCACTCCAAGGGCGAACTTCTCTTAAGTATAATATTGTCATAAAAGGACTTGGTTTTATGTCTTCTTTTTCTACGGCAGTATCTTGTATGATGTATTGCGGGGCACATCGAGATGGACCTCTAAGAGATATTTTTTCACCATCATCCAATTCCCAATCTATAGTCGATCCCCCATATCCGCGACCTTTTTTGCCAACTATACCAGTATGTATGTCTTCGGGACATATTAGACCATCTTCGTTTATTCCTGCGATATATACAGAGTCGGAATCAAATGATTTATATTTTTTGTATGTTACCGAAATACAATCATTTTTTAACATTTCGTCAAATTTCCCAGTATTTGGCAACGCTATTTCTGGAATATGTTCATATTTTTCTGTCATCTAATCCCCCTATATGTGCTTCCACACTCAAGTATACGAAGTCCATTTTTTCTTTTTACCAAACAAGAAGCGTTTAATCCACTATAATCGACGAAGATATTATCTCCTGTGGGACATATTTCTTCTTCTGAAAATTGTGGCTCTCTATAAAAGACCGTTTCGGCGTCGCGAAATTCTAATCTATCGAATAAATACAAAGTTCTCGTTGGTTTATCCTTTCTTTTGAGTTCGCATGCCCAAGTGGTCGATCCCATTTTTTCGCATTTAATGGACGATATACCTTCTGCTGGATGAGAAGTATAATTTTTTTTCATATTCATTATGTCCAACGATAGTATTTAAAAACCAAGTAAGAAAGAACTCAAGATCACTAGATGTGGAAACAAAAAAGAAAAAGTAATTATAAATCAGAGTCGATATTAACGATAATAGAATCATCTAATCGTATGCAATTAAAATCACTTTTTCCCGTTCTATAGCACGCTTTGATTAAATGTAGCTCCGTCCCGTTCCGAACAAAGATTTCTTTCTCGTCAGGATAGTAAAAATTCTCCTTAAATGCTTTTAAAAAATCGATATCTTCGGGATTAATTTCGGAAGTAAGCAGAGCTCCTAGCCCCGTATTTTCCCATACATCACAATGCTTTTTCGCATACTCTAAATCCCTTGTCCAGTGGTGTCCTATCCCTACTTCTTCCGTTGTATAACTTTCTCCCTTTAGAAACTTCTCGTTAATAATTAAATCTTTCCAAAAAGAAGCATCTCCGTCGGGATCATTCGGAAACCAACCGCACAACGCTCGATACATAATCGGTTTCTTAGAAAAATCAATTAACTCCTCTTTGATTCGCTCGTAATCTTCTTCGGTAAATATGTATTGGGAATCTCCCGTCCTTTTATATTCGTCGTAATATACATTGTAATTGTCGTGATGTCTCAACTCCTGTTTTGCCTTCAAAAAAGGAGGTATTTTATTGATTATCCGTTCTTCCATAGGTGCGTTATCTATTTCTTGTATTTAAAAATAACCGCATAATAACTATGGAAATTACTAGATGCGGTATGAATATGATATTATGTTCGGTTTTTAAATAGATCGCTTATTTTATAAATCATTATGGAGTCGCTTCGAGAAAATAAAATAAAAATCCGCTCTATAGAAAACTCACTGAATTTTATTAAGGAATATTTGCAATTAATTGAAGAAAAAATTCCTGAAGATCTTACCGACGATGACCTAGATACGACTTTCGATTATATTGATAAAGAATTTGGGGATGCCTATTATAAAGAGAAAAAAATTAAGAAACCAGCCCAAATCTTCGGTGTTATGAATTTAGGATCGGTAAATGCAATACTTTGCACATTAGAGTCCCGATTACATGAGGATGACGGCAGTTCTTGGTGTGGAATAGATGAAAAAGTGAATCAAGTAAGAACGGTAAGGGATTGGGTGAATCTTAATAAAAGTCTCACAAAAAGCGCACTTAGATACGCCTTTGATGATTTAGAACATCTCGAGAATTTCGGAGAGAGTATCTGGGATTGGCGCGGAGATGAAGAAGATCCGTTATCGTCTCCGAGAGCAGGAGAATTGCTCAAATCAGCCGAAAGACTCAGCGAGACCGCTGTGAAGCGCATTGTTGATGCAAAACAAAACACTTGGATAGTGATACCTCACAAAAAAGAGGAGGAATATAATGCCTACTAGAAAACAATGGGAAACGATGTCGACAAAAGAAAAAGAATGTTGGCGATATACCAATGAAGAGCTCAAACAGATGTGCAGAAAAAAGGGAATTTCTGGATATTCGAGAAATGTTCTTTCGCGACAACATAAAGGATGGGGATTTAATTACAAAAATGAGTTAGTTGCGCTCTGTTGTATGGAGACGAAGAAGCCGTCGTTCAATAGGAAAACATCTGTTCCCGAGCCTATTAAAGATTTACCAAACAAAGAGAAGTTAAAGAAGAACAAAGCACTTTTAGAAGAATTGTTTACCAATGATGAATTTATGGAAATAATAGAAAATGACCTTTTAATGGAGAGAGGGAAAGGTGTATGGGGATATCGCTTTTTTTGTAAGGGGAAAGACGAACCAATAAAAATACAGCGTTATGCCGAAAGTGATGGTAGTGGAAGAGTAGAACGAGGTTGGTTTGGTTGCAAAGATCGGAGAGATAAAGCGGGCATTGTGTTCTACAGCGACGATGACGACGAAAAAGAAATTAGCAAAGAAATGATGCATCCTGGATTGTTTAGCTTGGTTATGATGAGATCGGGCGACCGTCCCTTTGGTTGTCGAGCGTTCGATAAAAATAATCCAAAGATATTTTGTCTTGTGGATGGAACACCATCAACGGCGAGTAAAAAACGAGTCCACCAAAAACTCCGAAGAATTTATCGTACTCCTGATAGCACTCGGGAACAATATGAAGAAGCATTTAAACCTGTATATGAAATACGACATTTAAATTTGTAATATTGTTACTATTTTTTGTTGTGATAAATATAGACATATCATCTTTAAGGTATATTTCGACGATATACCCCGATGTCGTTAAATTTTTTAGAGCGCCTTCCTTAGGTTGGGTATAGGATCTTCTGGATAATTGTAGTTATAGATTTGATTTGCTAACATCATAAACATTGCTTTCACACTCGTACCTACCTTAGCCGAAGTTTCAAAATACGGCGCTTTCATCATATCCGAAATCGTCATTGCATCTTCGTTTTCGATTCGGCGTCTGTTTGTTAAATCGATTTTATTTCCCGTTAAAACGATCGGTAAATGAGCGATCCCATTTTCTAGACATTTTCCATACCAGTTGATCACATTCCTGAAAGTTCGGCGTCTGGTGACATCAAACACAATAACTATTCCACTCGCACCGCTGAAATACGAGGTACTAAGTTCCGAAAATTTGTCTTGTCCCGCTATATCCCAAATTTGCATCTTTATGTGTTTATTGTCAATTTTTACTACCTCAGTCATAAAATTTGCACCGACTGTGGGAAGATATTCCGTTTTAAATTGATTTGTGGTAAATTTATTGAGAAGAGAAGTTTTTCCTACTCTAGGATCGCCGATTACGATAACCTTATATGAGTAATGTTTTGTTTCTTCCATTTTTGATATATCCGCGTATTTTTTTTCTTAAATGTAAGTAACTCATCAATACTTAAAAGTGCAATTTAAAAAAAAAAAGAAAAAAATTAGGCACATTCACAGTTAGGCTGACCTATACACTTACATTTCCGCTCCATTCGGTCGTTTGCCACAACTCCGATGCCTATTATACCAAATATACCAGTTATACCACCAGCAATAACTCCGATACCCATTATTATCATTGAGATTAATATCACGATAATTTGGATGAATGATATTAAAGCCAAAACCTTTGTAATGAGTGTAGGGTCGAGAATCAGGAGAGATATTAGAGCCCATACCCCAAGAATCGCCATTGCGATTATCATCGGGAGGATCATTATGGTGAAGTTGTCGAAAATCAATCCCCAATTACCGAATAATGAAAATATACCCCAAATTGGAGCGGAGAGTTCCAACATCAAAAAAAACGCTTGAGCTAAATCCATATTTTAATCACTTTATAAAAATTTGTAGATGAAGTTATCCATTCTTATATATAAAAGATGAAGGAAGATAAAATAAAAAACAGAAAATCAATTGCCTTTCTCGTTTTGCATCCCTAAATTATTTTGACGACTAAAAATGTAAATCAAAATATTATGCTCTTTTTCTATATTTTCGAATGATCATAATAAACGATTTTTTTATTTCTATAAAGAAAACAACTAGGATATATTAAATGTATTATTTTTTGTATCGAATAACGAAAAACTTATTTTTATTCTTATAAATAATTCTACCAGACCACCAAACACTAAATTCGAAGAAGTTACTAGCACTCCTTGTTCCTAATCACTAGATGCGGAATTTTTTTTATTTCTTCTTTGGTTTGGTGAGGACTAGAAATGGAGAGTTCAAAGCACCCCAAAAATACGGCGCTGGTGTCTCTTTTTCCCTTTTTTTTGTATTTTTGTATTTGTTTTTAGGTCGGTAATTTTGTTCAAAAAGATGCATTTTCTTTTTTCGTACCCCCTCTACTCCTATCTTGACAAGAATAGAAGCCATATAACTAAATTCTACACGAACTTTATATAGAGAGCTCCAGCGTACAATGAAATGAGACTAGAAAACGAAAAAACGGATCGAATTAGACTCGGTAAAGCAGTATCAACAGAACGCGCGGTGAAGTATTAATAGAATGATAATACACAGGCGGAGCTAAAACTGATCAATGTGAAGAAAAATAAACATAGAAGGGTTCATATTACCGTTGAATGGTATCTAATAAAATAAAAGATTTCAGGAGTCCAATTGTCATTTTATGCGGACAATATTTTGTTTTCTTTGAAAAGGGGCTCGAGAAGGGATGAGGATAATTAGGTGAATCGTCGAAAATGTCGTCGCGCCCCGAGACACAAAAAAAACTTGGATATACCCGAATTTTACCACACTTTTACAGTTTTTTTGCTTAATCAAAGACATTAAAATTGAGTTAAACTCACATTTTTCAATGGAAAAAAGATGTGATATTTTTTGGCAAGAAAGTTACTAGTTCCCCTTGATCCGAAAAGGAGCAATAATATTAATTAATATAAGAACAAAAAATTAAAAAAAAAAGAAAAAATAGAAATTACATATCGCAATAGCAATTAGGCTTTCCGACACAAGGACAATTTTTACTTCTGCGTATCTTTAAGGCAATACCAATTCCCAAGACAACTCCACCGACAGCTCCTAATACGGTTGCTAATTGTTGTATAGGAGTATACCAGTGGATTGTGAAACAATCGAATTTGTTCTCTTCGATTTCATGTTTTAAAGTGAGTGTTGTATCTTCAATATCTCCTGTAGCTCGTATCCAAATATCGAATCTATATATATAAAAACCACATTCGGAATTATCTTCGGGAAGATCAATCAATTCACTTTTCCATTCGACCCAATCGCCGAATGTTGTTACTGTTTCGTTCTCATCTATGATTAATTCCCTGTCATCTTCCTCTTCTTCTGCAGTCATTACCCATCCCCATGCTTTAATGGTAACCCACACTTTAATTTCGAGCAGTACGGTGCTTTCATTTATACCTTCGGTAATGTTGACTCTGTATGGAACATAAATATTGTATCCTATCACTTCATCAGTTGACCAGTATCCATCCGTCCAATATCCAGGAAGAGGTGGATCAGGATCGCTTATATCAGGTTCAACCTCGGGCTCTTTTAGAGTTGCATTTGGTTTGATCTCGGCATTTAAGTTGTCATCCCCAAATTCAAATTCGGGACATTCTGGACACTCTGGAGGCGCTTCGGGTTGGCAATAATACCAAATCAACAATCCTCCCACGACACCTACACCGATAAGAATTAGTAATACTATTAAGCCTCGTCTTTGTTCTTCTTCTCTCATTTGAGACACTTTTTAATAAAGTAAAATTTTTAGATCCAAGTTGAATTGGACATATATAAAGGATATGTGGTGTACTTTCTTTTTCCTAAAATATTCCATCATAGACGGCATCCTTTCCTAATGGCTGACAATACATCACCCGTTTCTTTTATTCCGAAAGAAATCGCCCTGTGTCTGCCATTCTCGTTTCCTTTGACTTTGAGAAACCCCGTAGTGCCCTGAGAAGTGCACCTCCCTATGCACTGACCCGCTTTGGTTACGAAGAGATCAATCTCTATGCGAGTATCCTCATCTTCGGCTAGAGGATCATAAGGATTACGAGGCTCGCGATAGAATGACGGATCGAACTCCATGTTACTAAAGATTGTATTTATATGTCCAATATTATCCGAAATCCTTCCACCATCGGCATAATGTGAAACAGTATCTCCTAATTCGATTCTGCAAACAGTATTACTCGACATAATATCTTTTTTAATCAATAGTTCTTTTAATGAGCTTTTCGCGATGATCTTCAAGTCTTCGGCATCTCGAAAAGTCTTATCCACTTTAAGTCGTAAAGGGACGCGTATTTCCATAGTTACTAATTTCCACTTAATGTATTTAAAGACTATACTATTACAAAAATAAAGAATTAAAAAAAAATTAGATACTTGAAACTTTACTTAGAATATTTCTATCTTCGATAGTCAGTTGCTTATTTTCGTTGGTAATCATAATAAGCGAATCTAAACCAAAAAATCGCATTTTTCCCTTTCCTCTATCACATCGATCTTCACAATGGTTTGGAGTGCAATCACATTCCACGATATTACAGCCCGATCCCGACAATTTTTTATTTCGTTTATTCATATCTCTGCTCCAATTTTTGCACGAAAGGGCGTATTTTTTAATTTCACCTGGATTTAATTCATAATCTACAACCGCTTTCCATTGTCCTGATCCTTCAAAAACGGGTAACACTTTGGCTTTTAATGATACTGCATCCATTTTATGTATGGATTGGTCATATTTTGTCATATTATTCACTCATGTAAAATTTTAATTTTTTTATATAAAAAAAAGAATTTAGGAATATATAAAGAATAAGGTGAATAATCACTATTCATCCGCATATTTTTCCTCTTAACTCTCTTTGTGTAAGCTACCTTTGGTTTCCAACCACTCTTGGAGTCTTGTGTATCTACTGTATATATTATTTAGTGAATAGGAAACACAGATTCTATTTTTTTATCTTCAGACGACAATAATTTATTTTTGTATGCTTTGAACTCTTTTTCGTCCGCATATATTTCGGGAATTTTGGTATTTTTAAATCTAGTTATGTAATTTATTTTATCCTTTCCACACACAATATGTTCCGCCTTTACATTTTTCGAATAACCCCATTCATCTCCCGATGAATTAAGAAATAAATATAACTCTTATTAATATAATGGAAAATCTCCAAAATATGTGGAATCACATCAAAAAACTTTATTACCCACGATAAAATAGCGAACGCGAAAGTTAGTCCCGAAGAATACTTATAATCGTGACTATTTTTTACTTATTTTGCAGTCGGTATGGAATTGGATGAGAGATCGCGTCATATATCCCCTGTTAATTATTTGTTCTCCTTCACTCAGATACTTGGAATATCTCAAATCCGCGAGGGCGAAATCAAGTAATTTATCTGGAAATTCATTGCCACAAGCACCAGCACTTCGTTCCAACTCAAATTTCTTGATATCTAAAATCCGATCTATGTCTTGTTTTCTTTCTTTAGAAATTTTCATAAAAAATGATCTGAATTTTGCATATAAAAAAGATGCAGTATGACATCAATTCTTGTCTGAAATTTGATCGTCTCCGCCTGCTTGCGTAGCCATAACTGTGATTACATCCTTCTTGGGATGAATAGCTATCTTTGTGAATTTTAAATTATCGGGAAGAACTTTGCCTTTGAAAATGAATTGAATAGCCAAAATAGGATTGAGTTTGTATTCTCGTTGAACGACTTTTTTAATGGAACGGCGTTGATTCTCTAAATTGCCGCCCTCCACTTGCATTCTAGTGCTTACTCGAGTGTAAGCAAACAATTGTAACCTTTCAGAACCATTTTCTATCATACTTCTAACCATTCTCAAGCGTGTTTCAAAATTCTTTGAAATATGAACTATAATGTTTCAAAATACTATTCATATGCTTTATAGTTCATAAAAATTCATTTTTGAAATATGAATAACTTCGAAATATAAAAAGATATACTTTACACATTTATAGACTAAAAGAGAACTTATTAAATTAGATTATTTAATTCATTGAAATTTCAGTTTTTTTAAAAATAATTACACTCTTAATAATTATATATTTAATATTTCTATTTTCTATAGAGAATATGAAGATTGATACTTTTTTAGAAATGGATCAAAGCAAAAAATTAAAAGAAGCTAAACAAATAGAAAAACTTGAAGTTTCAGCGTCAGTTTTTTTAGAACATTTTGGATCCAATAGTAAAATTTATAAAGTTTTGTTTAAAGAATTGAAACTACTTTTTGATAAATTAACTCATAATAACCATTCATCTGATTACTTTAATGGTTGGAACAATTATTTTGAAAAATATTATGGTGAAATACTAGATTCTTCTTTAATTTTAAATCATATATATCTAATTCTTCTAGGGAAATTTATTTTATATTCGAAAATCACTGAATCTGACAATTATTGTGATTTGAATACTTTTGAACTCATTAATTGTAATTTTTTTAGGGAAAATAGAATTATGAATTTGATTGAGCAAGATCCTTCTTTATTTCTTCTCAACCCAATCTTAAAAGAGGAATCGATCGTCTTTTTTAATAAATTGATCAAGGAATTAGAGAATTTTAACTTTTTAAATGTCGATGAAGATATTTTTATAGAACTTTATGAAGATCTAGTCAACAAAGAAGAACGAGTAAAAACTGGAGAGTATTATACTCCGAGATGGTTAGTGGAACTTACTATTGATGAATCTTTATCAATCTGGAGAGAAAAAAATCTTAAGCAAATTCCTACTATTAACGACCCAGCTTGTGGATCTGGATCATTTATTTTTCATATAATTCGAAGAATGTTGAATGAACTTACTTTCGAGAAAATTTTAGAACATATTGTAGGATTTGAATTGAATCCTTTAGCTACATTCGTCACTAAAGTAAATTATTTATTAGCGGGATGGTCTAAATCAATAATTATATCTAAGAATTTCGAAATTCCGATTTATACCCGTGATACTTTAGCTCCACCAGATCTTCTAAGTTTTGAAAAAAAAAGATTTGACAAATTTGACATTATAATAGGAAATCCTCCCTGGATCGTTATGCGATCAATTAAAAGTAAGAAATATCAAAACTTTCTCAAAAAAGAAGTTAAAAAATATAAATTGCTGAGCAATAAAGATTCAAATCTTTTTACCCAAATGGAAATGGCAACACTATTTTATCGTAAATGTGCCAATTTATATTTAAAAGACAAGGGTGTTATTTCTTTTGTAATGCCTAGAAGCGTGATTGCTGGAACTATGCATCATATAAAATTTAGAAAATTTCAATATCCAACAATAGAATTAAAAAAGATTTTAGATCTTGAAAAAGTAAAACCCTTATTTAATATGCCCGCTTGTGTTCTTATTTCCATAAAGGAAGGAGAGACTAAATATCCCATAATAGCGACAAGTTATAGTGGCTATCTGAATGAAAGAAATCTTAATTGGGAACAACAAAAGAAAAATTTACAGACTGAAGATTATCCTTACAAACCTCCCGATTTAGAAGGAGATCGTAGCGACTACTATGATGATTTTAAAGTAGGGGCAAGTATTTTTCCCAGAGCATTTTATTTTATTGATTTATTACAAGAAAATGAGGATTCATTTAAGGTAAAGACCTCAGCTAAAATTCTTAAAACGAGTAAAAATCCTTGGAAAATAGTTTATGAGGGTGCTATCGAAAAAAATTTTCTCTTTTCAACTATACTTGCTATGGATTTAATTCCCTTTGGATGTAAAAAATATCATCTTGTTATTTTACCCGTTATCAAACATAAGAATAAATTTGAATTATTAAATTTAAAAAAATTAAAAGAAAATAAATTTAACAAAGCATATCATTGGTTAAATTTTGTAGAAAATGAATGGGCTGAAAATAGAACTGAAAAATCAGAAACTCGATTCCCAAGCATATTAGACAGGCTCAATTATAACAGTCTTCTTACAATTCAAAAACCTAATAATAAATATACCGTATTATATAATGCAACGGGGACTAATATAGTATCTTGTGTAATAAATAACACAGATAGTAAAAATGTCAATAATAATGATTATGAATTAAAAATAAAGGATTTGATAATTGAAGTTAAAACTTGGTTCTATGAAACAGATAATCAATATGAAGCTCATTACCTATGTGCTATTTTTAACTCAAAATTATTAAATAAGAAGATTAAACCACTTCAACCAAGAGGATTGGGAGGAGCTAGAGCAATACATAGAAGACCTTTACTATTTCCAATTCCAAAATTTGATGAGAATAACAAATTACACTTGAAATTTGTTGATATTAGTGTTCGTTGTCATAAAATTATAGCAGATACTCAATTTAAAGTAAAAAATACTAATGGGTTAAGAAATGGTATAAGAGAAAAATTAAAGTCAGAATTAGATCAACTAGATGTATTACTCGAAAAATTAATTAATTGAAGATCAAAAAATTATTTTATTTCTTCTATAAAATATTCTTTACATCGTGCCGATTATCATAGATTTCTAAAATATCTTCAAAAAAATCATTTATTGTTAAGTTTTGAAAATTTTCCTCAAGTCCATTATCTTTATATAGAACTGAAAAATTAAAAAGACATATGGGAAAACTGAAATTTATGACCAAAGAAATAGAGCGAGCCTTCGACCGACAGGGAGATACTTCTATGAAATCAGCGGGAGATATCAAAGTCATCGCCAAGTGGTTTAATCCGACTGGAGTCGGAACTTGGTATTGTTACGAATACGACAAAGAAGATAATACGATGTGGTGTTTTGCTAATCTTGGGATGCCAGAGTTTGCGGAGTGTGGGAAGGTGAGCATAGATGAAATGAAATCATTTAAAGACAGCCGACTTGGAGTGGGAATCGAGCGCGATAATTTTTTTCCGATCGGTAAATATACTTTGGCTGAAGTGCGGGATAAAATTAAATCGGGAGGGCATCTTTGAATAAATTAATCAAAGATGATATCACATACCTATTAATTTAAAAATATCTCAATCAATAATTGATATTGTATTAATTATTGTTATATGGATGATTGAGATAAATGGGAACTAATATCAACGACGCACATCCACCAGATCATCGCTCGGGAATATCCTTCTTATTAAAAACGGAAATGAGGGATAAAAAAAAAGGAATGTGTCTCCATTGTAATACGACTATGACTAAAAAGATGGAAATTAACGAGAATTTCATAGTATATAGATGTTGGAATAAAAAATGTCCTAAAAAAGGCGTGTCATTCGCGGTAATTAACAAACATCTCTTTAATGAATATAAATTTAATGCATTTTGTCTCGCTTGTAATAAACCTATGATGCGGGATTTGGTTGTAGAGAAAGACGGAACGGCATATCTATTCTTTAGATGCAATTCGAAGTTTTGTGAACGCTCTATAGAGCCTTACATTTATAATTTGACGCTAGAGCGCTGGGAAGGAACCATACCGATTTTTGAAAGCGACAAATCGAAATTTTTGTGGACTCCCAAACGGATAGAATTAGTCACAAAAAAGATTGAGCCGTGGAAACCTAAATCAATATGCAAAATAGGAAAAGTCCCCATATTGGATTTAACTGAAGATAAATACACTGAATTTATAAATCATCATAATAATAAAGTAGCCGTGCTTGTGGATGTACCAAACTGGGTCAGGACCATTGATACCTATATGCAAGGAAATATAAATGAAGCGCTCCATAAAACCGAGAATTTCGTGAAGTGTGTTATAGCAGAAAAAATTGATAAAGATGCCGAATGCATAGTTCGGTATTTTTCAGTTCCTGAGAACGATCTTATGTGGGCAAATCATGTGTTTTCCCAGCGTTGTAAAAATCACATTAATAAGGAATTTTTCCACTTATTGGAAATAGAAAAATATACCAATAACGAAGCAGGATTCAGTGACATCGATAACTACCTCATCGTCAATGCGATGACACTAATTGAAAGTTGTGAATTGAAAGGATTAGTCATCGTGAGTAGCGACAAAGACTATCTTCCCGTGATGTTATCGGCAAAAAGAAAAAATATTCATACCTGTGTATTGGGAGTGAAAATTCCCAAGATTTATTCGGATCACGGAATTGACACCGCTTGGTATATTGATGTAGTAAATAGACCGACTAATTCCTCAATTCTTTAAACAAGACTTTCTTGACTTCTATAATATCTTTATCCGAAACACTATCTTTTACAATACGCATCATTGATCGCTTCGGTTTAGGTCGTAGGAATATTCCATTTCCTTTCGGATGCTCTTTTACGCGTTCGAATGTCATTAAATCACTATAATTTTATATTGGATTTGGGTTTTGCAATGATGTATATTTTCATAATGTCAAGCTTCATATGGCAATATTTAAAGATATCCCATTGATCCATATCTTTAAAAGATACCAATAGAAAAATGCAAGTATGGTACAATTATCTCGTTCTAGACTAGGTCAAAAAATCGCCAAGATTGGAAATAGGCTTCTGTCCGAAAGGTCGGGTTTTATGCCAGAACATACACTCACTCTAAGAATGTTAGAATCTGTAGAAGATTTTCAAGAAGATATCGAGGAAGAAGGAATCCAATCAATTAATTGGGGCGGTGGATTGACCAAAGATTATGATCCGACAAAATATTGGTCGGGAGAATATATAAAGGAATATGAATATAATTTTTTGATTCCTTATCAACAACCCAAAACAAAAGAACAACGACCTTTTATATGCACTTTGCATTTCAAGAGAATGTGGTATCAGGAAGAAAGTTTGGGCAAACCAGAGTTGTTGGGATACGCCTACTGTGATACATCTCGCGGAAGTGAGAAGAAAGTACTTGAAGATCTGAAGGCAAGTGGATGGGATTTAGTGAAAATAGACGATGAGTGGAAAGTAACGGGTCAATAATTTTTTTCTTTATAATTTTTTGTGCATCTATTTTAGAGAAGATAAATTGGCTTTGTCGAATTGATAAAGTTTTTCGTATTTTTGCATCATCGGTCTACCTTGACCCTTAAATATCTTACGGAATTGGGGTTTTATGCAGTTGGCGTTATAATCCTTACCTTTTTCGAATACACACGCCGATAATTTGCAGTTAAATCCTTTATATTCTCCGCTTCTCCAAAAACTTTTTCCGAATCCTGGAATATCGCACTTAGCGTATCCGCGCTCCACTCTTTGATAGCGCTTCCCGTCCGCTTCGTCCCAAATAGTAGTAGTTACAATGGCGCTATTGTTGATTCCTTTTATTCGTATAAGCAATTGTTTTCCTACAGGTGCAGTTATCGTTAATCAAACACCGTTTTTAGTTGATTTTTAATTGTGGTTATTCTCTTACCGAATCCAGCAGTATGAAAACTATCTTTTAATTTTAATTTGTGATGATCATAGTGGTGATTCCACTCGTGAATGGTGGTATCAAGAAATGTTTTATTGGCTACTACATCTTGCCTTTTTTTGGTGTATGGAAACACGCGAATCATTCCCGTTCTAGGTCTATAATATCCATACAAATCCCCGTCACTTCTATAATTTTTTCTCGTCCCATCCACATAAATTTTATTATTCGGTAGCTTATAATGGGCATTTAATCTATTAATGAGGGTTTGCGCGTTCTTTTCGACGCATTTCCTATCATCTTCAAATGACGCTTGACACTGGGCACTTTCGAGATTAGCGCACTGCTTTCTTGCTTTGCGCATACTGTCGAGACAAGCGCCCATTTTCTTTACGCTCGTTTGCATAGGACCTAATTTAGATTTTGGGATGGGTCTTATGGAGCTTGCATTAGATTTCTCGTAATCTTGCGTAGAGCCAGAAAACTTTTTCTGTCTCGCCTGATATGACGGTTTTTTAATATATTCTGCATGAGGAACATATTTGTCTTCGGGCGTGAGTGCTTTGTATCTAACTTTATACCCGTTATCCAATACAGCAAAGGATGGATTTACTTTTATTATTTTTGCGCAATTATCTTGCTTCCTTCCCCAATAACATACTTTCTTTCCCTCTTTCATCAATTGGCGAGCTTCTCCTTTATCGATTGCTCCAAATGTAATTATTTCTGACATTTTCTACTCCTTTTACATTATTTCTAAAATTCTTCGGCTATCATAATATTTTTGTGGTTCTGATTTACAGACCAAGCCTCTAAAAATTTGATCGTTTCGTAATCTTCTTTCAAATATTTTGCAATCAGCGGGATAATCAACAAAACGATCTCTATTTTTAGGTGCGTTTTTCTTTTCTAAAGAAATGTTTATATGATTTTTTGAATCGTTAGGAGCTATAGACAAATATCTAGTATTTACCGAATGATATGGAACGGAAATTTTATTTACTGTTTCATAATCATCGCCTATACCAACTCCATTTTCGTCATAATGAGCTATCCAACATTTCATAGAAACTAGTTTATCTGTATCAATTTTATTCTGTTCATTTTCTAAAAAACTGCAATTTATTATGGATACATTTGTATATTCGTTCCCTTCGTTTGGTGTTATTATTTTCGTCATTATTTATCATTTTTATGTTTATTTAATCATTTGTAAATTTGTTCTATTTAAAGATTATGACAAATCATTCATTGATACTGCACTGGTTGGGACGCACAATCAAGAATTCCGTACGACCTTCTCTTTGTGGATATTCTTTCTTGACTTTGAATCCGAAGCTCTTGTAGAAATTTAACAATTTTTCTTGTCGTTCTTTAAATTCTTCAATAGGAAGATCGATTTGGTAATTATATCTTTCGCTTAAAGATTTTCCGCCTGAAAAGTCCCAAGTAAAATCGTCCGTTTTTTCGTTCGCAGATACTTTACTATAAGTATCATAGCAGTACGAATCAATCTCGTTTAATGCGGCATTCATCATTTCGGTCGCGTATCCACGATTTCTAAATTTTTTTTTTGACGAACATGCTTTCTAGCCATGCGTGCGGTTTGTCGATTTTGTGTTTTAATGTCCCAAATAAATATGCCCGTTGATATGGTAGGTTATTTATAAGTTTTTCGTAAAATCCAGGATCGTCTTTTTTTACAGCTTCTGTAAATTCCTGCATAGACAGATTTTTATATTGCTCGCTTGTCCATTTGTGGAATATATGTTTATATGCTACATCATCTATTTCATCGTCTTCTATACCAATGGTATATAAAACATCTTCTCCTTCTAAAGTATCTTTGGATTGTCGTCTTAAATCAAATTTGCTACTACTTTCCATTTATTTCTCACACATTATAGTATTAATTCTTGATAAAGTCGTTTTGAGATTTTTTATTGGGAATGAATCCCTAAACACAAAACATTTCGTCTTACCGACATAATTCCCTTCATCATCCCAACCTTCGGCGTCATAGACCCCTTCAGGAGTCGTTACTTCAAAGGAACAACTCTCGCCATCCACTGGGCGTCTTGTCAGGACAATGCGATCTAAAGCATTATGAAGAAATGCGTTTTTTCCGACCCTGTAATACCATTCTTCTGTATTTATGTCCATATAGCGCAAATCAGGGTCAAATTTCACGAAACCACCTAATCTTCGGGAATATCTTTTTCTGACATAGCAATAATTCGTCATCACTTATATTTAAAAGAATAATGTAGAATAATGTTTATTCCGTACGACAAGAGATTAATTCCCTTAATTTTAAGTTTTCTAATACTTCAGGGTCATACACTATAAATTGCCCTATATTCGGATTATCTTGATCTGACCACACTTTGATTCCGTGTTGTAGTGCCAATTTTCGCACTTTATCGCCTTGCTCATTCCACGCATTTTTCAATTCTTTTATACTATCGAATTTGTGTCCGTGCCAAGAAAAATATAGTTCTAATGATTCGGGTGTTCGTGATTGGAGCTTACGAAATTTATCATACCACTCAGGAGTTACCAAATCATAATCATCTGAATACTTTGCGTTTTCTCGCCATTTCTTTTTGTAGTAGTGTTTGTATGTTTTGACTAAGTCATATGGAATACAAGTGGTAATCACAGTCCCTTTTTCGTTTTCTTTCGCGTATCTAACCGCTGTGTGGTCGTTAACATCTACCGAATAGGGCGTATGGCATCCGTCGAAATAAACACCTCTTCCCAAGATTCCCGTAGCCATTTCAAAGCCTTCTTTTAGTATTTTTTCGGCATTTTCTTTTGATGTGCCGTGATATGCACTGTATCCTTTACCTTTACATTTATCTACGAAGTGTTTATACCATTCTCTATCACACGCTTTAGGGTCAATTAATTCGGATTTTGGTATGTGCATTCCTTCTTTGGGGTTTAGACCTAATTCTTTTATCTGATCTTTGGTAAGATTTTTTCTCCAAAATGCACAGTCATATCTTACTGATCCATCGCTATGCACATCTTTGCAATATTTCTCTCCTAACCTTCCTATTTTCTCCGTCATTGCTTATCTGTTGGATTAATTTGGATCTTTTCCACCTTTTCCTCAAGTGTTTGAAATTCATATAGAAGGCACAAAGTTTCCTTTAAACACGCGGGTTTATCTTTAAGATGTTTTGTGATTTTATCAGGCTCACACAACAAAAAAGTTTTTCCTCGAAATTGATTGTCCCAAATAGCTTCTACCAAGACACAATTGTCAGTATCTATTAGAGTCATATTATATTTCGCAGAATTCTCCGTGTTTTATTTTCGAGCCTAATATAATAGCAATGACCAATGCAATTCCGCCTTTCACCGTTCCCACTAGCAAGTGCACCCATAATACCCACACAATCTCGAATAAACCGAAATCTACCACGACATATGGATCGTTGAAGGTCGATAAATCCCATCCGTTATTATAAAGCGCGTTAAGAGTGGTTACAACATCCCAAGCGCCCGTTCCGATGAGCGTACCCAAAACGATTGCCGATAAGATGATCATTTCATTCTTGTAAACCATTCGGGTATCAAATCCCAAAAATTTACTGCATCTTTCATCGTTCCAAGCATGTGTAGAATGAATCCCCAACATTCCTAATGTTAATCCAGCTAGTATAGAGATCACAATAATTCCTATTATGAGATATATATAAAATGAACTTGTATCTCCATCAACCATAACCGAGTATTTAAATTGGCTTGCAACAGCCCATATCAATACAATTTCTATTATGACTAGAATAAAAAGCCATACTAAAGAAATATTTTTTCCGCGTTTATATCGTTCCATAATGCGATGTGGTAATAGACATATAAAAAAGTTAGGATCAATCTAAAGTATGTTAAAAAATTATTATGGATTTTGATCTATTTCTATACGCCTCTTAAATTGATCGGCTTGATACAACACGAAATCCCATATATCCGACATCCCATATTTACCCCAGTATGCCGTCTTGCCCAACCAGAAATCCGACGCAACATCTATAAAGGGAATCATCGCTTCGTTTTCCATACTTTTCGCTACCATATCGGTGATTATACTACCAATCGCTCCTTTATCTGGGACGATATCCCAATTATAATCTTTAGGATTGGACAATAATAATTTATCCTTAACGCCCGATGCACAATCTATATTTCCCGTTCCCATTTTTTCTGCATATTCAATATGGTGAATATTTTTCGGATCACTGTATCCCATTATTTCCGATGCCACTACATCGGCACAAACAGGATCGGTAGAAGCTATAACGGTATCAGGATTTGGTTCAAGAGCTCTACAAGAAAGAGGTCCGCCTCCTTCACAACCCAATTCCATATCCACGACGGTTAGATTTGGTCTAAACGCCCTTGCGACATCACCTATGATCTCATTAATCCCCAAAGCATGAAATTTAGCCTTATCCCTTACGGGTATACTTCCGTACATATTTTTCAACGCTATAGTGATACCCGTCATGATGTGAGTCTTCGCTACGGGCACATCAATGATTACATCAGATTCTTTGATCAAATGTGATCCTTCCGCTACCTTTAGTGCCGAATCATCTCCATAATCAAACGCAATTTGGTTTTGTCGTGTTAAATTTACTATGGGCACATTTTTTTCTTTACCCCATTTATAAAATTCGGATTTTTCGGCAATTGACTCCATTTCCGTCCATATCATCGAGCTGTCATAGACAAAAGGATTCCCACCACATTCTCTAACTTGATCTATTACGGAAGATAATACTTCCTTGTGTGTAAAAGTCTGTGGAAGTGCTGGAGTTCCTCCCGTCATATTGGCTTTAACCGCCACGAGATCTCCATCTTTAACGAATTTACACATGCCACCTAGTTTATCAACGGCACTCTTTGTATTTTGATACGCACCTAAACCGCGGGAAATCTCATATTGAGATTCAAATCGCGGTTTTTTCGCCGACATAATATCTCTTCTTGAATATATCCGATCCTCTGGTTTTTTGCACGCAACTTTTCCATTATTTATGAAACATTCTTTCATATTATTGCAACTGGTATTTCGTTTATTTAAAACCTATGGAATATTCGGATCGATTTTTAATCTTTCCATTCACACACATATTTCGACTTATATTTTTTCAACTTACCGAACATACCAAATTGTTGTATATCGCGCTTTAGATCGAGACATTCTTTCTTTGCTTCTGTCTTTAAGGATGTCATATCACAATATTCTGTTATCATCGGATTACCGAATACATTGATCGTTGTTATCGATCCTTCTTTGCATGAACGCCATATATCGTTAATTTCGTCACAAGATTTTACGATGGATGATACTTTTTTAAATTCTTTTTTCGCTACACATCTTTCTTTAGTCGTAAAAAGCTCACACTCATATTACTATTATTGCTTATGGTAGGTGTTCGTTTTTTTGTTTACTAACTTATCTGAAAATACTTCACATGATCATATACCGTTTCTTCGGTATCGGTAATCATATCCACGGTTCTATAATGTTCCAATTTTTTAAGATATGGACTTACAATTGCCGACGATTTTTTACCTTTCATTGATTCTAAGAACGATTTTACATCTAATAAATCCGAAAATTCTTTTTGTATTATCCGCCAATCACCTTCTTGCTTCTCGACAAATTTAAGCTCGTAGACATCATCGGGAATTTCAACATCTCCTATGATGTAGCTCTTTATAATATGTCGTTCGTCTGATTGTCTATCACTCTGAACAACGACTGCACATACTTTATCTTTGCATTTTTCTTTCACTTCTTTAGATAGTTTTTTTTCCTTATCAGAAAATACATATCCTTTGCGATGGGATTTATATGCGCTATCACTCGGAGAACTTCCCGTTAAAATGGATCTGACATTTCTAATTTGATTTTTTGTTACGCTCCCCAAAAATTGTATGTCTTCAGATTTTACATTTTCTCGAAATTTCACTCCGCTCCACGAACGACATTCCAAAAGGTCGGCGCTCGGATTAGAAGTTAATTTTTTTATTCGTTTTTCCATTTTTTTCAAAGGGCGATCCCAATATATCCAACAATCTTCTTCTTTCCAGTTCATATTTATCACTTTTACAAAATGGAAATAGAGATATAAAAAGATATTATATAAACAATTTAAACAGTCACGAACGATTATTTTTCCTCGTAATAGTCCGCGTCTTCTTCACTACACGCCCCATAACTCTATAAGTAGGTTCTTCGCTAGAACTTCCATCCAAAGGTTGTATGATCTCTCCCAACTTAAGGAGATTGTTAAGAATAGATTCTAGTTGAGATGCTGTATCTACGCCTTCCTTTTGTATTAACACTTTGGATTCTATCGCTTGATTAAGTATGATACTGAAAGGAACACCAGTTTCTCTGCTATATTCTTCCGTTGTATCCGCATCTTCCATTAATTCCATTAATACATTCTTAATTTTTTCCGTAACATTATGTTTCTTTGTGGTATATCCCGACACAGCATCAATGTCATATCCACCAAAGGGATCTTTGGCAATTTCACTAAGTGTATATTGATATAAATCAAACGCCACATCAATGTCATGGGAAATTACTTTGTCTCTTAAATTTAGCCTTGCATTTGCCTCGGCTAATCTCCTGATAGTGTGTGGAGTTCTTCTATCAGCAAATCTTCCGCTAGCATTATCAATGCCGTATTGAGAACTTCTGAGTTCGATGTAATATTTTTTGAGACTATTCCATGCTTCGTCAGTCATTTTGGGGTTATATCTTTCTTTAGCAAATTGTATATATTTAATCAATATGTCTTTTGATAATATGGTAGTTCCCTCTACTTCAGTGATTGCTTCATCATCTTCATACATTGACCTCATATGGGATATGTAATGGGAATCGAACTCTTTATCGGGTTCATCTAAGATAAGAAATATCAAATCAAATCTACTCGCAATAGCATCATCTAACTTCATATTCTCTCCAAAAGTTTTCCCCCTTTTATATCGCCTAAAGACGGGATTCATTGCACCTAAGACGGAACACTCAGCGGGTAATTGAGCATGAATTCCCGCTTTATTGATAGATACCGAACGATTCACCATCACTTCCAACATGGCGTTTTTAGCATCAGGTCTTAAGTCCCCGAATTCATCTAGGCATAATATTCCTCCCGAAGCTAATACAGAAGCACCCGCTTCTAATGTCATTACACCATTCTTTTTGTCCTTAACGATACCAGCTACAAGTCCAGCCAAAGTAGTTTTAGATCCTAATACATATGCCCACCTCTTCGGCATGAGCTCCTTTGTATAAAGCATAAGAGAACTTTTATTTGTGCCTGGATCTCCTGCCATTAGTATATGTATCTCACCCCTCTCTTTCCGACCCTCTTTTCGCACAATATGTTCCACTCCACCGAATTGTTGAAGGGCGAGTCCGTATTTTACTTTGTGATATTTATACATACTTGGTGCTATACTGTTTATTATTAAATCTTCGGTATTATCGGCATCACCAATCGATTGTATTCGCGCTATATCCGCGTCTGTGATTTCGATATCTCTTTCATCCTCTAAATCTTCCTTTATGTGAAGAACATGGACAAAAAAATCGAATTTGGCGGGTGTGTGGGAGCTTTTAGCGGGATTGAATTTAGGTCTAAGATAAAGTATTCCAGTAGCTTCTATTTTGACTCCTGGGGTCACCTTATCCACATAATCTCCAAGACAAATGAGATCGATAGCAGTCGGGGTAGATCCAGAAGGCAATTCTTCTGGTGGCTCTTGAATGGTGAGCGATTGCCATGGTGTGACGCGACATCGATTTTCTATAATTTGAACAGACGATAAATTTTTACTTCTGCATTGAGAATTAGGACAGCGTTTATATATTGCGTTTGGAGCTATGTATTGTCCGAGCTTGGGTTGGACAACGGTAAATTCGTTATGACATGATAGGCATTCAAAAGCGCCTTCTCTGAGAAGTGGCTCGACTTTACTAGCTTTGCTAATCATACCTTCTACCGTCACGATGTGCTCTGAATGTTGTTTTCCCAAAGACCTGATTTTGATCTTGTGCGACCTTCCACCCGCCGAGGGATCAGGACTGTCTATATTATAGGGGTGAATATAGAACTCGGTAATTCCTACATTTCCGCTCAATTCAATTACAGCATCTTTGAATTTTTTATTCATTCGTCCCATTGTTTTTTTAGGATTTTTTTCCAGTTCGTTTCGTAAATCCATTAATGCTTCGTTTCCGAACTCCATCAAATGCTGTATATTTACATTGAGACCCATTCCTTTTTTCCGTAAATCTAAAATGGTTTGGGGAGTTGCATCTTCAAATAAATCTTCGATTTTTTCCCTATAATAGGTTAGAGGTTTTCCGTCAAGGAATGTATTTCCTCCCACTGCTCGATTAAGTTCTCCGAGCAGAAAGGATTTGAAGGTATCGAATAGAACATTCATCGCACCAATTTCTTGCATAGTCACTAGTTAGTAACTTTATATAAAAATTTAATAATTAATCCAAACTAAAATTCATTATGGAATTTCTCTTTGACCGTCTTGATTAACGATCATATAGAAAATCCGTCCTTTCCACTCGACTTTGCTCTGAGCAATTTTTTTTGCTTTTTTGAATTCGCTTATTATTCTATTAAGGTGATTACCACCTTCAGATTTTATGAGTATCCATATTCCATCTTCCGTCATATTCATTAAGGTCCATACCTTGGGGTGAATATTTACTTTGTCTAAAGTCCAGAAAAAAGGCAAATGTGATTTATATAATTCTATAAATGTATTTCCATCAATTATATTTTTAATGAAAAATCCGTCGTCATCAATCACTTTGACCCGAAGAAATACATTACGAATTCCTATTTTAAATGCTCGATACGCTGAAGGATAGTCCCTCAAGTCGTTATTTTCTACAAATCGTCTTAGCTCACTCCCTTCTATATCTAGAAACTTCTCTAAAAATTCTAAAGTTTCCCAATCACTCATAATACATTGCCTCCAGTTTTAATAAAATCGATAAATTTTTTTCTCAGGGCTTCGAGAACCACTTCTATGGTCGAGAGGATATTGACAGCATCATCCGAACTTACCAAAATTACGCTCTCTCTCTTTTTCGTTAAATGTCGAAATATTCCGATAATTTCAACATTTCCTTCAAAAAATAGTCGAATTGTTGAAACGGGATTTGAGTTCATTGATTCTTCGATAAGGTATTCGCACCCTAAAGATGGTGTGTTCTTTATGGAATTAGCGAGTGCTTTTGCTACATATACTGGAGGGAGTTTAGTATGTTGTGCAATTGGGACTTGAATTCCCAAAATTTTTCGGATTTCTTGGGAAAATAAAACAACATAATGTCTATAATTAATAATATCATTTTGTTGATTCCGCCATCGTCGTTCTTTTTCATCCAAAAAACTCATCACTATATTATATGTTTTAACGCTATTACTTAAAAATGCCAATTTTTTCCGCTATAACAGATATTAGTTTGATATTCTGATCCGTATATTATTAGAATATGAATATTGAAATTGGATCAAGTTTAAGTAATCTTGATCCTAAATAGTAGTATAGATGCTAATCTCGATAAATTTGGTGCAAAATATAACTGGATCGTCTATATACAGTATCAATTGCGCGTTTGATGCGGATTTAGTGTCAGGTTTTCTTACGGCGATGGAAGGATTCTGTAGCGAAGTATTCAATTCAACGGGATTTAGAACTATGGATTTGATGAATTTAGTAATAGAGATGATCCAGTTTGACGGATATAAAATGATGCTTTTTTTTGATAAAGAAGGAAACAATAATCGAGATGCCGTCATTAACCGTATGAGTGACATATGCAAAGAAGAAGAATTTACAATACAACGATCGATGCAAAGTTCCGAAAGAATTAGTGAAAAAAGCAATTTTAATGTCAAAGTGATGGACGCCATTTCGAATTTCTTCAGCGACAATTTTGGAAATGACGCATTAAAAGAAATTAACGAGAGAATGAATAGAATGATACGGTATAGAAAAAGTCTTAATCTTCATATTCAATTAAGGCTTTTGACTGCCAAAATAAAAGTAGGAGAGATTTTGGGGGAAGAATTATCGATATATGAAGATTGCTTAAAAATAGTAAGTATAGGACTGACGGAAGCTATCGAAGATGCACAATATTATTTGAATCAAATAAAGAATCTTATTTATTTGCAATATGGAACGACAAAGAGCGTCAATGGTGTGGATTGGCTTGAATTATACTCATATATAGGTAATTTTCACAGGATATTGCAAAGGATAACTAGAAGCGAGATAGCCGAAAAATATCTTAAAATGGCAACTAAAGTAATAAATGGCAAAGGAGATAAAAATCTTCTACAGGAAATTGCCGAAGATGTAATGAAGATGGATAGTGATATTGATATGTATATAAAATTTTAAGTGATATATATGGAAAATAGAAGTGTTAAATTAAAAAAATGTGTCATCGAAATTGATTTTGTGGAAAAAGGAGTACCTTCTAAGATTATTTTACCAAAAAAATTTTTTGGGATTGAAGATGATTGTAATTTCGTCGCCATCAAGAAGGAAGGATCTGATATGGTAAAACTTTTTCCATATCTTAAATCTCAACGACTTTTTGAGCTATATGCAGAAATAAAGGAGGGACAACTTGATAAATTTTATCAAGCCGTTGTCCGTATAGTCGCTGAAACCGACGGTCTTAACCTGAAGGGTATGGACGGTCTTTGCACAAAAAGTTGCGCGTTTGATGGGTGTCTTGTGGTTGATGGGCTCGCCGAAGCAATTGTATGTGATCTGAGGGACAAATTAGAGTCTCTTGGAAATGTGGAGAAATTGAACATCAGAGAAGTGAAATAATATGCATAATCTCGAACATTGTCCGCGTCATTCCGACCGAGGCGGCGGATTCGGAAGTAGCGACAATTAAAAATTATTTTTCTTTGTGTATCTATACTCTTTAAATATAAGGATATTCATTTTTTGCTATTATAGAATTCTTCGATTATCTGTTATAGGTTATCATAATGGTCAATGGAATAGGTCTTAAAAAAGGAGAGAGAATATCCGAACGGCGATTGTCTCGCATATTAAATCTCAAAGACGGCGAAGTAGAAGAAGATGAGATTATTTTGGTATTAAAAGAAGATGACATCAGAGAAATGTTCCGCGACAATAAGCCGTGGTATAATCCTGATGCGTCACAATGCGTTTCTATTGAGGCATATGAGCGTTATTGTCCTCCGAAAGGAAAGTGTAAAGTTGAAGTGAAAGATCGGCGCACCTTCGATCCTTTTATATTGTTACACGATAAGCAATGGATTGCGTGTGAAGATCTGGAAGAATATCATTATCATAAGAGTGGACAGATTTTTGAAGATCAACGGAAATTTTATGAGGAAATAGAAGCACGAAGAGGTTAAAAATAATGGAATTTAAATCACAAAAGGTTTGGATATCTGCTAAGGATGAAATGGAATCGAAAGCTTTTATAAAGAAGAAGGCTATTCCGTTTTATATTATCTTTTTTGCTATCATTATTGCAATTTTTTGCATTGCATGGTATCAAGCATACTTAATGGATATCAGTGGTCATACCATTACCGATTTTTCTTTGGGTATATGGACATTTGTCATATTTATTGGCGCAGTTTTCGTAAATCTCTTATTCATAGCGAACAAATTCAAAGATTGTGGCGATTACAAAGAAGTAACAATGTTGCTTGGTGTCTTTGCAACATCGGGTGCTCTATTAGTACTACATGGAATAGCCCATGGAATTTGGTTTGCTATGCAAATAAGCGGAACGAGTGGAGATCTCTATACAATTCTTGTACTTGAAGTAATTATACAGTTTCTGATCGCATTCATTGGATTTTTGGTCGTTGTAGCTATGACTAATGTCATGCGACGCAGTAAAAGAGAATGTGAAACTATTCTATATGGAATGAATTTATCTCCGCAATTTTTTAGTGGCGAGGATATCAATGCAAAAATCAGATGCAAAAGAAAGGACAACACAGTAATGTGCGAAGTTCCGAAAATTTCTAGTCTAGACTAATTTTTTTCCTTATTAATTAATTTTTTTGCATACAAATAATCCGTCCAGCGATGGCTTGTGGTAATTAAATGACACATCATTATATTCTATTGCAGAATACAAATACACTCCCTGACCTAGCGACCATACTCCATCGCTATGGAATATACACCACTCCGAGATTCCGACACCAAGAGCAAGAGTAGAACATCTCGTACACCACGGACGCCCTGATGGGATCATTTTACCATTGTCAGCTATTCTTACATAGTAGAGTCGCGACCCTTCAAACAATTCCTCTTTAGTCATACAGAGATCGGGTTTGTTTTCTAAAGCGTGTATAATTGCATTTTCTTCTGCATGAATACAACAGGTAGTATTGTCGATTTTGATGGGATTGCCTTCATTTATTGACATTATTATCGCTTCCTTTATTTCATCTTTGCGACATTTTTTCAATGGTTTATTATTTGGCGGAGCGTTATAACCCATACCAATAATGTTGTCATTCATATCTACTATTATCGCTCCACATTTAGCTCGCAAACACAAGGATTGTTGAGCAATGTGCTCTGCAGAGCGAAAAAATATCATCGATCTCTCTCGTGCAGTTTCGTTTAGTTTTCGGATCATACTAGTATGCATTATTGGGAATTTAAAAATTTCGTACTGCATTCTTTAAATAGATTATATAAGAGAAAATATTATGAAGTGGAATAAGAAGTGTAAGTTTGACCCAGAGACCGAGAAAATAAGGTGTTGTTGGACAGATAAGATGGGTCAGACTATATGCGAGGAACGAGAAGATATATTGACGGGCAAAAAATCCCGAAAGAATGTTGCTTTAATTATGGCACTCGTTCTTATCTTATTCGCGGTTCCGTATTTGATAGCAGTAATCCCTTCTTTCTTCGACATGGGAATCAATCCTAGTAGTGTATATATGTATAGTCAGAATAATAGGATAACTTACAGATATCGGGATATCGGAATAAATAGTCCCACAGAAAATTTAGTCGTTGATATAACTCCTAATGGAGATTATTCAGAAGTTAAGATATGGATAAATGGATTAAATGCCACTTTTGAAGTCAATGTCATAGATGGAACTGTAAAAGGAACAAACAAGAACACAATTTTTTGGTTTTTTTGTGAAACATCCTTAGGAGTGTTTGGGGATTCATTTGAGGATCAATATGATGTCATCGACCCCGCGGGTATTTTAGGTAGTACCAATAGCAATTATACTGTCATAATTGGCGAAAAAACCATCTGGTGGAGTGAAGAGCCCTCTGTATTAGGTGGACAAGCATCGGTAGAAGTCGCATTTTATGACGAATCCGATAAAAAAATCGCCGATGGGCTCATAGACATAACTTCTGGAATTTTGGAAACGGTCGAGGGAACGATAGATATGACGCTTGTAAATCCTGGATCTTTTCCGATGTCTAGACACAGATTAACGAGTTTTTGGTGGATGGTAGGATTTGTAGTCGGTGCTCCTATCGTAGCGTGGATTATTATGCGCGCAGGCAAGTTTTTGCATGACGAAACAACAAAAGTGGTAATTTTGGTGAGTATGGCTAGTACCGCTACTTTTTTGGATTTATATCTCGATATATGGTTTTATGCCTATATCGGTGTTATCAATCTATTATTCATTCATTTTTTCGCTATGTGCATCTTCTCGGGGTTGGCGCTTCAGATGAGGATACGACCTAGTTGGGTCATATTACCAATGGGAGTAGAAATAGGAGTTGCGATTGTCGCTTCTTTGCTCGGGTTCTTTTTGTATGTACCGTTTCTTGTATTTGGATTAGGGACATTTATGGCGTTTATGTGTATAGTGTTTAGAAGCGCCATAGGAAAAAATAATCTTGAAGACAAATTTTGTTTGGTATAATTTTATATAGTAGTAATGTATTGACAAACCATGAATTATAAACTTTTAGTCATTCACAAAGATGACGAAAAAATAGAAGATATGATGCATCCTTATCAAGAGATTTCCGAAGCATTTACTCCATTAGATGAGCTTAAAAAAGACCGAAGGGTTATTTTCGACACCAAAGAGAATCGTTGGGTTAATCCCGATGGAAAATGGGACGGATATTATCTAGGAAGCTCTCCAGCTTTTAGGATGAAGGAAAATACATCATGTTTTAGGGGCGATCCCACTATTCGATCTATGTCCAAGCGACGGGAATTTTGTCAGAGCGCAAAAGTCAGTGATATAAATCCAGAAAGTCTAAAAGAATTCGTCTCGGACGCCGTTCTCTACGATAAATGGTATGACGCCACCAAGATTTTTCCGACTTCCGAATCTAGAGATAAGGGATATTACGATATGTTCTTGAGGGGATTGAGACCCGACAGGATTCTGACCGTATTAGATGTTCATACTTGAAAAAAAATAGTTTTTGTTTATATTACACCAGACGCGCCTAATTTACTAAACTTTTGCAGAGTGTAATTAAGAATGCTGTCAATTAGGTCGTCTTGATTTGCTTTCGCCATTCTTTTTAGGCGCTCTTTTATCAAATCGTTTAATTCCGAAGCTACCTTTACGGCATTTTCACCCCTAGCTTCCTTAGCGAAATTTAGTCTGTGTTTTTTTTCCCAATTTTTTATAGATAAGTAAATAATTCCCTGAATTACTTTCTCACTCAAATTAATCTCTTCGGCAATGATCTCTGCATAGAATTCTATATTTTGTGTTTTCTCGTTTCCGAGCTCTCGATTATAAATAAGATCAAATTGATTGTGAGATATTTGTTTTTTCCACCGTATATCAGTCATATATATGATAATTATATTAATAATATAAAAATGATGTTTATCCCGAAATAAGAAACTATACTCGATCTCCATCTGCAAAAAATGAGTTATATTTAAATATTAGTAAAATTATATCTTAAATGACAGAGTTTGCGAGTTTGTCACTCGAAGTCGCCGAGAAACAATGTAGCACCTCGCCACTTACCTTCTCGACGCAAATTTTTAATAATAGTGCTCTAATTCTTCATATACATCGCTTAAGTTATCTCCAACGACTTCAAATTCAAAATCTGGATAATAAGTGGATTGATATGTTCCTAATTTCTTCTTTTTAGATACTTTGACTTTATAGAGAAATTTTCCGTCTAAATCAGAATTATTTTTCTCTCTTTTAATCACTACTAGGTATTTAAACTTGTATCTGAATGGTGATAACTCCACAAATATATATTGCCCATTATTTTAAATACAACCATTTTAATATTTCCTTCATAGTTCTAATATTTTGAACTACACCCGCCTTTAGGCGGGTGATTCATACTCCCTAATGCGTAACCATTACATTAGACAATATAGGGATGGAGATTTGGTGGAAACCATCAGGAGATTTACCTTCGTAATTCTTACTTTCATATTACTATCCATCTTATTGAAGTCGTTATTGGAATTCGGGACTATTTTTAACGGCATTTATTGGAATCCCATTGTATATATCAAATCAGAACCTATAATTGTGGCAACTGTATCTATGTTCATGGCTTCGGTGTTGAATGTGTTTATCATTCCATGGTCAGAAGCCAAAGGAAAAAAATGAAAAATTTTAACAAAATGCGAAGGTTTTTTCCAGCCCTTTAGGTCGGGGAGATTTCAATTTGGCTTGCACCAACATGCTTCTTGGTCGAGGCATGGACATTCGAAATCCGCGATCGTATTATTCTCACTTATGCATAGATTATATAGCAATATAGTTATTATTATGCTGAAACAAGCGGAAAAGAGCACATCCGACGCGTAGTGAGCGCCTACTATTATTCGGGAATACGCGACAAGAATCCCCCAACCCACCGTAGTAATAACCACGGGGTATTTCCATATACTATCTTTTACTAAAAATACTAATGATACCAACATAAAAGCATTCGCCGTATGTCCCGATGGGAAAGAAGCTGTCGAATTGCTGAGACTAATATAAATAGGCGAGGCAAACCAAGGAGTGTAATTGGAATAGTCTGAAAGTAATGCACGAAACCTGAATCTATACACTATTAACTTTAATACATTTACATAAATCAGGGGAGATACAATCGCGAGTAAGATGGTTACTATGGCGAATACTCGTAATCGTCCAAATTCTCGGCGACCCAAAGTAAAAAGAAATACGATAAATGCAATTCCAATCACGGCATATCCTGGAAATTCTCCATAATCATCCAAGAATGTAGCCCAATCAGCACTGGGATCATATAATGATTGGGAAATTTGCAGGTCGAAAAAACCAAAAATGATGGCTAATACAATCCATAGTATGATAACTCCTATCAACAAATATATAGTCGGTGATTTCTTTGCCATAATATGCGTTTTGCGATCTACATACTTAAAGATTAGGTCAAAGGATATGACTTTAAATAAATGTGATCTATTATAATAATATGAGATTGGAAAAATGCATTATGCAAGTGCCTAAAGGGACTACCGAAAAAAGCGGAATGGCGACAATTCCCGACGGAGTTTTCGAATTTCTTAAGAATATGACTCCGCCATATAAATTTCTCGTGGTAAAAAAGAGAAAAGAGAAAATATTAAAACTTATTCCCGTAGAATCTAATAGGAAAATATATGAGATATATTGTGAAGTCATCGATAACCAGCGCATTGGAAATGTGGTAGAGTTCATTTCGAAGTTTGTCCATAAATACGCTGACTTGAAACTTCTTTCTGAGATACACGGTATATGTATGGGTGATGGCACGAAATATCCCTGCACTTTTGATGGATTTATCGTCTTAGAAGGAAATGATGATTCTCTTTTCAAAGAATTGAAAAATAATCTGATTAATCTATCTAGCGAAGGAAATACCATCCTCTCGGAAATATCTATCACGGAAGTTATTTAAATTCTTCTTCTTTTAATCCAAACCAACCATCCTCTTGAAATCTCAGCTTTCTATCTATCCGAATATATTTTTTGGGAATTTTGCAATGATTTAATGCACTGATCAATTCTTCTGCTTTCCGCTTTTCGTCCTCTTTCAATATATTGTATGATGATTTGTAAAGATTCAAAATTTCTTCTAACTCTATTTTTTGTTCCGTTTTAGATTGCATACCCAGATCATTGTGAACAAGTATTTCCCTCACGCTCAAATTTCCATCAAGAAATATTCCCATTGCATGAGGCGGATTGCCGTGAATATAGAGATATTCAAAAGGAAATCGTTTTTTTCCCTCTAAAATATCATCGGGCAATTCGATATCGAATTTTTGATTACATGATGGGCACATTTGATTTCTGATTACCTTCCCCATTCACTCTTCCCTTTGTAAATAATTAATTAATGATAAAAATGCCGCTTCTACATTGTAGCCATCCCGAGCTGATGTCTCCACAAAATCAATTAAATTATTTTTTTGTGCAAAATCATTCGCCATATCAGGATTAATAGTTGGGTGGTATTTTTGGTCTCTCTTTGTCGCCATGAGAACAATGGGCAAATCGGGAATTTCTCCCCTTAATAACTGCAACCAACCTTCTAAGTCGAAAAAAGAAGATCCCCTTTCGACATCGAAGGCTAATATAGCTCCAACAGAACCTTTGACAAATTCTTGTAGCAAAAATCTAAAGCGCTCTTGTCCTGCAAAATCCCATAATTGTATATTCACGAATTTTCCGTCTATTTCCAGTCTCTTAACGAAGAAGTCAGCTCCCTTTGTCAAAACTTCACATTCGTCGAAACATCCATTACACCAACGGTTCAATATCGAAGTTTTTCCGATACCGCCACTTCCCGCCACAATAATTTTGAGCATTGTCATTATTTTATGTATCCATAGTCAAATGTTTATGGGTATATCGTAACAGATTGATCGAAACATTTAAACTTTATATACACTTTAAATAGTCGCGATGCAATTGCTCTCTATGGAAGATAAATACGAATATAATGCATCAATAAGCTGTGGTTGCTTTACCATAGATGGAAACGATATATCTGCAAATAATTGTTCGGGAATAACTACCCAAGAAGGATTAGACTTAAAGATTGGTGCAGATATAAAAGCGTCTTGTAAAAGTGTTGTGAGAGAGGGAAGGCTAATCAGGACAAAATTATTTGGTAAAAATTGCGCTGTTGTTGGTCTAAGTGACTCAACTTTTAAAGTAAAATCTCTTGTGTTGCGCGGGTTTGATGGGTGTTAATAATATTTATTATCAAGACAGAAATATAGTGAGAAATATCAATAAAAGATTATATAGATACAATCGATAATACAATTAATGAAAAAAGTAATTGGTCTTTTTGATGTAGATTTTAAACAAGGATTCAATGTAAATAATACCCAAGGCACATTCCCGAATTTAGCGCTGATGAAGATATCGGCGCATTATAAAGCGAAAGGATACGAAGTTAAGTGGTATTCTCCCGTTATGAAGCACACTTTTTACAAGATTTTCGCGTCAAAAGTGTTTAAATGGAAGACAAAAATGGATGTGTTTGTAACCGCCAATATGATCAAAGGCGGATCAGGATTTGATCTATCCGTAAAATTGCCCGAAAAAATAGAACATCGTTATCCTGACTATAAATTATATGGGATCGATTATGCAATGGGTTTCTTATGTTATGACAAAGAAACTCAAGTATTGACGGATAAGGGATGGAAATATTTTAGAAATCTTTCTTATAGAGATAAAGTTTTAACATTAAATCCATTGAATCATAATATAGAATATCAAAGACCAACTGAAATAATCTCTAACGAATACGAAGGGGATTTAATTCATTTTAAGAATAAATATACTGATTTATTAGTAACCCCTAATCATAGGATGTATGTTAAAAAAAGGGATAAAGACAACGAATTCAAATTTTTAAGAGCCGATTACCTTGAAAAATTATATCAATTTCAGTTTAAAAAAAATGGTAAATGGAAAGGAAAGGATTTAGATTATTTTTATTTACCAAAAATTAAAAAAACGCAAGGTTGTAATCTTATTGAAAAAATTCCTATGGATTTGTGGATAGAATTTTTGGGGTATTATATTGCTGAGGGAAGTACACAGTACAAGAAAAAGACACATAATTATGTAGTTAAAATCAGTCAATCGAAAAAAAGCAAGTATTATTCCAAAATGGAATCTTGCATTAAAAAATTAGGATTAAATTACTATAAACACCCTTCTGGTGACTTTTTTTTAAGCAATAAACAATTATATAGCTATTTAAAATCCCTTGGAAAATCTTACGAAAAATACATACCTAGAGAATTTTTAAATTTATCAAAAAGACAATTACAAATATTATGGAATTCAATATACGCAGGAGATGGAACTCATTTTACAAAAGTAAAAACTCAAGGAATCAGCACTAGTTCACATAGACTCGCTAGTGATCTCCAAGAATTATTACTAAAAATAGGATATTGTGGTGATATACGATTAGTTCGGGAAAAAGGAAGTAAACAATATTTCAAGAAAGAGGATAGATATATTGTTGCTAGACATAATCATTACATTATTTTTAAAAATACTCATTATATAAACCCTGTATATTCTAAAAACTATAATAAAACAAAGAGAATATATTACAAGGGGAAAGTGTATTGTTGCTCCGTTCCTAATGAAATTTTATATGTAAGGAGGAATGGCGTTGCTGTTTGGTGTGGAAACACTCGTGGTTGTTCTAGACAATGTGATTTCTGTATCGTTAACACCAAAGAAGGTTTGATACATAAACACGCCGATTTGGAAGAATTTTGGATAGATCAAAACAAAATAATGCTTCTCGATAATAATATTCTGTCCTATGAAGATCATATAAAGGAACTAGTAACTCTTCGGGACACGGGCACGAAAATCCAATTCAATCAGGGACTTGATATTCGGTTAATTGACGAAAAAAATGCATCGGTGTTGTTGGAAATACCGAGATGGCGCGGTAAACGGTATAACTTCGCGTTTGACCACATAAACTTACAATCAATCATAGAGAAAAAGCTAAAATTGTTATATGATGTCGGTTTCGCGGCTAATGATTTAATGTTTTATGTTCTTATTGGCTTCGATTCAACACCCAAAGAAGATTTGAAGCGTATAGAATTCTTGAAGAGTCGAGATTTAAGGGCGTATGCGATGCCTTATGATCCATCCGACCCATACCAACGCTGTATGAAACGATGGACAAATTTCAAACCTTTCTATTGGAAAATGTCGTGGAAAGAATATCTTGAACACGATAAAGACCGCAAAGAAGTAAAAGATTATGTGAAAAAAACATCAAAGCCAATATCGAAATGGTTTTAGAGATATTGTCAATTACATACGCCCTTAATATCCTCTTTTTAATTTAGCGTTCAAAGTAGCTATATGAAAGTGATATTTTCGTAGGTCTTCGGTTCATTCATCTCTAAATCTAAGTCCCTGACCAGTATATTCAAGTCCTTTACAGCTGTTTCTACAACACTTGGTGATTTAGTTCCCGTGCATACAATTCTTCCCGTCGAAAAAATCAAAAATACACACCTATACGGATCTAAGACGCGATAAATCAATCCTGGAAATACTTCGGGCTCGTACATACTATTGTCCATTACAATCGCCGCCATATTAAGGTCAATACTTAAATGCAAATCTCCACTCGCGACAATGTTTTGGATAATAATCTCTGGATCGGGTAACTTTACACCTATTTTCTTGAGCTTTTTAAAGACTTTTTTGACTGATTTTGTCGCCATTTCTTCGGTACGCAATCCCGTAATTACCATTTTTCCCGTCGAAAAAATGAGGAAAGTAGCTCTCGGATCTTTTATCTTGAGAACCAGACCTGGAAATCGCTCTGGATTGTATTCCGTATCGACTATTTTTCGTTTGATATACATCAAATCCAATCTTTCTTCTAATGATACAGATGCGGTCGCCACAACATTTTCTATTCTAAAATCGGGTTCGATTTCATCTTCTATTGGAATAGTTGACATACCATACCTCCTTTTTTACAATATTATAGAATATCCCATTTATATATCTCCCTATTTGTGGTTTTTTCTAAAAACGATTCGATACATATAAATAGACAAATTATTAATATTAATATAGAATCCACAATGATGTCAAAAACATTCAACGATAAATTAGGTGTGATTAATATTCTTATAGTGGATGACGACGAAGATACGCGCTATTTATATAAAAAAATATTAGATAATAAAGAAAAATACGCCGTAGAATTGGCGGAAAACGGAATGGTTGGTGTAGATAAATATATCTTACATAAACCAGATGTGGTAATTATGGATTACCAAATGCCCATTTTAAACGGTATAAAAGCCATGAAGATGATTCTTAAATTTGATGAAAATGCAAAAATTATATTCATTTCGGGCAATAATGACATAAAAAAAAAGGCGAAGTTGGAAGGAGCTTATATGTTCATTTTGAAACCCGTCCCGATCAGAGTTCTGAAAAGCTCCATTAAATCGCTTGTTTATATCACCGAAAAAATTGTCTAATTTTTGAAATCCTCTAAATCTTCATCTCCAAACCAACAACTAATCATATCAATTTTTTGGATCATAACCCACTCTTTTAAATTCCTCCATCGGGTTTAAATGCGAATCTGATGCGCTCTAAAGAGCTACCTCCACTTGGAGTAATGGAATGGCATCCATCACCACAACTATCACCAGAGCATTTGCGAATTTTTTTGGCGGCTTCACCAAATATTTGCAGGTTTCTATTTATGTTGAGTTTTTCCATAATGGTCATTAATGATATTTTGAATATAAAAAGATATTGGTAAAAGTTATTACAAGTTCAGATCATAGTTATCCAAAACATAATTCCAGTAATCTAAATCTTCTTGATCGAAACGACTAAGAGAGATTTTATATTGTTCCTCGTCCATCCAATGGGGCTTCTTTCGACCCGAATAATATTCTGCAAAATCTCGAATGTGTTCGGGGAGATCCGCCATATCAATCGATGGATGCTGGAGATCATAGCGTCCCATATAAATATCATCTTTTCCAAACACAACCACAAAATCCGTTTTGTCATATGCGCCTGTTTTGGGAGCTGATAATGACCAATCTCTCAACACTTTATTCGATTCTTTAAAGTTTCCTACTTCCGCATATTCGGAACAATACAACTCTAAATCAGCGCCTTCTCTTTTATACCTCGGATCGGAGATGGGCTCGCCTCGGAACTTCGGATTATATTTTAATTGACTCTCTCTTCCTTCAGCTCTGCAAAGAATAATTTTTTTTGGTTTTATTTTATTCATAAGAAAGAAACTTGATCTAATAGTATATAAAGGATATAGGACGAAAGTTTTAAATAGCACGAATGCCGAATCTAAACATACAATTTATCATTAAAAAATTGAAAATCTAAAATTATGCCATTTAGAGACGGAACTGGTCCGAACGGAAAAGGTGCAAAAACAGGACTCGGATTAGGAAATTGCGATGATGAAGGTGTCCCAAAAGAATCCATCCCGATGTTTTTTGGCAGAGGTATGGGGCGAGGGTTTGGTAAGGGGCGCGGATTCAGAGCCCGACAACGAATTCTCAATAAAGACTAAGTAGCACTTAGTGTCTTGCATTAACCTTATGAGAAAAATCAATGGATGGAGATAGTCAGTTTCAATTCTTCTCATAGTCTCTGGATTCAGAAAATTGAGTATGACATCATACAAATCCAATTTGATATTTCAAAATATCCTTAGAATCATCTCCATATTCCTTCGTGATCCAGCATTGCCAAAACTTATGAACAAATTCCGTGCCCACAAATAATGCATTTATAGACCATTTTTTGATCAACCCTTATAATTACTCAGACGCCAAACCCCTAATTCTCTAGCTTCTTGTTCAGTGATAGGACCGACACATCCCATAATAATTTCGCCTTCTTCTAATTCTGCAGTGAATCCCGCGTCTGGTATTGTAGCGTGTGGAAGTAATTGTTCTTCGGCTTTTTTCATAATATTATTCAGTTTTTGTTCGGTTTTGATTTCTTTTATAATCTTGGTCTGATTATTCTCGTGATACCACACATCACATCTATCGTCTATAGACCATTGGTGTGAATATAAATACGCCGAAAAACTCGCGTGGGCACAATGGACTCCGAATTTAGCTTGGCTTACTTTTTCGATCTTAGGTTTAATGACAATAATATATTGTTTATATTTAACATTCGACATACTAATACTTACTCCTGATTCTTTATGAAATTATCAAAGTCGGTCGGTAATATAAGGTCGCGTAAAAAATCTACAGCGAAAGAATAATGAATGATACATCCATTTTTTCGCAGATTATTTGCAAATTTTTCAACTTTCTTTATGTCTTGTTCATAAAAGAATAATGTAAGTTCGTATCGTCCACCGATATTTCGAAACGCATTCAATACGCGACTATCATCCCTAATGATATCAAATATTTCTTTGGGATTCATAATATGAATATCCATTTTAATAAATAAAAAATTAAGTTCTTTGAAATTACATCCATAACACTTTTGAAGGAGCTTCATTTTATCTAAACGCCTCACACGATTTCCGACAGATGGTTGACTGCGTTCTATGGCTTTGCCTATATCGCTGTGTGATATCTCGGGGTTATCATAATATAAAACCAATATCTTTTTATCTATCTCATCGATTTCGAACATTTCTGGATCACTCATATAATATCCTATCTCCTTTTAAATTACTCCCATCCTTCTTGTCGAATAATTTCCAATAAATTAGAGAACGGCTTTTTACCGAACGCTAGTTGAAATCGCGATTTTATTTCAATCCACGATTTTCCGAACACATAAATAGATTCTCTGACCATCAATTTGAGAAACTCTTTTCTCTGTTGTTCAAAGTAAGGCATCGAAGCACCACCTCTATATTCAATGGCAAGATCGTAAAAATCTAAAACTCTTCCATCGATTTTATCCGACGCATATGCGACTAATAATTTATCATAAATTTCTTCTTTATTAAATATATTATCATCGGGATATAAGTATGCAATTAATAAAAACCCAAACTTAAAAATACTTTTAGTGAAGCGATTTCTTTCATATTCTTGAGGATCAAGCCCTTCTTCCCACACTTTGCGCAATTTATATGATGAAGATGGTTCAAGATGGTATGCACATCTCACCAAAATGTCGTTATAATCATATAAAGGCTCGGGTAATCTTTCCCGAATATCCTCTCCCATAATTAGTTCGGAAGCGTGTTTAAGGCTTCTTACACTCCATTCCCAATTAGCGAATGATATGCTTTTAAATGCATTTTTATTCATATATCCTTCAAGTGTATTGTATAAAAACCATATTTCAAATCGTTCCCTTTGAAAATTCTGTACTTGTTTTTCAAATCGAGCGGATGTCCATTTATACTTCGGACATTTATCTAAATTTTTTAATACAACGACCACATCAATATCTCGCGCGTTTACATTCGAATTGAATGAAGATCCTATGCCATATATCGCGATGACATCATCACCAAATTTTGTAGTGACGAAATCTTTGATAAATTTAATAATTTCGCGTTCTACCAACTTATATTTCCTCTTCGGCAAGCATTTTTTGTATCTATGACATTCCCCAATAGACTTATACTCTATAATAGCGATTTAGTTTTTAAATCGATGGTGATTTTTAAAGTGAGATATAAAGTGGGAATGAAACTACTCGGAGGGGACATTTATAGAAGATACGGTAATAATAGGACGCATCTTGGTGGTATGATAATTTCATTAATGATAGCAAATGGCGTCTGTTTAATTTCATCCCTGCGAAAAACAAAGAAAAATAGCTCCACCGTAACTATGCTTATTTCTACACAAAATATGCCTACGGTCGTTTTATGTTTGTGTATAGCGGTATTCTTTATTGAATTAAGCACTCCTTTTTTAGCTAACAATTTAGTGGTAAACCTTTAAATATCAGAGTGAGTATCTTTTAATTATGTTTGCTTGAGGAATGACTAACTCAAAAAACTCAAAAAAAGGAATCAGAAATGCCGAACCATCTCGACATTGCCGATGTGGAGATGGATATCCACGACGGTGTTTTTGGTGCGACACTCCTCGAAAAAACAACAGGAAAATTCGCAGAACAACTAAACAAATATTACAAGATTACTACTCTTGTAATTACTAATTTTTTATCACATCTTGGTAAGAAGTTTTAAATATGACAACTTAGCAAAGTCACGAGATGACCCGACGAAAAAAAAATGAAATTCATACCAATATAATACCGTTTGAAAATAAGGATTCTATACGGTGTAAAAGATTGCGAACTAAAAGACATAAGAAGCCTATATCTGTATATGATTGCGAATTCGAAAGAGAATCACAAAGAAATTTAGGGTTTATAAATGCGATGAAATGGTATGAAAATCTCGATTTTTCGGAAGCTGAAGTAGACGCAGAGATGAAAACTATTAACAAATCTTTGTGGTTGTATTTCGACTTCAAACCGTTGGAAAATTGCGAAGAAACTAAACATAAATGCATATCCACCACAAACAAACGATTTGGATATGGAAAATCATTGAAGTGTTCCACATACTGCAAAATGTAGGAGATCGTTATGAAAAAAGAATATCCCAATACGCCCAAAAGTCGAAGAGAGATACCTTGCATTCCAGGAGCTTATTCTTTGAAAAACAAAAAAGGAGATATTATTTATACGGGAGAGAGCAATTGTATGAAACGACGAATGCGAGAGCACCATTCAAACAAAGGATTGCGATTCTCTTCAGTAATTATCACTCCGACGAAATCTAAATCATATGCTAAGAACATAGAGCATATTAGATTGATGTCTAAAATGCCAGAAAAAAATAAATCTACTTATTAATATAGTTTGATTTTGTAATTTGATCTCTATTAGTATTTTTTCTTTGCGGGATGATATAAGTGGTCCTTATCAAAATCAGTTAGTTTGGTAAGACTGCGACCTTTTTTTAAACTAAATACTATTCTATCGAAAAAAATCCTTTTTTCGCATTTTGCATTTTCCGAGAAATCCATTTCGGTTCCACGACATATGTGAACATAACATGTCTGCCCTTCAAATTTTTTATGCATTGATGATTGTGGATTATCTGTCCATTCCCCCTTTCTGCAAGCGATATAAGTCCTTTCCCGCAATCCAAAGTTATCTTTTTGAATGATTGCGTTCCTTTTATCACATTTATCTTCGCACACTTCAAATACTTTTATTCCTTTTCCTGTGCCTTTTGGATAGAATGTTTTTTTTTCGAACATTAATCATCATTTATTTTTCCTATATTAATGCAATCGTGCTATTTAAAAGAATAAGATTAATCTCTATTTTCAATAAATTATTTTGGAAAAAGATTATATGTCGGGATCTAAATTTATATTTATTTCAAGAGCAATAACGAGCATTTTAATTTCAATGGGCAATTTTTTCCATTTTGAATTCGAGAGAACATCTATATTTTCCAATTCTATAATACCTTCATCTGAAAGAGAGTTTAAAAGGACTTTTCGGGAATCCATTTCCATTGAATCCCATAAATCCTTAACTGCAACGAATTTTTTGTCGAAATGTGTTTCTAACTCCTTGTAATCTGTATTTAGATCGCGATATGATCCCATTTTTCGGAAACTCGGATTTTTTCTATTATATTATCTATTAATATAGATTAATATTGTCTCTGCATTTAAAAATATACGCGACGATTATGCATTTAAAAATCTCTCCCATTCAGATCGTTTCATAGTATTCTTCAATGTACTTCATTTTAGCTACTTCGTCGTCTTTACCACTAGAGTGAGAAATCATCGTCCTTTAAGGCGTGTGTAATTGACAAAAACAGTCAGGGTCGCCAATGCAAGGACAAGAATTCCCTTTCATTGCTCGCTTTCTTAAATAGAATACTAATCCAATCGAAGAGAATAATGACAAAATGAACGCGATGATTCCCGCGATCCATTCGTTTATGGTATAGAGAAGTATTTGAAAAATATTTGAGGTAAATAACATCTGAAAGTCGGATGATGTGCAAAAGTTTCCCGCTGAATCATACACAAAATACCACACCCGAAAGTTGCCGTCTCGCAATACAAAGAAACTAATCTGTGTAGAATAAGTCGATCCCGATTTATCCAATTCAAATTTAGTTCTCTCTAAGGTATCTATATTTTCGAATATTGCATATGCGCCCGCTGTTTCAAAGTCATCGGTCGCCACTACACTAAAAATGGCAAATTCCCCCTCTATTAAAATTTCGTAAGTCTGGAAAGAATCTATAATCGGAGCATTGTCATCTAGCATTACTTCAGTGTAAATGACCACCGTAGAATTTCCGCTATTCCACTCCGTTATATTAGTTGGGGAGCTGTATTGATAATTCCACTTGGGGTATGGGGTATATCCCAAAAAATCGCTATCATAAATAAGGGGGATTGTGCCATTTATATCCCAATATGTTATCATTGGACCGATCAATTCTATATCATTCCAAGTTATATTGATGTCGCGATCCCATCCCGATAAGTTGTAGGCATATAGATGCGTACCAACCATCGTAGTCTCTGAGGAGTTGAATTGTATAGTATTCGTCAATTCCACAAATTGTATTTCCAACCTCAAGACATAATGGTCATACATTTCAAATCCAGAATCCCAAGATGATGCGCTGAACGACATATCTAGATAAGCGTAATCCAAAAATGGAATGAACATCGAATTTGTTTCGGGATTCGGAACGGTAAATGTCCATTTATTAGGGCTTCTGCTCATAGAAAATCCATTTAACGCGAGAATCGACTTTGTGGTGGTAATTGTGTCATAATAATGAATAGAAATATAATTGATAGAAAGTTTAAGTTCGTCATATATATCCGAATTGTTTAATTTCAACTGGATTTCGGTAATAGTATCCTGCTTATTTTCGAATCCCTTAAAAAAACAAGAATTATATTCCGATGGGTCGGCGGTAAAATTTTCCCAATCCGTTCCATTATTTATTCGGGCGTATATATCTTGGGGATCGTTTAATGGATCGGTTGGATCGGTCTCTATGTGATTTTTAGCTACAAATTCCGTCATATCAATTTCCGCAATTACTTTCTCTCCTAAGTTCATACTAAATCGTCTAGCCTTAACAAAAAAGAAGAATGTAATTACGGGCTTTCCTTGAAAAATTTCTGTTCCGAATACTTCTTGAGACGCCTCGGTAAATTGTTCCATGGTAATCCCCCCCGTGTTATAATTACTAAACTCATCCCAATAGGAATCGTCCGCACCGTGTGTATCTTCGTATGTTCCCACACCGAAAAATTCGGGATCGTCCGCTTCGATTGTCTTAAGCGATGCCCAATCACCTCCATAGTAATAGTCGTATAGAAGTATATGTGCTATACCAGTCCCATAAGGAACTTTTAATTCCATTTCAATTTGTTGTCCCGTAATCTCTCTATTTGTCAAACACCAAAATTTCGTAGCAAGAAATTGCAAATCCCATTGTGTGACACATCGCAATGGTATTTCAACCCCTACCCATATCCTTGAATACGCAGTGACAGTATTTCCCGCGCTAGTAGGCGAGCCACGAGCCCAAGCCCTAGCTCCGACACTACCATAATCTCCGTCAGTGAGCGCATCAATATTTTCAAGTTCAGTTTCATCCCAAGGAAGTTTGGCGTTTGTTCGACAACGGGCTTCCGCTTTTATTCCGACGACCTTAGTTCCGTCATAACTAAAATTGTATTCCCCTCCATCTACATCTACCAGTAGATCCGTATAATGAGGAGAGGTGGCGGGAAATAGACTAATTGGATTAAGGGTATCTATATCCGTATTACTCGCTAAAGTTACCTCTTCGGCAAGTAAATTGGGATATGCATCTATAATAATCGTTCCGTAGTCGTAATTGGGTATATAATTTTTCCATCCCGACCTTTGATCAAACTGAAGGGTATTAAATACTCCATCACCCGAAAAACTTACATTCATATTACCTTCTATATTTTGAGATATAATTTCGGATACATCGCTATCTACCGTATCTGCAATAGGATAAGCAACGATTAACATAGCAGAAAAAGATGAAAAAACCACTAAAAATAATAGTGATACAGATAAAATAGAAACTTTTTTCCGAGTTCTCAATAACATCCCAAAGTTAAAATAATTTACTACGCGGTTGTATTGGAACTATTAAAAATAACAAGGTGGATCTTGAATATAAAAATGATCAATATATTCTCATATCCTTTAAATACCACCAATGCAATTTAATGAAAACTGAATATAATGTGATAAAATGACAATAGATATTGGTGTATTGGGAGATTTTTGCAATGATCCCGACGAGTTATTTAATGATTTGTCTGAACACGAAACTCATTTGCTCATAGAACGAGAATTTAAAGAAGTAGTTCAAAGATTTTTGGATCAATACGAGAGCGTCAATAATATAATATTCAGACTAAGATAAATTATATCACTTTATCTAGCCGAAATACCTCAATATTTCTAATCTTTCCCGTTTGGCTATATTCCTCAAATTTATGGAGTATATAATCCCGTAATATGTCAAGGCTGAGATCTTCCACCTCAACTTTTATTTTTAAGGCATTATACTTAGGAAGGTTTTTTTGAATATCTTCCATATCAAATTTTACAATATGTTGTTTTTTCATCCACATATATCCGATAACTTGGCAATCTCGTTGTGCTTCTTCGTAAGTGATAAGATATCGATCTTCCATATTTAGATTTTTTAGTTTTTCTTCCTTCACGCGTCGAATACATCCATCATAGAAATGTTTGACACAACTTTCAAATAATTCGCGATTCCCCGCTTTCAAAATCATCTTTCCATACTCGCACTTAATGTTGCAATAGCAATGATTCGGTAATTTAGTATCTTCAATATCTTCAATATCACTCAATTAATATCATCTCCAATTCGCCGAAAAAATCGTTCTGTTCTTCTTTCTGCATCTTCTAATCGACTTCCATATGAATTCACAACATTATTCTTAATCCAATCGCTTAATTTATCATATACATTCGATTTACGCGTAATATATCGGTCGTCTAATAAAAATACCTTGCAAAAATCATCAATGGGATCGCGGATACCTCGACCAATTCCTTGGCTCGCGGTAGTAATAGCGTCATAATGATACCACACTTGTCCAGATCCAGACGAATTGTTGTTATGGTAATCAATCACGCCCTGAATGATTGGTGATCCCCAAGCGGCGAACGGAATCCCAATTATAAATATACCTCGGCATAATTTGTTGGGAAGATCCGTTCCTTCGGTAACTTTACCCCTAAACACACAAAATAAAGATGCTTGGTGTCGTTCGGCATCTTGTTTATATTGATTCAACATATAATTAAAGTTAGTGCGGGGTTCTTTATAGATATTTATACCATTAGAAAAAGCCGTTCCTTTCTCGTTCACAATTTCGTTAATTCCCCAATTCATCAACATCACATCCATAGTCTCATATGAAGGGAACATCACGAGCGAGCCATTAGGAATGTGCTTAATTAATGTGGATATTATTTTTCCATATCCCATAATTACATCTTCTTCATACCTCATATTCGCCTTTGTAGTTATTCTTGTGCTTTCAGATCCATTCTGTAACTCACCTATCAATTCAACTTGAAATCGGTTTTTAGGAAGGAGCGTCCCGAATGATTCGTAATGGACATCAATGCCTATTTCTTTCTTAAATGACCCGATCGGAGATAGAGTCCCCGACATAAATACAAATTTTGAGCCTCTTTTTATTATATCATTAATTGTATCCCTGATGTCTAAAATAGTATAACAAAGTGTCCCTTTTGACATATAAACAATTCCCTTATTGGGATCGGATTTAAAAAGGAGTGATAAAAATGCATACATATCGGAAAATAAAGGTCTGTCTTTAGAATACCTTTCAAAACTTCTAATAAGAGACTTAATCTCTTTCCGCTTGATTCCTTTTTTATACATTTCTTGTAATAATTTATTGCCATATACAAAAGATTTTTCCATAAATTCTTTTTTAAAATCACCTGAAGTATTTTTGGGAAAATTTCGAAACCAATTGCGAAACATCAATGCACCGTGAAGCGCCTCGCCCCCTATGAATGATTTAATCTCGCCTACAGTCTCTTTGATGACATCTAAGGTGATTTTTGCGGTGTTCAGACTCCTACATATACTCGGTAAATTATGGGCTTCATCAACCACTATCACGGAATTCGAAATATTCAGTCCAAACGATCTCCGTTGAGGGAGCGAGAATACAAAATTATAAGGAGTCACTACAACATCACAGACTTCTGCAGTGGCTTTAGCTAAGTAGTAAGGACAGTATCCATCAATCTTCGATATATATCTGTTTTGTTCAATGTCTAAAATTGGTGGAATATGAACTGGTTTGGTGATGGGTAATAATAATTCCTGATATTCGTCATCACTTCCGTCTGGAAACACACAAAAATAAGAATTTCCTCTCTGTTCTATATCTGTACATTTGATTTCTTTCGATGTTTTGTTCCACGGATTGATGCAAAGTCTCCATTTAGCACCCAATACGACCGCCATAAGTTTGTTCCACTTCTTTTTGATTTCATACATTTCGTCAACGATATGTCCGATTTGTTCGTGGGTTCGCGTGCAAAAAATCACGCGGTCATAGTTAGCCGAAAGAGAAGAAGTCAAAGCAGTGATAGTTTTACCGAAACCGTTTTGTGCTTCTATCGCTATATGTTGGTCGTTTAACAGACCATTTCTGACAAAATTCATCATTTCCCTTTGACCATCACGAGGTTTATAAGGAAATAACTCTTCCCACGAAGAAAAAAAACTCATATTATAATATGAAATGTTATTTTAAATATCAAATGAAAAAGGAAAAAGATTGTGATGTTATTATATCCCGCCGTTTTCGAAAGGGGATAAATTTTTCGCTATTTCTCTTTCGATTACTTTAGAATAGCATTTATTTCTCTCTTTACGGTTTCTTAAGTATTCTTTTCCTGGGATCAGATTACCATAAGAATCTGTTGATCGACATTCATTCACCGCCACTCTGAACGCCTCTGTATAAGCCGAATTATCCTCTTTGAATTGTTTTTGTGCATCCGTCAAATCATAACACGCATATCCATAAATGTGTCCAAAATCGTTCGCATTCCACACTCTTTTAGTTTTGGGCATATAAATGGGTTTGTAAGGAGGCTTTCTTTCTCCTTTAGGAAGATTCTTGCGTTGTCGATTAACCAGTTTCATTTTTTCAAGGGAAGATTTTTCCCGTTCTTTGATAGATAAGGTTTGCGGGATGTCTTTTTTAATAGGGGTAAATTTTTTAGCGATACAATATTTACCAGTGGGACATTTTATATAGTCGGGACAACCTACCATTCTCAATACATCTTTTTTGATTATATTATGTTGCACTTCTTCTATATTGCTTATATATAAAAAGCGGTGTCATAATCTATAATTTCATTTTGACAAAAAAATCAAAAAAAGGACTTGATAGATAATCTTTAAGTATAAGGAAATTCTCCAATATTTAGATATGAAAACGATACTTACCACATTATCAAATGCGTGGAAAGACATGAATAGCAAAGCTATGCTTAGTACAGTACCGATAAAATGTGAAGTCGTTGATAGAAAGAAAGAACTCGATATAAGTGAAATCACATCGGATTTTTTTGTATTTGGGACAAGCATAAATGGAGATGATACTGCTCTCCTTGTAGAAAAAGGCGATATTGGTTTGGACGCAGGCTATTCAGTTAATAAATTACCACTACCCGATCATTTGTTCATATCCCATCATCACGAAGATCATATAGGAGGATTACCTTCCGTAGGGTGTCGGAGCGCAGAGCAAGACAAAGAGGTAAATATATATATTGGTGAAGATTTACCAGAAGATACTTATGAATGGATAGAAGAATTCGAAAAGGGAAATCCGATCAATAAACTAAAATTTCATTATGTTAATGAAGGAGATATAGTAACAATAGATGATGATACTAAATTTACTTTTTTCAAGACTTATCACAGCCAAGGTTCTCTTGGAATGAGCATATTAAAGAAGAAGGGGAAAAAATGGGAAAATCATCTCACTTACACAGGTGATATAGACCTAAAAGAAGAAAATGTTCGAAAAATTCCGCAACTCCACGAAACAAAAAATCTAATAGTTGAATCGGGATATTTTGGGAACGATATGTCCGATGCCCTTTATGATGCATGGGAACATTCGTCATTTAGAACGGTGAAAAACTTTTTGGAGTCCAGAGAAACTCCACTCGATTCAATTACCTATATGCATCTTCCCTATGCAAAAATTTTTCCATCGTTATGTTCAAAGATAGAAAGGGAAGCGGAAGGAAGTCGCGCCAAAAATGTGGGTTATGTCCCGACTTGTATAAGCGGATTAAAAAATCCTTTCAAGCCTAAATTGAGAAAAACCGTCGAAGAAAATACCGACCTTTGATTATTTTAGATCGAATTCTTCGTGTTTTGTAATCGTTTTTCCAATTATTGATTCTACTGCTTCTCGAAAAATTACACTACCATTATTAAATTGATTACCTTCAGCCGAGAGAGGTATTATACCATCAATTCCTTTTTCAAATAATAAATGATTTATCGGCGGAGAACAATGGAATTTATCCGATATCTCTTCATTTTCTAGACAATCTCTTGCTTTTCCAATCGCCTCAACAATATCATCTTCGGAAATATCTAACCCTTCTATTTCGATGTCCCACTCGGGAATTATGTCATTTTTCCTGAGTTTGTCCAATTCGCTTTTATAGGGATCATAACGACGCGATACTTTATTCATCTCTTTGGCAATCTTTACCACATCTTTAAGTTCTTGAGAGGTCTCGGGATAGTAAAATTTCATTGTGGATACATCAATCTCGACATATTTTTTCGATATAGTTAAAGGTGTGTCTCTAAAAGCGTAGAGTCCGCATCCATAATGTCCGCTACCTCTTCTGGGATAATTTTCGTCCATACACTCCCGAATTACAGGATTTCCGTATCGCCACAAAATATTCGGTTTTTTGCCATTTTTAGAACAATAAATGGCATTATGGTATGAAGATTCATCGACTTTCTTAAGGGAACAATCAAACCATTTGTCTACAAATACGCCACTACGGGCTTCTGTTCCACCAAACTCTATATTATTGACATTGCCCGTAATATTGATATGGTAATTATTCTTATCTTCGGCACTGGAAATACATTCTGGATATAACCCGTCCGAATTCCATCCTTCCTCTTTAGATAACCCTTTCGCATCATCTCTATCCCTAAAGCAGATGTTTACCATCTTTGGATAAATTCGAATATTCTTGACTTTCGTTTTCATCATAGTTCAATAGCATTTTTCGATTAAAAAAAAAACAAAAAAAATTATATATCACAAAAGCAGTCGGGCTGTCCTATGCATTCACATTTTCGTTTCTTTCTAACCTTTGCTCCAATCGCTACACCAGTAATACCAAGACCGCCTATCACTAATCCTATAATCGTTAACCAATATCCGTAGTAGCTAAACCAAGATACACTAAATGTATCAAAGCCATTTATTCCATTCTCTACAATGATCCATTCGAATTCATTCGGCTCTCCCGATTTAACCTGACCAAATATCATCACATAGATATCGAGTGTATAGATAAGTTCTGGTCCATATATGGACTCATTTTTTGCAAGTGCGAAACAACCGCTTCTCCACGACAACCATTCCCCGACTTGGGTGACATTGATTAGGATGGTTTGTAATAACATATCATTTTCTACGATATCCGTCGCATTTTCTATAGTCGTATAAAGCCAGATACCGAACCATAGATTGGACTCGTTTATAGCATCACCTACCGTAACTTTAAAATCCACATCAACAAAATAACATATCGTCTGAACCCCCTCGGATGTCCAGTGACCGCCTTGATCAGGTATAGTTTCGTTGTGGAGTAATATAGCATCTAAATGAACTTCTCCATCCCAACTCCTCTTCTGAAACTTTAGTTTCCCGCTATCGGGCATAGGGCAACCAAATTGCGCATAATAATCATTTTGTATATTTTCAATCTTTACCACTTCCCACTCGTCGGCTTCATCTACTTGCTCTCTCACATCCAATATTGCGACATGAGGATTCCAATTCCAATAAGTCCCCGCTATTATATATGTCAAAGTATTTCCATTGCAAAATTCCAGCTTGACGATAAAATATTCTTTGGGACAAATACATTGCGTTTGGGGAAATTTAAATTCTCCCGAAATATTGACGGCAAAATACAAGTTAAGACCATCATCTTCGTCCATTTCCCACGCGTCATTTTTCCTTAAATAATCAATACTCCAACTGCATCTGGGAGCAAATTTACATGACCATTCTCCTTCATACGATTGATCGTCGGTCGCACTTATGTGATTTGTTGCTACCGACCACCTACTTAAATCACCCGTTTCGAAATCGTCTGCAAAAAAATTGGATTCAGACGCGATTTCCACACCCCCTCCAATTTCGGTCTCTCCATCTTCGGCTAGTAATTTAGCATCCGCTTCATATGTTCCCGATATCGTTGTATTTCCAAAACTCGGCGTAGGATCATCTCCATTACCATCATCTCCATTACCATCATCAACGCCATCATAATTTGCGGAACAAGTAAGTAAAGCTATGCCGACGATAACACCAATTATTATTAATATAATGACCCATAGACCCCTACGATCTTCCTCTTCTTCGTATCTCATTTTGCATCAAAATTATTATAATTATTTTTACTATTGTTCCGATCTATTCTATAAAAAAGATATGTATTGTATCATCTATCATTTATCGTCACCACTCTTTCAATCCTTATATTTTTAAAACACAGAAACATAACTACTATATGGAAATTATTGATGATAATGACACCAAAAATCTTGTATTGAAAATCTTTGACAAAGCCCTAGGATTATTAAAACAACAGGGATATAGAAATGATATAATAAACCTTAAAGTCCGATTAGATGCCGAAATATACAGAACTATGACTTTAAAAGATTTTTTTAGAGAATATGTGTGGGTAATTTTTACCTCGGGATTCAAAGCTCGCTATGTTAAAAAACATTGGGACGAGATTCGGGAGATGACTTTCGACTTTGATCCACATAGAACGAAGAAAAAAACTTTCGAGGAACTCAGAGAACAAAGTCCTAACAAAAACACAAATAAACTAAACGCATTGTTAAGAGGCAGTGCAATAGTGACCGAAAAATGGTGGAAAAAAATACAAAGTGACCCGATACAGGAAAAAGTGATGTTTGAACTCCGAAAATTACCATTCATCGGCAAAGTTACTATTTTTCACATTATGAGAAACATTGGATTCGATTTCTTTAAACCCGATACCCACATCGAAAATTTAGCCGAAATATTAGGAATCGAAGATAAAGAAATGTTTAAAATAATACACCAAAATAGAGATTTTAAATACTTCGGAGTAATAGACTACATTCTGTGGCAAGCCTGTGAGCTATTTGTGGGAGCTCAAAACTTCTTCAAATGGTCTACCGCTCCAGAAGGTCAGAGCGATGTCCCCAAAAATGTCGTCAATAAGGTCAGGGGAGCTGAAGAAACACTTTTTTAATTTGCTAGGAAAACTATATAAACTTTGTCACAGGTGTTAATTTATAAAGATATGTGTATAATGTTAAATTAACAAACACTTTACTCAAAAACACAATAAAAAGTTGATATATGTGGCAGATCGACTATTCGTGAAGGAAAAAGTTAGATTATATGTAAAAGATCAAGGTCTCAACACAAGCGGAAATGTGTGGGGAGAAAAAGATTCTGATAGTCCTCTAGACAATGTAATAAAAGAAATCTTAGACAAAGCCATCAACAGAGCTAAATTAGACAAAAGAAAAACTCTCAAAGCAAGGGACTTATAATCCGACTACAAATTTTAAAATTTAATACTTTTTTATTTTTTCTTTAAATATTTTTACTTCATAATACTAGTATGGCAACCTTTAACTCATTTATATTGGAAGAAGAAATAAACAACATTTTGAGTAAACATTGCGTTCTTGAAGAGTCCCCTAATTTCAAAAGTATAGGATGTGAAGCGCATATTATTGCAAAGTGTTCCAAGAAAGTATTCGCTATAAGATATAAAGGATATGATCCATTTCTGTCTAGCGTATCTGAAATGAAGAGATATGCGGAAGAATACGAAGATAAAATAGGGAAAGTAATACCCATTCTTATTTTTGTCGGAAAAAGAGCGTTGGATTATGTTCAAGATTTTGCGGATGAATTGGGAATCAGATTAGTTCCTATCAAAAAGAAGAAGCTTCTCAAAAAGCTAGATGTATTAAGTATATTATGTATGAATTAACCGCAATAGATTACTCATAAGTGTAATATTTAAAGGAGAGAACTAATATTATATAATAACTACTTACAATAATAACAAAATGAAAATAGCAATAGATGTCGATGATGTTTTATTCCAACTTGTAAAGAGATTTGTGGAAAAATGTAATGCTCACTTTAATAAAAATTACACATTTGATGATGCGGACAATTACGACTTTTGGAGAAACTATGGTCTTACAAGGGCAGAGGTAATCCCAATTTTCGAGTCAGTTCAGGCAGAAGCGCATTTACTCGAGATGTGTGACAAAGACGCCATTGAGTATATGCAAAAATTAAACAATGTGTTTAGTGTTGATATCCTAACCGTCAGACCCGAACGGGTAAGAGCGCAATTGATACATAAACTAAATGATCTCGGTATCAAAAAAGGTATTCATTATAATAATGCTGTATTCGTTCCCTACGATCCAAGAGATGCCAAAATAAAACTTTATGACTACGATATTTATGTGGATGACAACCCCAACTTAGTGAATGCTACCAATAATGATAATGGAAAAATATTATTATTGTATGATCAACCTTGGAACAGAGAATTCGTCTGTAATCACAATGTAATTCGCGTTCATAATTGGAAAGAAGTATATAATACAATAATAGAAGTGGTGGATATGGATAATGGCTATTAAGAATGTTCTTATTTTTTCCACCTCAGGATTTCCTATTTTCACTCACAGATTTAAAGGAGATGTAATAGGAGAAGGTCATAGCGAAACGCTAATGCAGGGTCTTATATCGGCTATTAAGAGTTTTGCAAACAGCTTTAATGGAGAAGAAATAGAGAGCATAAATATGACAAAAACGAAAATGGTCATTTTACCTTCTATGATAAACAAAATAATCTTTGTTCTCATATGCGATTACGCCGATGACTTAGCGGGTTGTTTCAGAATTCTTGAAGATATCAGAGATGAAGTTCTCACTTATCATCTCGAAAAACTGCAAGGAAATAATTTAAGTTGCATTTCCAATAAAACGAAATTCGACATTTCGAAAATTATAGAAAAAGTAATTGATACAAAATGATGTTAAAATCTTTAGAATGAATTATTGTGTGGATACGAAAGCACAAAACAAGATCATTTTTGAGCACATTAATAGAAAAACAAAACCCTTGAACTACTGCGCCCTTAAGGACGGAATTTTCTTTTGATATCTATGATAAAGATATTTGTACTATCACTCGCAAAATGGGTCTGAAATAACTCCACTTATAGCGCCGTTTCTGTATAAATCAATCGCCACAAGGATGGTGGGTATTCCATGTACCAATATTACGAAATAGAAAAACGGAAACATCTGCCCTCGGGGATCAATAAAAAAATACCACGCAAATAATGATATTGATCCTAATGCGACAGAAACTAAATTTGTTGTATTATATCGCTTGAAAAATATTAATATACCGAGAATAAACGGCGGTATGTGATAGGTAATATTCCATATAGTCGGATTTATACCCGCGAAAAAAACGACGGTATCATAAACGGCTAGGGCGAATAACAAGGGAGTAGAGGTCATCAAGATCGAATTCAAATACGAAGAACGAAGCTGTACAATGAGAGCTAACGACGCTATAATGATCAAAAAATTAGACGCGTGTCTAATATCGGCATATGTTGGAATGCTGGCTAATCTAATAATAAGCAACATAATTCCCAAAATAGATAGGAGATAAGAACAAATCCCCACCCTTTTTTCATAATCGGAGAAATCACATTCGCCAGTTAAGGGGTTTATATGACCCCCTAATTGTTTACATATCATTTCTTCGGTTGGTTTGGGCATTGAATTTAGTGATATTGTGAACTTTTAAAAGTCATACCTTAATCTTTAAATAGATATACAGAAGAAGAAGAAATGATTGATGCAAATTTGAAAACAAAGAAAAAAGTTCTCTTAAATAAACTGGATAATTTAAATGAGAAATATCCAGAAGATAACATCTATAGTTTAGATAAGTGGGATGAAACGGGCTTTCCTAAAAAACTTGATGTGACAATATGTGATCTTCCTGATTTAAAACCTTCAGAAAGCGAAATAGACGAATATGATGATGAAAGTGAATATAGGTGGTATGAGAAGGAGTCATTCGATCAGAGAAACGAAATATTATATAACAAATACGGATTTGTCATTGATTACAACGATGGCGATTGCGTGGACTTTGTCGTTCTCACAACCAAATACGGAATTTCTCCAGTAGGTTTAGATGCAAAGAAAGTGAGAAATATTGTTAATGATGCAAAAAAATTGAAATTTTAAAAATAATCATTTTTTTTCCCCCCTTTTTTTCCTCTTAACAATTCCATAGATATCTTATTAAACAGCACATCTACTCCTTCTCCCGTCTTTGCGGAAGTAAAAAGAGTCCCATTACTAGGTAATCCTCCAGTCAATTTCTTTACAGCATTTTTAAATTTATATAGCGCTAAATCTTCTCGTTTATCGCCCCTTATGAGGTCGAGTTTATTTAAAATAATTACAATGGGCACGGAATTCATAGAGTTGCTCTCTCTCCATACCTCAAGAGAAAAATTGATTATCGTGGGTATTGCTTTCAGGCTTCGTCGCTCATTATGATCGACTGATGCGACTATTGCGATATAATCCGCCCCACAAAAATGTCTCCTTTGCATCGGTTTGAATCTCTCTTGACCACCGAGTTCTACGAGATTGAGCCTCACTTTTTTTCCCCTACAATTTACATCTTTCGATGACCAGTCGGTCAACATAGTGGCAATATAAGATTCTTGAAATGTATTATCGACATATCGTCGAATTAAAGAAGTTTTTCCGACGGATGCTACTCCAATTATCAGTATCTTAAACTTAAAGTCAATTTCACTCATTCTTATCTAATAAAATAGTGCATTTATTTATTAATTTACATTTTAAATTTTTAGAAATTTGGACACTTGACATTTAAAAACGCGAAGATATATAGTTTATTAACTACATAAATTTTAAAATTAAAAAGTGATGTAATTGAAAGGTTTCGGACATATTACTTGGGGCGCGGGCGTATATGTTATTGTTGTATCCGCGATGACAATGATTATGCTAACTATAGAGCACATTGAAATTATGATCGCAAGTATGGTGCTCGCTATATTAGCACTAGTCGTTCAAAATTGGGAAGCGCAATGGGATAGGGCGTATAAAAAAATGAGCGCAAAGACAAATGCAACAAAAAAAAAGTTCTATAAAAATCTATACAGAGGTGCAAGAATGGTCATTATGATTTTGTTGACATTCTCCGTTATGATCTTATGTTTTTTCCACATCGGACTTATGTATAACGGATTGGAAAATTTCCATTTTGCGCTGATATTCGCAGGATATTGGCTAGCAATACTCGGTGCAGTAACTCCCGATTTTGATCTGACCGTCGGTGGTGTTAAGGCGCATAGAGATCCTACTACTCACTCTGCTATGTTAGGAAGTGTAATTGCTATCTCTTTTATCTTTTTTGTGGATGGCGCTTGGACTATATTATGCTTCATTTCATTCGGTCTTTGCATAGGAATGATGATGCATCTAATTTGCGACATAATACCCGAAGGAAGTAACGGGATAAAAGCCATAGTATCTCTATTTAAATGGAAAGAAAATCCTGGAGATATTCGCGAAATTAAAGAAGGTCGAGAACAACTCTATTTAGTTACAAATGGAGCAATTCTTGGATTCTTTGCGTTCTTTTCAATTTTGAGATCATTCACGGAACGCGTGACATTTCCAGCGATATGGGGTATAAATGGCACTAATTTTACGGGACTATCCTCGACATTGTTTATCGTTTCTATTTTGTTATTGATTGCTCCGTTAATAATGAGAGTAATGTTCTCTGACAAGAGAAAGAAACGATAAATCAAAAACAATTTTTTCAAAAATATATTTTTTTGATATCTTCGCTTATTTCCACAATGGAGTCTTTCGTGATATCGTCGAATACATCGAAGCAAAAATCAACCGTTTCTTCGGGAGCTTTCTTTTCATATTCGTAAAATTTCAGATCTTTTTCGTATTGCTCTCTAATTGCGTCAGGATCGACTTCGGGTTTGCTCGCTAGCTCTTCTATTTCTTCTTCGGTCTTTTTTTTAACCCCTTTCTGAATAGAGAAATCACCCCACCTAAATTCTTTATATCCACCAATAGGATAAGGCGGACCTTTTCTTACACCTAATTTATGAAGCGGTCCTACATACCCAAAACTCGGATCAGAGCTAGACCAAGAAACAGATATCACACAAAAATCATCACTATCGGGAACTTTTAATTTATATTGCGATCCTCCACCATATTTGTATGCAATGCCTTTGAAATCGTATTTATTAATGTTTTCTAAAAGAGTTTTCTTAGCAAATAATTTTCCAGCACGGGCGCGCTCTTTGAGTTTTTTGCGCCCTTTAAAATTTCCTGCTCCCGTAGTTACCCACTGATTATTTCTTTTCTTCTTCCATCTCAAATGAATGACTATGGGTGTCTTTTCTGGATTTTTCCTCGGATCATATTTTGCAAAGTCCCAATCTTCGGGATACTCTTCTCTTTTTACTTTAATACTGCATTCCCATTTAGGTTTTATTACTTCTTTTTTTATTAATTTTGGTTTGTATTCTACTTTGATCTTATTCTTTCTCCGTTTCTGCTGTTTATCGTGATGTTTTTTATCATATTTTATAAAATCCATTGCCATTTCTTTTGTGGATGGATATCTGCGGTATCGTCTAACAATCGTGTCGGGACTGCATCGCCTTCCTTTGGGTATCGTGACAGTTTCTATCGATACGCCTTTTTCCGAACCGTCCACCCAATCTCCCCATGCTGGCTCATTGTTGTTAGATTTAGTAGTTAATTTATTCTCATCATCTACATAAAGCGGTAATCCTTTGTCATCACAAGGGGATTCTGGATTCTCTGCTCCATTTTTCGTTCGTTGTCGTCGTTTGAAAATATGCCACTCTGCATATTCTTTCTCCGTAGTTTCTTTTATGTTGGTTTCGTATTCTACTCCAGTATTATTAGGGTCTTTTTGAAGTTGTTGTTTTTCTAAATCAATCCATTCTTCACACACTTCCTTTCCCTTAGTAGTCGAAAAATTAGAATAATTCTTACCTCGATAAACATAGCCGTCTTTAAAATAGAATCCTGTGTAACCAACATTTTTGGAATAACTTTTCATAGAAATCTATGGATATTTATATTATAAAAAGACCATAGGTAATTATTTGTGATAAGTGATCTATATCCATCTGTTCTTTTTATATAGGATCGATTTCGTCATAAGGCTATGAAAGATTCTGTTGTATGCAGAGAAATATTTGGTGTAACCGTATGCAAATTTAAGGCGGAAAAAATAGTATTCAACGCTATGCAAGCTCAGTTGAATGTCGACATATTCACAAGTGATCATTGTCCATATTGTCCTGATGCAATTAAGAGCGTAAATAAGTTCCTAGGACCATTAGGAGAGATGATAAAAGTTAATGTTATAGATGATATGGATAGGGCAAAATCAAGCGCCATAGATGTCTTTCCGACTGTTCAGATAGGGGAGACACGCATAAGAGGAGTTCCCGACGAACATATGGTGTGGGATGCTGTTATAAACGAAATGCCGACATTATAATTTTTTTTCCTTTTTTGTCTTTTTAATTTTTAAAGTCGTCTGGAAATACTATAATATGGTCAGATATGATGATATCAAAGGTGTTTTGAGTGAATATCTAATAAATGGACGAAAACACCTTTTTAAAATTAAGAACATTCAAATAGAAATTTGGGGAAGAAGCGACGGTCGTTGGCGCATTGTGACCGACCTGTCTATAGCCGACGCTCAATTAGTCACGCGCTCTCTTAATGATACTTTATCGGACATCGATGCAACAAAATTCTATACAGAAGATGCATGGGCAGATTTATCTAGACCAATTTATGCTATACCTAAGCTAACTTCCCAAATCGTTGGATATATACCCGATATAGATACCATAAGTCGTATCTGGATGGCAATATCAAAAATAGAAGATATTCCTAGAGAAAGTGCTATATTCCATCAAAACCCAAAATGGGATATGGATATGCCGAAGGGACATTCAATAGAGAGAATTCTTAAACGGTTGTCGGAAGGAGATATAGACACGAATCATAGCAATATTAAAAAGAGCAGAAAAATAATACGGAAAAATTTTTCAGATGAAGAAATTAATGCTTATATATGGGAATTAAGAGAAGAAGGTAAAACTTACAAACAAATGATTTGGTTAGCGAGTAAAAAATTTAAACAAAATATCACTGAACACAGAATAAGAAAAGTCATAAAGGCTCACAAAGAAGTTGAAGAAGCTATACCCGAAATTATAAATCAGCTAATTATCGATCTTAGAAGACAAAACAAAACTTATAAAGAAATGAAAAGCGAAGTTAGGAGAAGATACGGAGAGAAAATTTCTGACTATAGGATCAAAAAAGTGTTAAGAGAAGCGGGGTTAATAGGAAGATAATTAATCCAAATCTTTTATGAACTTAGATAATAAATCTAAAGCTAATATCCATCCATTTTCTGGGACAACATATTCCGAATTTATTTCTTTATCAACAAGAAGAACTTTTTCTTCGTTGGTCATCTTTTTCATCATATTGCATTTTGCCAAATAACTTTTCCTAAGGCGCTTTTTCGTCATCTCTAAAGACCTATCGATTTTTTTCCTAATTTTTTGGGCGTTTTTTATAAGTTTAAGGAACGCTCCTAAACCCGCAGTAATTTCCAATTCGCCGATTTCTATTTCTTTATCCTTTAATAAAGAATATATTACATAGCTTATGATTGAATTAAAATTGATAGAAAAGGTCAAAGATGCACTATCTTTGAGGATAGTTAATTCCATTTTGGCGATTTTTATGAAATCTTTTTCTTTGATGATATCTATGGTATATTCACCTTCGTGTTCATATCCCATAATGCCGACTAATGAATAAAATGTATTATCATCCATTTTATGGGGCTCTATTACGATGAGTCCGATATCCACCAAATCTTCGCTTATATTATAGAAAAAATCTTTTAATCCTATATTTGATAATTTCTTGATAAGTGCATCTATAATTTTCATTTCTTGTTTCTTGAATAATATGTTGTAATTATATAATTGCACTTAATATTTTTAAATCAAAAAGTTGCTCTAAATAATCTAAATAGAAAAACAATTCAATTCGTTACTAGCATCCTTTATCCTAAATTGGCAACCTAATCTTTTAAAAATCCCTTTCAATTCATTGTTAGATATATTTTTTCCATCTATTTTTAAGGTGTCGATTGTTAAGTGCCTATCTTGATTATTTCTCTCACCATTGCATTTGATTTTATCATCCGCAGGCGAACATTTCAGGAATCTAAAATTAAGTAACATGTATAAGATCAGTATTCGTCCCTTAAAAAATGACAGTAACATTAATATGGATCGGCGTCACAATAATATAGATGAGTCTTATTCCCAAGAAAAAAAGTATAGAGAACGAATATCGAAAAGTGATGGCGCTCATCCTTTTCATATTGGGAGCTATTACCGTTTTGTGGTTTCTATTTCATTGGATGTATATCGGTTTGACAAATGTGGAATTTGATATATATTCTACAATTTCTTTGTTAAGGATAGTAATTGGCATCGGTCTTATGACCTTGGGATATCTTCTATATAAATTTATTGATATATATTATGATAGACCATTCATTAACTGAAATTACCACTTCAGAAAATACTCCCCTTTTTTCTTTAATTCAATATAGCACTTTTCTTCCGCATTGAATACAATTCCCATTCCCACTTCATAATGAATATAATGAGTTCCGATGGCAAGAACACTCCAAGGAATGAGACCGAAGAATGATCCAAAAACACTTCCGATATATGGAACAGATAATAATACTAACTGAAATAGAAATGCGCCGACGGGAATAAAGGTATAAATTCCTATTTGTCTAAATAGATATCCAATATATAATAATTCAATTATAATTCCGATGATGAGAAATATTATCAATACATACAAATTGAGTATAGAAAATATAGGAAGAATAGGGAAAAAAATAGCAGAAAATATATAAAATAACATAGAAAACGCTACTTGTCTTGTCAACACGATCCAAAAAACAAAAATAACGAAAGGATATAAAAATTCATATATTGTTGCCCATTTAATTGTTTCTGAATAACTTTCAAACTTCTGTCCTAATTTGTCGCATTTACCATCCAATTTATTTAGGCAAATCTTTTGGTTTCCCTTTATCCAATATTTGTGCACCAGATCCTTATTAGGATGGTCGTATAGCATACACATAAATGTTTTTCGAGAAATAAAAAACTTTGGGTTGGGAATATCATTTAAAAAGATGTGTTGTCATATAGAATCGAATCATAATATTTTTTCCATCGTAAGCCGATGGGCGTGCTTATATCCCCATTCGGTCCGTTCTGCAACTTCCCAATTATGCTTGCTATAAAATGAGACCGCCTCCGTGTTGTTGACTTCAGTAAATAACCGTCCTTTTTTAGCTCCCATTTTGTCCATTAAATTCTCAGACTCATTTAATAAAATTCTCCCGAATTCCATCCTTCTATACTTCGGATCGACAGCAATTAAATCAATCCACGAGATGCTTTGATTTTTTGTTAATTGAGGAGTCCTAACGCTACTTACCCCTATAATTTCGTCATTCATGACTAAGACGATCGTCGGATCAATATCAATTAGATCTCTCCAAAACTCTCTCTCTCTATTATATACATCACCAAAACTCTCTTTAAAAACATTCATAACATTTTCTTCTTCACCATCTTTCATATTACGAATAACAAGATCTTCGCATATATCCTTCGATGCTAATGGACAAGCAAGAGTTTTATTTATCATTGCGATACCTCACATTTTCGGATGACATACATCAATAAAACCACATCGTTTTCCACCACTTCGGGCAAATTCAATTTCGAATTCGTTTTTTTTAAGGCAATTTAAAGTCGCCTTATTGTGTGCGGGGTCTCTCATCACAGTGCATTCAAGTGTCTGGCTAGGAGAATGTACTTGGGAGAGGACATCAAATCCATACTCACCGAGGATAGCCTCTTCGACCGATATATTGTCGAACATCCCTAAACTCTTGGCAAATCCCTCTTTTTTGATCTCACATGCATATTTATTATCATACTTATCACATGATAAGACTTCCCCGCGGACGATTTCTACACTCTTATCGTCATCTATCGATTTGAAATAATTCACTCCCCAAGGATAAACGACTTCTCTGCCCATCCTATCGGTGCAGTAAAATCCAGCCGTTCCTGCTATGCAACTGTAATTCACATCGGGAAGATCAAGTATTTTTTTATTAGCTTCGTGGTCTATCAATGACGGTGTGGGGGGAAAATTTCCATGAGTATGAAAATACATCCTATTATTATCTCCTTTACATTTTTTCTTTACATCTTTCGGAGTAATCTCAACTCTCGTCATGCGTTCATTAGATATGGACTTTAGTGGATATACTTTATCTTTGCATACCAAGAGAGATATTTCTTTATCTTTCTTTATGCTACTTATGTAAATGTCCATAATTTCTTTAGAAACCTTTGGAGATAAGATAGAAGTGAGATCATTATTCATTACCCATTGAGATGGTATTGCTTACATATAATAATTACTACTTGATAATTTGCAATTCAAAAGAAAAAGAAATTTAAAGAGAATTTCTATCTAAATTCGAACGGGTTTTCACTTCATTGAACTCAAACTCAAAACCCGCCACAGAGAGTTTGCAATTCTTACCTAAAAAATTATCTTTAAAATGTTTATCATCGCTTTCTATTAGTTCCACAGTTTCACAAGTGAGATCGGTTTTGTCCATATACTTATCAGTCAGTCGCTTAGCTATTCCTCCGACAATCAACTTTTTGAGAAACGACATATATTATCACTATTTTTCTAGTATATATTAGTTATGGAAGTACCTTTTTTTACAATTCCATTATTTTGAACATCGGAGGTGGAGTCTTCACGACGGGAACGATATAAGGGGTATGGAGATCAAATGCGTTCTCTCGTTGTCGATCCATATATTTACAGTATCCAGGTCCGCCCATGCGCGTGAAATAGAGAATTTTTTGATAAGTACCATCTCTATCATATTTTCGAATGTCGTCTTGAAGCAATGGATCAAGATGACGATTCGTCTGCGTTCCCCATACTCTGAATACTCTGTTCGCTCGACCCCATCGGTAGATAGCATCGATAGTTTGTTGATATGCAGGCGTATCTTTTTCTCTGAGGTAATATTGCATCTCGTCAACATATAACCCTACGCGTAGATCGAAATTCATTCGCTTAGCAATAGTCGTCACTCGTTTCACCTCTTCTAAGACCGCGGCGTATATAGCCAAGTTTATGGAATCTGCACTCGTATCTGCGTGTTTAAAGGTGACTACAATCCATCGGGGCTTGTGATCAAACGCAGACTGAAGCATAGCTTTTCCAACGGGGCTATATAGGTCCTCCGTTAATGTAAGGTCTTCCGCGTCTCTAATTTTATTAATTAATGTTTCATACCAACGAGCTGTGGTGTTATTTTGACCCATCATAATTTCATTAAGCATATTATAAAGATCGACTCTTCTCGGCTTTCTCTGCGTGCGAGCCATCATCCGCTTCCAGTTCATATCATATGCCGATGAATACATTGTTTTCGGGTTCAATTTGGTAATGGAAAATAAAATGGGAATATTAGCCATAGCAATGGGAATCCTATAAGAGTGCGTGATTTGATCCATTTTCATTTCTTGATTTGTCAATCCATTGATGAAATATTCAGGGGCGGTCACTACCATATACTTTTTTGGTATTCCTAAGGCAGGCAATTTAAAACTCTTTAACTCGGATTTATACTCGTCGTTAGCAAAGTTATTACCTAAATAGCTTCCTTTACTATCAATTATTACCCAAGTCCTCTTTTCAAACCAATACGACTGACCAATGAGATTCATCATTCCCCAAGTTTTTCCCGACCCACTTTGTCCGTAATTAAATAAATTCTCTACATTATCGGGATTCGGATCGGGGTAATAAAACTCTAATCCAGCACTTCTCCTTCCTTTGCGATCTATTTGTAATCTTTTTCCCAAAAGAAGTGGTGATCTTCCTCCTTTCCTCAATTTCTGGATCATGGTTTTTGTTGGTAAATACGACGCTTGAGAAGTATTATAATGAACAATAGACATAATATTAAAAAATATGTTGTTACATTATTGTTACATCCTTATCACTTAAAGATTACGGCTATTTTAATATTAATAATAAACTCGCTATATTCTACACATAAACCCATCGCGAAAATTCGGTGGACATCGAATCCATCTATACGCAAGGTATCCAAACAAAGCTCCAGTTAATCCAATACCATGAGCCAGTAAATCAGAAAATGAATTTATAACTACAAAGTTAAATTGGTCGATTGATCTATCCATAAATCCATCTACCACATAATAAAGTATTAATTCAAACACTTCCCACAACACGGCAATAATTAGGGAATTTACCACAATAAAAAGGATTTTATTATCTTCATTAGCTATTAAATTAGTAAATAGAAGAGTTATATAGAAACCTCCGAACAAATGTGCAATAAAATCATAATGAAGTGAATCCCCTAATATTGTCATATCTTCATAGAGACCTATAATCTGAGCCATAATATCGATGGAAATAATAATGATCGTAGCTCCTATAGTAATTAATCGCCATTCTAAATCTTCGAATGAGAGCAACAAAACAATAACAATAATCCCCGCCAAAAAAATAGCTCTACCGACCGAAGCAAAGGCAGTCCATGAGCTAGCGACGAATATAAAGTAATACGAAAAAAAACATAAAATGAAAAATATGGGAAGAAGAATAAAAGTAACTATCTTTCGAAATCCGCGACTTCTCCTTTGGTCGGAATATAGTTGGTCTGAAAGTGCATCTAAGAACCCATCGTGTTTATGCTCGTTTTTCATAAATCGTTCATCATTTGGATTTTGTCTAAAGTTCTGGAGATCAATCCTCCTCTCTCTGGAGAGATTAAAAGACCATTTTGTTTAGAACCACTACCATCCGTGATGAGAACCTTTTGCTTTTGTAATTTTTGCACCCGCCCAAAAGACGATCGCCAAGAATTCTTTATTTCGTCAAATTCTTTTACTGTCCCAAAATATCCTTTAGTAATTGTTACTTCTTTCGAAAACTTATCTCCGAGAAAGAAAAGAGTTCCTTCTTCGGTGGCTATGGAAGTCAAATAACAATTGGTTTTATTGATCTTATCTTTTCCATCCTTTGAATAGGGATCAATTTGCTTACCCACTAAAGATGTTAAATCACAATTTTTCTTTTTCTTACTCATTGCCAATTACCACCCCTATTCCGATTCATATTAGTATCTTCCTCGAATTTACCCATTCCCTTGTCTCTTGTAGAATCATAACAATTCATTGTCAAACCGATGGAATTGTGTCCGAGTATCTCACAGACGGCGGGACTCGGAAAATCCATTTTGGTAACAATTTCACCCGAATCATTTTGTTTGTAAGTAGTAAATTTCGGATTTTTAGTATTGTTATTAATGAATACGATGTTTTTAATATCCCGTTTAGTGCCTAATTCATCCTGAAGGAGACACGACATAAAATCGTTATTATAGGGAGAAGCGGAACATTCTACGGCTTTGACGGATACCCTCTGATTCGTGATTTGTGTCGATCCAAAATCAGTTCTGTCTCTCCTAGTAAATGAGATTTTCTCAGGTCTTCCATCATGTTTTCGATTATTTATAAAAATTCGTTCCCTATCTCGCACTTATTTATTCACCCAAAATGGTTTGGAATACTTTACCTTCTCTATATACAAAGATATGTGCTAATACCGCAACTACATTCCAAAGAATCAATGATAGCAAAAAGGCAATAAGTCCCAAAAACGGAATGATACCTAATATGATTATCATTGCATGAGCGCCAATCGGAATGAGAACAAATCCGCCGATCTCTCTAAACTCAAGAAATAATAATACAATGACTACACCTAAGGTGATTAAGAATAAAATCAATCCTATTCCTCCCGCCAATAGACCGCCTAAAGCTGGTAAAAATAAATCCAATAGGAATCCGAGAAGCGTTGCACCAATCCCAATAAAGAAAAGCCCAATAGGAATGATTATATCAAGCACAATTGCAATAATCCATACCTTCCAATAATTTCCGTCTCTTCCCGCCAGATCGCAGAAATCCTTACACAATTCTCTTTGTATATCTTTAATTTTGCCTAAACTCATAAGACTGATCAACAATAATATTTTTGCAAGTAGTGTGTAATCTGACCTATATAAAAATATCAGTAGATCATAGCATACTTTGAATGCACATTTGAATTTTTAAATCAAAAAGTGATATATTATATTATCAATGAATGTTAGATATGATCGAGGTATACACGCCGTAATCGACAAAAAACACATATTGTTTGATCCTACAGATGGAGTCTCAAATGTCGCCGATTTAGTCATAGTATCTCATGGGCATTGGGATCACGCTTCGGGGTTAAGTAATTTATCGAACAAGACGATAATACTCCATCCTGCCACTTATGAATACAAGAAAAAATATATCAAAAAATCAAACAAAATAATTTTTATAAAGAGTGCCGATGAGACTCATAATCGATTAAATGGCATCCCATCCTCTGTTAAAATAAATGGTTTTACAATAGAAGCTCATCGTTCAGCCCATTGCGTGGGCGCATTGCAATTCAAAATTAGAAGTGTTGAGAAATCTATCGTCTTTACTGGAGATATAAATCTCTCTGGGACAATAACAGAGCCACCAGCAAAGATTCTTAAAGGCGATATTCTTATCACTGAGGCTAATTTTGGTCATCCTGATTATATATTTCCTAATCGGTACGAAATGTATCAGAAGCTCCTTGAATGGATACAGAAATATAAAGATCATAAGCCCATTATACTTTTCACTCATGCTTTAGGGAAGACACAGGAGCTCACACAATTGCTCAACCGCGGAAATTTAGTACATTCATCTGGAAATGGGTCGAGATGCAATCTATTTATGGGAGGACTTAATGTAGAAACGAATACTTTATTTGAACGATATAGACATCGATTTGACAATCGATATAAACTTTTTACAAAAGCCGTAGAACTGCAACAAGGGGAATTCCTTCTATATCCCATTAGAGAAAAAATTTCTATGTCTTATTTACACGATGTCAAAGAGAAACTTGCGATAGATGATGCGGCATTCGCGTATATCAGTGGATGGACACTCAAGAATCGCGGTAGTTTTAATTTTCCGATCTCATCTCACTCGGGATTTGATGAATTAATGAAATATATAACCGAATCCAACCCAGAAAAAGTCTTCACCTTTCACGGGTTTGCAGAAACACTCGCTAGACACACTAGAGAAAAAGGAATATTTGCCAAACCCATCACCGAAGAAAGTTCGTTTGAGTAACATCTTATCATCTTCTGTGCAAATCGATCCAACATACTATTACCTTAATCTTTTTATATAGCAAATTTGAACATAACCTAAAATTAGTAAATTTTATGTGATTATTTTGTTAGAAGACATATCAAAAAGCATTTCACAAGCAGGAAAAGACATAACGGAAGGCGCTCAAAACCTTTGGGGATCAATTTTCCCAGAAGAAGATGACGATTTAAAGGGAAATAATGTTAGTTCTGGTATTGTGGAAGATATAACCGAAGGAATTGGTAAAGTTGTCAATTTATTAGATGAAGGTATTAAAAACGGTCTAAAAGCAATTGGTATCGATTCCATTGGAAAAATGGCTGACGAAATTCAAGCTGAGTATGAAGTTGCTGATCGAGTATGCGATAAAGTCGGAGGTCAATCAGGTCAACTTCCAGTTCCGATTTTTCCAGATGCTTCTGTATGTTTTGCTCCCAAACAAGTTGAATGGGCTCTCAATCTCGGAAATTCTCTAAAAACACTTAAAGCCGCCACTGTATGCGCTCTTGAGAAGAATGTTTCAGAGCCAATCGATTTCTACTTTTCATTAGGCGAAGTTCTTTCTGAAGATGTAGAGAATTTAGCTGGGTGGGGCTTGGGATGGTTAGCGGGAGAAGGGATTGGAGATGTTTTGTTACCTCTCGTATTACACCCAATGGGTCTATATCTTCCGTTCTCTTACGGTGCTTGTATTCAACAAAAATTAGCCGAAGAGATGGGTGATATGACAGCTAAAGAAATCGAAGAATTAGAAGCCGAGACCAAAAAATTCACCAAGAGAAATAAAGGTATGGTTAAAGGATTCATAAATGGTGTCTTCGAAGGATCTACACCTCTTTTCAAAGGAATTACGCAAGGCATAAGCGACATTTCCAAAAATATAGGTATATAATTTTTTTTTAATTTCTTTTTAGTACAATAAGATTTATTTTAATCCGTTCGCAATAAGTTATATGGATACTTTTTCTCTCATAGCAATTGATCCTTCTCTCACGGGAACGGGAATCGCAACTTATTATGATAGGGGAGAGATTGGAATTGAGTTAATAAAATCAGAACGAAGAGAAAGAAATTGCTACATTTGTGGAAAATTAATTAAGAATCCATATAGTAAATCCCACATAAAAAGTAAATTCCATCAACAAGCGCTTAAAGACAAAAAGGAGATGAATATAGACATTACGCCTCCTATAGAATCACCATCAATTGAATATACCAAGAGAATTGTGGGGATTAGAGATCAAATTGTCACCATGTGTCAGGAACGGAAATATGACTATGCAATAATAGAAGGTCTGGCATATAGTTCAAGCGGTAGTGTGGTATTTGACCTTGGTGGATTGTCGCATATGATTCGAGAAATATTTTTAAAACGAAATATAAAACTTATCGTGATTCCGCCAACCGTTGCAAAGAAGTATTGGACAGGAAAGGGAAATGCATCAAAAGATGATATGGTCAATGAAACAAAAAAAAGAGGCTGGAAAATCCCCTTCAATTATGACGACAACTGCAACGATGCATTTGTATTCCTGCAGTTTCTTAAGGATTTTGTCGAAGAAACACTCGACAAAGAATGGATAGATAAAGTGGAATATTCGTGGAAAATGAACTTATAACGCTATTTTTTTCGTCTATCTGCAGGAGGTCGTCCAATAACATATTTTGCTATCGCTCTCATCGTGAACATCTCACTTTGAATTCGTGATTAATGTTGATACTATATGGACTATAATTATCCAAAAGAATGAATAAAAAAATAAAAATTATAATTCACAGTTGCTATCCGTCTTAGGATCACACTTAAAACTTTTTACATCAATAAGCCCGTGGCACACTTTTGACGGAAACGAAACTTTTGTATCGTTACCAAGATCCACGGTGCATAGCCCACCTTTTTTTCTTTTTCCTACTTGGGCGTTCTTAAACAATTGATTCAAAATCTCGGCATTGGGGGATTCGCTAAATCCAATTTCGTAATCATCATCAAGAGCATTTGTCATTTTTTTTAATCACCTTTGGTTTATAGTTCAGAAACTGTAAAATCTTCACTAAATAACATATCTAGAGCATCGTAATCTTCCACATCTTCGTAAGAAACGAGTTCCATTGCAGGGTGACCTTTTCTACCGAGATAAACTTCTCCCACATTATATTCGGTGATGTTATATTCAATCCTATCGCCAATATAACAAGTTCCCGTCGTTTCGCTACATACTTTGTATCTTTTATCAGTTTCTGACAATATTCATATCACCTTTTAGGTTACTGATTTACTAGTAACTTCCCTCTATTTAAAACTTTTGGTTATTGAGTTATTTATTATCACATAACAACTATTTCTTCGCAAGGTGATTTTCCATCACCTTAATTTTTTCCACGAATTTGGGGTCCCGTAAAGATTTTTTATCCTTAACACCAAATACAAAAAACGAGTTTCCTAAATCTTCGTCGTGAAATACAATCCGCCTCAGATACATAGAATCATCTGGGGTAACAATACTATTTATTCCGCTTCTATGAACTGTCTTAAATGTTTTTCTTTCTCCTACTCGCTCCACGGCGTAATCTATATCATCGACAACTTCGTTCGGTAACAAACATCCTATGGAAATTTGAAATTTTAGGACATCGTTATTCGTAGGCATCCACATCCTTCTAACATCGTATGTAGCTTTGCATATGGTATCCCCAATAGACTCGGAATATTTCTGTTCAACCAAAACTTCTAATCTCTTCGAAATATTTCCCAAAACTTGTTGAGAAACAGAAGATACATCTACATCTCTATAATCACTAGGAAAGTTTTCGGATATTCTTTTTATCCTATTGATATTTTCCCTTAATTTCGGATCATCTATATCACTTTTAAAGAGATCTCTATCAATTATCTCTACTCCTATATGACGACCGACTTCAAATTTTTCGATTTTGCTCCATGCGCCGACTTCTGATAGAGAACCCATACCGATTCCAGACACTTTTATACCATCTAAATCTACTAATTTTTCGGAAAGAGATTCTAAATTGGGTTTTTTAACGAATACTGACCACGGAAGATCGGTATGTTTTTGAATAAAGGATTTAGAGCACACTAATGCGCTACTCGGATTATTAGTTTCTTTGACATCGCATCCCTTTTCTTTCAGACTTGTAACAATCTCAGAAATAAGTATGACACCTTTATTCGTTAGGATATAGTTACAATCTTATTTATTCTTAGTATTTTAAACTATTGTTTAACATATATCAGATGGGGCACACAGATTGATCGGCACAAAGTTCAGGAAATTTCAATTTTTCTTCAACTCCTCGATCTAACAAAGTTGCTATAAATGTCGAACAAACCGCAAGAGTAGTTCCATTCTCCACTATACTCGTCATATGGAAAATTATCATGTCGCGACTACTTATTCCCTGCATAATTCCCGATACAAGTAATCCAAATACGGGAATATACAAAAATAAAAATATGATTAAATTCATCAGTATTATGAATATATATCCATCCAAAAATGCCCCTTTTACGCTTTTCGATCGGAAACCAATCACCGCCCCAATTAATCCGAAAAACAATATAAGTTCCCCCGAGACAATCCAAGATGGATCTTTTTGTAAAGTAGTTCCCCATACGATAAAATAAGTATCAAGAGGCATAATTACGATTAGAAAAGAAATCAAAATAACCAAAAGATGTCCCAAGAATCCTATTTCCCAAACAAGTTCATCTATACCAGATATAAATGATACTTGACCCACGAAATCCATAGCAATAATAAGAAAATATCCTAACGCTATTATCGTTCCAGATACTATCCAAAAAGTCCCCAATCTTCTAAACATAAAAATAGTCCGTCTTATTTTGTTATATAACATAATGTATGATCATCCATTAAAAAGGTCACGACAAAGGGTTACTTTTTTATGCTACTGGACTATAAGTTACCATAATGAAACGGAGAAGAAAAAAACGATCTAGAAAATCAGTTAAACAAAATATAAGAAGTAGGCAATTAACTATTATGCAACGACGCCGAACTCTTGAGAAATCTAGAGAAATAAAGGACGAAGACGGCGGGAAATTTGTCTATTTCTCTCAAGGAGAAAAACGAGAAATGGCAAGTGATCATTTTCAGAGAAGAATCTATTTCTCCGATGAGAAATATCAACATCTTTTAAACACAATGTTCGATTATGTCGGACCATTAAATGAATTATGTAAACAAGTGTTTCCTGATCATGATCATAAGGGACGATTACGACCTTCTTCCCCAGAAAAAACAGCGAAGATACGCCATATGATCGGGGAACTTATGAGCGTAGGATTAGTAAGGTATGTATCAAACGATGGTGATTATTCACACGGAACATATTATTCTCTCTCGGAAGATGGGGTTACATTCTATACAGATTATTTGGCAGATAAAATATCGCCTATTTACAAAGACATATCCTTAAATTTTGTAAAATTGAATGGAAAATACATATTACCTCCTCTTTATGTTTTTATGTCTATTGCTGAGAGAGAAAATATAGATCCTTTCTTATTAACTGTATTTACAGAGGAAGGAACACCCATTTTTGCCAAAGAATCTTTGAATTCATACATAGATTATTTAGTGAAAGTAAAGAACGAGAAAAAAGAAATAGTGGAAAGCCAAGAATTCAAAGAGTCGATAAAACGAAAGATATCAAAATTTAGTGATTTTGGAATTATAAAAATGAAACGGGACTCCGATAATAAAGATTATATATTGTTAACGAAAAGAGGGAGGTATCATATCGCGCCCGCGATAGATTTATTTTCTAAATTCGTTCGCAATGTTCACAAAGTAGGAATTATGCATATGCAAAAAGACGAAAACGGCGCACCCCAAAGATTCTGGTTGACCAACTTGGGAAAAATAGTGAGAAAGAAATACCAAGATAACTTGGCGTTAGAATTGAAGGTATCGATGGGATCAGATGAAACTATCGCGCCCGCTATGCCCATAGAATTAATAGAAGAAGAAGTCGCCCAAAGATTCCGATTGAAATTGGGCACTTCACATTCTTATGCAACGATGTTAGTTTTAAATTTTGTGGAGGCTATTAAAGATATGACTTTACCGATGTGGGGTTTTTTGATATTTATTACGCTCCTATTTTTTTCTGGCGTGTCATTTATACTCGGATATTCTAGCATCGGATTTTACTTTATTATTTCGGCGATAATAACGATCGTTGCACTATTTATAATAATAGGCATTGTTGAAATTCGTAAGAAAATACCGAAAATTTAGGACAATGAGTTTTTGCGCAGACCTTGAAGAGCCCGATACGAAAAATATAGCATTTAAATTAATTTTTTCTATTATAATGACTGTGCTATCTTTGGCTGTATTTCCACAGGCATCACTATCTAATCCTTATGAAGTTTTTGTTCCCCCTAATTATTCATCTTCTGTTTCGGTGTATTTAGTAGTTGATTCTTATGCCGAAGCTAATGAAGATTTATCGGATATCAAATTAAATGGAATTGATGGTGTAATCGTAATGCCCGATCTTACACAAATAAACACATCGGTGCTCAAGAACATAACATCGCGAGCAAAGGAGCTTGATTTGTCCGTAAGTTTATCTCTTGGTGGAACAATTCTTTCTAATGAATCCTATATGTCGGACGGTTATAAAGACGATTTTCGAGCAATTATTTCGGAACTAATCAACAAAAGTGTCTTAGATGATCTAAAATCATTGGAGTTATTACCTTACATCAACGCCCCGAGTGAATACGGAACGACCTCTGATGATCCTCTAGAAGCTCTATTTGGATCTTCGCGAGATGATGTAACATTTTTAGGCGATTTGATAGAATTGTTGGTCAATGAAAGTACCGTTATCAGAACGACATTACATATTTCATATTATAGAAGCTTTCGGGTAATATTGGGTTGGTTGGGAGAGATTTCTGGATTAGATCAAATAGGAATAGCGGTATTTCAATCTCATCTAAACGCCGTTCCCACCGCATTATCCAACGGAATATCACACACAAGACGAATTACCGATAAAGAAGTGGTTATAGGACAAATAGGATATAGCACCCACGACGACATACATAACAGAGGTATGCAAGATGCGTGGTTTTGGGCATGTGTGGATGTCGCATCATCATTCGATATCGCCGAAGTGGGAGTGTGGCAATGGAAGGATCGGGTTGAATTCCCTTTTATTGTTGAAGAAATTATAGAGGCGAAATATGGAATAAAGGACAAGCCAATAATGTATTCCATAGAGAATTACAATCGAGAAGAGGGAATAAATTATATAGGATATTCAACAAATATCATAGAAGTCTTTTTAGGTTCATTTTCCACATCGGGTAGCACGGGTGTAATATCGGGGAATATTGTTTTTTCCATTCTCATTCGAATTATGATCGGTATACTTATAGGTCGAAAGTGTAAATTAAATGGGCGATTTCTGGGTTTTATAATATTTGGATTGGTATTAATATTTCATTTCTCTATGGGAGTAGTCATAATCAATTCTCCGCATTGGTGGATCGTTCTATTTACTTATCTATATTTATTCGGGTCGATTACGGCTGGAGTATATCAGATTCAAATCGTCAGTACCATAGTGAGACACAAAAAGGTCTTCGACTTCTGCGATATGTCTGATGCCCATAAATGCACTTTGGACTTTCTGCAAGAATAACTCATGTCACTCTTTCTGTCTTCTTTAAATACTTAAATTCTGATGTCATTATGTCAGTTAAATACAATTTCAAAGGCGATTATGATTAAAAGAGAAGATATCATCAGGTCATTAGAGGAAGATTGTGTTCAGGTCAAGATGAAAATTAAAGATGTATTTGGAAATCCTCATTGTGATCTATCGGGAAAAGTATTTTGTGGAAACAAAAAGAATGATTTTCTCGACGATCTAAAAGAATATAAAGAAAAATACAAAAATATAGCCGAAGCAGAAAGCACACCTTTGGAAAGCCTTCAGGTAGATGCATTCAACGACGCGATAACATTGTGCAAACGACACGAAGATAAATCGTCGGATAAAGCGGAAATACCTTGGGTATTAATGGAAATCGTCGAAGACCCCGAAGCGGAATTCGAATTTAAATTGGATGGTATATTAATTTCCACACCCGATGAATATTGGACTTATGCTCCTAAAAAGATAAAAAGGACTAAGTCGAAATGGGGAACAAAAGTAGAAACGGTGGAATGGTTCCCGACGCTTCGAAAGGGTTTAGATTTTGAAGATGTGCCGTTCATATGCAATATAGTAAACGGTAAAAGCGGAGGTATGGGGACTGGGACATGCAATATTCCCGACGATGAATTGAAGCGCATATATGGCGTAGTATCCTTAGGAACTTCGCGGTTAAGTTTGGATAGATGGGCACTTGCAAAAATAAATAGAATTAAATTACGACATACAGACCTCGGACTAATTCCTATTGATAAGGATACGGAAAATAGGTGGATGGAACGACATACTATACGAGACAAAGATTCAAAAGAAATACTATACCGTGATTTTAACCAAAAGGAATATATGAACTTGATCGGTATAAAGGGGAAAAGCAGTGGTATCACATTCCGATATTTACCAAGTGAATTGGATAGATTGGTGGCTATGAATCACAAAGAACACATATCAACTTTCTATTGAAAGAAAGAATGTTCTTATGATGATCCACCGCGTCACCAAATCAAACTAGAGCGCGTGATCTCCCATATCTTGATCTCCAGCGCCTTTTTGCATTAATGATCTAACTTCATAAATTGGAATCCCTTCTATCTCTGTTGCGCCCCCTGTAATATCGCTCCGAATCACCAAAACAATGACATATTTGGGCAACCTTCTTACAACATCTATGACTTGCAACACTGACGACCCGCGTGTCATAACATCGTCAAATATCACATATTCATCATCATACAGATTATCTTCCAACATATTTCGTCGAGGATCAAACGGAATGCAATTACCCACCATCATTCCTATCTCAGCTCCCATCGTCCTGATGCCAATTACCTTTAGATCAACATCAATGTATTTCCTGAGAAAATTCACTATCTCTTCCAAATCTTTATCGTTCTCTGGTTTCCTTAATAACTTTGCATCCCACAATCTATCCGACTTATCCCCCGAATGAAGTGTACAATCGCCGTAAACCCAGTATTTTGAAAAATCCATACAAATAAGATAACTTCGATCCTAAAAAACCTTATAATAATCTATATAGAATTTTGATATTATGCATGATCTTTTATATATAACAAATGACAAATCATAAACAAAACTCAAAGTGAATAATTAATATGCGTAAAAAAGGTCAATATATCTATAATCGCGAATTCAAAGGCGGAAATGTAACAATCTTAAAAAAGAAAGACGATCCCGATATCGACTTTAACGGAATAATTTCCGAAAGAGAAGTAAACGGAAAATATGAAAAAGATTTCTATATATGCGACCGCGTCCTTTCAAATGTTCCGATGTCTATAGTTAGAGGAGAAAAATGCTCTGCAATATCTTGTGAATGTGACAATAAGGCTTGTGACCGAGAAGATTTATGTGGAAGAAAATACCCCGTTGCGGTGGTAGAATTCGAAGGAATGGATACTTCTAAATCAATGATGGCAAAAACTCTGAAAAAGAATGCATTCGAGTACGATAGGCAGGTGGTTAATTCCGCCAAATTAAGAGAATTCCTCAGGAAAAAAACATTATAATTTTTTCTTCCTTTTTTTTTAATTTTTCAACTACCATACATCATTTTTTAATACTACCCAGCGCATTACAGAATTATGAATAGGCGTTCTATCTCCATAATACTATTATCCACCGTGATTTTGTGGTCAATCGTTCCTATGGCGTTCGCCATCGAGCCTAAATATATGCAGTTCCGCCAAATCACAATCGATGGAGACGATTCCGATTGGACTGGAGTGGATTCTAACATCTTTTCATCCCGTATTATGCGCCAAAGTGGTCATCTTGTGATTATAGATAACGATACATTCACACCTGGCAACATTTCTGTTGCTGAAGGGGACTCTATCATATGGAAAAATCAAGATGAAAATACTACGACGAGTAAACTTCATCAAATTGCCCTTGGTGTGGAAGCTCCAGAAACTTGGACAAGTAGCACTTTGGATTTTGGTGACGATGATTTCTATATACCCAATCAAGTTGCTAATTATTCATATCACACAAGCAAGACGAATTTTCTTGGACATAATGAAGGTAATATAAGTGTCAGTGAAAACGAATGGGAACAATTTTCATATTCTGTGGCATTTGCATCTTCTGTATCATGGATAGCTATAAAATTCGTCATATTCAATATAAGCGGAAATGATAGTTCGGGAAATTTATATTTGAGGGGGTTTGATGTGATTATGGATGATTTTGCAGACGAATCCATAGAAGGCGAAAATGCCTTTAGAGTAGAAATGTATTCATTAGGATACAGAGCGAAGGATATGTATTATGAATCGGGATTTCTATCGACCGATACATCCGACGGAGAGACCAGCGATATTTTGATGGATTATTCTTATATAATACCAGAAACAGAGAATTTGACCACTTATTTAGGTGATTTGTTTTTTGAAATAAAAATACCCATAAATTCTTTGGATATTCGAGATATTGGATCTTCTGTAGGACAATCAATAGGAATGCAGGTAGTGATGCGTCTGAGCGATTCCGATCAGGATAATAATTCGACCTACTCGGGAGTAAGAAATTTCTATCGAGGTGGAGGATATCCTATAATAACGCCGTATAGCGATGATGTGATATATAAATTCGACCTATACCCGAGCGATTTTGTGATAATTGATCTTCTAGGGGATAATCTATTGCTTATCATACAAACAATTTTAGAAGAAGCGTGGATTTTTGTAGTGTCAGTCATAGCAGGTGCATTCGGATTTATCTTTGGTGGAATTGTAATAAGTAAGAGAAAGCGCGACCGTATGGAAAAAAATTGTATAGATGGAACTCTTTTTTATAATAAGTGCTATAATTAATATTATCTAGCGATTTTTTCAAAGTATTTTAGGACATACAGATGGAAATCTACCCGAATATAATGGCGAAATTATCCCGCTAGGTATTTTACACGGACAATATACTTCCGTAACATAATCATTCTCTTTTGTGTCAAGTGGTCTTATAGTAGCTTCAACTTCCTCTGCCTTCTTCCAAATTTCTTCCTGATCTACAGATGGGGAAAAGTCAGAATAATTACTGCGAATCATATCATAGAGCTCATTCTCGATGTCATAATTATCTTCGAAACACTGACACGGAATAAGATTGGCGGGGACTTCTACAACTGCTTCGTAATCTATTATATCATTTCGATTTTTCACAAAATATACAGATGGACTTCTCGATAATTCTTCTTCTAACTCATACCGAATATTCGACTCCATGCAATTGGAAAGCATTTCATTAATATCATCTTCATCCGTTATTCCTTCTTCTTCAATTATCTCTCTTACTGTATCTTCGCATCTAAGACTGGCGTAAGGATCTAGCCCATTCTTAAGTATATAAGGCATTTTTTGTTCAGTAGTGGAATGATAAAGACAAATATCTGGATTTAGTGGTTTCATTAATTTTCCCCTTTTTCCGATTACCATTTGTATCATCTAGATTTATTATTTTTTTGTTTCGATCCTTTTAAAAAAAAGGCAATACACATCTTAATTTTGACAATGTTTTGACATTGGTTTTATTAACAACCAATATTAAACCTATTACCACAGTAGAGAAAGGTTAACAATAAGTGTCATTGGATAATATCAATTTTTTAAAGGGTCAAAAACGACGGAAAAACGGAATTCTCACCGTATCAATGTTAGTGACTGCCATCGTAGTATCGATGGCTTTTGCGGGGATTATGGGTGATGAGGGAAATACCGACACCAGCCAGATAACCATAGAGTTCGAGAATAAAGCGTCAAATGAAACTTACACGAAAGTGATATCTGATTACTCAGGAAACATTAAAAAGAACTATAGTCTTGTAGAACAAACCACCTTTACTTCTGGTGTGGATGATGTGTTTGGCATACCCATAGGAGACAAAGACGACACAAGAATTTCTGATGGAAAATATTTTAGTTTGATTTCTCAAGAGTCGACGCGAGAAAGTTGGGATGTTTTTGATTATACTGCCAGTGAATTGGAAGATTATAATGGATTTTCTAGCAATACCTCCATAAGAAAGGCTGGATATGTTGATGGTGAAGGTATCATAAATACCGATGTCGTATCTTCTGGAGAGACAAAGGAATTATTTCAAATTTATAGTATTAGGGGTGCATCTTTGGAATTATTTGATATCAATCCAAATGGATGGGAAAGTTATGAGGATTCGGAACAAAATGTTAATTTCCATGCGACAGGTGCATATCCTTCTTATTTTACTCAATTAAATTTTAGTGTAAGACTTCAGTTTGCGAATTTGGGAGACCCTACATCAGCGAGTCCGCTTTCCTATACTGTGTCATTTTTTAATTATTTGACACAAAATTGGGATGCGATAAGAGTAGAAAATACAAGTTTACTCGATACTTATGCAAATGGTTTATATCAAACCGATCCTATTAATCTTAATAGGGAGAATGTCAATTTTCCTGCGTATTTTGATCCCACAGATCGATTGACAATGCTTATACGAATTGGCTTGGAATATACTTTCCGAAGCCCTACAGGAATCCAACAAGAAATAAATGTCGATAGCATACATTATACTTGGGAAGCAAAATCATATGAAATTTCATTTGATTTCGTTTCTGAATCGCCAAACATTCCAGAAGAAAAGTGGCGCAAGAATCCATCTATGATTATCGAATGTAAATCAAATTCATCGACGGTATTTTCCGATAATGTGGTCCTAATAGGATCGAGTGAATTATGGAAAGGAATAGGATTTGAAAAGGTTCCTATTGGGATTTTTGATGAAGGGTTGGTGATGAATACAACATTGGGACAGACAGCGCTATATAATTCTGAAACTGTGCCCATTATGGATGTTTATGTCTATTCGGCAAACCCACTTAAGATGGACTTCGATTCTATTATACACATAGCCTATCCAGAGAAAAATGTCACTCTTCCGAATCGTTGGTATATAAACGACACCAATTTCGATGAAGTGGTTTGGGAATTTAACATCACTACTAATCCCATTGAAAACGATGGACTAATTAAACTGAATGATGATTATGAAGTATTTTCCGTGATTACGCCGTTTGGGGATGACGCCACAGATATATTCACTTTTGAGGGAGATATAGAAATATCTACCAGTATCACGGATGTTTTTGGACACGGGATATATCAAATCTTTGTCAAATCTCCAAATTACATTACTTTTGCCAGTATTACTGATACTAATTACAACCCTATAAGCGAGGTGAGTTATGGAAGTCCCGTAAACCATAAGGCGGAATTATTTAATTTCGATACTTTGCTTTCTGAGGGCAAAATTGGGCAAGTGAATGTGACTTTTGTTACTGAAAGTGGAGGATCGGTTTATTACAACACCACGGAACAAGAATTTCCTGATTCGTTCAGACAGATAATGAAAGGGTCTACAAGCTTTACTGGAGCTTCAGTAGGAGTCGTGGATTGTGAATGGATATGGTATAATGGTGAAGAATTAGGATATTTTATTAATCAATTCGTAATGAGGGGATTTTCGACCGATGGACCATTCATAAAAATATTCAATCCCGAAGAACTCCAACGAGTGAGCGGAGAAATTGAAGACAATGATGTGCTATTCGTGGCGGTAGTAGCTTCTATTCCAGAAGAGATAGAATATTCAATAGACTTTGGAAATGAAGTCGGATTAACAAAAGGTTTCATAGAAGGATTCAGAGGAATATCTGCGCTTCTTCAGGACTTCACTTATTACTCCGCATTACCCATTGAAAATTATGAACACGAAACACTTCACGATATTTTAGTAAGCGCCATCGATGGTGTAAATGATTTACAAACACAACAATCGGTCAGTATAGAAATAGATACCCAAGTATTGGTAGCTATCGATGATATTTCAGAAGCATATGACGATGTTCCTACTACGGTTACCTTCACATCCGACGACGATGTGAATTTTATGAATATTATTCTCGATAGCAATCGAATCGGAAGCCTCGAGGGCGATCAAATCGGAAATGAATTTAGGATACCGAGACTCTCCAGCGGAACTTATTTCCTAGATATACAAGTCAGGGATGATGTGGGAAACTGGGATGAAGTTTCGGCTTCTTTTTTTGTAAATCAAAGGAATCCCACTCCGATCGGAACAATTCTCCAGTATATATCCGATTTTTTCAAGATTTTAGGGGTTTTTATTTTGTCATTTATTGGAATTGGAATCGCATTTCATATAAGAAAAAAAGATAGAATTGATTGTCCGTTTGGAGAATGTGAGGTGAATTTCAATTAGTTTAGATAATTTACATTTTATGCCGAGATATTCAGCAAAAACGAAGTCCAAAATTTTTTTTCTTATTGCTATCATTTTATCTGCTTCGGTACTTACAACCATTTTATTGTATGACACTCAGAGAATATCCGATGAAATTGAATATAATTTAGAGGTAGATGCATCAACCACACTCCCAACTACAGCTACAATGAGAAACGCGACACCATACATGGCATTGGCTGATAGTTCAATGGGATATGAACAAACTATTGGTGATTGGAGAGCTAGATCGTCGATAGATGGAGAATATTGGAACACTGGTGGAGATGATGGAGAACCTACACCATTTTTTGAACAAGGAATATTTTCTCCAGAATCGTGGATGGGATCGGATTTATCTGATGTATGGAATATGAAATATTTATTGGGAACTACTAGAGAAGTCACTGAAATTAATATACAATTTGGAGATCTTTACACTTATGGATCTGCGAATAATTTAGGAATTAAAAAATACCGATATGACCTCACCGTCTTAAATGACGACGGTTTCGGTAACAAACAACAAGTCACTATAGCAAGCAATGTCCCAAACATAGATCCAAATGACCATTCATGGACAGATGAATTATTCACCTCTGCAAACACTGATGTAACGCTCGCCAATCCACTTGGAGCTATTGGGCATACTACTACTGGTGTTGGGACACGATATGTGGTCGCTGATGGAAGCGATAATGAAGTTAAGGTGTTTAATATTAATGGAATATATCAGTTCGATATATATGGAGATGATTCTGGGTTTGGTATCGACTGGAAAGCAGATAATAAGATTGTAGTTGATGTGGCTGAAATGCCAAAACAGACGGGCACGACAAACAATTGGAAAGGTGGATATATGATCGCTCTCAGCGATGGTACTCTCTGGCATTCGGAATTCGGAGAAACTCGACTTGTTCATTTAAATGATGCATTAGAATCTTCTGGGGAGTTTTTAGAGATCACTCAAATTGCTACAGATTTTTCGGGAACGGATTATTTCGACCTGTATGTGTTGGAAAAATCGGGATCGAGCTCCTATACCTTATTTCACTATTATTTGGAAGTTACTATTAATGGGATTTTTTTCAGCAAAAGCGATTACATACACTCCATTTCTTTATCCACATCCGTAGGAGCGCTCGAAGTCACCAACGGTGCGGTGTATGTGGTAGATCAGACGGCGGGAAATATACGAGTATACGACAAATCACTGAACTTCTTAGGAGTCATTTCCAGTGGAACGGGATATGGAAAATTCACCGTTCCGCAAGATATTGGAAAGAGTAATAGTGGAAATAATATCGTTATTTTGGATAGTACCAAACTCATAGGATGGGATTATAACCGATCTCAATTTGTTGGCGAGGCTACAGTTTTATATAATGGTGTTTCTCCAAGCGTTATTGGAACACAAGGATCATCTTGTATAGTTTTATCTTCACAAACGACTCAATTAGGAAAAATAATGAAAGAGACAAAGACCATATTAAATAACGCGGAGTATTTCGATTGGGATCGATTTGAAATTACCGAAAATCTTATTTCGGAATATCAAGTTCGCATATATGGTCTAAAGATGGAATGGAATCCATTTGGTTGGATTCCAGATAAAGTGGGCGTTCCAACTATTCCAGGACTTACTTCTTTAGAAGGTTGGAATAGACCCCTTATCGTAGAAACTTTATATTGGTGGGAATATGATTCCGATTTTGATGGAATACAAGTGGAACTTATTACCCCAGCAGATGGAGAAAATTTTATCGCGTTCGGAACGCAGGGATCATATGACATAGAATTCGATGTGCGTATAGCAGAATCAGATGCATATCCTACTGGGGGGCTTCCTTATCAAAATTATCCCATTGCATTCGAATTAGACACGGCTTTAAGGACAATTGACACAGGGGTTCCCGAAGATGTAGAAAGTTTCAGAAAAACGAATAAACTGACATTAGGAAGTGGATTCGGATCAGTTGTTACCCAACCGATATTAGCTCCAGCCACAGATATATATAAATTCAAAACAAGAACATCGACCGCATATATCAAAGACGGTGATACTTGGGATATTTATTTGGATGGGAATTATATTCATACTTTTGAAGAAGATTTTGTAGAAGGTAGTATAGATGATGACTTTCCGCTTCCGCCATCTAATGATTTATTTTGTCAATTTATCACTAGAGGATCTCACGAAATTGAATTTCGGCACATAAGTGGAATTTCTCAAACATTACCCACGATATATGCGGAATATGATGTATGGGCACAAGAGGGAATTCCTTTGTCAGAAGATTCTCACGATATCACGATATGGGTCAATGATACGAACGGATTCGAAGATGAAGATTCGGCAAATTTTCAAGTGATTACTTTTCCTTTCGTTAATATTTCGAGCCCTGGACAAGATATCGGTTATAATACAAATGTAACGCTCATATTTGAAGTAGAAGATTCGAATCTCGACAGTGCTTGGTATGAACTTAACGGTATTCAACGAGTTATGTTAACTTATCCCGAGAATGCTACGGATACCAATAAGATCCGCTATGAAGAAGAAATAGATGTTCTTGATATGATCCCAAACGATGTGAATCAAATAACAATTATGGCAAATGATACTCAAGGACATTTGTCGTTTGGTTCTAGGACATTTTTCGTGGATTTTAATCCACCTGAAATTACCTTTCCGTTTATGGAAAATAACACTTTTATTCCTAACAATAATACCTATTACATTAATATAACAGATAATACCTTTCTCAATGCATATTATACTATTAATGACAATGGCGTTCAATTTGATATTAATGAAGGTTTGAATATCTTAGAGATTCTTTCTTATGAATTCGGTGAAGGTATCAATAATCTTACGGTGTGGGCATTTGATTTGGTCGGAAATAACGCTACCGCGTATTTAAACCTGTCCAAAGATGAGGCTAATCCGATCATTAATGTAACTGCACCCAAAGTTTTGGAAAAGTTTTTCAATGACTTAACGCCCGATCCCATCCCGTTATTGGTGGAAGCATATGATAGTGCTATAAATACCAGTCTTCCTATTATATATGCGGTGAAAGAGACCAGTGTAAATGATTACTTGCGATTTCATTTTGGATCATACGAAAAAGTGTCCCAAAGTATTATTTCGAGCAATTATTCTCTTACCGATTTTTCGCTTCGGGCTAGAGGTTTTGGTAGATTAAAAATATCGGTATATGAAGATCGTCTACTATTAGACGATCCTATAAGTGTCGGATACATCGATGTATCCGATCAAATCAATTTTCAGTGGTATAACGCGGATATGAGCAATACAAGAGTTTTACCAGATGCCACATATTATGTGGAGATAGAAACCATTACGCCATTTAACGATATTTTTGTAAGTATATCAAATAATGCATATAAAAATGGAAGTATGACTATTAAAGGAATACCTCGACCACATTGGGACTTAACCTTCAAATGGGGTCATAAACCAATAATAAATAATACAAAAATCGTGGATTTGTGGTTTAATGTAAATGGTCAGCACAATAGTCTAATAGCTACCAACGGTACATATGATATTTCCGATCTGAAAGATTTTTACACATTTAATCACGGATATAATTATATTAATATTTTTGCTGAAGATGAGGCGGGAAACATGGCAACCAAAATCATCAAGATACAATATATCGACACTACAATTACAACACAGATTAGTGTTGAACTCACCTCTCAACAAGATCAAGAATGGGTATTTTCAAACACAACAATAACTTGGGATTCTAGCGTTCCTGATCACACCGATAGAGTTTCATTTGAAACTTATACCCATGATATATATCTTATCAGTGTAAATTTATCTATCAAAGTAAAAGCAGGGACATTTATTGATGTTAATGAAGGCGAAATAAACACAAGTTTGGTTGTTGATGGATATTATTTTATTGAAATAAATTCAACTGACGGAACTACGGAAGATGTGGATCAATCAAATCTAATCCGCGTATTAAATGGAGCGCCCATTATCACTATAGATGATCCACAAAGCGGAGAATATATAAATAATAACACCCGTATAAATATATCGGTAATTTGTCCCGATATCATAGATGTATTTTATCGTTATGATTTAGGAATAAATAATTCCGTTGTAGAAGTGGGTGATTGGGATTTCTTTAATGGGTATCAATTCTTTTTTACCATCACTCCCGATGATGTCGCCGATGGTCAGCATACTTTGGATGTATTTATAAAAGATTCCATTAATCGAACAGAATATGATTTTCTCCTATTCACTATGGATACGGTAACAGATATCACTCTTGACGAAATGGGAATTCAATCATCGACGGGTTATATTTTAATAGAATATGATGCCCCATATGATGCCGAGATAATAAATCTTGTAATTGAAGACGAAAATGGAATAGTTATCAATGTCAACTTTAAAGAAAATAATATCACGGGACAATATATCATTGCGGAAGGACTTCCCACCGCAGATTATCTAATAATTATTAGTATAACCGACAGAGCTGGAAACATAGCTACCGACACGGAGGGTTTTTCGGTGCAACAGAGCGTTTTAGTCGACATAATAGAAGATATTTTCGAGTTTTTCGGAGCTATATTAGGTCTTTTTGCTCTTGCAAGTGGAATTGCCGCCGTATTATTTATGAGAAAAAACAAAAAGAATTGCGAAATCTACGGAGGAAGATTTTGTGAAATTTGAGAAGTTGCCCATGGGTATCTGTAAAGAATTTATCGGGGAAAAAACAAAAGCGCTAATTTGTAGAAAGGGACAAGATATTTTTGATATAACCAATCCCAATTACAAAACTTTATCAAAAGATACCTTAAATATTAGAACAAAGGACGATCGATCAATTGGATATATCCGAGTTGTGTTGCGTCCCGACGAATACTGGTCGGAATTTGAAGAGGAAAAAAGTAATCTTTATTGGAGACCCGATATTGTAGGACTCTACATTAAGCCAGAATTTCGCGAAAAAGGTCTTGGAAGTGATGCGGTGCAACTCATTGTTCAATGGGCGAAAGAATCGGGATTCAGCGGAATCGACGGGAATGAAGTGATGATGGATAAAGATTTGGATCAAAGGTTGCGTTTTTTGGAGAGGTGTGGATTTGATTGCAAAAAAGATAAATACGGTCTATACTCTTGTGCTATAGACTTTTAATTTACTCACATAAAATAAATTACGGGGAGTGTATTTTTGATAGATGATAAATATACAGCACGAAAGACGGGTTATAAAGGTGGTAAATCGCTTAGGAATTCGGTGGTAACGCGATATCTTATGTGTTCGCCAGTTCCTAAAAATACCGAAATTTTGGATTTTGGAGCGGGTTATAAAGCCACTCAATCACAAATACTTTCTATCAAATACCCAAAGATCAAAGCTTACGATTTTCCCGAAACTATGGAAGATTCAGTTAATGATGCTCCTGAACTAAAGAAAATTTTCACCCAATCACCGCAGGGTAATTATGACATAATTTTGGCGAGCAATGTGCTGAATGTCCAAAAAAATCTTTCGATGTTACAAAATACACTAAACGAAATATATTGTGGTATGAAAAAAGGATCGTCGCTTATTATGAATATACCAAAAGATCCTATTAAATTCATACCCAAAAATACATCTTGTCGCCAAAAAAATAAACAGGTCGCCACACATGGGGTGTTGAAAAATGCGATAAAGAAAGAATTGGAAAAAAGATTCGGAGAAAAAAATATCCACAAGATTAAGCGAATATGCGGAAAAAAGACTAAGACGGCGTTATTTCGGGCAGACAAAAAAAGTAAAGAAAAGGAAAATATATTTTGTAATATTTAATCTATCGGTAGAGGTTCTAGTGGTGAACAATGTTTTTCAATCATTATGTTTTTCTTAACACCTTCGTTATCTGTTGATAGAATACCCAAACACGACGCATCACCACAACATTCGTCGGAAGTTACACACACTTCTCCTGCAGGTAGACAACATTCCATATCCTGACAAACTTCAGGTGATGTGCATTCTTCGGAGTCGAAGCACACCCCTTCTGGTGTAGTGCATATACCATCTACGCATTCTTGGAACGACATGCAATCGGCGTCCACATTACACTCGCCTGGATCGAGCTCATAACATCCAAAGGATGTTCCGAGACCGTTAAGTATATTACACAAAAAGGAAGACAATGCGTCGGGAGTGCCTTCGCAATCTAGTTGAGCTCTTGCACTTTCGACCAAACCACAAAGTCCCTCTTCTGTATCGTCAAAAATTCCCAAGGGAGCAACTTCGGATTGTTCCATCTTGTAGAGTTCTACTTTTTCGGGTTTTTTAATTCCTACTTTCATAATGCAATTATCATTGATTGGTATTATTTAAAATAAATACGATAACAACACATCTGGAATTTTGTGGAATGCACGAATACAATTATTAATTATTTCAATTACTCTTTAATTCCTAATTCATCTCCATACAGAGATTTTAAATATGAAATATCATTCGGAACTTTTTTATCGTCTCTTACTCGTATAATACGCGGAGGACCACCTAAATGAGGTTTGCCTTTGTCCATATTAATCTCAGTGGTCACCACTTCAACGATAAAATCATTCTTAGGAATATCTATGCATTCAGGAAGGGCTATATCACCATCGGAGTCTCTGAAAGCTTTATCTTTTCCAAAATATTTTCCCGCTTGTAGTTCCATTTCTTCAAGCGAGTTTTTCGCGGCAATTTTTCCTGCATCTATATCAGCTTTAATATTTTTGATCTTTCTTAATTTTGCCCCTCTGGATATGGTGGCTTTTCCCGTTAAAAATTTCTTTAAAAGGGGATAATGTATCACTTTGTCCCAACTACTTTCTTTGTCTTTCCATCCCTTTATCGACCCACCACTTGCTCCCGAACTGGTATTTGCGACCCAAGTCATATTATCACATTTTTCGTCATCACAAACAAACAATTTCAGGTCTTTGTATCGCGTTAAGTGTTCATTCGTTTTTTTTCCTTCGCTTCCTAAACACGCCTGCAATACTGATGCATCCACATCCAATTCTTCTTTTACTTTCCACCATCCACTTCTATTTTGAACAAACTCTCCCTTCTTATTCTTCTTTTTCCAATTATAGTCAACTTTGGGGTCTTTTAACATTATTCCTTCGTGCCCATTTCCAGTTACTTTACAATATTCCTTATGAATTGCGTCTGCGGATAATAATGTCTTTCCGCCAACCCTTTCGATAAAAATGTTCTTAGGAGTTTCTATTTTTTTGCCTCTGGAATCTTTCAATTGTACCAAATTGCTTAATCGCTCACTTATGTTGTAGGGAATTAGTGATTTTAAAAGGGATTTCCTTTCCTTAAGTGGTAATACGGATACATCTACTCCATTCATCCGTATAATATCAAATACTTTATAACTGAATTTACATTTATCATATAATTCGGGATGATCGCCCTTTATTGCCGCTCCCTGAACACCTATTTCTGGAACTATCTTCTTATCTCCTATTTTACATTCTTTAAGAAACATTTCGCCATCAAAAATTGCCTCATTTACATTAAGGGCTGGTTTTTTCTCTAACTTTCCACTGAAATAATCGGCACTCAATTTGGCTATGGCACTAGGCAATGTTTTATCGTTTCGTCCACTTTCGCTAAATAAGGCGGAAAATTCTTTGAAGAACTCCAAAATCGCTCTATGTCCATTAAATTTCGTTTCTACGATTTTTTTTCCTGGATTTTTTTCTAAACATTCTATTAAAGATTCTTTGACATCCAATACTGAATGTCCAATTCTCTCTTCATCTATCTCTTCTCCACACACTTCATCTCCTCTCTTAAGCACTTTCCAAACTTTGGGACATGAATTCGCTTTTTTATACATACCATGATTGAAAAAATAACTCTCATCCAAAAGCAGTTTTTTATTTACATCGACTTCTACAATAACGGGCTTATCTAAAACTTCTGTCGCCTTCTTAGGAATTTTCTTTGGTTTCTTTATTGTTTCGGACTTCTTATCATACTCGGGTTTCTCTTCTGATGAGGGATCAAACTCACTGCAATAATTCGCCCAAATTGTGCTCTTTTTAAAATCATCTTCTGAGCCATGTGTTCCTATACTAAACTTTACTTTTTTCCCCGCGTATTTTCCATCAAAAAACTTCACAGTATATCGATGTTTTTTATTCTCCTTTACAAAACTACCCGATCCCACGACATCGCATTTAATCGTGTCGTACTTATCAAAATCCCCACAATCCCAAATCGAATCGTCGAATTTAATGTTTCTATATGCATCCAATAAGTCTCTTCGGGTGCATTCCATTACTACATCCATATCGTCATTATCTCTGATTGACACGACGACGACATCTATGAAGTCTTTTTTGCGCTTAGGGTCGCGTTCTTTCTCTTTCATCCATTCTTTCCGCTTTTCTTCTGGAATCGGAAAAATAAACCAATGTGCGGGACTTTGCCAATTTCTCGGTGTTCCCGATTCAAGTTCTCGTCTTTGTAGTTGAAAGGGGTATTCTGACATTTTATTCAAATTTTATATTTAGTAAAACTTGATATAATCTGTCACTTAAAAAACATACCTATTAAATGATATTTTTAGTAAGCAAATTCATCTTTTTAATATGACTCCCAAATAAGGTGTTAAAATAGGAGATATATTTTAAATAATATTTCTATTTTTTAAATTTTATATATCAGAGCTTTCGCTTTATAGCGCTCTCCTATTTTTAATCCCAAAATATGCGTAAATACTTAAATACTAGAAAATTAATCTATTATTTAGTAATCAAAAAAAAATAAAAAAAAATAAGGAAGTGATAAAAAATGGTTGATTTTAAAGAAATAAAAGCTATGAGCCTTAAAGATTATGATGATAAGTTTATTGGTCGTGGAGAGGTTAGCAAATATATAGAAAAGGAAGGCGAAATGAATTTTACAATCAATTGGGTTAATAGTTTGCCCAATGGAGAGGTCGGAGGAATTTTATTACTAGGACCTACAGGAACTGGTAAGACTTTATTTGCTAAAAATTTAGCTCGGGAATTAGTTACCCGAGATGGCACTAAAGGGTGCGATTGTATTACTATCGATGGAAGTCAAGACCTTGACAGACTTTACATCGAAGGTTTTCACGACCTAATTGACGCTACAACTCAATTTGTTTATGGACCTGTTGTAGTTGCTGTGTATTTGGCAAACCTTAGGGGAATTTGCGTTCTTTTGATTAACGAAATCAATGCTATTCGAGAAGGGGAGCAAATTTCATTGAACTCAATTATAGCTGAGAAAGAGATTAACTTAGTCTCAAAAGCATTTGAAAAACACAAATTAAATGATGACGCAAAATTAATAGTAATCGGCACAATGAATCCTGGATACGGGGGCACTTTCAATATGCAGGAAGCTTTTGAAAATCGTTTCTTACATAAGATTGAGTGCGATTATCCTAAGGACGAAGGTACGGAAATTAAAATTGTCCAATCATCTGCAAAATGCGATTCTCAAGTTGCAAAACATATCGTTAGCGCACTACGACAAGTTCGAAAACAAGCACAAAAAGACTTCTCAATTACGAAGGCGGTATCTACAAGATTAATGGTTGAATTCGCTAAATCCGTTTCTATGATGCCCGTTGAATTCATTAACCAAAATATTCGCTATGCCGTAATTAATTCCCTCGCTACAAATCAAGAGCAGAGAAAGAGCATCGCTGGTATTTTAGACGGCAAAAAACTATCTGAGAAATTAAAGACCCGATTAAATGAAATCGCTAGAGAAGAATTAATTAAAGAGGCAAAAGAGAGAGGAGAAGATATTGAAATCGATAAAGCCACTAAAGACGCAATTGTCAAAGAGGCAAAAGAGAGGTTCAACATTTATGTTGGAATCTACACGCACACAAATTTGATTAATAAAACCAAGGGCGAAATTATGTTAAAACCGCTCAAATGGTTTGCTTTGACTTATCCCGATGTTGCCACCAAATACTTTGAACTTTCCAATACTTTAATCGATATCTACGAAAAAGAAACATCGAAAGATCATCTCTATAGAGGATCAATCACATTGAAGTTCTGTCAATATATGTTTAGACATAAGCAAAAAGAACTCATAGCATATATGACCGAGAAATATCCAGTATTCTCAATAAAAGAATAATAATTTTTAAAAAAAATTAAAAAAAAAAGGTGATAAAAAAAATGATTGAATTAAGCGATTATTATGAAAGAGATGAATGGGAAGATGTTATTGCATTAACCAACATCGCTAAGAGAATTTCAGGCGATCCCGAAATACAAATTATTTGGCATCGCAATGATGTCACTTACACTGATGGAAATCGCATATATATCCCAGAAAAACACAAAAATCAATTTAAAGTTAGTCGAGGATTAAATGCCCACGAAGCTGGGCATATTGGTTATGGAACTTTTGAACTTGACATAAAAAGATTACATAAATACCTAAGCAAAAAATATGGAGTATCCGATGAATTCGCCCAAATACTGTTTAATGTAGTAGAAGATGTTAGGATTAATAATATAAATAAAGAAAAATTTCCAGGGTTTAGAGATGACTTAGACAATCATACCAAATCGATGTTACCAAAGATAAAAGAATCAATATCCAAGACAGAGAACATCCTATTTTATATTTTATTAAATTGGGATGGATACACCGATTTTCAGGATAAACCAAACTTCAAAAACATTCTTATTTCTGATGAAGATTGGAATAAAATTGAGTTTCTCAAAAGATTCTTATTGAAATACTTATCTATCAATTCTTCTATTGTGGTTTGTGATCAACTCTGTAAAATCTTGGTAAAATACTTTCCAAAACCCGAAGATAGAAGAAAAATCAGCGAGATGTCTTCTGATAAAACTATTGATAATGCCTCTAGGAAAGGTGGAAAGAGAGGTAAGATTAAACGGGGTGGAGAAAGGACAATGGATGAGCTAGAAAAAGAAGATTTTGATATTGATGATTTAGAAGATTTATTCGAAGACGGAGATAAAAGTTCTGATGAAATGAAAAAGGATAAAGGAAACAATAAAAAAGAAAATGAATTGGAAAATGGAGATAAAGGCAAAACTGATTCTAGTACAGAAGGATCAGAAGAATCTAAATCCGAAGGCGGGAAATCTGACAAATCTTCTTGTTCTAATAGTAAAGGCGGACCTAGTGATGGAATTGGGAAATCCGATGCTGACTTGAAAGATTGGGTTAAAAGACTCAAAAAAACATTAGAAAGTAAAAAGAGTTCATTAAAAATGCCTTTAGATGAGTTGAAAAAAGCTGTGGAAAAATCCAAAGAAATTTCCAAGCGAAATAGATGCAATGAAAAACTTAAGGAACTCATCGATAAACTCGAAAAACTTTTGAAAAGAAAAATCGAAAAGGAAGCATCCAAAGAAGCTCTCAAGAAAGCTATAGATTATGGAGAAAACGCATTAGAAAAAAGATTGAAAAAATTAGAAGCTGATAGAAACATAACCGATAGAGCTAAGTGCTCTAAAAACATAAAAGTAACTGATACTACCATTGAAAAATCTAATATGGAACCAATTTCATTGACATACAATCAAATCGTCCGTAAATATGCTCGCTACATTCAAACAGTAAGATTAAACTTATCTAAACTCAGAAATCACATAGGAAGAGATGACCGATCAAAAATGGGTCGATTAAATAGCCGATATTTACGGGCTGTCACTTCCCGAGGCAAATTCAGAAATGTATTTACCAGAGAGCGACCAGACAAAAAGTTAAGAATTGTCGTAATAGTCGATATCAGCTGGTCAATGCAATGTGGATCTCGATTATCTGGAGCTAAGACCGCACTCGTAATGCTTTGTGAAGCACTAAAAGATACCGCAGACATCAAAGTAGTTTTATTCACTGGGCGATCTCACGCGACAAACATCTTAGTGAAAGATTTTGAAGAGTCTGTAGACATCAGAAAATTCGACAAATTCGGATGCCATCAAAAACTCACTGAAAATCTCGATGGAGTTTCAATAAAACACGAAGCTGGAAAATTAAATGGCGATGAACTCATAGTAGTCATTAGCGACGGAAAGCCTTTAGGTTATAATTATAGATTAGAAGATGCAATTCAAGATGTCAGAGAAGTATGCACTAAATTCAGAACATTCGCTTTCAGCATCGATGCTAACGGAAAGCACTTAGAGATTCTCTACGGAAAAAATTGGATTTTGACTCATTCATCCAAACAAGAAGAATTAGGGACAAAAATTGTCGATTTCGCTCAGATGGTTGCCCGAAATTTTTATAAATCCTAAATTTTTTTTTAAAATTTTTATCATATCTATGTTATTTAGATCGTTTGTAATACTTTCCGCACTTCTTCCAATAAGAATCATCATATGATAAAACCACTTAAATCGCTTCTCATCACAACCGAAACAATTTCAACTAAACCACGAATCAATCTTATTTTGTTTTTTTCCTATATCAATTTTCTTAAGTTTGTGTATGGCGACATCAATTATCCTCGAATTGCAACCATATTTTCCCAATAAATCCTTCCTTAATATACTAAAATTGGGAACGCTCCACTTAGGTTCGGGATATTCCGTATTTACATCGGGATTTAAAAAAATACTTCGAACGAATTCGATATCTTCAGGAGGTACATAAGCGATTTTTCCCCGCACTTTCACCCGCGCTTCATTTAAGTCTTCTATGCTCTTGTGTTTTTTTATGAGATCAATGGCGGTTTTTGAGCCTATTCCCTTCACACCTTTTGAGAAATCGCTCCCGACGAGCATCGATACATCAACAAGTTGCTCTCGAGTTATTCCGAGTTCTTCGAGCGCCGAATCCAACTTAATAGTAAATATATTATTACGAGAAGCTCCCAAATTCATCACAATCTTCTTACACCCAAACAACAAGCAGTCATAATCTTGGGAAGCGCAGGAATCGGCATCGCCATTGTTGACGATATACGAAGCTTGTGCTTCACCCTCCGTTACAGTGTGTATAATGGGAAATCCTAATAATTCCACTATTCGAATACATCCCTTCATAACGCGTCGAAAAACGGACTTCAATTCTTCATCTTTTTCTTTTTCTAAAAATGATCTTGTCCCACCTTCTATTGCATATATAGGTTGAATTCCATTTCGAATAAAGTGAGTGTTCCTTAAAAGAAATCCAGCGACACCTTGTCCAACGGATCGATCGGTGGTAGAATTGCCCGATTTTTTGATTTTCACAGCAACGGATATAAATTGGTAAAAAAATCCCATGGCGTCTACCGCAATTATTTTCCCTCGAAGTGATTCAATAGATGTCTTTGTTTTGGATTTTTCCAGTAATTTTCCGATTTTAAAGCCCATTATTTATTATTTACACTTTTTGTGTTGTATATTAATATTATAACACATGAAAACTTAAAAATTGAATATCGAACCAAAAATGAATCGTCCCTATCTTTTTTAAGGGGCAAATGCAATTGAAAACCTATGATAGATAAAGAAAAAATTACTAAAGGAGCGGCTCATACTGTCTTACTAAACTCTCTTAATCAAATCTCAGATGGAGTCAATAATTGTCTTGATACAGTTCCGTGGCAAATGGCGAAAGCAATGGAATTCATAGCGCTGGCTGAACGAAATGGTGTCGATACGAAGGATTTTATTGATGATTTTGTATCTGAAGGATTACAATACAAAAAATATTGCGCTTGTTTAAGATAGATAATGCCAGAATACGGAATAGACGACATCAAAAGAGGAATTAAAGCAGAATGATCGAAATACAAACCGTTATGTTATAGTAGGTTTGCCATTGTTCCCGATACAGATTTTTGGAACATACGCAACGAAATCGGAAAAGACAAATTCAAAGATGTGTTCGGGATCAGTGTATGGAAAAGCGATAAACCAAGACCAATAGAGGGAGGTGGAAATCATACTGGGTGGTGGGCTAACATACCTAATGGAATATGTCCCAAAGACGGTTTTAAGCACAATATGAAAAAGAATGATTGTGTATTCATTCCAAGTTTAAGACCTATAATGAAACGATATAGAGGAAACAAACGAATTTTGTTTGAATACGGAGTCGTAGACAAAGTAGAGAAAGACGGAACGATAAATGCTAAATATGTAGAAAAATCACGCAGTGCAGACGAAACATTTTACAATAAACGCATCAATCAATATTTTCCAGTATATGAAGAGGGAGAAATTACCAAAGAAGTCGTGACCACACAACTTCCAGAAGAATTGAAAATTCCTTTTCATAATCGGTTTATTTGGGCTGACATTGATAAATGTTATGAATTGTCTCCACGCAATAAAAATACTAACGAAAATTGGATAGAAGATCTAAAGATATCTGTGTAATTCAATGGTTGATTAAGTCGATTTAAAAACTATTCCGCATACTATGGTAACTGACATGTTACACGATGGTATAAATGGCGGTAGAACAATTAAAACCACTCTTCAAAAAAAGTGCAATTATTAATATTGAACTTCGCAGAATTCAAAACGAAACCCATAATTGGGGTCTTGATTTCTCGATACGCTTTCAAAACGATGCTTTCGACACATCTTTGAAAGATTTAATAACTGATAAAGAAGTATATAATAAAAAATTTCTTGCGGTCATTATAGAGAGAGAACAATTCATTAAAATGGTGCGAGAAAGTATAGAACTAGGTGCATTCGTATTTCCTCCGTTATTTAAAATGGTAGCTGACGAAAGCGTCTATTCCTTACCCCTAAAAAGAGAAGATGCAACATTATTTCTAGATGTAAAAAAAACACTCAAAAAGATAGGATTTAATGTTATAAGCCCCGAACATTTATATAATGATATTGAAATACCAACAGAACGCTCGAAAATGTCTATTGAATTGTCATTGGGCAACACAAATACCACTTCTAAATTTGATTTGAAGTCGTTGTTATCATTTCGATGGCAAATCACGGTCGATGGCGATCTGATGACCAAAGAAGAACTTAGGGAATTAATCGAGGTAGAAAATCCATTGGTACGATGGAAAGATAAATGGATATTCATAAGCGACAAAGAAAGAAACGCATTAAAATTTATCCTCAAATCAGAAACCAAAAAAATGTCCCGAAAAAAAGCTCTTAAACTTGCGTTAGTTGGAACAGCGTTTGTAAAAGGCATAAAATGCGAAGTGACATCGAAAGGTGATTTCGGAAATGTCGTAGATTGTATCAAATCTATGGAAGCATTTCACAACTTACCCACTCCACTTGGATTTAATGGCACGCTTCGTCCTTATCAAATTGATGGATTTTCTTGGTTATTCAATATGACGGATATGGGTCTTGGGATTTGTTTAGCAGATGATATGGGACTAGGAAAAACCATACAAGTGATAGCATTTTTACTTCATCGGAAAATGCTAAGACCCGATGAATTAGGAAGTGTCTTAATCATTTGTCCTACATCCGTTTTGTTTAATTGGAAGAAAGAAATAGAAAAATTTGCACCTGATCTGATGGTCTTTATACATCATGGCGAAAAACGGCGCGAAAAAATGAAACATAAATACAAATATAATATCACCCATCAGGTGATATTGACCACTTATGGAACTCTCAGGAACGATATTGAATTCTTTAAACGAATACATTTTTCGGGAATTATATTGGATGAGAGTCAAAATGTAAAGAGTCACCAAACAAAGAAAGCGAAAGCTATCAAAAAATTACAAAGTGAATATAAGATCGCGCTCAGCGGAACTCCGATTGAAAACCGATTAATGGAATTGTGGTCATTATTCAATTTCCTAAATCCAAATTTCTTGGGAAGTCGGGAATATTTCAAAAAGACCTATGCGACACCGATTGAAAAACACAAAAAAGATCGCCCTTTAGAACAGTTAAAAACAATAATATCTCCTTTTATTCTCAGAAGGCTAAAGACCGATAAAAGTATCATTGATAATTTACCGCCGAAGAACGAGATTAAAGTTTTCGTCAAATTAACTCCCAATCAAGCCAATTTATACCAAGAGCTTGTAGACGAAACTTTACACATCATTAAAAATTCAGATGACTCATCTAAACGCGGATTGGTATTCAAATTAATAACACAATTAAAACAGTTGTGCAATCATCCGTTCCAATATCTCAAGATGGATGCAAACACTTATGATTTTAAGAATAATATCAAAGAATTTCTCAGACAATCAAAAAAGACGAGAAGATTAATCGAAATAATAGACGAAGTTCTCGATAATAACGAAAAAATTCTTATATTTACGCAATTTAGACAAATGGGCGACTTATTAATCAATGCACTGGAATATCTGTACAACACGAAAGTGCTATATTTTCATGGAAGCGTTCCCGAAAAAAAGAGAAGAAAAATCATATCTGAATTTCAGTCAGAAGACGAAGATAGTCCTAAGATAATGGTGATTTCACTGAAGGCGGGCGGAACAGGCATAAATTTAACACAGGGAACGACCGTGGTTCATTATGACAGGTGGTGGAATCCTGCGGTTGAGGATCAAGCCACAGATAGGACATATCGTATTGGACAAGATAGTAGAGTTAATGTCTATAAGTTCGTAACACTCGGGACGATCGAAGAAAAAGTAGATAAGTTATTGGAAGAAAAACGAGAGCTTACAAGCAAGATTATTGCAACTTCAGGCGAATCGTGGATTTCTGATATGGATTTTGAGAAGTTGAAAGAATTATTCACTATGGAGAAAAATGGATTTTAATTAGTATATAAAGATAATAATCACAAATCTATAGCCAAGACTACATTTATAAATGTATATAGCTATGATAGAAATATGGAAAAAATACACGATCCCTTAGGGATTAAAAAACACGAAGAAAAATGTCCTGCCTGTGAAGCTCTTCGCAAAGGTTTGAATTGGGTCGGAGATCCTCCGAAATGTATTAAACATAGAAAACCACCGAAAGTTGAACGATGTTGGTAGTAGATAAAAAATGAGTACTCCATATGAGAATAGAGCTTTCGATGCGGGATATCAAGAGGGTAAAGAAAGCGCAGTAGAGGATCTGAAAGAACTCCTTAAGTATGTTTCTGGAATGAAAACCTCTGCAATAGATTTTCAAATTAATGTAAAAGTAAGAATAAAGAAGCTCATAGAAAAGCTGGAAGTTGAGGAATGACTAGCGACCATCAGCGGGGAGAATTATTAATAGAACAACTACAAGAATTTCTACTATCAAAGGGTTTTGAAATATATGGAAAACAAGAGTACTACACTAAAAAAGGGATTAAATTAAATGTACAAATAAAAGAGCTGGAGGCACAATAAAATGAAATTACATATCTTAAAGACTTGGATGACTATCTGGATTTTAAATGAAATACAACAAGAAATCGGGACTTAACCTACTTCTTTAAATTGTATGACTGCAAGATATAACTTGTGCCCAAGCCATTTGATCCCGAATTCGAAGAATTGGAATATTGTGAATTAGTCCACAAATGTCGTTCCGAAAAATGTGGAGATGATATCTACCTTTTGCCAGGGTGGGATAAGACGCTTTCCTTAGTTAGGGGTAATTTTGGTGAACGGTTAGAATCTTACACAAAACCATATTTTAAAAATCACACCACCTATTTTTGCGAAAATCTCCCATTATTTGAACACGAACATAAAATAGATCCTATTACGGAAGAATTAGTGAAAGAGATTAATCGTCTCAGTGGTGATAAAAAAGTAAATTTATTGGGAACAAGCTACGGCGGGATAATTGCCCAAAGAATGGCTAGTAATCATCCAGATAAAGTAAATAAAATTGCTCTATTGTTCTCATTTCAAAAAATTGCTCACGATGATAATATAGGATTATCGCCAAAGGATGTCGAAGCCATATCGGGGTGGATGATGTCGGATCGAGTAATACAATTCTTCAAAGACATTTTCTTGCTCTATGATGGTGTGAGCCGTCCTGATCCATCTGACGACGCCTTGGGACGACCTAAGGACATCGTGACACTTTTTGGGATTGATGAAGTGGAAAAAAATAAAAATATTACAGCCGATACATTCATTTTGAATTGTCACGAAGACAGGTTGTTCGGAGAGATACCGAATATAGAAGGGGCGATCGTTAAGATCAATTCTCCGTGCGCCCATCACAAAATGGAAGTGAGGGACTTGACGGCAATAGCAAAATTCTTGGGAGAAGATCCTAGTATTTAAATCTTACGGTTATCCACTTCGTTCTTATCAAAATCATTGATCTTAAAGCGATGGAAGGATTTGATCCGTAATCTTTATATATCCGTAACTGAATCAATTCATAACTAAAACAGTGATTTGGAAAAAATTAATGAGCTGACGGTCACCCACCAAAGATCATCGTCGTTATGACAAACCTTAGGGAACGGGAGAAGTCGGGCTTAGTGCCTCTCTGCCACGCGGTCACTCAGAGTAAACCGATATTGCGGAGCACCCGAACCGAGAGAACAGGATCTATAGGGTTGAAAGCGCGCTGACACGAAGGCTTGACAATGAATTTTTTTCCATCTATACTGTTTTTTTATTTCTTTTTAATAATTATTGAACTATTGCGCCCTGAAGGACGGAGTTTTCTTTCGCAGATATAATAAATATAATAAAAATAAAAATTATTTAATTTCGATAATTCCTGGTTCAAGTTTTATAATTTCATCTTCGGTAATATCACTTTCTTCTGCATCTTCGGCTTGTTTTTTTAGACCTTCGATCCACCATATTCCACATTTAGACATTTTGTTCAACACCATAAGTTAGTTTTAACAAAATTAAGGTAAAAAAGGATAAATCCACAATAGTTATGAGCCACCATACACTGGTTATGTCGCCATAGATGTATCCCCAACCATTCAAAATAAATGCTACTATAGGGAATACGAATATAATTATCGCACAAATGAATATGAGCCTCAATACAATCACAATTATAGATAAATACTTTTAATAATATTATATGTCGGAAATATATAAATGTAATAGTGGGACGCCTTCCACTAAAAAGGTTTCGATTTAATCAAAAAGATATTTTAGAAAAGGTTACTTGGGTGGGATCAGCACAATCTCCATAGAACTTACACCTTTGCCATCTCTTTGTTCTGTTTCAATCTTAATATCTCCATATGTAACTCCTTTAATAAAGCGCCCTTTTACTATTTCGCATACATCAACGGCGCGTGATATGGATCTTCCTCGAGCTTTGACTGTGCATTCATCTCTATTATCCAAAGACATCATACACGCCATTACATAGTTCATTTTGGGACGCTTTCCCACAAAGACTACATTCTCTATTTCTTTTTTTTCTTTCATATCTTCGGTGGGCTTCTTCTTGCATTTATGCCGACTTAAATTCACAAATTCTTTTCCACAATAGGGACATTTTTCTTTTTGTTTCTTAGCCATACTATCACTTGTGTTATTATATTATTATATTATTATTATTAATACAATATGGATTTCGAACTTATAAAGTTTGGAAAAATTAAACCACGAATTTAGGGCATATACGACAATTCAAGTCGTTTTTCTTTGAAGTTGCAATCAATGTATTCCTGAAAGCAACTGTCTTTTCATTATACCACACATCCTTCAAAAAATCTTCGCAATATACGACATCGATGCCTTCTTTCCATTCATCTTCCCCTTCAACAAAACTACACGGGAACATTTTCCCCTCTACATTTATATAAACCGAGAAAAGCGAACTTTCACAACTTTCCGCAAATAGTTCAAACCACTCGCGTTTTTTCTCATCTGTAATACAACTCAAGAATCTATATGCGGAGCAAGAATCAAACCCTATTGGGACTTTCATTTCCTGAGCTTTATGTATCATTTCCACAAACTTTTCGTCCGACATTCGGTGAAAGGTATTTCTTTTGCCTTTGGGTTTTAGTATCAGGAATACAATTGCGTTCAATTTAGACAATCGGGAATCGGTTTTGTAATCATCTAATAACTCTAAACAATCATCAAATGTTTCTTCGGCGGTCAGCATATGGATATTCACCGCACTGTATTTCTTTAAGAAATGACTTTTATCTTCATCTGAAAAACCAGCTTCCGTAAATAACTCATCTATTGATAAATCTGCATATTCGTAGTCTTCATCTTTTTCTTCATCGGGATCGACGATCTCCCATTGACCTATTTTAAAACCATTCCATTTTTCCATCTTATTTTCCCTCAATTTTTCCAGTAAATTTCCATCCTTTTGATGATCTATTTTTATCTCTGATGATAATATGCATCCTATTACACCCATATTTTTTTTTCATATCTATTTTACGAGCAAATATCTCTTCACCCGTTTTTATATTAATAAATCCATATAATGTTTGATCTAAATTATGAGCTTTTATGGAAGGATGATCTTCACTCGTTAATCCTTTATTCCAAGGAATTTGACCCTTATTTCTATTACTCAATTTTTCTCTATTTTTGGAATTAGAAAAATATTCCTTTTGTTTTTCACTTAGTTTTTTTCGCGTTTCAATACTAACTTTTTTCCCTTTATGTGTTTCTGAACGCATCTTCTTGAGTTTATCTGATTTAGATTTCCCATAATATTCCTCATAAGTTTTCCCTCTCATTGGGTGATTTAACGATTTTTTCCTTTTTGCTTCTTCTGACCATTTACAACCTAATGCTCTACTCGTTTTTCCTTTTAATGTTTTTGTTAATACCTTGGAATACGCTTTTCTCAATCTTTTATATTCATCTGCATTATTTGTTCTTGACATCATAAAATTTGCCGCATATACCATCCTTTCGTAGCAATTAGAACTTACTCCTTTAAAGATCTTTACAAGTAGTAAATGCGCGAAGAAATGATCTTTGGCAGACAGTTTAACGATGTTTCTCTTGTCATCGAAATCTTTGATCAATTGATCGATAAGTAATAAATCTTTAGCAATTTCGTCATTAAATATTGACTTTGGTAAAATGTGGTGCTTTTCTGTATAACTATGGGATTTGGTTTGTTTAGAATTATTAATAAGTTCAAAATATTCATCGATATAAGTCATTAAGATATCCCCTTAGCGGTTATTTTTTTTCTTCTTACTCGAACTCTTCTTTTTAAACTAGCTTCGTTTAATTTCTTCACTGCATCATAGCACACATCCTTGGGTTTGTATCTGGACACCGCCACAGCTCCGCATACCCTAGCTAATTTTCCAGCGTCTTTTTCTGTTAGTTTCCATCCGTTTATGGTGATATTTGGTATCACGATATTTTTTTCGTTATTCCTGCAATACTCCATCATTTTCCACAAATCTGGATTAGCGTCCAGATTTCCAATTCCGAAGGCAATCTGAGTCAAAATTATCGGAAATTTATCAAAGATGATTTTAAATGTCTCGAATGTCATATTCTTTCCTTTAGATGTATTACTTTTATAACAATGAGAACAAGGCTTATTATTAATCCCACTGCATACAGTTGAGATTTCTATATCCAAAATTTCTGGGGATGGGGCGCATAACGGATCATCATCAAAACTAGACCCCCATCTCATAAAGAACCCGTCGGAATACCGAAAATTGTAGTTGTATCCATGGGATCGCGCTTTCTTGACGCCGTTTTCTACGCTTACGATCGTTTTTTTACTCGTCATACCATAGTATGCACCCCCTCTTTTAAATAGACGGAATTAATACCATTGATATTATGAAGATAAGATCGGGATATGTCAGCAATAGTTCATCTACGAGCTTTGTCGTATGTCTTCCACCAGACGACGATATGGAACTGTGGCGAAAAGATGTTCGAAAAGTAATGAAGTCAATGAAAGATAGTGATCCTGAAATAGAATTCGATGTTTCTGAAGATTACATGATGGAACGAATAGAATCGTTACAAAACGGAGAACATCTTTATGAGAATGGCGAAGAAACGAAAGAATGGAGCATTTACTTCGAATTATTTAAGCCTTGGAGTGATGATGTGGGTATCAGAGGAGAGAGATTACTCGTTAAAAATGTCGAAACTGAGCCATTTAGTGGTAATGTGATAAATATTTGTGCAAAAGGAAACGAAAAAAAATTAAGTCGAATTTGTAAACTCTAGCTATCTCATCCACGGACGCGAAAATGTCCTAACATTTCTGAGCCAACGGTCAAAATCTTTTATATTCGTCTTCCCTTCCTTCAAGTGGTTTTGGTGTAGTTTTCTGGAATATTTATCCATGTCCAAAATACCATCTTCTCTAATGCACTTGTTAATCTCTTCTTGGGTAAGGTCATCTTCTAAAGAAAAGAAAATGGTTTCGAATGTATGTGGTTCATTATCCTTGTGTTTTTTGTCATCATTCTCCATTAAACTCAACCTCTTGACAATGTAATTCGATTGCCAACGCATTATAACTTTCTCCCGTATTTTCATCCGTAAGTGTCACTACATCAAACTCTATATCTTTGATTAAAGTTTCCAGCGAGATATCATTGATGCCGTTTACCAAGATATGTCGCTCAAAGAACGCATACATATCAAACACCTGTTTTTTTGTAATCACTTCCCAAATGGAACGATTTTCATCTTCGTAATTGAGAAAATATGCGTGGGGATCACCTTCTATTCCATAATTTATTACCAAAACCTTCGCTATTTCTGACAATTCTTAGCTCACCTGAAACAAGTTTTGTAATCTGACTCCAACATCTTCCATTTCCAAAGTAATCAATCCCATATTGGGATTGGGCTCTGTAATTACAACCAAGATCACTTTACCACAACTCATCAAGAACATATTTCCTTTATCGAGCGCCAACACTAAACTGACGAAATTTCCTTTAAATAACGATTCCGCCGTTCTTTTAGAAGTTCCCAATAACGCGGCTGACATTGCTCCCACCATTCGTTCATTAATATCACGCGAAAAATTAGATTCTATTACCAAACCATTCATTCGAATAACACCTGACCCTATTATGGTGGGTATTTTCTTGTGAAGATTGTCTATAACAATCTTCACATCGTCTAGCTTCGGCATATTATTTTCTACTCTTCATTTCTATCATTTTGTATATATCGTCGTATGAATATCCCTGAGACACCAATTCGTCGTAATCTCTTACATACATAGTTTTTGCGTTCTTTGATTCTAAATACGGTTTCATATGATAATCACACAAATATGCGACACACCACACCACGGGCGGTGTAGTTGGATATGGATATTTCCGACAATCTCCTTTGTGACATCCAAAAACACCCAATAATACTCTTGCTACGGCATTTCGACAATAGTTATCTTCGCATTGTGTCAAAATGATCCATTGTTTATTTACTACATAGTGTGATTTGATGCTATAAATATATCATCATATCAATCTTTGGATGTTTTAATATTCGAATGCTATTGCTTCCAATAAATTTCTCGCGGCTTTTAATGTGGCGTCTGAGCAATGACTATTGGTGATATCGTCTATTTCTCTGACAATAGTTTCTATTTCATCGCGACAATCCCAATGCATTACTCCGAATTCCATTAATAAACTCAATAATCTCTCATCTTCCACTTTAAATAAATCTCTAGCTTGTTCCAATGTGGGTTTATCGATATCATCGAAAAAATCTTCATCAACGCTATTTTGATTGCTCCATATACACCATTTGATCGTGGATATTTCACAATTGGGAAATAATAATTTTAGAGGAGCTGTTTTTCCGTCAATATAAAAGGTATCGTCTTTTTTTACCAACGATTTTCTCCTACCTATAAAGTGGTTATCGTCGATTTGATACTCATCTTTTATGAAATATAACTTTCCTTTTTTGCATTCTTCCATAAATTCAGTATATACATCACCATACGATCTATTTGCATACGGATATAATTTCTTAGCTTTCTCTATTATTTTTTCTGCTTTCTCATCTATATGAGGAATGTGTTGTATGAACGAATCATATCTAAATTGGTGAGTTTGGTGAATATCTACGATTTTCTCTATGGCTTTGAATATTCTTTTCTTCATCAAATCTTCGTCTTTGTTCGTATCGTTATCGATCAATTTCTTAACTTCTTCCAACGCCGATTCCTTATCTAGCTTAGCCGTTATATTATCGATTTTTTTACCCCAATTTATATTTTCCCTGAGTTCCGTTTTTTCTTCAGGTATTAAATTATCGTAAAGGGCGTCAATTTCAACCCCTTCTGGTATTATCACAAAATTATATACTACAAAACTCGATGAACTAGAATTACTGACAAACCCTAATCTAATTTTCATTAATATCCACCATCTTTTATTATTATTAAATCGTCGGTTATGTATTCAATATCCATCCAACACAATACACCTTCCATTCCACCGCCCTCATCACTGGCGAGACCCGAGTATATCTTCATTTGTAATATTTTTTTCAGTTGTTCTGGAAGTTCGGATTCATTTTCATAACCATTTTTTTCAAGAAATTCATCGAATGTAATTCTTTTAACATCAGTCAACACTTCGGCGATTTTTTTACCAATGCCGTATAAAGGCGATTCTTCGGGAACTTTAAACGCTTCTAAAAAATTTTCTTTTGTTATCTCACCGTTGGTTGCGATATAAAAGCTGGTGGAACTGCTATTTGCAACAAAACTATTTCGAATTTTCATACTACACTCTATGCAATTTAGTTTATAAATTCGCGTTCACATAGATCATTGGTAATAGAATATGGGACATAGATTGCACTTGGGATTGGGATATGGTATAATATTAACCAAAGAAGAGAAAAAGAAGGTAAACTATCAAACGGTCGAAGATGCATACATACCTTATTTTCGAGAATTATATGATAAATATGACAAAAAACTTTTTTCAGACGGTAAAGACCTCGAAGAATCGTTGGATTTAATAGAAAGTTTGTTGATCTGGTCAAAGGTAAATGGCGATCGACAGAAAAAAATAGCCGATATTGAAAATGAAAAAGATCGAGATGAAACTTTATGGCATCGGCTATTCAATATCGTGGTAGATTGGATACTGTATCCCAATAAAGAGATTGGTAGTAAATCCTTCTTCGGTTATATTGCCGAAAATCACTACAGTGATGTAATGAATTATGCGTTAACCTATTGCTTACTACGACCTGAAGCAAAAGAATATGAATGTTTTGAAATAAAACTTCCTCCCACTAATTTTAAAGATAAGGCGGAAATTATCGAAGGTAAAGATGGAAAATCCACAATAATTCCACAGCGCGAATTATTGTTCGATCCTATATTTAGGAAAAAATTAATCGAAAAAAAAGATGGGAAAAAGAAACTAGATTTTAAAAGCGTTAAGGAAGTAGAAGAATTTGTGGATAATTATTGGAAACACCATTCATATGAAGGCGCTCACTTTGAACGGGGACTTAAATTAGTTAAGGTAATGTTCCCCAAAAAAACGATGGACGATATAGACCGTTATATCGTTGGTTGGTGGTCATAAATGGAAATTCTCACGGATGGGATCGATCCCAATAAGAGCGTGTTTGAATGTTCGCAATGTCGCCTCTATTGGTTTAAAGTAAAGGACGATTTGCTCGAGTTTCGGATAGCGGTCTTTAGTCCAATAGTCCCCAAAGATTGTCCTTTCTGTAAGGGAATTAATAAACACCCTCCGACCGAGCAATTTTTAGATTTGCAAAAAGTAGGGCGAAAAGAACTATCGTTCGAAGAATATCTTGAAAAATATCCACAAGATTAATCTAATGATCCTTTGTACCCAAACACAGCATCTCCGAGTTCTTTTGTGAAGAGATGCATTTTGTCCATAGTGAATCGTTCGTTTCCTTTTTCGACGATTCCCCACTTCCACATATCACTCTTATCCAGTAACCTAAGGAAACGGTGACATTCTCGACAATGAATTACAAATCCTATTTCTACATCAAAGAGATTCTCTTCTTTTGCTAAATCCGATGGATAGATGCGCAATTCTTCTTTGCATATAGGACACTCACAATGAAGATATTCTATAAGGGACAATTTAAACAATTGAAATGGCAATTCTACTTCTCTTTCTATGGCTCTATTTTTCATTGCTTCATAAATCTTTTTTTCTTGGTCTTCCTGAATCTTCCGAAGAATATTGGATATATTGTATTCATATTGTCCATCCATTTCAACTTCATCCAGATCAATTTTGATAAGTTCTAAAAATTTGAACATGTCAAAATTATCCATTGTGGTTTCCCCGCCGATTATCTCGTCATTTTCGACGATGTTCCACTCATCCTTTAAATCTGTGGAAAAACATTCCACCAATTTATGTTCTTTGGCATAATTAATGTGATCCCAAATGGCATCGATCTGTTCCTTTGTTAATTTTGATTTATCTACAATAAAGGACGCGGTTGAGCTATTTGCAACGAAATACGACCTAATCTTCATATTTCTCACCTAATGTTTACTAATTCTAATATGAGGCAAATTTCGGAATATGTTTCCGTGTTCCAAAAACGCTTCAAATGAGTCGTGATCTTCGTATTCTACCAACAGAATCGTAGGGGCATCGAAAATATCAGTTCTCTTGATTTTAATGAAATTATTGACAATCACATCCGCCTTACGCTCTAATTCATATTCTTTATCCCATTTGTTGTTCCTTTCTTCAAACATATCGTCGGTAAGACTATCTATCTCATCCCATATCTTTCTCCATTCTTTGTATTCGGGCACTTGTTCATAATCATCCAAAAAAACCGCTTTTATTTCTTCTTCGTCGAAACCATGTATGCTCCGACCATCCTTACTACCGCATACCGACCACGGAGAAAGTATGTGGTATTCATCCAATTCCTTTATGGCTTGATCTTTAGTAACTATACCGTAGACATCACCCCAATTATTTGGCTCTTTAACTTCTAAATCACTAAACACGGCGTCGGCTATGTCTTGTGTTTTATATTCTTTATCGTCCCAATGAGATATTGCCTCCACTTGTCCAAACATCATATCTTTCAATTCTTCAGATGTGTTTGGTTTCTTCTTAAATCCAATTATGAAAGAAGAACTGCTACTGTTTGCCACAAAACTATTCCTTATCTTCATACTATCACCAATAATCCCGTTCGTATTTAAAGTGCGGAAGGTCGAATTGATCAAAAAGCTCTTCAATGAATTGTTGCATATTAAAATTGTCCATTGAAGTATTGCCCCTCACTTCGGTTTCTGTCTCTTCAACAGCCCACTTATCCGCGGGGCTCGAAAATTCGGAATCGATGCATTTGAAATTATGTTCATTAGCATAATCCCAATGATTTTTTATGGCGTCGATGACCTCTCTTGGAAGATTTTTTTTATTTATCACAAATGACGCGCTTGAGCTATTACTCACAAATCCACATCGTAATTTCATTTTTATTCACCATAGGATCGGCACGGAAGCATCGTCCTTTAGGGCGGTGAGGAAGTGCCGTTACTAATTATTAGACACAAAGATTTAAATACTTATTATATCATTAGTAATATAAAGTTGATTCCTAATGAAGTTTTGTAAGACGGCACAGATACAGATCATCGGAGAAAAAGATAAACTAACCGAGACGGTAAATCAATATGTCAAAGCAATGAATTACATAAGCCTTTTTGCAAGAGAAAATAAGATATACAGCAAAAATAGGATACAAAAACACATCTATTACGATCTAAGAGAAAGATTTAATTTAAAGAGCCAAATGACCATCAACGCAATTGGCGATGTGGCTTTAACCTACAAAGGAAAGCACACGAAACACCGATGTAAAGATAAACCCGTGCGTTTTAAATCGAAATCAATGCGATTAAATTACCCCAGAGACTATTCATTTAAGGGAAATGGGATTATTTCCATTAATACGCTATACGGTCGATTGAAAATACCTTACAAGATCGGAAATTACCAAAAAGAATATGTAAATTCCGATGAATGGGACATTAAATCGGCTGTATTAACCATCAGAAATGATGGTATCATTCTTCTTAATATTGCCATCGAAACCGAAATAGAAGAAACCACATTTCTTAACAAGGACGGTGTGGTCGGTATAGATTTAGGAATTAACTTCTTGGCAGTTACGACAGATACTAACGATAACACGGATTTCTACGGCGGTGGTAAGGTAAAATATCAACGGTGGTTATTTCAAAAACATCGTGCTGATGCTCAGTCTAAAGGCACTAAGTCTAGCAAGCGTTTCTTGAAACGCATTAGCAGAAAAGAAAGACGGTTAATGACCGAGCAAAACCACATTATCTCAAAAACCATCGTAAAGAAATCATTAGATCGATTTGAATCGCCCATCATCGCGATGGAAGATTTAAAAGGAATTAGAAAAAATAGGGGCTCTAAGAACTACAACCGAATGCTGAGTAATTGGAGCTATTATCAACTCCAGCAATTCGTAGAATACAAGGCAATCGAAAAAGGCATCCCCGTGGTATATATTGATCCCAAATATACCAGCCAAATATGTCCTAAATGCGGGCATAAAGATAGAAATAATAGAAAGAGAACATTACATCAATTTAAATGTAAAGAATGCGGTTATCAGACCAACGATGACCGCTCTGCGTCGATGAACATCAGAGATCGAGCAGTTGTCCCTCGATATATTCGCAGGACACGGGCTATGTGTCAATTAGCCCCTTAGATGTGGACAACGATGAACCAGAAGCCCGTTAGGGAATTGATGGTGAGTTGAGCCACAAGCCACGCCTTTCAAGGCGTGGTAATTGACCCTATTACTTTTCCTTCTGAATAAATTTGAATATGGTATAATTTTCTATTTTGACCACTTCTATCGACTGGTCTTTTAAGAATTACATTAAATTCTTTGAAATTCGCTATATTAAATCCATCAATCGACGACATCAATTTTATTATATCTATCTTTGTAGATATTCTTTCGTCAACTAATTCTTTCCTATATGAATCTGAAAAAGTTGGAAATGCTTTGTTTTTTATTCTTCTTAGCTCTTGAGTTATTTCAATTATCTTTTTTGCTTTTTCGTAAATTTCGCTTCTCGTCGTCATTATTGATCACCTAATACATATGCCACTTAAATACATCCGATTTAAATCTTGGGGAATCAATAGGTTTTTCTAACGCGCGGTGCATAATAATCTCCACGCTCTCATCAATACCTCCGTGAGTGTCGTCCGAAAATTCGAATTTGTTAGCGCTTGGTTTGAGATTAAAGTGATCTTCGTTTAAAAACCATCTCATCAAGGCGTCGAAACCAATATCAGTGATATCCCACTTATCGAGGACTTCTTTGAAATGATCTTTATTCTCCTTCAGAAAGTCCCGTATATGTAGTTGTTCTTTTGTTTTATTAACGATGATGAAACTAGATGTTGAACTATTGGCGACAAATCTCGTTCGTATTTTCAAAAAAATCTACTCCTTTGTTTGATTTTAGCAGGTATAATAAAAAACCTAATACTTTTGCTCACAATATTCAGGATTCCCTCATCTTTATATTTTTTCTTTTCTTCCATATCCATCACAACTTATGGATAATTAAGTCATTTTTCCAAATTTCTTTTGATCTAATCTTTATATTATTTTCTATACTCTTCAATTTAAATGTTGCTTATTTGTCTATGTTTTTTATATACCACAATCCCATTATTGATTTATGACTTTGTATAAAGATTTAAATTTCATCGATTCTCGCAACGAGAAAATAGAATCTCTTAGACAAGAAGGAAACGAAATTGGATTGGAAAAAGCGATCAATGAGAGGTGTTCCAAGTCGTTTAGAGGGGATGGTTATACTTGTCCCTATATTCACGGTTTTGCGAACAGCGAATTTGTGCACTATAACGGAGAGTTAGGATTCAGCTTCAGGTTGACCCCGAAGGAAATGCGTATTGATCGAGATTATCTCAACGACGCGATGGCGTCTGGAGAAATATGGGATATTATGAAATGTGCCAAAGATAAATTGAATATATTGCCCGAGTTTGGACAATGCAAAAGTGTGTTTTTAAGTCATACTCCCGAGCGATTATATCGTCGGCGATCTAAGGCTCTTTTAAAAAAATATCCAGACCTAGAAAGAGGATACCACACCGTGGTGGATACCGCTACTTATTATTTCAACGAATTTTGTAGATCTTCTGACGATATAAGGAATTCTCTAACTCCAGCTCATAGGAGGGCGCGGGACAGATGGATAGTAGCGGAAAACGATCATAAAATAAAGGAATTAAAATCGGAATTACCCACCGCCGACGATGAAACAAAAGAGTCAATAAACGAACGAATTTCGATTTTTGGAAGGATTAAAAATGAAGCAAAAGAACGGCTAAAAAACAAAAATACATACGAAGATTTGTGGAATAAAGTGCAGGCTAACTCTCTTCGAAAGGGTTTTTTATTCAACTCCACAGGCATAATAACACCAATCGGAGATAGATATGTCTCGGAACTAAACGCTGATGGAGTCATATTATCACCGATACACGAATTCGTGGCAGATGAAGTAAAAACTTTGCGAAAAGCGGCATCAGAAGCCTTCTATGTATGCACTCCCCCAGAAGGACGCACCGTTAAGCGAAGAAGACTGAAGATGTTCAAGCCTTAGAATTCGAGAAATCCTTTCTTATCACCGAATACTTCTTCAACGGTTTTTTCCTTTTTCAAAGTTGTGGTGTTTGCAGTTTCCTTTACATCGGGTTTATACTCTATATCTACTCCCTTTTCCTGATTATAAAGGTCAACAAAATCTCCGAATACATCCACTGGTTGGTATATTCTCTTTTTTGATACCTTTTTTTCAATTCCACAACTGCTACACCTTACGGTGGCTTCAGTTTTATCCATATCCGATATAGATATACTCTTCTCTCCGCATTCTGGACATTGAAAGTGCTTAGGTATAAATTTTCTAGATTGCATTTTGATTTTACCTAAATGAAACTAGTGGTTGTAATTATCATATTATATAATAAGCGGATTCCTTTTTAAATATACGACAAGAAAACTTTCATTGAAATTTATAGAAGCTGAAATTAATTCATTGAAGAGCTATATTTCTGACAACTTAGGAATTATACCGCGAATCTGTTTGAATTATCAACTATGGTTATTACAAGAGCTTATTACATTGGTATATGATACTGAATGCGATACGATTGAGAAATTCCAAGTTGTATTTGAGGTATTGATTCAGATAAATCTTAAAATCTTAGATATAGAAGTAGAAATCTTCAATAAAATCGATTTGATTTCCGATGAAGATGAAACATACATTTTAGAAAGAATAACATTAATTTCAACCAAAATTGATATATTAATTAATCTCTAATTTTTTTTTCCAAATCATTGGAAATTTGGTAATTCAGTAACCAAGCGTCGGTTTACAACCTTTTGGCATTCAGGACAATATTTCACTTTCCATTCTTTTCCTTTCTTTGATAAGAAGTGTTTTTCTTCTAACAATCCTTTGCATTCAGGACACTTCCGAATATAAATATCCATAGCATCACCTTCTAATCTTTTTTCGGTGCGCATCTCGATCACTTTTTTATAGAGAGATTTGAACATAAAACCCATAAGAACAATCCAAGACATTTCGATAACGATAAAGGTGGGATATACTGCTATGTGCCAAAGTTCTAATATAGCGATTAAAAACAACAACAAAAACTGAAAAAACAAACTGGCGCTTATGATGATCAACAACGGCATTGTTGTTGCATATCCGCGTTTATTCGGTTTTATAGGTCGATTCTCCATCCCCGTAAATTGTTCACCTTTATAATATTGATTATTTTGACTAATTTTTTGACCAACTTCTTCCTGATGGCGTCTTTTACCGCATACATAGGATAATTCAAATTTTTTAAGATATTATACATAAAATCAGAAGGTTTCTCGGATAGCTCTCCGTCTTTAAACATATACAATTTCGCGCTCCGATTCCAGTATTCCAAAGTAACGCTATTCTCCTTCCACCGCACCACGAGATGTTTCCAAAACATCTTGGGATTTTTTACATTACCACCCGCCCAAGTCGGCGTAAATTTCTTTTTTTCCTTAATAACGCGTTTCTTTTTTGTGGGCATATGTCTCGGCGATCCTGAAGTGAGAATATCTCCATCAGGATTAATCCCCTTCTTGATAAATGCATCGCGAAACATATCGTATAGCGCGTCTATGAAAAAAATGGGGTAAGGTCGAGTTATATAAAATGCATAGTTTTTTGTGTTCCGAATTGTCCATTCTTTCTCGAGAAATACCTTGGGAATCAGTAGATCGACATCTAAAGTATTTATTATCCGACGGGAGTATTCCTCAAGTGTTTTGGGTTGTTTGGTGATCATTTTAACACAGTAATACAGTATATATTAATAGTAGTAACGCAGTAAGATATAAAAATAACCGTGAAAACAAAATAGTATGAGTGAAAAAAAGAAACATCTATCTGATTGGGACAAAAAAATAGAAGAAGTTTTTGATATGCACCTCCCGAATATAGGTGATTTAAAGAGAGAACAAATAGATACTTCTGGATGTTTCGGAGATGGAACTTCTCTTAGACTCAGACTAGGGCTATTTTACACAAATGAAGAATACGAAGAATACAAGAAAAAAGTAAAGAAGGACTGGAAAAAGATGATGAAAAAACATGGTAGATACGCCAAGAAATTAAAAAGGAAAGAGAAAAAGAGAAAAAGAATGGTTACATCAGATGGATCAGAATGCACAGGATAATCTATACAATCTCTCCTATGCGTTCCCAGTAGTCAATTTGATCTCGTATGTGCTCCCACTCACTGAAACAACTGATGCTTGCTCCTCCCGAAGTGTAGTGATTTAAGCATACTAAATCTTCCTCGGGGTGATCTCTGAAATATTTTTCCGCGATACGCAAACCCCTGTGATATGTGCCCAGTCGCGGACTATCTTCTTTGTATAGTATCTCTTCTTCGGGCAATTCCCCTTTATTCCATATATCCTCACCCGTTAATAACACAGCAGTCCAGTGCTTATCTCTCAAATCTATCCCCGTAGAATAGAAAAAAGAATCTGCATTACTGTGCCAAGGTCCTTGCACTTCGATTTCACTACCATCTTCTAGATTAAATGTAAGTGTTCTGCCTCCAAAACCATCGGAATATTTTACCATCTCTGGATCTGATCTAGAATATAACGCTTCTGCACAAATTTCTCCTTCATCGTTGATTCCAGCTAGATAAATCCCTCCTTCATCAAGATCATATTTTCTAAATGCTGTGACGCTACAAGGATCTTTCAATTTTTGGTGAATACTCTTCCTATAACTACTTAAGTCAAACATAAGAAAAAGTATAAATACAATCCTTAAAAAGATGCGGTGGATTAATTTTTCTTTTTCTCTATAAAGTTCTTTAAATAATCTCTAGCTTTCTGAGGGATGGCTAAATGTCCATGGAAGCAAAATGGATCGTCATGCATTTCTGATCCTCTGATGTGTGGAGGTTTTCCGATCACTCCGTCAATGATGCAGTTATATTCAAAATACTCTTTATCTGGTCGATTATTAAATATTTTTTTCCAATCATATTTTGCAAAATTATCAATTTGTTCAGGAGTAAGTGATCTCCGTAATTCCAGAAACCAATCACGAAGTTCGGAAAATGATGTCACAAGCCCCACTTTTCTTACCATTTCGGGATGTTCATAAGCATACGCTTCGGACAACATTCCGCCGTAGCTCATACCTACGAGGTCTATGGATCGCTTCCCAGTATTTCTGATTATTTCGCTATGAAGGTTGTCTAAAATACACGGTATTTCATAGTTACATTGGGAAAACGGTAAATGGCATTCAAATTTTCGGCGATTGTCGGAATCAAACCACATTATATCGAATTGTAATCGTCGGTTATTCTCGTCGAATCCTGGAAGCACATAAGTATCATTGTCGCATTTGTCGATCTTGCATTCTTGTGCTAGCACACATTTACCATAGTTTCCATCTTCGAAATCGATCATCTCAGACATCCACAATTCAGCAAACCATTCTCAATACTACAATCAATAGGTCTGTTAAAGGTAAGGATAACATCATCATTTTCATTTTCTACTTTTCCTACATTACATAATTCCAAAGAACTGAGCCGATAGGGAATTGGATCATCGGGAAAATCGGAATCATAGACATCACACATCCATATTCCTCCCGTAATGCAATGAAGTTTTACTACATTTTTAATTATCTCTATCCCCTCAGCGGTTAGATATCAAGAAGGTTTAAATTAGAACGACATATATTTGCACTTCTTTCAGCTTCTCTACGCACGAAATCCAGTTGATATCCTTGACTCTTCATATCTTCCCAAGTATCATTAAACCAAGCCATACAAACGGTTTCTTTTACGGCGGATTCTTTGTCTGGTTGTTCATCTCCACTTGTATAATCTCCGAATGTCAAATCTTCAGGATCGTATAGGTGTATTTCCCATTCATCGGGATCATCATATAACATCGTAAGAATATAGAAATCTTTAGGTTTACGATTATACCAATCGTTTTCTGTCCATTTTTCCTTCTTTTGTCGAAGCATGGATATAAAATCATCTTTACAATCTTGAAATTTCCACCCTTCTGGAGCATCTATACCTTCGCAACTATTTTTTAATTTAGTCATAAAGTAAGATGTCGATCCGATCTTTATAAAGGTTATGGACTACCTAAGATCCGATCTTTATAAAGGTTATGGACTACCTTCTTGAACCAGCCGAAGCGCTCGATCCGATTTATCTGACATCTCCAACCCATACGCAATCGTAATTATAATTACCAACGCAACACAAACTTTTTTCTTAGTGTCTTTATTATCTTCAGACGCCATCACTTACCACCTTTTTTATTTCATCTAAGTATTGGTAATCTGGAAGTCGATCGTCTAAATCTAAAGTGTTTTTATAATCACATTTTGGGCAATATTCAAACGCATATTTTTCCGATCCAGGATACCAATGACCACATCCATATTTTCCATCTACTTTTACATCAGCACCACATCTAGGACAAAGTTGTTCGTCCCACCACTTCAGAATATTTCGAATACTTTCAATCTTTTTTTCTGCGTCCATCTTAAATTCTCTCCAACAAAAAATTTTGAACGAAATCTATTATACCATCCGTCTTTTCAATTCGACTTGTCATTAAATGAATTTCTGTTACTATTTTATCGTGAGTATGAACGATTTTTTGGCATATATCATTCAAGTCGTCACATTCATCTATGTTGGATTTATCTATAATATCCGATAACATATCATTAAAATCTTCGTCTATAATGGTGCGTACATTTTCAAAAATTCGATCGATATCTAATTCATCGAATTCAAAGTTGGATAAATATTCGTTAGCCATCTTTAAATATTTTCGATTCATCATATATATCCAATTATCCAATCATTTTTAAACTGAAGGTAATATCAATCCACTTCAATGCACAATCCTTTAGTTGCACATGATAATATTTTTTTAGGACGGATTGGAAACAATAATTATCTCGTGAGACTTTTTGGTATGATCCATCTCGAGATCCGCTCTATTCTTGCCGATTCTAGTTTCCATCTGCCCATAGGAATAGTGCCAAGAAGGAAAATAAAAATCGTAATCTTTGTATCTCTCTCTTATGAATGCGCAGTTATTATAGGTAAGTAAAAACCCTCCTTTATGATTCTTCAATAATTCACATAACAATGTATGATCGAATCCCTTATGATGGATGGCGAAATTGGGATTAGGATATAATCCCTTAAACATCTTTGAATCCCCTTCGAGATAATATGGAGGATCGGCGAAAATAAAATTATCGGGATGCCTATTAATTACATTCTCAAACGAGTCGCACTTCACACTCACCCCTTTTATTTTGAAAGATCTCACATTATGAAGTATTTTTTCGTATCTATCCTCGTCCAAATACACACTCGATCCCCAACCAAGAAATTGCGGACCAAATGAAAGTTGGAAATTGAAATAATAATAAGCGGCTTGAAGTAACGGATCATCATCTAATAGAGTTTTTTCTTCATTGTTTAGATCATAGTCTTCAGTAGTCTCCGATGTGCAAGATTTCGGTTTAACTTTATTCCAATAATAGATCAAAATGGCTCTTACTTTCTTGTATGTCTCTTTATTCGGTTTTAATTTTTTTAATATCTCATATAATTGTTCGGGATGGTGGAGTTGATAGTGCCAGTAATTAGTCAGAAAATCGAAGATATCATAACCGACGATTTTAAAACCGATTTTTTTGGCTAACGCAAATTCCACAGATCCTCCGCCAAAAAAGGGAGATATTAAAGTTTCTTTCACTCCTTTGGGAAAGTGTTCCAAAATATGTCCAACCGCCCTTGATTTTCCCCCACTGTATCGTAAGGTGGAGAGAGAGACCATTTTGTATTTATTTGTCCCTTCTTTCGTCTTGAGAGACTCTATATAGGATGCAATTCTGAAATCCCTTTTTCTTGAATTGTTTATGTTAAAATAATCTAAAATATCCATAATCTTTTATCGGAATACATTTGATCCGTTTTATTCTTCATCATAGTCGGTATATTTATTACATGGTGTCTTGACGATCCTACCATTAGGTCTCATTACATGATGATCACAAGCACATTGTTCGGTGAAATTTTTGCTGAATTTTACTTCGGGTCGCTTTGCTTCCCGTCCCTGTTTTACCCTTTTGAGTATGTGGATTTTCTTGGTGTAATCGTCCACCGTTAGATTTCCTTCCAAAGTAACTCCGTCAATGACTCCCATATTATACATTCTATGCGGAACTAAATTAGAATACAATACCACATCTTCGGCATATTTTTCGCACATTATCCAAATGAAATAGAACTGTGGATGAGCGAGTGGCTCTCCACCAGAGATATTAAGTCTATCAAGTCGATCTACACCTCTTCTTTCCAACTCATCTTTTATTGCATCTTCGATTTCTTCTACACTTGGAAACAATCCCTTAGAATAATCGTCCGTAGTGTTGCTGGAACAATATTTGCAATTGTGTCGACAAAAGTCAGTGATTTCTACGGTAAACTCATTTATTTTTGATTTTTCTCCCATTTTCCCTTCACCATTTCTATTTTTTCCAATATAGCTTTTTCTAAATTTCCTTCAAATATTTCTATCTTATCTATAATTTGTTTAAAGTCCAACTTATTCACTATCTTTTTGTGATATAATCATCTATTGTTTTGATCCTTTTAAAACACAATAAACACACCAAAACCACCTTATTCTTGGGCTTTACTTCAAAATTAATGCCGTTCTTCTTCAATACATCAAGCACATACACACCAACAGCTTCCATCGACGGCACATATTTTTGGAAAGGAAGAGAAAATCCCGATCCGCACCCCAATATATACAAACCCCTGCTATTCAATTTTTTGATCCGATCTTTCAGCATTTTCTTAATCGACCCCTGCCAATACAACAGGTTTCCGCATTGGGATTCCGACCATTCGGGATGTCTTTTCTTCATTCTCTCTTTGTAAGTTTTGAAATCGAAGACTGCATACATCAAGCGAAATTTATCATAAGGTCTTTTATCAAATAATTCCGTATATGGCGGGCATTCTTCTTTTCCGAAGTTAGGACACCCCTTTTTATGATTCCTATAGGGCAATTGACACCACAAAGCGCATTTTTTCGTCACGGTAATAGTGTCCCGTGATATATCTTTTTCAAAAATCTCTACTAAGTCTCGGATATCCATTGATCCCACATACACTTCGATTCATTGCAATAACAACGCGGCTCAGTCTGATGATATGGCGGATAACTATTCCATCTACAATTAGCACAAGGATTTCTCCCCTTTTTATTTGCCTTTATAAATTATGTTCTAATACACAAATATCCCCGAACTATTTAAAGTTGGAAATTGAAATCAACATTCTCTTCGTAATACCCTATCCACCGACCGACGCAACCGAAACATACCACTCGGTCGCTCCACTCCAGCATGCATTAAAATACCTCTAAATGAATCCATAATATCTTTGGTGGATGATACTGAACATTCGTCTATCAATAAGTCAGTTATCGTATCTTCTAAATCATAATATTCCGTTCCGTAAATTCTAGCTTCGCCCACTTCTCCTGTTCTATCTTCCGAAGGAATCGCAATGTCTCTTTTATCGAGGTATTCTTCGAAATCGCTTAGTAGCCCGATTGCAATTTCTCGTTCTTTTTTCATACAATATATTATTATTGAACATTTAAAAAGAAAGGGTGTTAATATACAGAAATAAATGGAAAACGAGTATAAGAAGCTTTTTAAGGGATATCATATTGAAAATAATGACGATCCATATTCTAAGTACTTTCTAATCCTTCTCCAAGATTAGTTTCAATCCCTTTATCATAGACGGCAAAAAAAACTCCGTCCTTAAGGGCGTAATAGTTCATACTCAACTTTATTGAGTATGTCGCTTATTCCCCAATTAACTTTCTTTTTGATAATCGGAACATACGATTTATCTATTTCTATACCAATTCCACTACGACCGAGTAATTTACACGCCTGAAGCGTTGTACCCGATCCCAAAAAGGGGTCGAGTACGGTCTCTCCATAAAAACTGAACATCTTGATTATTCTCTTGGGCAGTTCCAACGGAAACGGCGCAGGATGGTCGAGTTGTTTCGCGCCCGAAAAAGTCCACCTGTATCTGAAAAAATCCGTTCGTTCTTTCTTGGTCAATCGGGATCGTTTCTTTTGATCTTCGGTGAATGTAGGCGAAGTTCCTATTTTTTTGAAAATGAGAATATATTCGAAATTTTGCCACACCCCGCCGTCTCGGGGATAATAGGTGCTTCCTAACCAACTCCCACCTCCTGATGTAGATATATTGGTGGCTTTATCCCATATAATCACTCCCATATAGTCAAAGCCGAGTTTCATACATGATGTTATGATATCAGCATGTATGGGAATAATTCTATACCTCCCATATTTTTCGGCGCTCAGGAACATATCCCCGATATTGATCACCATCTTACAACCGTCGCGGAGGACTCGAAAACATTCTTTCCATACTTGAGTTAAGTCAGCGATATAATCTTCGTAAGTTTGATTGTACCCTATTTGGTTAGGGTTTTCATTATAGTCCTTAATTTTCCAATAAGGAGAAGAGGTAATGACTAAATGGACCGACGAATCGTCGATTTTTTCCAAAACAAGACGAGAATCCCCTAAAATAAGGCGTTGAAATAATGTCATATTACTTAATAGGATTTTATCCTTTTTATTTCTAGTTTATGAATAAGTCTATATAGAATTTGAATCCATTTCATTTGAATCTATTTCTAGTTTGAGAGTAAGGGGTATTTAAAACGCATTACGATGCGTTTTCATTCGGTTTCTTCCGTGTGTTGCGATCATCACGGTCAAAACCGATCTACTATATAAATGTGCATTTTCCTTTATAAATGAATGGGATCGTTTTTTTCGTCGTTTGTGAATTGCATACATTTTGACATCTTTACTGCTCATTATGATGCGTTTGAGAAAACAACGACCGCAACTACATAATATTAGTGTCATAAAAACAACCCTCATTCTTTTGCCATAAGAATGCGAGAAAAACTATGTTTAAGGGCGCGTATTCATACTCCCTATGATTATATCAGAATCTTGGACATTACAGATAGTTATCTACCCCTGATTTCACTATCTTCGAAAGGATGATGAGCGCGATAAAGAAACTAACAAATAATGTGGATATATCTTATTTCATTTCCTCTATCTTCTATCCTAACCACTTTCATTTCCTATTTCTTTTTTGACTTGTGTAATCATTTTATGCAATTTATCTACTTTATATTCAATTTCCAATATTTTATCGTTGATTTCGTTGTCTAATTTACCATCACTATGAAGCTCGTTCATTTTATCCACAAATTCGTCATATAAGAGGGACAAATCGTATTCAAAAATTTCCACGAGCTCTTTTGGGCTATTTCCCTCGACTTTACGGAATATACCATTTATTGTTTTATCGAAATTTTTCCACTTTCTTACTAACACTTCTCCCCAAAGAGCATACATCAGGCTATTCCACGCAAGAAGCGGTGCTTCATGTCCATTACCGTATATCCTGACCACTTCTTCGCGTATGGGATTTACATGGTTCTTTTTTTTTCTTTCTAATCTTTTATCGGGGTCTACAAGAGCAAACCTCAACGGCTCTCCCGTTATATCAATATACCAACATCCCAATTCATCATCAGCTAGTCTATAATCTTTGGTAATTGGATTTCCGAATAAATCCTTCAATATATTATGCGGTATTCTGAATGACCATTGTATGTCGTCCAAAAGATATCCCCTATCGGGCGTCAGCATTAATTCTACTTTTAATTTATGTGGTTTTTTTTGGGTTTTAGTCACCATATCCTACCTATGCACTGGGATTTATAAATATATATAGCACTTTATTTTAAACGGGCGGATTGAGATCAATATATGTCTTTTAATACTGAAAAATATAGTTACTCAAGATGAAGATATGCAAGGACTTCGACAAACCCGTGGCGTCTGGATATCCCGTAAAGCTATACCACGCCACTGTGGATATTGACGGAGTCTGCGATAATGGATTATTGCCTAGTTGCGCCGTAGAAAAGAGCGCGTTGGGACAGATTGTTTGTGATAACAATCCGCTCATTTCGTTTACCTATGATAAACAAATTGCATTTGATATTGCAAAAGACCTAAAAACTTTAATCCAAATAGTCAACGGCGAAATTACTCCCGATAATATTCGAGAAAAGTTAGACGAAGTGGACGATGAGGGAAGTTTCATTACGGGAAAAAGTCACTGGATATTCACCGATACTAAACCTGATCCTTCGGCTAAGTATGATGTGTATCCCCACGCCGAGGGGGTGTATGCTCTTCAACTAGAGCCCGATAAGATGTATTACAAAGAGATGGACAATCCGCCATCTAAAATTTGGGACAAGATGATAGAAGATGGCGATTTTGAACTGTGGATTGATCAGATAAAAGACGAGAGTGAGACTGAAGAAATGCGATTAAAGATATTCTTTGATTTATGGCGACATTATCTTAAATTAAGAGATAAATACGGGGGAAGACATGATCCTTGGTTTGCTGTAAGCTCTCGACCTCAGACTTTAAATGGAATAAAACCTTCCGATGTGGGTGTGGTGGAAGTTGACGCCTTCTTGAGAACAGGTTGCGTGAAATTGCATAAGAGAAATTCTTATGATGAATATAGATGTTTTGATGTGAATTGGAAGGAAAATGACTTTACTTACGACGATCCTCGCCAAGTAATTTGGAGCGAAGGAGGAGAGATGATAAACAAAGAAGTGCGAATTCCTCGAGAACGCTTCACTAAATTGAAGGTTTTACCAATTCCCGAAAAACCTTCTGTTCCAAAGGATGTAATTTACATTCCTAGGATGAAAAAAGAGTTATCTCTGTGATTAATTATGGTGGTTATAACTAAATGTGCTTGTTGTAAGGAAGGAATTGGAACATTGAAAAAATATTGCGATTATGAGGGATAATAGCCAATGTTAATATGGATTATAATATCATTGATTAGTGTGGTGGTTGTGGTGACTTTTATTGTGTTATGGATAATTAATCACTATTTGAAAGCATGGCGGACATTTAAGAACGAATTTGTGTTTTTTTAATTAAATACGAAAGAAGTTCCGTCCCTTAAGTCGGAGATTTCAATTCTATAATCGGGCTTGAGCAATTTTGCAATAATCGGGATTGATATCAATTCCGCACCAAAATCTGTTCATGTTATTTGCCGCCACACAAGTCGTTCCCGAGCCAAGAAAAGGATCTAATACCAAATCCCACTTGTTAGAAAGATGTTCAATGCAGAATTCAGGGAGTTCCAATGGAAATGGCGCGGATCGAAAACCTTCTGACTTGGCGACTGACGATTCAAAGAAATTATGAATATATCCTATCTCATGCGGAAACTTAACCAGTGGATCTTTCGCCAACACAAATATAAATTCTATTGAATTTGTGAAGCGACCTTGAATGGGTATTGGGTTCGTTTTATGCCACACAATATTGTCAATGGCAAACCATCCAAGACGCTGGATTCTCTGGACGATATAAAAAGGTCTGAGTATTCCCGTCTCTCCGTAAGAAAAGCCGAGGTTAAGACAAAAGAATCCATCATCCTTCACTACCCTGAATAATTCTTCGGAACAATCTATGATGGTGTATAAAGGTTCGCCGACATCAATAGAATAATGCACTCCCGTCCCGCGTTGATATCTCTTTAATGCATTGAAATAAGGCGGTGATGTCACTACTAAATCTACGGATTCATCTTCAAAATTTCGCAATCCTTCCACACAATCTCCACATAATATCTTGTTACCCATTTTTGGAGTGGGTGGTATCTCTTCTTCAATATTCCTTTTAGTCGATGTTAAAAATCTTGATATATCGCACTTTCGATTTCTCTTATGCATTATAAATACTATAGATCGAAAAAATAAAAAGGCGTTATTCCTATAATTCTTTGATCATTAAATATCCAGAAGGCGTTTCCGACAGCTCTTTAAACCCTTTTCGTATATACCAATCTTTTAAAGTAAACCCTTCTTCTTGTTCTTCCCATTTATCGGAAAGGGTAATGATTGCATCGGAACTATTATGTTTCGCGTCCCATAAAAAATCTTCCCATAACAGATTTCCGCACCCCGATCCTCTATTTTCCTCATCCACCCATAAGTTTTTTAGTACCGAAACCCGTTGGTGTCGTCTAATGGATTGTAATATATCAGGGTCGGTAATGCCTTCGGATTCCAAATAATTTTTAATGTTTTCGGCATCCGAATCTGCGGTATATCCAAAAACACTCCCGCACTCTTCTTCTTCAATATTGATAGCACAAAAATTTCCTTTGGTCATAACTCACCTACATTACGGGTCGTAAGTTTCCCCCATCATCGTGTATAAATCGCTCGGGATATTTTTCAGCCATTTCTTCCATAGTACCATCGGCGGGATTATAAGTGTAATAATATTCACCCTCCCCCTTTACTATTTTTCGATAACTCCCCGCTCGTCTCAAATCGTCGGCTATACTCCATAAAAATCTTCGTTCGTTATACAAAGATCGATAATATTCCGCATTCCGCATTGGACACAATAAACAGCCGTGAAAATCCAAATCTTCTATGATAGGACTTATATCTACACCATATTCTTTCATTTTCTCTAGTTGTTCTTCATCCGTCCAATCGAATATGGGCTGAGTTTGATAAATTTTAAATTTCTGAGGAATAAATTTCTTTGCTTTCCACCCTTTTTCATCTTTGGTATTTACATAGTATTTCACATCATAGAATGCACTATCACCGAATTCGTCCATGGGCTCGATTTTGGGCATCGGTATAGCTCGAATTGGAACTATGGGGGGATCATCAGGATCACCCTCTATGATGACATTTTCGCTTTCTAATGCTAGTTTACTCAATTTAGTGGCGGGTTGTCGCGATTTTCTTCCCGATGTCTGCGATCCGCTTTGAAATCGGGTCATTCCCAATAACTGAGTAATCCCAAACAAATCGTTGTCTTTATACAGATGTTCCGATGGTTCTTCTTTATACATACGAGTACACCATCTCGCTGTTCCTGCTTTAGGTAATCCATTAGCTTGTAAATCTTCTTCTGCTGTGGTAAGAGGAGAAGTTACTACTAACGGAAATTTTTTTGGAGCTTTTTCATTACCTCCTCCCTGTGTATAATATTTCACATATTCTATTCCATACGGAAAAGCAAGTCTAACGATATTAAAAATGGCAAATTGGCGATTTTGTTCTTCTTTTGGGCGAATTTTTTCTTTTTCTATTTCATTTAAAAATAATGCGACCGAATGAGGCGCGTCGTGAATTGCAACTGCATCTCTAAAGGTTTCTGTCCCGTCTACTTTAGTATATGGTTTATCTAAAGTATCAATTCGTTCAAAAAATTTTGTAGAGTCTGCCTTTTTTTGTATTTCATTTCTTTCTTTTTCTAATTCTTTTTTTTCTTCTCTGAAATCTTTCAATTCTTCTTGATACTTGATGACCATAGCATTTTTTAGTTTGATTTTTCCTTCTTTCATATCTTTGAGACGCTTTTTTCGATAATATATGCTACTTTTTACCCTATCTAATTCGTCTTTTTTATGTTCTTTGGCTTTATCTTCCAATGCATAAATACGCATTCGATTTTCTTCGGTTTTGATCCTGTTGTTAACCATCCACTCTTTTACTTGAGAAACGGGGACTGCAGTTCTTTCTTTATCTGTACCTTTGTGCTTATGAAAAGATAGCTGAGTAAAAGGCTCTCTGTCGAATTCACCATAGAATCGAGCAACATATTTATTAGAAGTGACTGTTGGCACTCCCTCCACTAGAGTATTATAATAAATAGAGCTATGATTTGGATGCATATTATCTTCAGTATAGGGTCTTAAAAATTCAAGTTGTGGATATTTTTCGAGAGTCATACCATAATAATCTCCTTTAAGTAGCGCGCGCTCCTCAGGAAGGAGACAATATACATCCTCTCTTGGATCTCCCCCATCTCTTAGTGGCTCACAATCAGGAATATCTCCATACGGATCACTTGGATTATTTTTTTTTAATTTCATCCCTCTAAAGAATCGCATTTTTTGATCGTGCGTCCGATCTTTTCTGAGATTCATTATCTCTTTGTCATCTATTTTGACCAAGAATCGATCTTCGGAACTCCTGGAATAATATCCCGTCTCCCGTATTTTCCATATTTCTTGTGGAGTATATTTTCCTTGCTTATACTCATTTCGTATTTTTTCTTTCTGTTTTTTTGTGAGCGCCATATTTAGATACGATTTCAATTGCATTTTGCATTATAAAAAGAGATCAGTAAGAGGTATTTAAAAACATCTGTACCATATTATGAGTAAGATGTATATAGTCGATAAGGATATAAGATATAAATGATTGGTCTCGAAAAAGTGATAAATGGATTTCAAGAACAACTGAAAAAAGGATTTTACAGCATACTCGTCTTACATTCACTGAAAATTCAACCAAACCACGGATATCAAGTCGCAAAAGATATTAAAAAAAGAACAAATAAAGTATGGTCTCCTCCACCATCCAGCGTGAGTCGAACATTACGACAATTAAAGAAGAAGGGTTTAGTAGAAATTACTGAGGTCATCAAAACGGGCAGAGTGGTTGATCAAAAAAAATATACATTGACTAAACTCGGAGAAAGGGCACTTACTTTATCTCTCAAGGAAACAAAAGATGTTGTCGAGGCTATGAGATCGGTACTCATCACTATTTTTGGGATGGGAGTGGATTTTTCGTTCGATCTATACGGCATTGACTTGACTACAATCGATACCGACATCATCGCCGATTTAGACGCGATAGAAAAACAAGTCGATGAAAGAATAGACTATTTGCAAGATTATAAACAGTATCTCAAAGAGCAATTTTTGGAAATTGGTATAAAATACTTAGAAAAAGAGAAGGGATCAAAATAGCGACTAGCAAAATCACACTATAATATTTTGTAATTCGCTTGGATTGACTAATGACACCCATTCTTTTACATTACATATTAATGGATCTACTATATCGCCGAAGATACCTACATTACACTCATCCCAATCAACGAAATTCTCGCCGTGCGTTATAAATACTTTAAGTAATTTCTTAAAGAGACAATTTAGTTCATTTTTTTCTTTTTTCGTTCTAGGTTTATCATGTATCAGAATCATATCTATGTCATTCCTTACAAGAACGGGAATAATGTTTATGGCATATGATCCTATTTCCATATAATTTATTTTCTCTGGATTATCACAATTTTCGAATAGAAGCGCTGACAAAAAATGATTTATAGCGGAAAAAAACGATCCCACAATATTTTCACATTCGGGCATTTCTTTGAACGATATATTTAACAATACCTTTCCTGAAACAATGTGACAAAGATACAGACTATATACCATTATGTGCGACGACAAGTGTGCTTCTCTAAGTATATCAATAATAGAACCATTCCAACGATCTTCTTCATTTTTCTCCATAGAATTGATAAATAAATCGTAAAATTTCTTTGAATCTGTTGAGAAATATAAACTGTTTATAAGTATCAGACATTCTATAACTTCATTTGCCACATCTTTATCATTTGGATTATTTTTGTAATGTGTCATAAGTTTTACTATTTCTCGGCATACTTCTTCTACCATAACATCGTTTGAAATTTTGTGTTCCAATCCCCATTGGTAATGCCCAATGATTGTTTTGTGGATCGGAATTGAATTATTTTGTGGATATTCTATATTTTTTCCACCTCGGTTATAATGTTATAGATTAGACATATCATTTATAAATATAAGCGCACACAAAAATATCACATCAACGCTTCTACAGTATAACTCAATATTTCTGCTTGATTAACCGCATATTCCTCCAATTGCCGTTTTCTATATTTATCTCGTACAATTTGGACTAAATCAAGAGCGGATACAATATTATCTTCTAAATAAGTTAATTTAGTTTCCAAAGACCTCTTATACGATTCAGAAAAGAAGGCACTGGAATCTGCAAATCTCATTTTTATCGACTTTTATACTTTTTATTATAATTATATAAACGATATGTATATATACAAATCGCTTATATATAAAAGTATCAGAAGGTGAGACATTGCGTCCAACGGCTATGTTCATATGATGTAGAAGCTAAATCTTTCGAAATGCTTCGAAAATCTTTATCGATTTCTAATTGAATCTCATACGCATCATAAGATTATTTCGTAATTCCTATATAATTCTTCATATGATTATAATTTAGTTGCAAAAACATTCATAATTCTAAGAGGCAATAATACAAAAACGATAAAAGATAAAAAAAGAAAAAATAAAATTCAGATTAAAATAGTGTTCGTATGTATTCGATTTCAGTAATAATGTAATCGGCTGTAGATTCATCGATGATATCAAACCATTCGAAGAGAATTGTGGAAAATTCAGCTAGGCATAAAAATATATCCGCCTGAACTAATTTGTCTCGTTGTAAGAACCATTTTGCTTTTTTTAGTTTATGGGTGATTATTCTTCGTGCTAATCTACAATCCACATTTTCATTGACATAATCAATTAGATTATCAATAGCGTCTATTGGGTCTTCAGTACTAATAATTTCGAATGTTCCATATATCGATGCAGATAATGAGTCTCCCGCTCTATCGTTATCTAAATCAGAAATCACGACTTCTATATCATGTATTCCCGCAGAGAAAGTGTTATCAAAATCAAAGTAGATTGTATCTTCGTCTTGAAGAGATCCGAGAATTGTCTGCTCAACTCCATCAACAAATGCTATTAAGTTCTCAAGATCTATACCACTTTCGTCTGTAGCATTAAATGAGCACATAATTGTTCCATCAACGGTTATATATAAATCTGTAGTAATCATTGGGGCTTCAGTATCATCATCTAATATCGTAATACTAAATGTGTCGATAGTAGAAAGACTATCTCCTGCTCTATCTTCATCGTTGTCAATGGCTTCAAATGTCCATTCTTGTAGTGTTCCGATAAGGGTATTATCAATATAATAGATTCCGCTAGGATCTACACTAAGTCCCATGTTATCAGAAGCAATCACTTGAATATAACCCGCATCTGCATCTGTATAACCTCCATAATAATATATATCAATGGTAGGAGCTTCGGTGTCATCGTCCGTTAGAGTAATACTATATATTTCGGTTGTTGATAAGCTATCACCAAGTCTATCTTCATCGTTATCGATTGCCGTAAAGCTAAATTCTTGAACAACATTAATAATGCTTGGATCTAAGTAATATGTTCCGCTTGGATCAATTGCTAATCCAACATTATCAGAAGCGGTGACTAATAGATAACCAGCTTCTCCGTCTGTATATCCTCCGAAATATTCGATAGTAATAATCGGGGCTTCAGTGTCGTCATCTTCAATAGTTATGCTAACACTTAAGCTTGAAGATAATTCATCTCCCAATCTATCATTATCATTGTCAATTACTTCAATATTGAATGTCTGAACAATACCGATTTTAGTATTATCCAGATCATTGATTAATTGACCAGAGGTAATTGTATAACCACTTGCATCACTAACGCTAAAGATTACTTGACCAGCGTTCTCGTCAAAATAATTACCTGTATATTCGTAAGTAATTATTGGAGCATCTGGATCATCATCGGTTATAGTTAAGCTGAAGTATTCCGTTGTAGTTAAACTATCATCAGCTCTGTCATTATCATTGTCGATCGCAGTGAAATACCATTCTTGTAGCGTTCCGATCTGGGTGTTATCAACAGTATAGATCCCGCTTGGATCAACTGAAAGTCCAGAAAGATCGTAAGCGCTAACTTCTATGTATCCTGCGTTTCCGTCCGTCATATCACCGTAGTAATTAATGGTGATCTCTGGAGCAATCATATCGTCATCTTCCAAAGTTATACTATACGCCATAACGGTGGTTAATGCATCATCAGGTCTATCGGCGTCATTATCAGTAGCAGTAAATATCCATTCTTGAGGGATACCAATAATGCTTGGATCTAAATAATACATTCCCGAAGGATCTAACGCTAAACCCATATTATCGGTTGCCGTGACTTCGATATACCCCGCGTTTCCGTCGGTATAGTCTCCGAAGTATTGAATATCGATTATTGGTGCTTCGGTGTCGTCATCACTCAAAGTAATACTCCAACTTTCGATAGTAGTCAAACTATCTCCCGCTCTGTCATTATCTGCATCAGTAGCGGTAAAAGTAAATTCTTGTGGAGTGTCTATGATAGTTGGATCTAAGTAGATCATAGCTGATGGATCTATACTCAATCCACTGCTATCAGTAGCAGTAACGATTATGTATCCTGCATCACCATCAGTCCCGTCACCAAAATATTCAATAGTAATAATTGGAGCTTCAATATCGTCGTCGGTTAAGGTCACTTCAATACTCACTTCTGTTGTCAATGCATCGTCAGGTCTATCGGCATCAGTATCAGTCACTGAGAAGGTAATTATTTGAGGTGTGTTAATGATTTCAGGATCGATTAAACCGTAATAATCACCACTGGGATCATATTCTAATCCGCTTGCATCATCGGCAATTACACGAATGAATCCATAATCACCATCAAACGAGTTTCCGATGTGTTCAACGGTTAATGTGGGAGCAATACTATCATCATCTTCAATCGTTATACTTATGCTTAGTGAAGAAGTTAGAGCATCTCCAGTTCTATCATTGTCGTTGTCAATAACTTCTATGGTAAAGGTTTGTTCAATACCAATTAGAGTATTATCAACATCATTAATATCTGCTCCACTAACAATAGTATATCCACTAGCATCACTAATCGTAAAGATTACTTGTCCAGCGTTATTATCCAAGTTATTACCCGTATATTCATAGGTAATTTCTGGAGCATCTATATCATCGTCAATTAAAGTTATATCAAGGGTGGCACTAATTATATTACCCATTGAATCTTCAATTGACATCTCGAAGTGTTGTATGTCAAGAGTAGCTAAGACTTGCTCATTAGGATCAATTGAAGTGATAGGATAGGTTCCATAAGTATCGATAATAATCGTTATCTCTCCTGCCATTCCATCTGTACCATCGGTATTGATGTGTTCTAAATGGATTGTGGGTAAAATTACTTCCATAATTTCTACTTGAACTGTATCGCTAGCAATATTTCCAGAGAAATCGGAAATTGTAATCTCGTAAATATATGTTCCAATAGCTAACCCATCAACATTAATGCTAATGATATCTCCATTAGAATCGAAACTTCCAGAAGCAATCTCAATAGCATCTCTGGTAATAGAATAGCTACCAGATTGAAGGATGTAATTATCAGACACATCCCAATGAAGTGTATTTCCCATTTCACCTTCATAATAAGATATATCTGGATGATCGCTGATAGTAGGGTTTGCAGTGTCTTCTACGCTAACTAAAACATTATCGGTTATACTATTGCCTACAAGATCATAAATTGTTATTTCAAAAGAATGATCTCCGAGATCTAACCCATCAATATTAATAGTTGCTTGGTCAGAAGTTCCGCTTAGAATACCGCTTGGAATACCATTAATACTAAAGCTATCTAATCCATAATTATCTTGAGCCGTCCAAACAATCTCATTGTTTATACTCCCCCATTCATAAGTTATGTCTAATGGAGAATCAACCGTCGGAGCAATATTATCTTCCATTCTCTCAAAGATATGACTAAATGTTGTAGAATGGGCATTATTAATAATATCTAAATCAATAGGATCAGTTGATCCAAATCTCGCAATTTTCAGATATATATCACCCATCAACATAGTTTCTTGATCTAATTCTTCTCCCATTAAAATAGGTAATAGATTACCTGCGATTGTGAAAGGAGTAGTATAATCACCAAGTCCCCATTGATCAATTGCTTTTTGTATTAGGTTCGCATCCCATATTTCGTTCCCGTCCAGATCCTCTAAGGGCTCTCCAGCATCCCATATTCCATTGTCATTTAGATCAGTATATTCTTCATCGATATCTCCAAATTCATCTAAATAGCGAACAAATAAATTTTCAATAAGGTCTTCAGTGAGATAAAACTCATCTGCAACAAATATTTGCATCGTATAAGTACCTATTGAATCTGGAATTGTAATAATTGAATCTAAATCAATGATTATAGGATTTTCAATGTAAGGATAATAATCTGTATTAGATGTAATTAAGCTAGATTCGAAAATGATCTCATAATAAGCAATTCCCGTGCCATAATATCCCGAAAGAGAGTCTGGGTCGGTCAAGGTCATCATAGTATCCCATGATTCGCCAATCATTAATAAATTAGGTAGGCTAGGATTAAAAGTAATGTCGGGAGCATCAATATCTTCAGATCTTATTGAAGTAATTGAAGAAGTAGCTGAGTGTGTAGCATGGTTATCGGCTAAAGTTCCCTCGTTAATAAATGTTTCTAACTCATTAATTTTATTAGAGATTGTTTGAGCATAATTGGTATAGGCAGAACTCATAAGGTTTATAACAGAATATAATTCATTATAAGCATTAGTATAATCTGCTATATTTATGAAGTCAATAGTATTTACTAAAGCAATAAGAGTTGCAGTTTCATCAATCATCTCATCAACTCTACCAATTTGATATGTGTCTGTAAGTCCAGCCTTAATCGTTTCTAGTTCGGTAAGAGCATTGCTATATTCCTCGTTTTCGACCATTGTTTCCACAACAGATAATTCGGGAATGTAAAATTCCATTTCATATATATCTTCAATAAGATCGTACTTGATAGGATCAATTAACAATTGATTTATTGCTGTAATAATGAAATTATCTGATACATATAGAGTATCTCCTATAATGATTTCTCCTGTAATACTTGAGCCTAGAGAATTGGGTATCATTTCTGTTGTCCACTGCATTATATATGTTTCAAGATATCCTCCTTCAGATAAAATCACTCTAGTAGTATCAATAAGAGTTGAATCTAGATATAATTCTAATTCAAGATATCCAAGTCCGCTTCCATAATCCGAAAATCGAATTAAACCCATTCTATCAATGCCAATTGGGACTTCCGTAGGGAATGGAGGGATGTATTCAATTGTTGGAGGTGTTAAATCTTCATAGATCGTCATTATTACTTCATCAATTACTAAATTAGATTGACTATCAAAAGCCCATAATTGAAGCCTATATTCTCCTGCGGGAACGATACCCTCTCCAAGCGAAATCGTAATAGGAACATTGTGACTCCAAGTACCAGAATCCACCGCACTAAATTCGCTACCTTCATAGCTTACCATCAATTGCCATGTGTCTCCGTCATTATTATCATCTCCGACAACCCAAGTAAGATCTCTATCTATTGTTGCTTCACAAGAGAAGTCTGTTGGAAGGGGCGGAATCATATAAGGAACGCTTGGTTGATTAATGTGAAGTAGATCTAACCAATAGATCATTGCATCACATTTTTCAGTCACATATGTGTCTTTTCCAACTTTGAAAGTAGCTAGACTTGTGCTAGCACTATCATAATCTTGAGCTTCAACATCAGCAATAATTCCAGATAAATCATAATAATATGGATCATTGCTCAATTCATTTAATTCATGTATAACACTTAATTGAGCTAGATAGTTATTATAGGCGAAATTAAAATCTCTGTGATTAATATTTCTATATTGTAATTCATCGAACTCATCGTAAAATTGTTCAATACTCCAAATTTGAAAGGGAACATTTTGTAATGTTTCTATTTCCACAGTATCAGATACACTGCGAGTGCCTCTACTCTGTAAATCATAGTTAAGCCAAGCGAACTCTTCGATTACAGCAAGACCATGTGAATCCACATAATCATATTGTAAATCAAATATAAACTCTGCTATATCAGGTTGAATATAATTAATTCTTTCATCAGTTAGAACAAAAACAAATTCACTTGTGGTTTCTAATCTATCAACCCATTCTTCGCCATCGTCTTTAATTCCGTTATAGTTGAGGTCATAGAAATGTTGGTCTTCACCTTCGGTAAAACTAACTCCAATACCTTCCGCATCGTATTCTTCATTCACATCAAACCATCTATCTGAATCACGATCAACAGCCGTAATTGTAAATTTCTGTTCTCCGATAATACTATAATCAATATAAGCCTCTGGAATATAGAATGTAAAGAAATCCTGCTCATAAATCGTAGGCTCAAGCGTTTCCGTGTAAGTTCCAATACCATTATAAGTAAGTGTTATAGACGATACCCATTCATCAGTAGCAACAGTAATTGGTAAATCTCCGACTATGTGATTGCTTCGAGTGTTTATTTCTCCAATAGTATCTTCATAAGCACTGTAAATTGTAGGAGCAATCATATCATCATCATACATTCGAATTGCTGTTGAGAGAGTGGAAGTTAAATCATCAATATTTTCTAACCCAGATCCAAGATCTTCCCATCTATCGTCATCATTGTCAATAGCCATCCAATAATATTGGTATTCATCAATCGGATTATAAATCGTTGTCCAAATCCACTCACTTTCTTCCATATGACCATTTGCATTCACATCATTATCAGTATAATTTCCAGACCCATCTAAATCTACATAGGGCTCTCCCATGTCCCAGTGTCCATTGTTGTCATAATCTTCATAAGGCTCTTTCCAAAATCCCTCACCATATAGTATCGGATTAAATTGATTTTTAAATCCAGATAAGGTATTGTATGATTCTTCAAGCATCCAAGTACCATAATTTTGCCATCCATTAGGGTGAAATTGATTAACATTAGGATCAACGGCTAAATTAGGTATTGGAGTGACATCATCACCTTGTACCATATCGTCAGCTATAAGCCATAATGTATTAGAATCTCCATCGGAAATAGCGTAATAATTATAATTCTTGTAACTACTACCATATTCTACAGGATAAACTTCAATTCTTGGAGCATTAACATCATCATCTAACATATCAACTGTAAAACTATTGTCGTCAAAATAAGCAATATTATCGTCTGGATAACTACCCCAATCATAATAATGATCCTTAACTTCTACTTCGTATTTGTATTGTCCAATCGGATTGTTAGGTACGGGAATATCAAATACCGCTAAATATGAGCCGTCTTGATTAACTGAATTATAAAGTAATGGCTCTTCACTTTGATCAATATATCCCCGCTTTAAATAAGTTTCATCAACGATAACTTCTGTTCCTAGAGTTGGAGGATTATATTGACCATTGTTGTTTTCATCAATATATTCTTCTCCTTCATCCCACACACCATTGAAAGGGTCTTCGTCCGTAAAAGGCTCTCCTAAGAAAGATTGTCTATATTTAATCTCACTAAAGAGTGTATCTTCTACAACAGTAACTTCAACAAAAGAAGGAGTAGTAATAGGAGTTCCGTCATATCCAACACTAATCACTTCTTCATGTCCAACACCATCGTATTGTCCATTGTGATTTCTATCTGAATAAGGCTCTCCATAATCGTATTCTCCGTTAGTATTTGAATCTGTATAACTTTCTGCATTAGAGCCACCGTCCCAAAAACCGTTGTTGTTTATATCATCAAATAATTCTCCATAATCATACATTCCATTTGCATTAGGATCGGGATATACACTATCCGTAAAGGGTTCAGCTTCCATATTGTATCGAATATATCTAAACGATACTTCTGGTTTAATTTGATCTTCATATAATTCAACATCATAACTTAAATCTAAATACATCTGATCTATGCTTTTACTTGCATCCTCTGAATGAGGGGGGAAATTGGGAGGATTTCTATCTTGATCATTATCCCAAAATCTATGTTCAACTGTTTCTAATGTGTTTGGTATAGGAATAATATAATCCAATGCATAATTTATTGTATCTACCCCATCAAAACCCGATACATCAGTAGCTTTGAATTGAACAAATCCAGCATCTTTGACTGATTTATCACCCTCAATACCTAAATCCCCGCTATAGATACTTCCAAGATCGCCCGTTCCATAGTCATAAGGAAGGGGCGCGTTGTCATCATCATCTATTATGGGTGTAAAAAAATATTCTTCGCCTGTTAGACCATTAGCGTGTTGTATATCGGTTAGAGTATTTACTTGAATGTCAAAGTATAAATCTAATGAATTATAAGGAATACTACCTCCTAAGTAACAATCATCAAGTCTGAAACTGAAATGGTTGTTCACATCGAATCCAGAATCATAATATGCGTGATAAGTATTAGAGTCTTGATTATTTGTTGCCCATATCTCTACAGAATATAGTTCATCTAATGATTCAATATCTATATTTATCTCAGCAGAAGCACTTGCGTCCTCATCATAAATCGCTGAAGTTACAATAACAGTAGGATCATATCCGTGATCTCTCGTAACGATTTGATATGCTTTGTTTATTACATCTGTATTTAAATTAATATTAGGATGCCAGATTGGGTTGGAAACCCCTCCTACTTCATAATTATTAGCTCCATTTAATCGGGATGAATAATCGGGGACTAGACCATCTCCGAATATATCCCGATAACACGAAATAGTATTGTATTCTATCAAATCTAAATTATCCGTATGTCGATATTCATCAGAAGGATCTCCAGAATAAAATTGTCCATAAGGGCACTCATTCCAACCTTCAACATCATTTGTAATAATGCTTGTAATACTAAATGTAGGATCTTTTACAACATGATAATCCATTCCATTTGTTAGTAATAATGTTTCACCAGAATATTCGTTCTCATCATATTCGCCTTTATCATATTTATCGTTATTGTATGAATCTACATAAGGCTCTTCGTAATCATATTGACCATTTCGGTTTCTATCATCATAAGGCTCTCCAGAATCCCATTGATCATTATCATACCTAGAATCATATGTAGGGTAATAATAATCATCATACCATTCAGCTTGATCCCATCTACCATTGTCATTTAGATCAGTATAAGATTCTGCCCAATCGTCATCATATTGACCATTGGAGTTTTTATCAGTCCAATCTGCTAAATTGTTATTCCAATCGTGATGATACCCTTTTTCCCAATTTGTTCTAATGGGATTTCCAGATCCATCGTGAGTGTTATGCCATCCTTTTCCTTGATATATAAGATTGCTTGGTGTAAGTCCTAAAGGAAATTCGTGACCGTGAAATGGGCTTCCTAATGATACGAAATGTCTGATTCTAAACTCTCCATTATGCCAACTTACCATTGGGGGATATGCATTAGTATATAAGTGATCAGGATCATTACAATGTCCTTCAGTCCATTCCCACCAATATGATGATATATCGTGAGCGGATTTATACATAGTCTCTATCATACCTCTCGCAACAACGCCTCCTAAACTATAAGCTATAATATCTGCGTTCTTTTTTAGATTTCCAGTATTATATTCGTTTTCTAACCAATGATACATATCATCAACATATACTTGTGCGTGATGGGATTGATCTCGGTTATCACCTTCCCAATTTGTATGCATATCTACAGCGATATAATTATCATAATAGTCTGGATAATAAGGAGTAATATGAAAAGCGTCCATATCTGAAGGATTTCCGTCTATACCGTGCACAGTTATCAAAGAAATACTATTGCTACTTTGAACAGTATCTGTTATATCTATAGAAGGAATGGAAAATTCATCTTTACCATTAGAATGAGCAATAATTATTTTTGCATTAACGCCTATTTCGGAACTACTCATAGCAAAAATATTAACAAGTCTATTATAAGAGTAGGTCGAAGCATCTATATCACTATCAAGCCATACTAATGTAAAATCATCTTCATCATACCATTTACCATTTATATCAGTAGAACGAAACCAAATAGAAACATTTTCTATTTCAAATTGAGATGTAATAAAGAGATCTAATTTGATTTTGTCGGGATTGGCTGAGATTAGATTAGTTTGTACATCAACTGTGGGGTCTCCCCCTCCATCTGCCACTACATTATTAGTAGAAGCTAAGATCATACTACCAATAATAAGGGCTAACAATCCGAAAAGCAGGATTTTCGAAGCCGTTTTTTCGGTTTTTTTTTGTATTTGCATTTTTTCATCAATTTTATTGTATTTTATTTATTTTTTTTAGGTAAATTTGTAAAAGTACTATCTGTTTTCGCTCCGAGTCGTTTTGACTAAGGATTTGCGACATTTTCCAATAAACAATTAAAAAAATAAAAAAAAATTATAATACTTCGGGAGGACATCCAATTCGTTCTGCCCAAGCATTTGTAGTTGGCGTAGTTGGTGCAATGAAACTAAAGAAGTAATATCCTTCGTTATATAAGTTCATCCATGCTTCACCATTGTGGGTGATTGCTGATTCTTCTTTCATATCTGGTTTATCGATATTAACGATTATTTCTTGACCGTTATCGGGATCAATTATCAAAGCGGAAGCTTCAACCATTTGTCCCATACTATCTTCAATTTCAATAAGGTCAATTCCATCCCATTTCATCATCTTTGCGTAAATCGTGTATGAATCACTGACATCCGTAAGAATGTCATCGTATCGAAGTTTGCATTCCCAATAATCGCCTTTGTTTTTGATTGAGTTCCAAGTTGACCAATGCCAAAGACCGATATTATCAACAACGATATCATCGAATCCTTCGGCAGTAATTTTCCATTGGTAATGGCTACCCGTTGTAGTGCTTCCTTTAGTGCCAATTTCAGCAAATAAAATATCAGCTGTTAAGTCAAGACTTCCACTACCAGCTCCTACTAGTACTTCGGTCGTAGTGCTGTAATCTTCGTTAAGAATTAAATCTCCGTCAATATCGTCCATTTCTTCTAATACTAACGAAACATATGTATCTTCGCTAAAAGTGTAATCAATAGAAACCCCGAATTGTTCAGAGCCAACGCCACAATCTTCGTCATAAGCACTGATTTCAAATTCATCTGGAACGCTTAATTCGACATTTATAGAAATATTATTAGATGGGGCGGTGATGTAAAGGTCATAACAAATATAGTAGTATATATAGACTCCACTTTCACTCAGAGAAACTGAATATGTATTGGTATCAATAGTGGCTATTAAAACGGGAGATCCTCCATCTTTTATTTGATAGATCTCATTTTTTATTTCACCTACTCGTGATAAAGTTAAGGTGAATTGCCCATCAATATCAGGATCATCTGCATCAGAACTTATTACAGGTATAGGAGATCCTCCTCCTGCCGTAGTTGGTTGTATAAGTGACATTAAACCACTTCCAACGATAGCTGTGATCATAAACACAAGCAACATTCTTTTTTGTGTTAAGCTCATTTTTTGATCAATTTTTTTTATAGTTAAATTGTTTATAATCGATTAGTATATAATCAATTTGGTTATATAAAAAAGTATCGGATGAATGATGATCGGGTCTCTATACTTTGAATTTGGGGTCTTCGGATTATATTGCCTCAGACGGCGCAAAAATTGTCATGGTGTCTGCTAAGGATTTGGTGATAACATTCAAAAAGTCGGCAATTCCAACCAATGTATTTATAAAGTGATCTGCATACTAGAAAATATTAGGATTATACAAGGAAGATTACAATATGACGAACAATAAAAATCTTATTTTGGAATTAGGAAGGATAGCCAACGACTTATTCGACACTATTTCAAATCACATGCGTCCGAAAAAAAACGGAGAATTTAAAAAAAACAACTTCAAATTTTTTGATAGCGTCCAAATCATCTGGAAGACATTAAATTCATTTTCGTCGGAAGATAGGGAACTTGTGGATGGAAATATGAATTTATTTATGAACATTTATCTTGATTTGTGTTCTCGAAAAATAGGAAGGATAAATCACGATCCACCAAAATCCAACCATCCGCCATCCTTAATGAAATTAATTAAGTTTCGAACATTTAATTTACCTAAAGATACTTTTAATATCAAAGAACTTCCGCCGTTTATGAAAGATTTATTGGATAGTGGAAAAATCATCCATATCGGCAATGCTAACATCAGATTCCCTCGAAAATTGTATCACCCAGAGTGTGAGGATTGCGACATTCCTATTCACGAACATTTTTCGTCCAAAGGATATGAATATCCATCTCAATTTTCTAACGCTCGATCCAAAGATAAGTTGTATTATGAAATTCAGGAACATGCGGATGATATTAACATAGTCATAGAGATGCCTGGTGTATGCTTAGAAGAAATAAAGTTAAAATTCGATGCACATAGCATCGAAGTCTCAACACCCGAATCCGAATTTAGGCGCTATTTCAAACATATAGAAATCGGCGAGGAGTATAATACCGATGACATTGAAACCCAATATAGGAACGGGATTTTAGAATTAAAGATCAAAAAATCTCGCTGAAAAAATACTGTATAATAACATTATTTGAACTTTATTTTATTTGCGATATCTTTATATTTTGTGCGGAGGGTAACTTCACTAACCCCCACTACTTCAGCAATTTCTCCTTGGGTTTTATTGAGGTCTTTATGTCTGCACACAAAATAAATTACACCTCCCATTATTCCGAATGGGGTCGATCCAGAAGTTTTTGCTCTTTCTATATATGCTCTATAAACTTGTGAAATTAAAACGGCAATATTCCCATTCAAATTAAGTTCAGAAAGATATCTGGTAAGAAAATGCATAGGAGATACCGATTTAGGAGTTTCCTTTGTTTGATCAATTATGAGTTTATAGCATTTCATAATTCTTCTTCTGCGATCATTTGATCCATTCTCATCCATCAAATCATCAACCGTTCTGGGAAAAATAGCTTTTCTACATGCAAACAACAGGCACGCCACAACCAAATTAGGAATTCGTCGACCATGAACGAGGTTTGCTTTCACCAATCCTTTGAAATACAAAACCGCTGAAGATTGAATATAATAAGGAATGTGCAGATGTGATCCTAATAGCTTAATTTCCGTGATAGCTGATATTACACTTCGAATTTCCCCATTGATTCGGGTGTTCCATTTTACGGCTCTTTTTAAATCAGTGTTTTTGATCCCCTTTTTTCGTATTATTGTACTTAATGACATATGTGCCACCAAAGGAGTAATAGGAGCGCCTGTATGGATTTTCTTTTTTCGTTCTCTCTCTGTATATGCTCTTCTAATAAAAGATGGATCGATTCTGCGTTCACCGATTACAAGTCCGCAATTTCGACAGACGCAGTCACCTCCGTTCATATTGATCAGGATATGTCCTCCGCATTCGGGACAGATGCCCAAGAAATTATCAATGGGTTTAAATTTTTTTTCCTCAGAATTTTCTACTATCGTCATATTTATTGCGGTGAAATTCCTAATAGTTACCCTAATTATGTCGGATCGCTTTATAAATGAAAGGGTGTTGAAGAGAAAAATGGTGATATATTATCAAGTGATTACGATCATCTTATGACGAAGATGAAGATTCCACAATAGAATCAAATTCACCATTAGAACGGCGCGGAAGCTATGTCCTTTAGGGCGTTTGTAATCGCCCGAATTCATATCCATTCTTTATTCCGTATCGCCTTACTAAAAATCCCAATCCTAATAAAGCCAATATCGCGGCGATGACTCCGAGAATTACCTCCCAAAATTCTTCCCACCAAGGGACTTCCTCAGTATCTTTTTGTATATATACTACATCAAATTCCACATTTCCCCAAGTATTATTTACATAAAACATAATGGTGATTTGTCCATCGGGCAGTGCATCCCAAGCGTCTTGATCTATTGTTCCTATGAAATTTTCCACGATATATTTTTCATCGCCATTGATAATATACCATATGACGGAATCTTCATCCAAACCACTCGCTTCTATTTCGTAATCGGGAGCTTCGGAAGAGAATTCATCGTCATCGAACGGTTCTTTGATGGTAATAGAGGGAGATGAGGTTTGTTTCTGTAGGTTTCTGGAGTCTGTTCCTATTGCACCCGCCAAATTTCGTAGGTATACTGTGACCGTTACAGTTCCGTCGGGGACGGTTATCCAAACCGCTTTGGTCACGGTTACAATCTGTCCTGTAAAAGTGTGATTATGCAATCCTCCGTCCAAAGAATACCACGAATCTGCGAGATTAGTTCCGTCTTTAGTAATCGTCAGAAAAGGAACCTCGTCATCATAGAGAGTATTAGGTGCTGGAAAAACTATGGTGATTTCGGGCGTGGATGTATCTTTATATACTACCACATCAGAAAAAGCGAAATTTCCTGCTGTGTCGTTAGCATAAAATCTAATGGAAATCGTCCCATTTCCAACTAAATCCCATTGCGATTGAAGGAATGTCCCTGTAAAACCAATGAAAGTTTGGTTGTTGGTTTGAATCGTGCCATTATCGAAACGATACCACATAACATCTAAATTTCCCTCGACTACGGATATCTCAAAATAAGGCGCAGGGATTCCCACTACATCAGTAGGCGATATGATGGTAATGACTGGCGCGAATAAATCTTTTCCGATTATGATGGTCGTTGATCCCATGTTGCCCTTTAGATCTTCGGCATAAAATGTCAGAGCATACGATCCATTTCCTAGTGCGTCCCACTGCGATTGATCTACCTTTCCGATCCAATTGGCGGAGAAGAGACTTCCCACCAAAGATGCATTATACACACTTGTTCCCCCGTTTAATTTATAATAGACAGAATCTAAAATATACTCGTTTATGGTTATATTAAACACGGGAGAATCGGTAGCACACACACTTCCATTTTGTGGATAATTGAAAGATATGACGGGCGCAAAAGTATCGGGGATATCCCAAATAGGATACATATCTTGGCTCGGGGTCAATTTGATAGTAAATGTAATATTATACGGCGTATATCCAATTCCATTCCCGTCTATATCAAATCCATTATAATCATCCCAATAATTTCCTATTGTTCCGTTATCCCAATTATTTAATAAACCTTCGTCTCGCGCGTTCTCTATATTATTACTGAGGTTATTAAACCACAGAGTATTGGATACTGCGGTAAGATGGGAAATATATATTCCATATACTCCGCAATTGGTTATGCTATTATTGAATATATTATTAATTCCGCTGTGATCGGCAATAAGTATACCATATACATTATGATCATCTATAATGTTATTTGTTATATTGTTGTAAAAACATCCCCCTGTGTCAAGCATCCCACTCATATTTATACCAATATCACAATCCCGAATTGTATTAAACTTAATAATAAGATCATCACTATCCCGAACATTTATGCCGTGATCCCCTAAATAAATAGCGTTGTTGGTTATATTTAGATCGTCAGATTCGGAAATATCAAATCCAAATCCATCCCCATTAATAACAATGGTATTTAGATATATGGTGCTATTGTGGGAATTTGCATAAATATAAACGCCATGTCCATCGATGTCGTCTAAATCATTATTAAATATCTTTACGAATTGACTATTTATAAGTCCAATACCCTTTCCATTCCCTTCGCAATCATTTCCATTTACGGTAATATTCTGAGAATCCAAAAGATGAATTGTCGCCCCTAAGTTATTTATTATGTCATTATTATATATAGTGTTATTGTGACTTTCTTGCAAATGTATAGCGTTTTTCTTTCCCACAAAGATCAAATTTCCTTCTATACTACAGCTATTAGTTCGTACGAAAGTAATTCCGTAGTCAAAACTATTTTCTATCCTATTTTCCAAAACTTCTGTATGCGCACTATATAACAACGCGATTCCATCTTCTCCTCCATTACGAATATCATTGCCATAAATAGTTCCGTTGAAAAAATATTGAAGGAACATACTAGTTTGAGTGTTATCTCGAATATTATTTCTCGTAATTTCATTATAAAATTTTCCCCCGCTGAAAAAGATACCGTCCTTATTTTGATTCATTGTATTTTGATTTACAATGGTATTATTACTTGGGGTATCTATATATAATCCATAAAAGTCATTACCAACCATAATATTAGAGGTAAAAATCTTCGTTTTTCCTTCGGAATGTATGCCGTTTCCACCATTCAAATTGGCGATATTGTCATCTATAATATTTCCTTTGGTATTGAAGAGATATATACCGTGTCCACCATTTTGATTAGCTAAGTTATCTATGATAATGGTTGAATTACAGCTTATAATAGATATTCCACACCCACCATTTTCCGTCGATGTATGATCCTCAATATCTCTGGTTATTACGCAATCTTCCATCACGATTCCATTCCCGCCATTATTAGAGGCGGTTAATGACGATGTTCCAATAATAGATTCAAAAAAATAAAATCCATCATCTCCATTATCTTGGGCATAGACTGAGGTAATATCTACTGTTGAATCGGTTATTATTACGCCGATATCATTAAGCGAAAAATTGGAATTTACAATAGTGCCCGTATCTGTATTATCTACGAATAATCCCGCCTTTCCGACATCATCGGAATTTATTACTTTACAATTATCAATTATGAAGTGATCTTGAATATTCTTTATAGATATTCCGTGTTCCGAATTTCCGCCATTTATGCTAAGGTCTTCTACAATATAAGGGTCTCCGATTGTGCCGTCCCCTGGAATTCGTAAAGTCTCGTTATACATCTGATTCCACAGACAAAAAAAATCGCTAATCGTCGTCCACCAACGGCGTTTAATCCACATAAAACTTTGTCCATCAATCCCATCTTCATCTATTTGAAGAGGTGTCCCATCACGACCGTCGCTAAAAATAGGATATCCGTGAATTGCATATGAATCTTGCCCTGTGGATGGACCGCTCACCGTATAACCGCCATCGAGCAATCCATCACCCGTAAAATCATCTCCACTTGCATCACTCCAAAAATTTCCCACATTTATGGATGAATTATACCATTCGATACCACTAGATGTCGATGAATCATCCCACCCTTGTTCTACATCATTATTCCAAATGATATTAGTATATACGGCAATAGGAAATGAAAAAAGCTCATTATCATCCATAATATATATCCCGTATCTCTCATTTTCCGTTACTATATTATCGTAGATTTCAACGCCATTAATCCCTCTGGAACGGTTGACAACTATACCATCTCCCCAAGTATCGATAATGTAATTGTGAAACACCTTTCCATTTTCGAATAAATCAACGAAAATTCCCATATCCGCATTTTCATCAACGATATTATCTTGAATGGAACTATCCTTTGCGGAAGATCTAAAATCTACGGATTTTTCATTAGATGTAGAAATACCTCCATCTACATTACCTTTAATATAATTTCCAGTTATGTTCAATCTCACATTAGATAAGGTAGATATACTAAAAATATCGATCCCATAGCGATAATTTTCCGACACATTATTAAGAGCCACCACAAGATCGCGCGTATCTTCACACCGAATTCCTGTATTTAAGTTATGCCCTATTTGATTTTGCACTATAAATGAATCATGCAATTGGTCTGCCCAAATACCAAATCCATCATTGTTTAATATGTTGTTTCCTATTACGGTTGTGTTCTCACCACCAAGAAATATACCCGTCCCTCTTCCATTCGTAATGTTATTCAAATATAACAGAATATTTTCTCCGCTGATGAATACTTGATAATTGCTATTATTAGATATATCATTATGATAAATACTTTGATTAATGTTATCGGCGATCGTCATTATAATTCCATAACCACCGTTATTGTGAATTATGTTTTCCGACACATTACATGCCTTCTGTTGCAAAATCATTCCGTCGTCGCTATTATTCGCCACCAGATTTCCGATCGCTTTCAAACCGATTTGATTTCCTACATATATTCCATAACCGTCATTATCGGAAACAAGATTCCCTATAAGATCTAAATGGGGTATAAGATTAAATCTCATACCGTTCGATTCTCCATTCATTACTGTATTTCCTATTACGCTTTTACTATCTCCCGCAGAATTGTCGATATAAATTGCCGTGCTAGAACTTATATTAAAAAAGTTTTCGACAACAGTGAAGTTTTCAATAGCCCACATTGTCAACCCCCCGCTTTCATTAAATGCGTTCTGAATAATAAAAACATTATTGGAATTCGATATTTCCACACCTTTTTCATAATCATCGGAAAACTGATTATTGGAAATTAAAATATTTTCTCCTCCGATAATATGAATGGTATCCTTGAATTGTCGCCCCACATGATCTAATTTATTACTTATAATTTCTAAATTTTCCGCGTTATTGACATTAATTCCCTTCCCTTCTAATTTATCTTCTTCTTCTTCGCTACCGATAGTATTTCCTGCTATCGTAATATTATACGAATCAGAAATATCAATACCATCGACCCAAACGAGATGCCCGTCGATAATTTGATTTCCCATGATAGTGATATTCACGCAATTACCTCCTACCTTTATGCCATCTCGACCCACGCCATAAATGGTATTGGATTGAATTGTCCCATATTTTACATTAGAAAGATATATTCCTGCTTCGCTGAATCCTATTCCAGAATCGGCAATTGCGCAAAATTCAATTATAAAGTGAGCTTCGGAATTCCGTATATCTATGCATGTTTCTTCGTCCGTTCCATTAATTCCATAATTACTAATAATATACGGATTATTTTTTGTTCCATCTCCTATATATACTATTTCACCAAACGCATCTTCCCAAGTATGACCCGACCCAGGCGTATCATCGATGATGATGGGATCGATTACCACCACATCCGATAATCGAAGATTTGTGAAATCGATGGGCTCGGGGGTGTGAATGTCATCAATCACACATTCGTTTTCTACGCCGTATTCGGTGTTTGTATGGATTGTTTCATCACTTAAGTCACCGCTGGATATTACCAAACCTATAAAGAGAAATCCTATGAACACTAACAAAAATTTAAGATTTGAATTGTGTTTCATCTATAATTAAATATCCTTTCTTTATAATTATGACACTATTCATTTGCTTGCTTTTAAAAAACATAGTTGGAAGATGCTTATTATTCGAAAGTTTTTTTAAGTGACCAATGAAAGATGCATCTTATGAAGTACCGATTTTATGAATATCCTAAAAAATATTCCCCTACCGAAAAGAAATACTACACTGATTACGAACAATTAGCTAAGGATATGGTAAGAGGACTTTTTCCCAAAGCAAAGGAAGGTAAGATGGATGTAGTTTTCAAGTTTCCCCGCCGTCCCTCGGATATTATCACGGAATTAGAAGATGGACTAGGAGGAAACGATATCGATATAAACAGTCCTCGATTGGTTAGGGAAGCATCGGAAGGCTGGTGCGAAATGTTAAAAGATAGTTCCGATATACGCTCTTTCGTTGTTCCTGCTATTGTGGAGGATTGCTATACCGATGAAGAGGATGATCACGATTGTTATGTGGATATGAAGTGGACTTTTTTAAGAGCTTGTGCCGACGAAGTGGAAAAAATCACCAAAGAGGCATTTGGCAAATAAATCCCGATTTTTTATTATTATTATTATACTAATCAATTACTAATCAATGATTTCTATAGAACGGCGGATATTTGCTTTACACGGGATCAAAGCGCAAGTATAAGGTATTGATTACACCTCAGAAACGGAGAGGGATAAAAAAAATAACTAATGAAATTAGGAGTTATTTAAAGAGCGGAAAATGTCCTGTAGTGAACTATAAT
>Ga0180433_10000049_pt1 | contig 184021 bp, 226 predicted proteins | sample SS_ome_8_FD_132980 | JGI IMG/M metagenome (GOLD analysis project Ga0180433, IMG submission 132980) | Hypersaline lake sediment archaeal communities from the Salton Sea, California, USA - SS_1_D_1 metaG | ecosystem: Environmental > Aquatic > Non-marine Saline and Alkaline > Hypersaline >...
ATGTACAGGCCTGAAGGAAGGCCATCGACATTCGCCAGTCGTCCAATGACAATTTTTCCAACGCTGTCGTCGTAATCATCGGAACCAGCCAGGGCGTAGCTACGGTTCTCTTCGTGCGCGTCCTTCGGAATACTTACACTGGCAACGGTGGGGTAGTCGGACCCGTCATCGTAGCCAAGCGTGATGGTATAGCCGGTGGGATAGATCCCTAACGTTTTGAGGTAAAACTTTTCCGGTTGCACGTTCAAACCGGCATGCACCGGAAAGTCGAGCCCTACTATGAAATCGTCCGGAATCGTGATCGATGCGGAGTCATCTTCGGCCGTACCCCAATCCGCCAGCGGGTAGGACCGCTGGCTGTTGTGGTTCAGCCATTGCAGATTGAAATTACCGACAGGCATTGCGACCCTCCTGGTCTACGATCCGGCAACGATGACCCCACTGGGACGAAGCAGTCCGATGTCGTTGTTGTACTCCGGTACTGCGAAATCTTCTCGGGTCATCGTAATAAACACGGTGTCGCCCGCACTCACCGCGAACTCGCTGCTCTCCACTTCAATAGCGTTGTCTGCTGGCAGATCTGTACCACCGCCGTCGTAGTCATCGGTAGGCGTCACAATATCGTAGGTCAGCGATGTCGTTGACGGCGGTACCGATGTCGGTGTCCCGGCCGTCGGCCGAGCCACGCGGGCATAGACCATCAGGATTCCGGAGAACGGACCTGTGGCGCGGCCAAAGACTTGTGTACGGATCTTCATCTGCGGATTGGTGGGCAACCCGGCCGGCGGGACACGGAACTCCATGATCAATGAAGAATCACGGCCCGGCGGGAAGGCCAAGTAGGTCATACCACCCAATTCGCGTTCCAGCGTATCATTCAGTTTCGTGATGTGCGGCAGTAGCTCTCGCTCTGTCGGGTCCGTGACGACGTCCACCGTGATAAGCCCACGATGGATCATTGGGTTAGACTCGCTCTCGACCTCTTCCGGGTCGGTCAACTCCTGGTTGCTGCCGGTCAGTTGCACGGCGTCAGATCCGGCAATCAACCCTTCCGCCACCCACCCGCGATTGAAGCTGAGTGTGTTATCGTCAAGTGACTTGAAAACGTTGCCGCCACGTTCATTTTCGTCCTGCACCATCGCATCGGTATCGAGTGAGGCGTACAGGTCTCCTGTGGTGGCGTCTGCGCCCTCGCAGTCCACAAACCGTAGCGGGGCGCCCGCAGCTGGCTGCAGACTGGTGACCACGCTTTTGTCGGTCGCAAATGTCATTTTCAGGAAAGACAAGACCACACGCACCGGGGGTTCGAGCGGACAGCTTTCGCTGGATGTCGTGTCGTTGGTAGTGCTCCACGGCACCTGGTTGTAACAGTTCGTCATCCACCAGATACCAAACTTGTCGATCGTGATGTAATCGGACGGTACCCGTTCCAGGCCCTCGAATCGTTCAATCTCTGTCAGACTCGGCTGGTGCATCTCGATGATTGCGGCAGAGATGGGTACCGGCGGCCAAACATTGTTCAGGGCGGTATGCGCGGCCATGTTGTAGCCGAACATGGCACCTTCCGGAGCGTTACCATTGAACGAGGCGTCATCCGCCGGCAGCCACCCCATCTGGGCGCTGTCCGCTGACGTGATCGTATGAGGGTTGCCGGCCGACGGGGGTGTGTGCGTACCCGCTGGTTCGGCTGTCAGATCAAACTCGTAGTGGATGTGGTCTTCAAGGAAGTCCCGCATCTGCGGATTGATGTACACCCACGAAGCTGTCTCACAGTCATCGGCCGGGCCAAGCACGTAAAGCACTGCCACGCTTACCGGTGGCCGCTGAGAGACCAGCTTACCGGGGTTGGCTGATGACAGGTAATACCGTCCAGGCGCGGTCGTACCGTCGATCATAGATTCCAGCACGTCATTACTGACCTGCACCATACCGACAAGGCCGATCGTACCAGCGGTGGACGATTCCTTGGTCACACAGATTCCGAGGCAATCAGACGATGCCGTTGGAAGCAGTGAGTTGACCTCTTCGTTTTCCACTACACCAGCGAGCGCTCGATCGAATCGCTTGTTTTCGTCATCCCAATAGACCGCGTCACCTTCCACGACATCGACAGCCACGGCTTGCTCCCGGCGTACCAGGAGCTGCCCAGCCTCGATTGCGTCGATGACGGCTTTGAGATAATTGGTTCGCGCTTCCAGGTCTCGGGTTGAGGCACTGGTGTTGCCTGCACTGACCGCAGAGTTCGGTTGTACATGGCTGACGCGACTTGGAAAGTTGCTGCTCATGTCGAACTCCTATTCAAACGAGACGTCCCAGGTGATTCCGATTTGACTGGAGGCGAGCTTCAGGGTTTGGTTCCCGGTTGCGAAGTACGTGCGGGCTACGACTACGTCCTGTGTGGGATCTGCAAAGTCCGGCGTAGCTACGAGTGCCACTCCGAAGACTTTGGAATTGGCCCCGGCACTGAATGATTTCCCGTGAAACCCGGTTGAACCCTGGCTCTGGGTGTAGAACGTGGCCTGGTTACCATCGACCCCTGCCGTGAAGTAGTCTTCAAAACCAGCGGCAATCGAAATGCCGGGCTCTACCAATAGAGGGGCGCGGATGAAGTCCCGGTTGGCGCTGAGCGACAAGTCGGCGTAGTAATCGTAGCCTTCGTCGCGCCCGTATGTCGGAACAGCGACCGTATCACCCGGAGAGGCGACGTTCTCGTATTCGATGTAAATCGCGTTGACTTTGAAGTTACGGTTGCCTTTGGCAATACATTGGGCTGCTACAGTGCCCCAGCCGTACTGGATCTGGTTGGCCTGTGAAAACAAATGCTCCTCTCGGGAAGGTCGATGTTCAGGCTTACGGCCGCGGTCACGTATGTTGTGACAAATACGACTGACGCTGATTCGCCCGTTGGGCCGGGCGATTCTATCCTGCGTATCCATGATTGCCTCCTGCTTATTGACAGGTTCCATTGACGATTCGGACGGCCACTCGCTGATCAGAGACCAGTGAAACCGGTACGCTGTCTGCCAGCGGCTCCATCCCTGTAAACAAAGACAGCTCTTCGTCAATTTGGGTTACTGTAACGGAATCGGCTGCCACAGTCAGGTCCACTATTACGAGCATGGCACTGTGTGGCGGAGCGATTTTTCTCAGAAGTTGGGCATTTCCCAGTCCTGTCCCGTTTTGAGCTGCTGCCGCTTTGATGCGAACGATCCACGCATTGTTGCGTAGCACGTTCTCCACCAGAAACTGCAAAGGATTGATTGTCGCGGGCAGGTGGGCAGCCTTGGGTTCGCCGATCCGCTCCTGTCGAGTGTCCAGCAGGTGTGCGATGGTCCCTACGCGGGCGTAGGTCGTCTCCTCGTCACAGTCATTTGCCGGGTAGGTAATCTTTTCTTCACCAGCACAGTCGTCCACGCCGGCTTCAGCTGCCTCGACGCCACGAGCGTGCATATCATCGAAAAACTGGGCTACGTCAAGAGGGAACCCGCCGAGTGGCCAGCTCACTTTTGTGTAACCCGAGGGGTGGTCAGTCTCAACGGTAATTGGAAGATCTTGATTTTCAAAGACCAGGTCCGAGTAGTAGCACGTGGCTAGCATCCCCTCACCAAGAGCGAGGGCCGCCAAGTCTGTCGGCGTCGTCCCCGTATTCAGCTCGTAAATTCGCAGGGCGTCAGTCAGCACGTCGCAGCGTTGTACTGTGTCACCTACTTCGACAATCGGGGTGGCGTCCAAACCGTACGTGTAAACATGCTGGTCAGTGATGATTAACAGCTTGTCGGCATCTGCGGTGATGTCTTCCACGACTTCTGTGGTTTCTCTCACCAACGGTACACCTGTCATCGCTGACAATGCCAGTTTCATCGCCCCGCGAGTCGGGCCACCAACCATGCCGTCGTAGATCGCGTTCATGACGTCACGGTAACCGGCGCTGGATGCCATCCGGAGCCCGAGTACATATCCGAATTGGCGATACACGGTGTCCCAGTCAAACTGGCCTTGAAACACCCAGATCAACGCCTCTGTGTCTACAGCGACGCCATCTTCGTACAGCGTCCGTTTGGCGACGCGCACATCATTGAACGGGTTATTCAAGAAGACCACAGCATCATCTTCCAGAATGAAATCAATGCCGGGACTCAGGACCAGTGTAGGGTCTGCAAACCGATTCATCAGCAACGGGATCTCAACAAGATCTGCTGGTTTTGGGAACGAGTACAAAGGCGTCGGCCGCGGTGCGTCGTATTGGTGCCCGTCCCCGTAGTCAGTGCTGCTATCAAATTGCAGCATGGCACTGTCTGGAGTATTCAGTTCGCTCTGTTTCAGATACAGCGGGTACCAGTTGCTGGTGTGGTAAATAGGAACCGAAAAACGACTGAGGGAAGAGATCAACTCCAGCAGGTCCAACATGGTCTGCGTTTCAGCTTGGCATTTGGCGTCAACTAGCGCACTGACTTGGTCCCGCGCAGCATACTCGTCCACCCACCACGAACCGAGGACGGAGAGCAGATTCTCTGGACGATCGTAAACTGATTCCGGGAAGACGAATCCAGCCATTAAGTGCTCCTGTTGACAACGCTAAGCCCTACGTCCTCCGCGTAGAGAATGAATGCGGTCGTGTTCGGTGTAACCAATGTGCTCGGAGAGTCTGGAAGTGACAGAACTTGACTGTCTCGCACAACGGTCGTTTCACCATCTGGCCGCAGAATCACACCGTGCATGTCCAACGGACCAACGGCCTGGCTTCCGCTCAGATAGTTGTGGATCACATCCAGGATCTGTGAGGCATACAGCGTTCCTGGAAAGTTTAGGTTATTGACGTAGTTGGCTACCGCCGCCCGGATGTCGTTAAGTAGCGGGGCGGATTCATTGGAGTCCTTGACAATGTCACAGTTGATACTGAGGAAGCAGGGGACAGCCGCTTTGACCAAAATGTCCGAATTCAGTGGCCGATAGGCTTCGCCGGACAAAAACTCTTGGATCTCGCGGATCAACGGTTGTGCTCGAACATCCGCCACGTAAGCACCCGTATCACCGACAGTCATGTCTGTTACGTCAGTCAGTGTGTCAGCAAAGCGAATGACAGCCGTTTGGTACCGAGAGAATGCGGCTTCAATCGTCGTCACGATATCCGGGTTCCAGGCGTCGTCATCGAAATCAAAGCCACGCTCGTCGTACGTGAGAGCAAAGCCATCCACGTCTACCGGGTCTTCTGCCCGCCGTACAGTACGTACATCATAAAAGCCCGGCAACGAGTCGCGGTCCAGCGTGAACTGCCAGATCGAATCAGTGGCCCGCTTCTCGACCAGTGCCGCTGTCACGTTCAGCTTTACCGTCTGTGGCAGTGCATCGTTGTGAGCGTACACGTCTGTCCGGCCGCCGCCGGAGACAGGGAAGATCCAGTGCTGATCACGGGTCATCTCGGGGTCACCATAACCCACGATCGACAGGTGTTTGATGTCCGCGAATACAGGCTGATCTTTTACCAGCGACTCAATGTTCAAGCGGCCAGCAGCCACCTTGGCCGGGATACCGGTCTGCATGCGTGCAACCAGCTCTGTATTCGTTTCGTCCGACGTGCCTCCGGTAAAGTCTGCGGTAGCGAACGATGTCACATACCGTGGCGGTTCCGGGTTCGGCGTGAAGCGGGAGCCCGACTGCACATTGCCTTCCTCTCCAACTTCTACCGCGGTGGCTGGCACCGTGAATTCATAAGAGCCGTCTCCGCGGTCAGTCAGCACACGGTCATTGATGTTGGTCGTGGTCGACCCGGTTGGTAAGGCCGTAATAGGAGCGTCTACCTGGAACTCTACACCGTTGGCTGTGTAAGAGGCACCGGCACCGATCACAACAGCAGAGTTACCTTCTACAACGATCGTGACGTCCCCGGCCGCACGTTCCCCCGTCCTGCGGCTAATCAGGTAGTTGGACAGCAGATGGTCCACCAGTTCTGGGTCCGCCAATTGCGGGTTGGTTTCCAATGCGAGCAACGAGCGAGACTCCAGGACGCGGTTGATCTCAGTTCGGTTGATGGCCGTGTTGATAGAACCGAAGAATTGCACAATGTCATGGATGACACCGCGCTTCAGTTCCACTTCCGGGTATTTCTCCTGGATCATCTGCGAAAGCTCAGCCTGGATCGCTTCCACCTGGTCAGCGCTGAGTTCGTCGATGCTGGTTACTGTCAGGGCCATACCTGGGCTCCTACAACGAAAGGTTCACGGGCGTAATGGAGATCGGGAGAATGACTTTTCGAGAGTCTCCTGCTCTGCTGGTCAACGTGACACCCAATTCCAACTGGCCAGGAGCCAGCCCAATCTCGTCAAGGCTCACGCTGCCAAACCGCTCCTCGTCCGGCATTGTGTCATCTTCTTCCAGCAACAACTGCGTACGAGTCTGCTCAGCAGCGAAGCCAAAGTAGGCCGTGACGTCATATTCGGTTCGCAGAATACCGCTGCGAGCCCACGTCATGAATTCACTGCCACGTGTTGCCATGTGAAAGCCCATAGACCCTTGCTCGGTCATGAACTCCAGCAACCAACGCTGCGCGAGCTTCTGTATGCCGGTACAGACTTCGCCGCCAACATCAGCCCCAAACAATGACTGTTCGAGATTGATGTCGCCGCGAGATTCTGCCCCGCGAAACGCGAGTACATCAAAGAGGCGGCCGGCGTAGTCAGATGCACTCATTAAGCTCCTCCGGCCGCGATGATTGATGTAATTTCCCGTTCCACTCCTTTACCAGCGGCCCACAGGATGCCCTTGCCCTGGCCTCGTCGCCGTCCGTGCCCGAGGCACATAGCCCGACACAGGCTCATGTGCCGGTGGCGAAAAGCTCGTTCTTCCATGGCGTTGTAATCAATTTGGAGCTTCAGGGCGATAACATCTCCGGTGGTGCCGGCGTTTGCTGGGTCATTTGTCGCACTATCGTACTCGTTGTTCATGTCCTCCCGCTCGAAAGCCGGCTCGTGCAGCTTCTCGACCTCCAGCAGTGATGTGCTCATTTCTTCAGGAATTTGCCAGGATCGCTGGCCGTTTCCCTGAAAAGCATCCTGCATCGCATCAGCATTCTTCTGCAGCTCACGGAGCCGCTTTGTGAATGTGACGGAAACACTTGCCTTAGTTGTGCCGCGAGGGCCGCCTCCAGCTGTCATGCTCCACCTCCGAAGACGTTGTTCGTGGTGCGTTCATCCAACATCGCCTGGATCTTGGCTTTTCGCTGACTAATTGCTCCTGCGGAAAGACCTAGCCGCTGTGCGATTTGCTGGGTGCTCAATTGCGGCGAGCCCCGCAACCCGAGTGAGTAATCCATGATGGCCTGGTCGACACGCCCCAGGTCATGATAGACCATGTCCTGCCAGGCGTCTGCCGCACTGGTGTCGCCAGGAATATGAGATGCTGGGGAATACGGCATACCCGCGTCGTCCAGGATAGAGCCCGTGTTCGTGGCTCCGTGCGCTCCTCGCACGTATCCGATCCGCTTCAGCGACAATCCGGTGTAATCGGCGATCTCTGCGTCACTGGGTGCCCGGCCCAGTTCGTCCTGTAGCTGCTGCTCCGCCTGTGACAGGTGCTGACGGTCAAGAGCCACGCGTTCCGGGATACTGATGACTTGGGCTGACTGGGCTGACGTACGTTGCAGACGCCGCAGATTGGCCAGTAGATGGTTCTCCATACTGCCGCGGTTGGGGTCGTATGTCTGGAATGCCTGCATTGCCAACAACTTGGCCTGACTTCGCGCTGCCGGGCCGGGGTTCTTGCCAGCATAGCTTTTGACGCCCTTGTCGATAGTCGGCTGCATCACCCGCAGCAGTTGCCCGCGGCTCTTCGGCGTGTCGTTGTCTTTCCACGCGGTATAGGCTTCGTCGATCTTCGGCGCGGGCGTTGCTTTGCCGCCAGAACCAAATGGTAGTTCGGGGTCGAGGATCGATTTTGGCAGGTTGCTGTATGCTGGCATTATGAGGTCTCCGGTCCTGGTGCGCTAGGTATGAGCTTCGCCCCTCTCCATGCCTGTTGATACAGCGGAGGACCAGAAATGGCGAAACCGGGTGTATTATTCTCCCCTTCTGTACGGAGGTGATCAATACTGAAGGCTGTCCCTGCTTGCTGCGACTCAGCGTTGATGGATGTTGTTACCTGCAGCACAGTTCCGTAAACGTCCTGTGACAGCTGGGACTGGTTCGGAATCCCGACCCCGCCTTTTGCGTTGACACGCACTGTGGAACCCGGGGCGATATCGAACCGGAGCTTGCCGCCGACCTCGCCCATCCGTGCTTTCAGGTTCTCGACAACGTACCACTGCTCTGCGAACTTGTTCAGCAGAAATTTGTAAGCACTGTCAGCTTCTTTGGGGTCTGGACCGGTAGAGTCCTCACCAGTGCCTTCTTCATCCACGGCGGTGTTCGTTGTCTGATCATCCCCGATCGCTTCTGCATCGAATGAATGTTGCGGAGCCTGCAGGGTGTCTGTCAGCCACTTCGGTGGCCGCTTCAGCATCACCATGCCAGCCTCCTGCCCTGCTGGTTCAAACCACCCTGCCAGGCCGCCCCGGTCGATAGGGGTGGTGCCTTGCCCCAGGTCAAGGCCGGTGGCCGAGATCGTCGGGTGTGTGATGCCGACGCCTTTGAGAATCTGCGACATCTGAACGTTTAGATTCTCAGACGCCCAGTCTTCGCCACCAATGACAGCCCAAGGCTCGCCAGACAAAGAGCCCACGTATGGAACAACCAACGCATCTTCGACACGTGGCACCACACAGAACCAGTAAGCAGGTGCCCATTCGCCGATCAGCTTGCCCCACAGGGTTGTGTTGATCCAGTTCCCGAATGTCTCGTTCGTCAATGCCTGCGTGATACCTGACGCGATCTGACTGGCGTTGTAACTACCGCTCACCAGTTGTAGCGGGACACCGTCCCCGCCCGGTTTCATACGATCAATCGCATCCAGCACTTTCGGATCGCCGCCGCCCTGTCCGCCGTTGATGGCCACATCGAACGGGTCCATCTTGGAGACGGTCTCCATCCATTTGTGCAGCACGTTGCCCCAGATGTCAGACAGCCCTGCCGCCGAAATGGCGTCAAAGTTGATCGACGGCACCCATGACGCTCTCGACGCCGCGGCAGTCTGCCCTGTCGGGTCCATCGTCGTGTACACACCTGGGTAAATGAAGTTTGCCGGATTGCCGGGGTGGCTCGTAGCAGATGCCGCAGAGGCGTAGTTGATATGTGACAACCAGTGCAGCAGATTCAGCCGGAAACGAGCACCGCCGGTCGTCCGCATCCAACCTGCCCCCACTAGCACACCCTCGAAGACCAACACTTCACTCTGCGGAACGCCGAAGTCTGCCTCAAACTCCGTCACCTGAAACGATCGCAGATAGACACGTGCTTCCATGCGGGGCGCTAACCCGTCCGCAGCTTGGTGAATGGTCGCCAAACTATCGTCATTAACAGATCGACCCACGGCGACCGTAACGGATGCCATAGGGATGCTGTTCAATGCGAACGTACTATCGAAGGCAACGACATCATCAAACACGAAGTCGCCAATGATGGCTCGCAGACGTAGTTTACCACTGGCACTCGACATTAAGCAGCCTCCTGCGGCAACGTAGATGTGTGGCGAGCAATCGCCAGCAACAATGCGGCAAATCGCCATGCTGTTGCTGGGTGCGTCCGCCAGACTTCTTCCCACTCAGAGACAGGTTCTGCTGCTCCCGGCGGAAACAGTTTCACAATGTCACTGGAACTGAGTGTCTGCGTGACACGAGTCATTAACCGTGACAAGTCCAGCGTCGGACGGGCAACTGATCGTACCCGTGCTTTGAATCCCGTAACCGCGTCCGCCATGTACAGCAGTAACTGGGAGTCAGGCAGAATCACTGGCGAGCTGGCGTCGAAAGAGAGTTGCTGACTGATCAACGACCCCCGTCGTAAATCAACGTTAGCTACGCCAGGAGCAGTTACCTCCACATCCCAGATCGCCTCAGTACGCCCCAGGCTGTAATCGGCTTCGTACACACCGCCGACTGTCACGACAGCGGCAGGCCCTTCCAACCGTGTGACGGTTGTGCCGAACGCCTCAGTGAACAGCTCGGCATTGAACGGCAGGTACGTGATACGTCGATCATCCAGAGTTACATCTCGCCCCAGCGGGGTCGCATGTAACAGCTGCATGATCTGTCGTGCCCGGTAATTCAAATAGATCCGGTCTGGCTGCGTGCCAAACAGAATCCGTTGAATTCGAGCAATCATACTGTCAGCTTGTCGCGGCACGAAATCGGCAGGGATGTACTCCTCGCCGGGTGTGTCGAGACCGCTCCCTTCTCGGCTACGATTTAGCAGCAGCGTCCTGACATGGTTAATCATATCGACTCTCGTGGGAATGTGTTAAACCGGAAAGACCATTCACCAAGTTGCAACTCAGGGTTCGACACGTTCAACGACAACCCGACCAGAAATGATCGGTAAACCGTTGTTCCAAAACTTACCAGTACCGGGGCGGCTCTTGTTGCGATCCGATTCACACGGTATCGCTCCAGCACCTGTTCCATACCGCTCTCCCCGCCGCTACAAGGGTTCGCAAAACAGATCCCTGAGACAGTCAGCTCTCCGATGCGGTCACCGAAGATGTATGCGTAGATCGTCTCACTGACAGTGTGCAGGAACTGAACGTTTCCTTTTTCGTTGATACTGGCAGACGTAACAATCGCATTGACGTTCTGAGAACCAATGCCCACGCCTTGCATCAGAACACGAAACGGCAGTACGCCACCGCCTCCGCCGTTCTGGCTAGTCACGCGAACTACCGCGCCACGGTCATGTGCAAAGAAAGCTGGCATTATCCAATCCCCACAGCAGACATCATGCGATCGATAATTCCCTCACCTTCACCTTCCACTGTCGCGGTTCCGTCTTCGTTGAGTGTGAGGTTTCCACTCTTCAATGTGATAGTCATCTTCTGATCTTCGGTCTTTTCTTCTGGCGCCGCACCCTGAATCCCGCCGATACGCCCCAGCAGATCATTGATAAGATCAGCCCCGTCTGCATCTGTGCCGAGACCGCTCATGCCGCCAGCACCTTCCTGCATTCGTTCCAGATCTGCTCTCTCTTCGTCAGTCAGGTCCAGATCAGATATCAGGTCGTATGCTGATGCACGCTCGTCGTCGGTGAGCTGTGACAGGTTCGTTTTGTCTCCGAACGCACCACGCGACAATCCCATCCGCAGCATCTCTTCGGTGTTGCGACCCATGCGAGCTACGGCCCCGCCGCGGTCGCCTTCCGTCATAGCCTCCAGTAGCCGTTTGCGGCTTGTGGGGTCCTGCAACATTGCGGCGTCTTCGGCGGACATAACCGACGACAGCTGATCCAGGGCAGCTTCCGAACGAGCATCCCGCGTGCCGTGCATCCCGCGGAACCGCAAGTCTGCGTCGAGAGCGTCCTTTTCTGACTGAGTCATAGCTTCCTGGTCATTGGAGCCTTTGCCCGGCAAGAATCCACCAGCCTCTTCTCGGCGTTCCGCAATTTCGTCGCCCGCATCGGTAGCCTTGTCATACAGTGCTTGTGCTTTTTTCCGGGCCGTCCGCCCCGCTTTGCCGTCGAGCAACTCACTCACAGTGACTCCGTGTTCGGCCGCCAGGCCTTCCAGCTCACGGGTACTCTGTGACAACGTCTGTGCCAGCGCTAGGCCACCACGCCCGAGGCCTTCCATGGAAGCCCGGTCGCCCATCAGCGATCGTGCTCGTGCGCCTGCACCTTCAACCCAGACATCGAGATCTTCGCCTTCCAGGTCTTGGCCACCCGCCATAGTAGCGATCTGTTCGTCTGTCATAGTTGCGCCAACCATGGCGCCCATGTTTTCTACCTGAGCACTGACACTTTGCCCGCTACCGGCGGCGTCCAACAGCTCCAGCAACTCTTCGCTGCCGTATGTAAAGGAGCCGTCATCAAGACGAGCAGCTCGCATCTTCTTGGCTTCAGCCTCTGCGGCCGGGCCACCATCCACCAGTGCTTTCATGATTGCGGTGTTTCGCTGGATCTGTGCAAATTCTGCTTCGTCTCGCGGATCCAGGCGGTTGTTGTCCTGGGCCAGGCCCAGCAGTGCGGCCACTGGGCCGTCGGGAGATGCACTCATAAGGGCTTTGTACTCAACGCCGCCCAGCGTGTCGGTAATCAAATCACCGATATCGGTGTCTGAGTCAGCTGTCTGGACGGCATCCATCAGTCGCTGGATCGGGCCGGACGCGCCTAAGTGAGACATAGCCGACTGCCGCATAGCGGTTGCCGACGCCTGCCGCCCGCGGCTGGCTGCTTCCTCCATCACACGCTCGTTGTTCAGGCCATAGAAACCCTGTGCGTTCCGCCATATAGGATTCTTGGATGCCTGCGCGTTGATCGTGGCATACGTGGCTTCGCCGATTGCGTTTATTTCGGATGCAGGGGCCACCTGATCCAACAACGCATCGATTTCCGCAGCACCTGCATCCGGCATTCGTGCCTGCAAAGCTGCACGCATGTTTTTCCGGTAGGCTTCCCCCAGTGCTTTTCGGCGAGCTTCTGGATCACGGACAGTGGCTTCGTCCATCTTCAGGAATTCCAGCCCCATCTGGCTGCCGATATCGTCTGCCAGCTTGGCAACATCAGCTTCGTTGACCACAGCCCCGGAAGAGATCAGTGTCTGGTCGGCTCCGTCGCCTGCCAGGATGCCGCGGTACCGGTGACCCAGCATCGGGCTGATGGATTGGTCCAGCGCCTCCATTGCCTGAATCTTGCGAATCACGTTCGTCGTGTTGTACTTCTGTCCGAATTCCTGGTTGCCATTGTAGTCTGACAGCATGGTGTACGCTTCGGCCGCTGACACGCCGCCGTCCCGTTCCATCATCTGAGTTAGATCGGTCCACGCCATTGCCACGCTGCGGGACTTCCCGTTGAAGGTGTAAGCATCCTTTCCCTGGCGGATAGCATCCAGCATCGCTGCCGTCTCTGTGCCTGCAGCGGCATTTAGCATACCGGTATCGGCCATTCGGAGCATGGCGTTCATCTGGTTGGCCAGTGGGCTGGCAGCGGCGTGCATACGCAGTTGCTGGTCTGCCAGCGTCAACTGTTCCTGGCTCATGGCACCCCAGACTGGAATGTCCATTCGCAACGTGGAGCCGGCCGCTGCCCCGTACAAAGCAGCACCTTGTGCGCCACTCACCACGTAAGAACGGTCCAGGCCGAGGGCATCTGCCAGCGGGGCGCCAAACTGTCCCTGCATTAACCCCATCATGCCGCCGACGCCGATCCCCGTCTGACGGGCAATCGTTTGTGTGCGGCGGACCATCATTTCCAGGTCACCAGGATTCATCGTGGACAAACCGCCCTGCGTCAGAGCTTCCAGGCCGTTGATCAGCTCTCGCATTGGGGCGTTCGGATTACCCATGTCGCCGAAGATGTCCCGCATGGCCTTCACAGCACCAGACAGGTTGCGGAGCTTCGAGCTGATGCGGTCGGCATCAGCTGCTCGAATGATCTCTTGCCCGCCAGGCATGTCTTCCAGATCTTCTGCGAACATCTGTTGTGCCGGGTCGATCAGCTGCGAATGGCTATCCCGTACCGTGTCACGGGCCTGTTGCAGCATCGCTTCACTGGGGGTGCCACCCTCGGCCAGCACATCACGAATTTCCGGAAGCGTCTCTGCAATCCTATTGACCAGATCATCTGCCAACTGTTGCGGCAAGGCTGCTCGCTGCTCCTGGAAGCTCATAGCACCCATCGGCGTGCCGAGCATTCCGCGAGCCTGCAACTCGCCGGCAAGGATACCTGCCTGGCCGGCGGACATGCCTCGAAGCGCATCAATGTTGGCATCAGGGCCATACAGGTTGTCGTAGATCTCCTGCGTGACGCGGCCAGACGAAGAACCGCTGTACCCGACCATTCCCGTTACCGGGTCCAGGCTGGTACGCATTGCATTGTGAATCTGCTGTGCGAACACCGTCGCGGAACCGCGGGAACCATGCAACCGATCGACCATGTCCGGCCCGAGCAATTGCGTCATGACGGGCATGAACTGATTCATCATTTGGGACATACGGAAGTTCTGAGCTTCCTGTGCCTGCGTCAGCGGCTGCCCAGTCATCATCTGCTGCACGCCGCCGAGCATGTTCTGCATCGCAGCCATGTCGCGGTTAGCTGCGTCCTGCATCGCCGACTGTTGATCCATGAAGTGCCGGGTGGCCTCCATCTGGTCGTACAGATTCTGCTGCGGGAAGAACTGCCCTGCAAAACCGCCACCTGTGAAGCCAGACATAATTGCCGGCATCAACATCTGCAGCATGCCCATGTTACCGCCGCCGAAGTTGAACGGGCCGGTAAACGTGTGACCTGGATCCATTGCAAACATAGGCGTGTGGCCGAGCATCCCTGACGCCATACTCGGCGGCATTCCGCCGGAGGGCATTCCTGGCCACGTCGTTTGCGGGTATGGATACATAGGGTGCCTCACATCCTTGCGGCGGCAGCCTTCCGGGCCTCACGGCGAGCCCGTCGAGCAGCGCGGTCTTGTTCCTTCTGCCTCTGCGTCAGTTTGCCCCGAGCAAACTCCTTCGTCAGGGCGTCGACCATCGCTTCATATCGTGGTTCACCCGGTCGTCCCACCATCTCATGGTAATCTGCAACAGCTTGTTCCCGGGCCGTCTGTGCTCCAACTTCTCCAATCTGTTCAGCAAACCACGGGTAGCTTAATCGAAGAACCTTGTTCAACGCACTACCAGCGTTGCCTCTAAATGTCTCGTAAGCCTCCTCTTTCACCCGCGGATTCGCTGCCAACGTGGCCCAATACATGGCTTGTCGCTGCATCAGGTCTCGGTCGTCTCGATCTCCTACCTCTTTGAGGACCCATCGCAGTTTTCGCCAAGCCCAAAAATCCCAGGGATCAAACCGGCTGAAATCGAACGCCCCGCTGACGTCCGCTCGCAGCATCAGACGGATGGTTCGATCCCTTTCCAAAAATCCGAATCATTTGCCATCGCCTCCAGTGCCTCCACCAGGCGTTGGAATTCCTGATGTGCCTTCCCGATCATTCGCCGAAGCGATTCTGTCTTCGCGGCCCCTTCGTAGAATTTATGCCGCATGATCGGCAAAGCTGTGATCGGCATGATTTTCGGGCGGGCTGGGTCTTCTTTAATATCCTCATCTTCCAGCACACCTGCTCGATACACGTGATTCCCGCCTACAACCAGTTGTGCCACACTGGCGACCATACGCAATTCCATCAGGTTGAGCAGGTATTCGCCCTGCCCAGCACTGGTGCCTTCACGCATCATGTGACCTATTTCCAGCATAACCGTTTCGGTCTCACGACTGGTGAGGCTGCGGAACCGCACAACAACACTACCTCCCAGTAGCGTGTAGTCCTTCTCAAACCGGTTGAGGCCCAACATCGCTGCCATGAACTGTTGTTTGTCCTGCGTCGTAATCTCGACATCAAACGGTGTCCGAACCGGCCACTGACAACGTGGACAGTTTTTCGGCCCGGGCGGTAATTCCGCCATTGGGGACGGAGGTGTTTCACTCCTGGGGGCTGTTTCACTCGCTGGTGAAACAGGTGGTTCCAGTAAATCTTCACGGTCGTCAATGACAGTGGACTGCTGCATCCGCGCCGCTTTCGCCTGCTCGCCTAACTGGATTTGGTTCCGCATGATGTCACGTTGCTCACCCTGCACACTGGGCGGGATCTGTGCTTCGATCTCGTCAGCGTGGGTCTGCACACGAGCCTGTTCTGCTACTGTCGCTTTGTACTCCTGCAGGTAAGCAGCTACTTCCTGCTGTTGTTCTTCCGGCAACTCTGTGATGTTGACGATCTTCGCTTCCACCGGCTTCCAGTTGCGAGCCAGTTCGGTGTCTTCCAGTCGTACCTCCTTCGCCAGCTCTGCTTGAATCTCTTTCAGTCGCTGCCCCAGATCAGATGGTATCGGATCGCCTTCCGTCCAGCCCACCGCCTCCAATTGCTCGCGAGTGTGCGGTGTCACGTGTGCTGACTTCGCTTTGTGAACCTGCCCGGTCTGTAGTGGCGCTCGTCCTGCTCCCGGAAGTTTTTCGGGAGGAATGCCGCCGTTTGCGGGCGGGGGTACTGGTTTAGGTCGCATTTCGTCCATGGCTCTACCTGATCACGGTGTACTGATTGAGTGATACGGGGTTCGCTGCCCCGAACTTCGGTTCCTTGTACTCGTCGGATAGCGAGGGCTGTTCGCCACGATCTTTACTGTGTCCTGCAGATGCGTCAAACAACTCCAGGTCTTGTTGAATGAAATTGTCGTCAGAATCAAAGGCTTCTTTGCCCGGGTACGGATAAGTGTCCTGGCCTTTGAACGTGACCGGCCGCTCCTGCCAGGTTGCCGACGCCTTGCCAGTGATTCGCCCCAGCTGCTGCCAGACGTCTTCGTACAGTTTGAATTCTTCGGTGCGGTAGTCTTCCTGGATCCGGAGGCTGAAGCTGACGTTCTCGATGACTTCGTCACTACCTGGCCGCTGGCTCTCGTAGAATCTCGGCTTCAGGACGCTGTCCATCGTTTGCTGGCCGATTTGCTGCGGAATGAGTTCTTCTCGGTAGTTCTTGGCTTCCTCCAGGGCATCCTGCACTGCTGTGAGCGCGTCACCTTCCAGAGGGGCCACGAACGGGTAGACCACCCCGGAATAACCACTGGTCGAAAGAACCGATCCGTCGAACATCCCCGAACCTTCAGCGATGATGGATCCACCGCAAAAGACCGTACCAGGCAGTGACGTGGTGTTATCGGTAATAGAGGCAGAAGGGCCATCAACCGTCTCATCGTTGGTGTTGAAGTGCCAGTAGGTGCCGTTCTTCACGTAGTTCTGGGACTGCTGGGCATACATCGTGATCATGCCCTCGCCCTTTCCGGCATCCAGCACGATCGGCCCGTTCGACAGGTCGCCACCTCCCGTTCGCAGGTAAATCTCGCTGGACCAGCTGACGAACGGGGCGTATTGCGACCGGATGCACACACCGGCCAACTCTGTTTTCTCGCCAGGCTCGTCGAACTTGTACTCGCCAGCCCCGCGGCTCTCCAACAGGATCCCGCCAATACCTTGATTACCGCCCAGGGCCATCAAGTTCTTCTCGGCCTTTAGCCGGCCATCCCCCTCTGAAGAAGTGATGTCCCAACTATTCTTGGCGCGAATGATCGCGTCCTGTCCCGCCCAGACATTGCAGTTCCGGCCGCCTTTCATCCAGACATCACCAGGAGCCGAGATTTCGACGCTACCGCCTGTCATCCGGATTGAGCCTCCGTAGCCGTCGGTGATCAGAACTGTCCCGTCGTCGAGCAGCTCGAAGCCACAGGACAGCGTGTAGAAGCTCTGCTCCCCGTACCGGTGGTCGATATTCCAGGTCTTTTTGTAGTCTTCGGCGTCAATGTACGACTCCGAAGCGAGTTTCCCGTAATCCGGTACTTCCGCACTCTTTCCTTCACTCCAGCTGGCGTCGCTCTCCTGATAGACCTTGTAGTCCTCGGCGTGGTAGAAGAACGGATGCAGGCCGGCATAGTTGAAGAAGTAGGCGTGCATGTCCCGGATACCCGCTGCACGGGTAAACCCGCTGTGTTGATCCTCGGGTACTTCGATGTCGCCGGTGATCTCGTGGTCCTCACCGCTGCCTTCTTGGCCGCTGGCTTTGTAATTCTCCTCAGTGTCTCCCTGGGCGTCCTCCGGCCGCCGTCGCCGCGTGGGCGCCATGATCGCGGCTCGTTTGACCAAGGAGATGCCTTTGGCCGCCTGAACGCACCAGCGGCCGTCTGCGGTGACGAAAGAATCGAATAGCCCTGGGTGACGGGCATCCGGGACACCGCCGCCGTCAGCGTACGACGCGAACGCGTCGCTGGACGCTAATTCTTCTGCCGGAGCCACTACAATTCGTTTGCCGCCCTGGCCCAGGTAACCGTGGAACTCACGCTCTCGGTGCCACGGCATCATGTAGTTGTCTTTCGGCTCCATAGTGCCGTAGTACGGCTCGTCGACCTGCCATTCTGAAGCCGACTTCACCACTGCCGGGTTGCCCTTTGCTCCCATCCCCAGCTGTTCCCACGGGTACATGGCATAGCCGGTCCAGTCCAGGGTCTCTTCCTGGTCATTCATGGACTCGTGCTCACGACAAGCTGTCCACATCTGGAACTGGTACGTGGCAAGCCTTGCCAACATGTCATGGTGGTAGAACGTGAGCTGGTTGCACTCTTCACCGCCAATCTGGGCCATGAAGGAATCCACAAATACTCGCAGGCCGGTCTCGGAGATGTAGCCTGCCTCGCCGCCGTGAGTGGCGTCGTATGGTCGCCCAGCCAGGAATGCCGGAATGTTTCCATTGTTCTCCATACGAAATGGAGCTTTGTGAGCTTCGTCCACACGGGCGCGTGTCGCCTGGCTGAGGATTGCGTGCAGGTTTTGGTTCGAGGCCGTACCTACACCAGGCACTACCCCGATAATGCCAGCGAACGGGAGCTCGTCATACCAGACGCAGACCACCATGGTTCCGGGGCGTAGCGTTGCCAGGTCACGAGCACCGAACGTACCGGTGGAGAGGCGTGAATTGTAGAAGGCGACGACCGGCTGTTTGAGGCCGTCGAGCTGGACGCGGTAGGCGTTTCCGATCGCCGTACTGTCCGAGATCATCCCCAACAGGAGACGCCCAGTTTCACCCAGACTGAGAAGCGATGCGGCGGACTGACTCTGTGGGTCCTGCCGAGGCTGGGTCTGTGCGTACGCACCAGGCGTACTGTGCTGATTTTCCAACATGCGGAGACGCAGCTCACGCAACGTAGAGCCGTGTCCGCCGGATAAATGCCCGGGTCGTGTTCTCATTGTCCACCTCGAAAGGCGATATCGTGGGTTGAAGAAACCCCAACCCCGGGCCGTCTGGCCCGGGGTCATTGTCCACCGTTACGGTGCGTCTCTGCTTAGTAGTTCAGGTTGACGAAGATGAACTGAAGCGACTCGTTCACCACGACATCCTGTGCCGTCACCGTGACCCCGAGTGTGGTCAGCACGGCATCTTCCAGCGTGTACTCCGTTCCGCCAGCTTCGCAACCGGCGCTGGCATCAAAATTGATGTCCTGCGGACTACACAGATCGTTGAACCGAGTAATGAAGTCCCCGGCCAGAGGCGACGGCCCCACCACGCGAGCCAGTGAAGCACTTCCCTGTGCGCGGCCACCGACGTAGTACACGTTGGATGAACCGATCTCGTACAGAGTGCTCACCTGCTGAGCGTATGAGAACTGAACCTGCTGAACCAGGAAACCGTTGACGTCCGTCCCGCCAAACTGCAGCGAGACCTGGTCCGCACGGAAACCTCCGTTATGAGTTTGCGCTCCTGAAAAGACCGCTGGCATTTTATCACCTCATGTGAAAAGAGGGCCGAAGCCCAAAACGTGGCTGAAAACAACCCCTCCCCCGGCCACCGGGCCGGGGGAGAAACAGTACGTCAGATTACGAGATGCAATTCAAGGAAGTTGAGCGGTGCCGGAACCGTCAGGTTCAGCACGATCTCAACACGGTCAGCCGCCAGCGGATGAATCCGCACGATTGGCTGGCCTTCACTATCCAGTGCAATCTCGCCAGAGATCAGCTGCGGGCCGAGTTCGTCGGTGTAACCATTGCTCGTGAGGAACTTGATTACCTGGCGAACTTCGTAACGCAGTTTCCGCAGCATAGTTTCCGTTGCGTTGGCTCGGCCGATGAACGGCTCCAGTCGACGCAGGAACACATAGCTGATGGAGTCCACGTTTCGGCGGATCATCTCTTCCTGAGAGTTCAGGTCCGTGGTACTCGTGGTCAGAGCGTGCCGCGTATGCGGTGTTCCGTCACGGTCCTCGGTTGCGATCCAGACTCCACCTTCAGCCAGATTATCCAGCTGGCTGGCAGTGAAGAGTTCCTTCGTTCGAGAGGCCAGGTCGTCAAACCCGGAGATCTCGACATTGGTCAGACCCTGGTGTGGCACCACGCCAGAGACCAGGCCGGCGAGCGCTGCACCCAGGAAGTAACCTTCCTGAGAGTTGCCAGCTGTGCCGACAATGTCCGGCCAGACTGCGACGACGCGGCGATCCGCGAACGCCTGAGCCTTGTCGACAATGTCGGTGACCATCTCGTCCTTGGTCTGAGTGTGATAGATCTCGACCATCTGCGGGACGGACACAGGAGCTGTGTTACCGGCCTGCAGCAGCAGAGAGCTTTCGGACAGCACTCGATCCACCACAAACTCAGAGTAGGTCGCGTCGCCGAAGGCGTCGATCGAGAACAGGTAGCGAACAACGTCGCCAGCCTGAACTCCATGAGTGACGAATCCAGCATTGTTGGCCGGCACACTCAGTCGCGTGTACTGAGTCCCGCTGGACTGCGGGTCGTCGTCCAACGTAGCCAAAACCGTTTCGCCATCGACAGACGTCGGTGTCAGAGCCTGAGTGTCCGCGTCGCTCTTGCCGACCACCATTCGTACGGACGGAGTCTGCAGGTTGACGAACATGGCTTTCCAGTTGCCCGCTTCGGCACTGGATTCCGCCGTCACCTGAGCGTGGAACAGGTTCTGAACCTCGGTGTCGTAGGTCAGTGGCACGAAGTTGTAAACGTCGTCCCGGCCAGACAGTTGCTCCAGCACATCCTGCCATGAATCCAGTGAAGTCGGATCCGCGACAGCGGTGTAACCCACCTTGGTGCCGTTGGCGTTCTGCAGTGCACGGTAGACACCCCACTTCAGTGGGTTGCCTTCGTCCAGCTGTCCCGGGATCTGATCGATATCCGCGATATCGTCGATGAACCCGATCGCGCCGGTGAGAGCTGTCAGCCACTCAGCGTATTCGATGTAAACCACACCGAACTCGGTTGAGCTGGAAGCTGTACCAGACACGCCGTCCCAGACCGGCATGGCCTGCTCAACGCCGGACTTAGTCCAGGTGGCGTCGTAGGCAGTAATGCCGGCCTTGGTGATCAGCTGGGTGGTCTCAACTTCGTAGTTGACGTTTGGCGGAGAGCTCAGACGGTTTTCCGTGACCTCGATGGTCTTCGGAATGAACAGTCGAACGTCCAGGTCGGTTGCATCCTGAAGGTCTGTCGGGAGGTCGTCCCGCAGGATCAGGGTGCGAACCGGGCCATTGCTTCCGCTCACCACAGAAATGTGGAACTTGTCGCCCTTCCGCAGACCAGCGAGGGTGTCGTCACCCATGCCGAAGCTGAAGGTAGCAGACGAGCTGGAAGACAGGTTCCCGCAGTCCTTGAACTGAGCAGTCAGTCCGTTGGAACCGACAGGGAAGCTGACGTTAGCCGCCGTGATGACAGTCGGGCCGGACGTATCCAGTCCCTTCGCCGTGGTCACAGAGACTTCAGGGAGTTCAGCCCACAGGCCGCCCTTCGTCACTTCGATCACGTAGGTGTCATCGAAATCACCAGTGTACGTGGAACCTTCTTCGATGCAGGCTCGCTCGAACGCCTGGGTGACTTCCACAGTCCATTCCTGGCCGACAGTCAGTTCGCCGTCTTCGATACCGGCGGAGCTGGCAGAGTCAGAGCAGGTACCGGCAACGTCGCTGAACGTCACGGTCAGTCCACGAGTTCCGATGGTCGTGGGAGATCCCAGATCCGCCGGAGTCACGTCGTCAGCGTTGTCCGTACCGCTGTCGCTCACCACACGCAGGCGTGCAGCATTACAGCCGGAGACCGCAGACTTGGTCACGGTGATCGTGTAGGTCTCACTGACGTAACCGTCAGCCAGGCCATTATAGGAGCCGCCAACGGCCGCCGCGATACAGTTGATCGGACCAGCGGTCTGACTTACTGAGCTGGCAGCTGTTTTAGAACCCTGGTTGTTGGTGTCATTCGTAGCACCAAAGATCGTGGCAGTCCCTTCTTCCGCCACAAAGCCGTCGATGTACGTCCAAAGTTCTTTTTCCGTACATTCGTCTTCTTCGCCGGCTACACCGCGAATGTAGGCCACGTCGCCAACCTGGGCGTCGCGGTCGTTCAGCAGAGCTGATCGCGGGTAAGATGTGCCGTTGGACTGGTAAGAGATCGTCGAGCTGGTCACGCGGTTTTTGTAACCAGCAACCGGCGTGTTGACTCCGCGACCACCGGAACCATCTCCGATGACGTCCTCGAAGTACATCAGCAAGGCGTTTTCGATCCACACCTTGATGCTGTCTGGATCAACCAGACTGCCAGCGGTGCGATCGGGCCACGGGTAGTTTTGGTCAGTGAGGCGATCATACGCCCCGACGTCGATATTCGCCTTTTCAGCTGCTTCCGAGTAACGGTGCAGCATGGCGTTCGCGCCGGAGATATGGGCTCGCAGCGGGTCTACTACCTCAGAAGAGGCCAGGCTGAATTCCTGGAAGACCTGCACTTGGGGCTTAACGTAGGACATCGAGTCTCCTCCTGGAACAGGATGATTGAATTCGAGTTTAACTGCGGTATCAGTACCCCGCCAGAACTTGCGACGTTCGCCACGTGATTCGTTTGATCCGCGGTGCTTCTTCCTGCAGTGTCCAGAATTCAGGGACAGCGTAGGCGACAGTCAGCGGAACAACGTAATTCTCCGTGGACTCCTTCAGGGCTGATACAGATCCGATTGAAACAGGTACAAAGCGCTGAAGTTCCAATGCAGAAATGATCTGACTGGAGAACCACAACAGGCACTTCATAGTCTCGATGGCAAGCGTCTGAGCCTCCCGACCGCCATTCGCGATGGCGAAGATCGTATGAGTACCGGTCCAGTAGCCACCAAAGGTCTGAATACCTGACCTGAATTCGGTGCCTGCTTTGTCTCCGATACCCAACCGCAGCCAACGCCACTCCCCTTCCTTCAGGATCAGCGCTGGTCTCGATTCCGTGAGCTCGGGCCGCCACCGATGCAGAGACTCAATCATGAGTCCGTTCTCGTTGTCCGGGCTCCACACCCCGTCGCGTTCCATCATTGCTCGCATGGATCGTGACAGGATGTTATTGCTGTCTGCGTAGTGCTGAATCAGCACCTGCCGCAAGGCTCCCTGCATGACCAGTGGCGACTGGCCATAAGAGCAAAGCGACGAGATCGACTCGACTCGTTTCTCTGGCTTAGAACCCTGGGGATACCGGGACTCCACCGATTCGGGATTGTCCGGTTGTTCCGGGCATGTTTGCGAAATCGGGGCCAAAGGTGAATCCTTCCTTGGTTTCGGCAGGTAGCTTTCCCAGAGCTGCGTTTATTGCATCCTGGTCCGGCTCGAACTCGTGCATCGACAACTTCGGCAGAAAACCCATTTTGACTTTCTTGTCTCGGTCGTCGTCTGACATGATTGCCTCCTCGCGTAGGATAAACGCCGGGACGCGTGACAGCAATACCGGCTAGAATCCGCCAAAATCATCTTCAAAGTTGAAACGCTTACCTGCGTCATTTTGAGGGAGCCGTGGCGGTGGAGGCGGCGGGTTGCCGGCGGGAGGGGCGGCTGTGAGAGGAGCGGCGTCGCCAGCAGTGGCTTCGATACCGGTGATTTCGACTCCGATGTAATTTAACAGCATTTCAGCCGAACGGTGGCCTGCCCGAAGTTCGACCCCGACCTGGAAATTCTCAAAATCAGAGGCATTCCAGACGCCGGTAAACGTGACTACCTCAGTCTTCTCGCCGTCATCGTTGTCGAAATTGACTTGCAGAATAGACGACCAACCACCTCCGGCGTAAATCCGCACAAGAACATCAAAGTCACTACTTGTAGCTTCTGCTTTCACAGACACATCGACTTGGGTAATACCATTGTCTATGTACGTTTTTACCGGGTTGGTTGTGCCGAAAATACTCTGCTGGTATTCCGCAGAGTCATCAACAAAGACCGTAACGAGGTCATCGGCATGTAATGCGTAATAATTACCCCAAGGAACTGCGAAGTCCTCGTTCAGCACCAGCATCTCAGACGTGGTGAGTCCTGTCGATGACTGTGAGCTACAGTCTTCCGTGACTACGACAGTGGCTGTATCCGGACCAAATTCACCTGGCTTCTCAAATTGCAGTACATACGTATCGGGGACCAACAACATTGCCGTCGTCCACATCCCGTTCGCGTCTGTCTGGCTGGAAGCGACAGCATAATCCGGCGTACGGTTATTGGCTTCCCAGTTTGACTGCGTAAAGGCCAGGATTGTAGCGCCATCGATCGGGCAGCAGTCTGCTGCCTGGTAGATGTACTCACCTGCCCCACAATAGTCGTGATCGATGCGGACGCATCCGGTGCCATCAGTTGGCTGGTAGTCTTCACCGCCTTCCCCGGTGGCAGGGTCGTACGACATCCCAGTCACAGGGATCTTGTACACAACATCGTTGTACGGCAGCAGGTTGATGGTCGCTTCAACGACCAGCGGAACACCGCGAAGTTTGGCCACGACCTGTACTTCATCGATGCTCCATCGCTGATCGTTGCGAGCATCGACCCAGACATCTTCCTTGGAAATGGCAGGAAACCCGATAAACCGAGCACGCACAGTTCCGGGCCGGGAGCTGTACTGGGCAATGTTGTCACCGCCGCGCTTCTCAGCAATGAACTCCCCGGTCATGTCAGCCATGACCGGAACAGGTGGGTGGTACCCAACCTTAAAGGCGGTGCCCCATGTGGATAGGTCACCGCTGTCAATGACTTCGTCTGTGAGGAAGTCAGTGTTCTTCTCGCTCTTCACGCCATACCGCATCTTGCGGATCAGGTAGCCGTGACTGCCAGCCTGTTTCAATCGCAGCGATTCTTTGCGTACGATCTCTCGGGCCAGGTTCCAGTCCTTCGACTCCAGCAACCCCCAGATGCTTTCCGGGCCGGAGACGTAACGATGGCGAGAGGTTGTAAGGACAATCCGGTAATGTGTCCGAAGAGTCTTACCGGATTGCTCCCGGGAGGTATCATCGTCCAGGTAGGCTGGATTGACCGCAGCAGAACCAACGTCGACCCAGTCGAGCGCGTTGTCCGTGCCGGTATAGCTGGCCTGCAGCTGGAACGTGTACGGGTGAGGATCACCAAAGGTATCCGCCAACTCCCACCAGATCCGAGAGGATCCATGGAACATGTGGTCGACCATAAGACGTTTGAACGGCCACCTATGACTCGAAGGCATCAGTATCTTCTCCCCAGCAGGATTTTTGAATGTCTTCGATTATATCTTTTGGTGCGTGTACAACCGGTTGTGCGAGGGGTATGCGCGGTATCAACTTCTTCGCCAGCAGTAGCGACTCTTTTAGCGGTAGGTCTGCCGGAAGAGGGCGAGGAGACACAGGCACCCCGAAAAGATATTCAGTCATGAAAAGTCTGCCTGCGCAAGTTTACTGGTGGCGCCGATCACCGCGCCGAGAACTTCCCGACGATAACCGGCGTCGTATAATCGTTGATTTTCTTCTACGGTACGATTCTTCTTCTTCGCCAATACATCCAGTTCTGCAGCTTCCGGATCTTCCAGATTGAGAAGTGCACGGCGTTCTTCCGGTAACAAGTCCTCTACCGGGACCGTGTCAAAACATGCCCCGAAATCCTTACCAAACAGAATCATCTTCTCGCCAATCGTCTCGCGGACGTAGGCCTCAACGCGGTCCAACTCACCGCGGATCGAATAGAACGTGTGATTGATCACCTCGGTCATCACGAATACCTGTATGGAGAACCGACGCCGCCGTAACAATTCTCCAGGTTGATGGTTCCCTTCTGACGAGCTACGAAGATCTTGAATTCATCAAGTCGTCGCTGAGCGGCCTTCTCGTAGTTGGGTTCCTTGTCCTGGTCGTTAATGTTCACTCCTGCCGCAGAATACTGCAAGTTGTTCCGCCGCATTTGTTCTGCAGCAGTCAGAAACAGATAGCCGGAGATCGCCATCAGCCAGTGGTAGCGATACGGGAAGTTGGAAGTGGTATGAATGCTGACCGGCGGCGGGATCTCGTTCCAATACTGCACCGGCAACCAGATTGCCTGCATGATCTCTTCGTCAGAGAACGCCAGGTTGTCGAGCAGGTAGCTCTCTGCCGGATCTGTGTCTCGCAGGTGCATCCGGATCTCGGGCAAAGACGGCGGACCCAGCGGGCCGTGCGAGCCCATGCGGTTATTCCACAGGTTCCGGCCAATGTGGACATACACAGTGTTCGAGAAGACCGGGCGGTCCAGGTCTTCAGTGTCTGTCGTACATTCCACCAACACGAACTGCCCGAAGTACACACCCGGCGTACAGGTTGCCTCTTCTGGCAGGACAGCTGTGACGGAGCCGGCTGCGGCATCCGCCACTGTCACGGGATAATCAACGCCACTGCCGCCACTGAGGTATTCGTTAAGGCGGAAGACCATGTTGTAAGCGCACGCACAGTCTGACTCCGAAGAAGATTCGGACAGCGACAGTGAGCCGCCTTCGTCAGTACAAAGGCAGCCACTCAGATCCACAGGGCTGCCGTCAGCATCCCGCATGATGTGAGAGATTTCGGCCTTCTGCTGACCCGGGATCTCGATGGCCCGAGTGCGGGTCAGCAGAGGCGTACCGGTTGACGGTTCCTTTGGCTCACGAGGAGCCAGCACATGTTGTCCGACGCACGAAACAGGGGACGGGTTCGGGAGAACTGCTCCCGGCGTACCATCCACGGTGCATGTTTCCGGGTTTCCTGCTGGTGTTCCAGTGATAGGCACGGCAGCCTCCTGATAGCTAAAAAAAACCGGACCGGACGGGCCGAAGCCCGCCGCGGTTCAGTTTAACAACGGATCCGGATCAGGGGTAGATCGGGCCGCGGGACTCCAGAGAGTCAGGAATCCGTGTCACAGCAGTCAGAGGTGCCGACTCGGGATAGACGGCGTCATAGAGCAGAATGCTCGTGAGTGACATGAGGGCGCCCAGCATGCAGGCAGTGAACACGGCGTACGCTGAAATCAGAAACTTGGGAATGTACATGAGAGATCCTTTGAAAATGGTTCACGAAAAGAGGGTACTTTTGTGAATCAGTCGCGGTTGACAGACGCTTCCAGATTGCGGAGCAAGTCTTCCATGTCGTTCGCTTCGGGCAGCGTGTTCACAAGCCCTCCTTTGTACGCTACGCGGTGGACGTGCTCAGCCACGTTTTCAAGATCACCGCCCACCGTGCTGAAGGTTTCAGAAGCGGAGTGTCCATTGAACCAGCCAAGAACGACCAGGCCGACACAGATCAGGCCAAAGGCCATAACAGTATTTACAACGAATTCTTTCATGAGGGTAACTTTCAAAGTGAAGTGAGGTGAAAAGTGAGGTGGAACTAAAAAGACTCGTGGTACGCCCCGTATTCAGTCACGGCGTCCATGACTTCCTGCTGCCAGCGGCTCTCTTCGAGCAACTCCTGGTAAGCCGGTTCGTCCAACGCATCCATCTCGTCGCGAAGGGCACGCAGGTTCTCCAGTTCTTCAATGTCAGTGGCGCGTTCGATGGCAGCTTCCACACCAGCCTTGCGGCGTTTGAGATCAGCAGTAGTCATAACAGTAGCTTTCAAACAAGGGTTTTACGGAGCCGTTTAACTGCACATGTCCATCGCAGCCGATAACGCTGATTTTGCATGGACAGTGGGACATCCCGGTAACAACAGGGACAGAACGCATACTTCAACTCTTTGTCGAACAGCGAGTTGTAGAACTCGGTGTCTGGGACCGCTGCGGGCGGCACCGGCCGCTGGCATACTTCACAGAGTTGAAGCTGCAGCAACTGCATGGCGAGTCCTGGCATAGTGGCCTCCTGCGGTGAGTGGTAAATAAGAACCACCGCGAGCATGGCGTCTCGCGGTGGCTTTCTCTGTTCGACAGGTAATACCTGTCTACTTCACATGCCGCATTTTCGCCGTTTGTTTAGCGCACGAAAAAAGGACGAGTCCGAAGACTCGCCCTTAATATCCCAGGCAGGATGGGATCTCATTTTTCAGAGGAAGGTTAGACAGCCGCGTAGCTGTCTGAGTCATCTGAGGCGTAAGTTGGGTCAACGGTCCCGAGGGAACCACCCACTACGCTCAAAGAGACTGGCTGCTCGTCGGTGGTGTCCCACAGGACGGGAGCCGGCCGACTGTTGATCCGGATGTCCTGTGCTTTCACCGCTCGTTCGAGTCCGTCGAACGGTCGGCGTCGGCCGCCCTGCTGGACTTTGGAGCCCAGAGAGGCGATCAGGTCACCAGGAATGTTCACGACTTCCCCGGCACCCAACCTCATTCCGCGAGGGCCAAGGAACCCGAAAGTACGTTCACCGCCGGTGAGGTTTTCAACCACGGTGTACAGTTCGTCAGTAGAAGGATTCGCCATAATGGCCCTCCGTTGAATTTATGGTGAAGTGCGTCGTTCGCACGTCGCCGGACAGGCAGGTCAGGCACTCGCGGCGTGAGTATGAATACTCAGAATCGCGTGAGCCAGTTCCTGGTCTTCCTTTGACAGGTGAGCGGCAGCCACTTTGATGTTGTCAGTCTGAGGATCTTCTGCCAGTCCGGAGTCAACAAGCTGAGCATCGAGTGCCTGGCTTGCAGCATCCAGCATGGAGTTCGGTGACTGTGCAGCGGCTTGCTTTTCGTGAGCGTTCCGCAGTTTGCCAGCCATCTGGAGCATCTGTGCAGCCTGTTCGTCGTTCTCTGGTCGGATGTTGAAATCCTGGGCCAGCTTGGCGAAGAAAGGCGGCGTGTACAGACGGTGCATCACCATTGAGTGAGCATCGTCAAACGACATTGGATTGTTGGGAGTCTGATCAGTCACGAGACTGGTTCCTTTATGAATTGAGGCTGCGGGAGAGGCACCCAGCAGAACGCCTGCCGGGTGCTCTCATCAGTCCCGATGAACAGAGGTCACGCGAAGTCCGCCCGCGCCAGGCCGCCAGAGTGGCCAATGGAGCCACCACAGGTTTCATAGCTGAAGAACTCCAGCATGTAGGCCTCGCGTCTCACGTACATCGTTGTATCCTCCAGAAGGTAGGATTTCCCGATGAACTTGGGGTCTGCGAACATGAACATCGTGTCATCTGGGACCAAGTCTCGCTTGATCGTGATGATCCATCGCATGTTCATGAATTCGGTTTCAGCCCAGCCGTTCTTGACGACGTCCTGGCTGAAGTCACCACCCATTTCGTCACGACCGAACTTCTCGACTTCCTTGATCGTAACGTTGTTGATCAGTGCTGTGTGAGCTTCCAGATGGCTTGGCCCACGAGGCATGATCTTACGGGCGTCCTGCAACGTCTCACGAGTGATACCACCGGAGATCGTTTCCCACTGCACAACGTTGCCGTTGTACGGTACAGGAGTGTCCGGGCCGATCATGGCCTGATTCACGGCAGACAGGAATTTGCTGTCTTCCTCTGCCAGCATATCCTTGATGGAGTTATCCGACAGAACCTGTCGAATGTCCATCACCCAGGTACGCAGCTCGTCAACGTCTTTGACGAAGCGAGGGGTAACGATGCGGTCGAACATCACGCGGTAGCGAGGACCACGGATGTACACGTTCGACGGCAGAGTTGCGAACGGGATAGAGATGGCTGCCGGTGAATCCGGTTCCTTGTCGACGATCTTCACTGGCTTGTCAGTGTCGTACTGACGGTCCAGTTCGTCGTTGCTGATTTGCAGCGGGGGAAGGATTCGACGGTAAACGCCATCTTCCCGCATGGTTGTGCGGGTGAAGTCGTTGACCGCGTCGATAGCCTGTTTCTCCATTCCAGGAGTGTTGAGCTGCTCAAACAGTGTTTCGTTGAGCATGTCGATTTCGGCACGAGTCGCCATTGTATTTCCTCCGTGAAAGTCCCGCTGTGAAGCGGGGCGGATTAGTTTGAAACTACTTCAACTAAGGGAGCCCGCAGGCTCCCTTAGTGAAAGATCAGGTTACCTACGCGGCAGCTGCCGGCAGGTAGACAGGCCAGAAGGCGAGAACGTCAACGCCGTGCTCGTTCTGGAACTGACCGCGAGAGACAACGCCACAAGCAGCTTCCTGGTACTGACGAACAACACCAGAAGATCCACCGGCACCAGCGCGGTCGTTGGACAGAACTCCGCCAGTTGCCTGGACAGTGTTACTGGCCAGCGCCGTCAGAAGCTGGTTAGGCGCGTATGCAGTGTCCGGGGTCGTATCGAACTCGGTTGATTCGAGTTCGTACCCACCAGTGGCGACCAGCCCAGACATCGCACCGGTCGGAGCGATGGCCTGGTGCATGAAAGTACCAGAGCCGGTGGTTCCCGGGTTGCTGACGTCGTAGTCGGTATCAGCCTGCAGAAGAAAGATTGGCATCGCCGCACCGGAGATACCCATTTCAAACTCGCCGCTGGAGTTCAGGTGAACAACGCGGCCACCGTAGGCTTCGATGGTCACGGCTGAGGCGAGTTTGGCAACAAAGTCCAGAGCGGCAGGCTCGAACCATCCCTTGGGGTGGCTAAGTGCGTGCTCGAACATCAGAGAAGGAGATGCGCCAGGCATAAGATTGAACCTCCATATTCAGTGAACTGCTCACCATGAGCAGAGGGTCGAAAACGTGTGTGACTGCTTCGTGCTGTGTCTACTACTCGGTCGGCGGTTTGAGTCCCAGCCCTTTGAACAGGTTGACGCTCGACTGCTTTTCGCGAGTCGTTCGCTGACCAACAAAGGGAGTCGTAAGACTCGCACCGGGATCATGACTGGTGCCGGCAGCCGAAGCCTGCTTGACACCTGTACCGAGCTGTGATTCGTCTCGGTTGCGGTGACCCGCGGCCTTGATCAACAGTTCAAGGGCCTGGGCCGGATCTTTGAGCATTTCCGCACACTTCTCAGCCTGACTCGGCTGAATGCGTTCATGCTTCACAAGGGTCTCAACGACTTGCGGGATCAGGCTATCAACCTGGGCCTGCTTTTCGTTGGTTGCCTGCTCAGCCGCGGCGGCTTTTTGCAGGGCTGCATCAGTTAGACGGACGTGCTCGATTACACGTTCAGGCATTGTCATGCCGTCGGTGTCGATCGCAGCAGCGTTATCAGATGGAGTAGGCATCGTTTCGATTCCTCCGTGATTGCCTGTTTGAAACTGGGTCAAGCGGAAACCGCGTACGGCTACTTACCGTACGCCATCATCTCCTGAATGTGGCTTTTCAGATGGTTACGCAGCTGACGCTCCGTGGTGCCATCTTCGGCGGCCTTTTGCTCGTACTTGCCCTGGCGTTTGAAGTCCTGGACAGCCTGAGCGATTTTCATACCTTCGGTCATTTCCGGAGGAGCAGGTGCTCCACCTTCCATCGGAGGCATGTTGGCGTCCGGGCCGGCAAGACCAGCTGGAGCACCTTCCAGACCGCCACCTTCGAGAGGAGCTTCCGCGGGAGCACCGGCACCAGCCAGTTCTTCCAGAGGAATACCCAGTTCTTCCAGGGCAGCCACCAGCTGCATCAAAATCTCTTCCTGGGAAGCCCCGGCAAGTGGATCTCCACCGCCTTCGGCCAACGGGTCACCGCCAGCCATGGGATCTTCACCGATAGCAGGAGCTGCTTCTCCGCCGCCTATCAGGCCGCCGAGATCACCACCGCCTCCGAGATCTTCCTCGCCGCCGCCCGCGGGGGCACCTTCTGCAGGAGCGGCCTCAGACTCCCCCGGCGTTTCTCCCCCGGCACCTTCAGCTTCGCTGGCGCCCGAAGTTACATCACCGGCTTCGTCATGGTCTTCACCGTCAGCAGCGTCAGCAGCCTGCTTGTTGAAGCCAGTCAGGTAGTTGCCGAGAAGCTCAGCATCCAGACGGGCATCTTCGAGCACGGCAGCAATCTCGTTGCCAACCAATTCCTGAGCAGCTTGCTTTTCGATGCCGAGCTGAGCCGCGAGCTGGTAACCAGCCGCCAGATCAGCGTCGACTTCTTCGTTGCCACCTTCAGCAACAGCAGCCGCAGCTTTTTCAATCAACTGAGAAGTCTCAGTGATCTCGTTGGTGTCGGCAGCAGGAGCAGCGTCAGCCGCTTCCTTGGTTGCAGCTGGTGCGGGCTGTTCGGTCAGTTGATTTCCCTGACCGGTTGCCAGGTCCGCGAGGATCGAGTTTGCCAGCTTCGTATGAACTGACAAAGAATCCTGCAGACTCAGACTGGCATACTTGTGCCCGTCAAGCGAGTCGTTGTCGGTGCGAGCCGGGTGAGATGATCCAGGATCATCTTTGCCACCCTTGTAGTCGTCCTCTGTCCCAGGGTCTTCCCCGGTGGCCGACTGGTTCGTGCCGATGTTCAGCTGGACATCGTCCTGCTGGCCAGGCTTAGCATCGGAAGCCTGATTGACTCCCGGAGCGCCCTGGTCTTTGTTGACATCGGCGGTGTGTTCGGATCCGCGAGAACCTTCCGACGCTTCCTGGCCGCGGTTGTCCACGTCCTTGGTCGCGTGAGTGGTTGCTCCCTGGTATCCACCGGGATCATCCGGCGTTGGGGTTTCTGCTGCTTTCTCAGCAGCAGCTTTTTCCTGGCCGTCGATCGGCTGAACGAGTTTGTTCAGAGAATCAAACAGGCTTTGGGTCTGTGTACTCATGAGTCTGTCAACTCCTTTTGACGCTGGAGCCTCCTGGCAAAGTCTTAGGCTGCGTAATTCTGCAGCAAGACCAGATCGGCTGTCAACGCTAAATCGGGTTTATGGGTAGGTTGTGCCCCGAGAAAACTCAGTTGGTACAGGGCATATTCTTCGGCCAGCTTACTCACATCACTGTTATCGGAAGCAACCTTCTCGTTCCCACTACGAAGAACAGGAGCTTCTTCCAGGTACAGTGCTGCTCGCGTCACTCGATCCTGCACGTGTGCCGGATGTAGTGAGAAGTGGCTGGCCAGCTTGGCTGCCCACGTCTCGAACCGGGGCGGTGCGACGGCAACTGACGGTGCGTAGTGACTTTTCTTCACTCGCGCCGGCAGATCTCCCTTCTCCAACATCCGTGTAAAGATCCCCGGGAGTTCCCGGGAAACCAACGCTGACACGGTCGCCGCTTTCTCGTGAGAGATATCGGTCGTGGCAGCGAGGAACGCGGACACTGGAAGGCAGATCTGCTGATCTGCCATTGCGCGCAGAGCGTACGCAAACTTATAGCGGAACTGTGGAGGCAGTTCCAAGTCAGCGTCCTGCACAGAGTCCCGAAACGCTAAGGCAGAAGTCGCCGACAGCGTATTCGGATCCTCGTGTATCTGGCTTTCTCGGGCGGCCAACAGGTAGGCCGTTTTGATCAGATGCTCGACTTCTTTGGGATAATCACCCTGCAGCATCATTTCGATTGGTTCCACAATGCCCATCTGATGGGCCAGCTCGGCGCTCTTAATCACACGCCCATGAACGGCGGCGGATTTCTCCAGAGCGCCCATCACATAAGCGATGCGGTCAGCCGGCCGGTAGACGTTGCTGATATCGAAGAAGCTGGGTTGTGGGTTGTCAGCGTGCAGATGGTGGATACCGCCATCAATCTCGATCAGCGACCCAATGTTGTCGCGAAGCCCACCAGCTTTGCACATACCACCCTGGTAGGTCCCGGAACAATAATCAGCAGTAGTAGGAGCCACGTTCGCACAATACGAACAAACGTCGTGCGGAACGGAGCAGGCCATTGAGACAGCGATCTCTTTGTTCGCTGCCAGCTTTTCCATCTCACGATCAGCAATCAGCCCGCCGTTACGCCGGGCCGCGGCCTCGTTAGCGTTGAGAGCGACCAGCAGTTCGATCCGCTTCATGGGATCATGCCATGCAGATTTAACCACACGGCCGTAGCTCTTCTTGGGATCTTTGTTCTGATGGTTGCGATAGAAGCGAGCGAACTTCTCAAAGGTCGGGTGGTACTCGCGACAAACAGAAGCACGGAACCCATCACCGTTACGGTTCGGCCCGTAGAACTCCGTGGCGCCCATTGCCAACATGTGGACGAGCACCTCGTCGGACGCCACCTTCTCGCGGATACGATCAATGTCCCGGAGCAGGTCGTCAGAAGCGCGCTTCACGAACGCATCACGGTCGCTGCCCGTTAGGCCGCGACCTGTGAGTTTGACTTCGCTTACCACGGGCTCGTCGTAATTGAGCGAGTCCGGAGTGACAACTTTGACGATGCTCATAGTTTCCCTCGCTAGTTCACGCCACTGCTGAGAGCCGTACCAGCGTTCCGGTAGGCGTTCGTCAGGTCGCGGCCAAACATATAGTTGCCGAGCAGGCCGACGCCTGCGCCCATAAGTCCGCCGCCAATTTTCCCGCCTATGCCGCCAAGTCGCGGGGTGTATCTACCCACACCTGTACGAGGCGCCAAATGTCCTGGCATCGCAGACGTACCAGCTCGCAATCGTTCCGCAACAATAGAATTCGGGCGTACGCGTTGCCGCAATGCCTTCCGCTCTGCTTGTGATTGTGAACTGTAGCGGTCAAGGTCGCGCTGTGCCCTGTTCGGCAGCGCCGCTCGACGCTTTTGCTGTTGATCCCGAATATACTCTTGCTGAGCAAGCATGGTTTTCTGGTCACGCAAATTTTGCACGTTGCGAGCTTCTGCCGGATCCGGTTTATTGCCGAACAACTCTTCAACATTGTACTTGCCAACTGCCTGCCGAACTTTACGCGTATCATGCACGCGGTCAGCTACGTGCCCAGCCGCTGCGCCCGCCGCACCACCTGCCGCGGGCATCCCCCAATCAGTTGCCATCGCCAAATTACTTTCAGCAGTCGGCGACAATCCGGCCTCGTCTTGATAAGTCTCAGGCGTTATCTTATCGCCAGTACCCGCAGCGTCGAATCGACGCTGCACCGATTCAGGAGTCTCGATCCCTCCGTTATTGTACTTACGAGGTTGCTCACGAACCCCGGGAGCCTGTCGCTGATCCCACCAGTTCTTGCCAGCAGCACCAGACGCGCCAACGCCCGCACCCAGCAGCGAACCCAGGATCGCATTACGGAGCCATCGCTTTTTCTTACGCTTGCTCAGCGCACTTGCCAAGAGCCCGGTGCCAAGGCCGACACCGCCACCAATCAACGCAGAGCGACCCACATCGACCGCCTGCTTCTCATGGCCCACACTAAGCACAGCCTGGATTGCCACGAGACGTGACGCGTCATCAAGCGTCAGTATATTGGGGTCAAATGATTGAGGCATGTTGACTTCCTTGTGAGAGTGCTGCCTGATCACGAAGTTTCTTGTCGGCGTCAAGGATCTGATCCTGCTCGAATGTGTCGAGAGCGCCCTGCTGGAGCTTCTTCCGCAGAAGACTCTGTACCAGCATCCGCTGCCCGGCAATGTTCGGCGACAACTGCACCAGATCGTTGTATGCGTCGGTCACTTCCGGGGCATCGTAGCCAGAAATAACCTCGTCGTTCAACATGAGGTCCTGCAGAGTGGCTTGCGAATTGATTGCCCGCATCTGCGCCTCGTGCTCAGGATCGTGCAAACTAGCCAATGCCCCGCTCACCCGTTCATCTTCCGACGGCCCGCCCAGCTTCCCGAGACCTTCCGCAAGGTTAGTCGCGGCAGAGGCTCCGATCAGCGTCGTAAAGGGGTCCATCGACTGCTTTTCCCGCTCGTCAGATGATGAACCCAAGATCGAAGGGCTGACGAGGGGTTCCACGAAAGGGGCCAGGTCGTGCTCCTGATGGGCAGCCGCAGCCTTATTGGCTTCTGCCAGCTCGCCAGCAGCGATTCGGACATCTTCCGCAGCTTTCAGGACACGGTTGACGATCGTGAATGGCGCCTCAGTGGCGTCCAGGTCATCGACAGTTACCGGAAAGGCGTGGCGGCCGGGACTCAGCACAGAGTGACCCAAGTGGTGGTCTGACAGCTTGGTCAGCCCCGGGTTGACGCTGATCAGCTCGTCCATGACCCGCTTGCCTTTGTTGCCGTGCATCAGCACAACTGCTTCCTTCACAACCGGAATCGGGTGAGCACCCGGCCGGCGGAAGTAGTCAGTCAGATCGTTGAACGCACTACCCAGTTCATCGAACGCACTGGCATGCTTGCGGCGAGCATCGTCACAAGCCCACTGCAGCCGCCGCTGTTCGTTGAGTACCGGTCGGAATTCGTTCTTCTCAGATGGCAGGTCTTCCGCCTTCTTGATCAGCATGTCACGAAGTTGCGACCACTCAGGCAATGATGCCTTCTTCATCAAGCGATGCCGCCGTTGCAGCATAGCTCGCGGACTATAGTTGTACTCCGAGGAGACCACCGTATCGATCACAGAGGCTGAGGCCTCTTTGGTCTGTGGCGGGTACAGCGTGTGCTTGACCACTTGCAGGTCTGCCAGCGGGAACTCCGCGCGCTTCTGCAACAAGTCTTCATTGCTTTTCCGCTGGTGAGTCGTCTGGCCGACGTTGTACGCGTGCACAACCAGGTCGAGTTCTCCCGGGCGCAACTGCATCTCGCGAGCAACCTTGACGATTGCTTTGTTCGGATCTTCTCCGGCAAGCACGGCATCGGTGGTATGCGAAATCGCATCCATCATGCGTCGCTCTGTTTCCGGTGCGATCTTTTTCATGGTTACGCCTCCAGAATCTGGGTCGATTCAGTTTGTGGGAACTCCAACCGTCGTAATACCTCGGGCCGGATGATGTCCTTTCCAACGGACACACGCATGGTTTCTTCGTACGTCAGTTCAGCTGCTGTAGTATTGAACTCGTGAGTCACGCTGAACAACTCTTCCTTCTTCCGTCCAATACTGAACGGCAACGTCGTCATCATCGCATGGATGTGATCGAGTACCTGTTCCTGTGCTTTACCCGCACTGTCTGTGTTTCGTTCGACTTCAACAAACTTCGTGAACTGTTCCATCAACGCCAGTTGTGTACCCTGGTTGACGCTGACAGTTTTGGCTGCCAACGCTGCTTTCAGCTTCAGCGTACTGACCGCGTCGTCCAAAACACTGGCACCTACGGCATCTGGTGTGCCACACCATACAGGATTTGCGAACTTACTCTCCAGAGCGTCTACGATGTAAGGCCCCAGAAAATATCCATACAGCTTCCAAAGCAGGTCGTGTTCTCGTTCTGACAAGCCCCGGTGAATCGCTGGCCCCATGACACAGTTCAGAATGTACGAGCGATGTTCCAGCTTCTCTTTGACGTTGAAAAACAAGGCTTCGTAAGCCGTGATCACCGCCGGGTCCATGTCGCAGCGGAACGCGATAGAGAAATCATCGGTCCGAGCCAGAAGGTGGGCTTCGATCAGGTGCTTCTGAACATTGGTCGCGGAACTCCAGGCAGTGTGCGCCCAGAAGATGTGAGGTCGTTTAGTAGCCAGGCGGGCCAGTGCGGCTTCGTCCTCAGACGCTCTCTGGTAGGCACGCAAAAACGATACGGCTTTATTGATCCACTTAAAGCCTTTGAGCCCGTCGCGCTTTCGAGAAGCACGCGGGCCGTCGCGATCGACAATCTCTACCGCCCGTTGCCACATCCAGTCGGCGGGGCGGAAGGGATTGCTTGCCATAATGTGGAGAGCGGGCATGTGATTATCCGTTCAATGCCGACGGTTCAATCAACAGGCTGAGGCCGTAGGTTTCCGTCCCAGAACCTCCACTGTTGATACGCATCCACAGCCGCCGTACAGGGTTTGTCGGCGTGCCGTCTCTATTGATGTAAGGGTAGTCTACCGCCGCCCGGTACGCCCCGCTCGTAATGGACACTTGTCCATTCGTAATCGAGTGCGCTTCCGGGTCACCGCCTTCCGTGGCAGAATCGGCAGACGAGCCAGCTGTCGCCATCGCCGCTACTTCGGAATCATAGATCTCGAAGTTGCCGGCGTCGGTGCCAGAGAGCTGTTTCAAATTGATCTGTTTGATCGTCCCACGATGCGGCACATCAAGTCGCACGATCTCTTCCTGTCCAGCCTCGACAGAAAACTGAACAGGGCCATAACCCCATTGGTTACTCATGGTCGGTTCCCCAAAAGATGTTGAATTCGTCAGCGGCCTGCGCGATCTTGATAGCCATCTCAGGCGGGAGTTCAGAAAGGTCTTTGGCGCCCTTCTGCGAGTTGCAGACACGGCACAATGTAACAGCGTTGCCTGGTCGAAGGCCGTGCCCCTTGGACAACGGCTTTACGTGGTCAGTACACAGACTACGCTGACTGTTACAGTTCACGCAGGCCGGCTGCGACTCCCGGAGAGCCTGCTCCATTTCAAGAGTCCACGCGGCATCCAACTGCTGTTTCCTTTCCATCCTCTCGCGGACTTTCATACGAGCATACGCAGGCGTCCTTGACTGTCCGTGCGTGCTATTAACCGCACTAGCCCGGCTCCGCTGATAGCACCCGCAGGACTGTGTGTGCCCGTTGCGGAGCTTGGCAGCCATCACGGCAATCTCACGACCACAGTCACAAAGACATGGCCAGAAATTATTTCCAGGAGCAGGCCGGCGAAGAATCATCAGCCGACCGTAACGAGCACCTACTACGAGACGCGATGGCAAGTTGTCCAAGTGCTCTCTCAGAACACAACCACAAGACGTGATCTTGCCCTGCTGGAGGTCCCCAGACCTGATCGACTTCTCATTACCGCAGGTACAAACGCATAACCAATACACGCCCTTCCGCGAGGTGTCTCGCTGAAGGACGGTCAGCCGTCCATATCTTCGTCCTGTGCGGTCAATGAGTTTCATCAGTTTGCAACATCCCGAAGACTAAGGTCAGAACTGTCTTCTTCTGGGTACGGTTCAATTGTCTTTTGCTTTAAGAAGAGCACGATATCGCCAGTCGACTCGAACGCGTTCCGCAATGAGTCTTCCAGTTCGGGCATATCCTGCTTGCCGTACCTATCGGCAAACTGCTCCTGGTGCCAGTAGAACTGGAACAGGATACGCCCTAATCGATCAACCGACCGGATGATATCAGGAATGTACCGATCAATCATCGTATCGTCTCGCACAGCTTTCAGCATGGAGCCGATCATCGCTGTGTCGAAGACTTCCTTCTGACCGGAAGCAGCTGCGTCTGCTACAGCTGCGTGATCCATCGGTCCCGGTGTGGCGCCAGGGCGTACATCATAAACCGAAGGATCGGTGTTAGCTGCTGACAACGCCTCGACAGGAACCTCTTCTTCCTGCATGGCGATCGTGTTGCCCTGGAAGCCCATCGGGTTGTAGCCGCCCTGCATCGCTTCCGGGAATGATGGAGCCATCGGGGCTCCCTCGGTCAGGAAGGGATTAGCGTACTTCACGCGACAAACCATGCCGTTACCAGCATGGCTTTTGTGCTTCGCAGTCTTCAGCAGTTCCTGAGAGGCCGGCACAGAAAGCCCGTGGTCATAAACCAGGTGGACCTGTGCATCCCGCGGAGTTAGCCGGTGACCATTGACGATGTAGCGGGTGCCCTCGTCTACGATTCGCAGCTTTGCGGTTTTCTTCATGATGTTCGCAGTGGCGTCGAACAGGTTGCCAGGCTGGATCGGCGGATCCTTGCTCGTGGTGTCGTCAGCACAGCAAGGCTCGATATGAGCCTTGTTCTTCCGACGCTCATCCCAGTTCGTCATCTGGACTTTGACAACCTTGCAACCCTTCGGCACAAACAAGTCGCCTCGACTGGACCGCATATCGGTTCCGTCTTTGGCATCCAGATGAATCCGTTGCCCGTCAGACCATTTGCTATACCGATCATAGTTGGATGACGTATCGTAGTCTGTCCAACGACGCATACCCACTTCACGACTACGCGGGTGGTCAGTCTCGAAGTCGACTTTGTAAGAGTCATCGCCGATCGAATCTTCCACGCGGAACGTACAGGTCGCGTTGCGTCGCGGTCCAACAAGCATGTAGCGATCACCAACAGTCAGAGAGCTGGCGTCAGACTGACTATCGAGCCAGTCTTGCCAATTCTCTTCGCCGCCCATTTCTTCTTCCTGGCCGGCGGTCCAGATGTCGTGGCGGTCGAAGTTGCCCCAGCTCTTGTCCCCTTCAAGCCGCACAACCAGGCAGGTGCTTTCACGCCCATCTGGGCCGACTGGGTTGATGACTACCAGACACTTATCGAACTCGCCCGGCTTCGTCAGCACCTGATAGATGCCAGTTTCACCAGGATTGACGAGCTTTTGTTCGACCTGCAGGTTTACCGCCACAGAGATCTCATCGCCGGAGCGGTGATCTTTGATCAGCATGCCGTCTCGCAGCAGCTTTTCCTGGTCCTCTTCGGCGAGGTCCTCGGGCGGCCCGTCCACCATACTCTGTTCGCTGGTGATGATACGGATCTTCTGACGTGCGTCCGGGCCGTCGTCATCGTCGGCCGCAGTCTTCTCGCCCAGGATGGAACCGGTGATGATTTGGTTCTTATTTACCGAAGCGTACGGGTCATCCATCACGGAGCTGATGTTGCTCCGGTTGCGTGCCTCTGACACGGCATCGGTCAGCACATCCATCCCGTGCCAGTTAGCGAAGGCAGCTGCGATCTTGGGCTTCCGCTGCATCATTTCCACAACCGCCTGCAACGCTGGCAGGCTGGCTTGCTTCATGAAGTCACTCAGATCGAGCTTCGTTTGACAATGATCCGCAAATTCGGAGATGCTGTCTTGCAGAGGCCGTGTCGCTAAGTGCCCAAACACTGGCATGAACGCAGCGACAGCAGACGCGTACTTGTGCGGCGACTCGCGGAGCTTCGAGAGTTCTGGCTGGCTCACGCCGATAGCCGACAGGTTACGGTCAATACCTGCGCCAATGATGTTCGGCTTACGATTGATGACGTAGTTGAGCCAGTTCTCTTTGAGCGGGACAAACATGTCCTGATTCTTCAGGTACAACAGTTCGTGGCCCTTCAGCTCACCTTGAAGAAAGAACACTGGAGCAAACAGCTGAGAGCTGCCTACCTTAAAGGCCATCACACCGACAGCCTGGGTGTTCTCTTCGTTGCGGTCGAGCAGCTGGAAGCCCAGCTCGTGATCGAGCAGGGTCGGAGCTTTATCCCGCATGTAAGCGTGAGCCAAATTGGAGAAGGCCTGCTCAAAGGGAGCGTCGGCACCATCTCCTCCCAATTCGGCTACTTTGATCGTCTGTTCCGGCGCGTGTGCGTAGTCACGGACACGGTTCATCCAGTAGTCGATTTCATGAGTCTGAGGCATGGGGCGCTCCATCCATGGTCGCGGGATTGCGTTATCACCGAATTATGTTAGCAGGGCGAGGTTTTTGAGACTACCTCAGCCCTACGGGGTCGTTTTGTTAGTGTCAAGATCCTTCCAGCCCTGGGTTGCTCCATGCTCCCCAAAGCCAGCTCCGTGGGCCAGGGCCGGCACATAGCTGGTCCCGCCCTCGTCCGATACAGCACCTCGTCGGGCGCCTTCCAAAAGACTGTTTTTCTGGTAACTACCCAACATCCTGGTCATCCAGTCCGGGTCATGTGCCGCATTCGACATTCCCCGAATCATTTCCGGCTGAAACGGAGGAGGCTCGGTATGTGCGTAAATCGACCGAACTCCGTGTTTCTGCAGATGTTTTACCATCGAAGGCTGGATCTTGGTACCCACGGAATAATGTAGGACGGGTCGTTCGAGATATTTTCCTGCTGCCTGGTTCGGTGTAATGACCGCGTGGCCCTCACGCGGTTTCCACTGTCGCTCCAGTAATTGGTAAGGAACCACATCATCCTGGACCCAGTCACCCATCTCTTCGGTGAGCCTGACATGGTTGATCAGGCCCCGAGAAAGCAGCTCGATATTACGTCGGTGACCACGTGTTCCCATACCGTCAAGCGTGTCGCGGAATGCCTTCACAAAGTACCGTCGACCTTCTCCGACGCCTTTATGCTTTACGACTTCGGCCGGGTTGGGGATTCCTTCGGAGATAACATCTCCGGCTTCGACCGTGTCACCCTTTTTGACTTTGAGCTCGTAGCCGTGACCAACATAGTGGTCTTCGTTCCCAATGTGGACGTAGTGTCCGCCCTGCGGAGCTTCTCGCACAGAGTGCACAGTCCCGTCCAACTGAGCATGTGCCGCACCCGCGGCGAATTTCTTAGGGACTTGCACCAGCTGGTTGATGAACTGGAAACCTGAGATGGCACCCGCCCCTGCTCCCGCCACGCCCCCAGAATGCTTTGAGGAAATTTGGGCCTGCGTGATCGGTTCCGCGAGTGCCTGGGCCGCGGCAATACCAACATAGTCACCGATTGGCGACAATCCTCCACGTTCGCGATATCCCAAATCACGGGCATAAACTCCGCCGTCCTGCGGCCCGCCCACGGTCGGACTGCGAACAAGTATTTCATCAATGCCATCAGCTTCCAGCTCTTTCAAAATCTTCGGTGTCAGGACCGTATTGCGTTTGTACCCGCCGATCGGGTGCGCCAGCAGTGAACCAGCTGTATCTGAGTCGTTCGTATTTACCGGCAAACCGCGTGGCGTAGATTCGTCGTAGGGATCGTCATCATCGTCTGACGTAACCAGCAGGCGATGAGTTGCCTGCACGAGCTGCTTTGCCAGGAATCCGGCATCCTGTGTCGCACTCTTCAAGTCCTGAATCCCTTTCCTCGCACCGAACGCCCCGGCGAAATACTCATAGGGCTTCAGTCCCATGGAATAACTGCGAAGCACAGGAATCGGCAATGCGTTGCCGCGGTGGTCGGTGTACAGGAGGTCAGCTCCGCGAAGAGAATTCAGATTTACGCTGTTACCCCGCGAACCAGACTGTACCTGCATTGCAAGCGGGTTGCCTTCGTCCTTGGATTCCTGCAGGACATCTTTGTGCAGCTGTCCCTGATATTTCTGCACAGCGAGCAAGACTGCGGTGTCCTTTTGTTCGTCAGACATGTTGGACGAATAGATCTTGTCCAGTTCCTTCTGCATCTTCATCCGCATCTGCCGCCCAGCCAGTGACTGTCGCAGAGATTTCAATCCAAATGAATAGCCACCCTCGGAGAACGAAGCATCCCGCCCAATGTCAGACAGGCGTTTGGCGACTTCGCGATATTTATCCGGGTGTTTATCGGCTACTTCCTGGAGCAAAGCACGGATGCCTTTCTTGTCCAGTACCCGGTCGTGGTCGACCAAGTCTTCTGGCAAGACACTGTTGATCCAGAGTTGTCCAAGAGTCGTTTCCAGCATTCGTATCAGCCAGATTTGATCTGAGGTTGCCCCGGGGCATTAACGTCGATGACTGCGACCGTCTTATCGATACCAAGGTTACGCAGTACCTCGTTGAACTGTCGCTGCGTAGATTCCTGTGCAGTCTCTGCGATGATCAACTCATCTCCAAGTTCTGCGGCGACGGCGATCGGATTGTCGAACTTATCAAGAACAACGACCCGAGTGACTTCTTTGGTTGTGAAGTCGCCCAGGCCATTGTGAAACATGATCTTCATCAGACCTGCGTCCTCTGCCGCATAATTGCCGCCACAGCCGCAGCCCCGGTCTCGGGGTCGTAGTTGTTGAGAACATCACGCACAGTCAACTGTGCTGCCTTCTCGCCTCCGCCCCCGGCCAAGCCGGCCTGCATCGGGTTAATATCTGGAATCGGTCCACCGCCGTCATCCGCTGGAGCCATTGCAGCTCCCGGATCCTGCGGCCCGCCAGGCACTGCCGCTTCCGCGACAGGTGTCGGCGAGCCTGGAGGTGTGATCAGGGCACCCGGATCGAGCTGAATGCCCTGTGCGTTCATAATAGCCGTCAATTGTTGCTGCAGATTGTACAACCTGAAGTCCAACATCTGCATCATTTGCTCGGGCTTCATTTTTGGCGGGGCTGCTCCAGCACCGCCGGCGGCAGCTGCCGCCGGGTCGGCTGGAGGAGCGGCACCAGCTGCCATCGCTGGGTCCATCGCACCACCGACCATAGCTGGATCAACAGGAGGCGCCGCTCCGGGCATTGCTCCAGCCATTGCCGGGTCCATCGGGGGCATGCCGCCTGCAGCCGCCATAGCCGGGTCCATCGGGGCGCCGGCGGGCGCTGCAGGAACGACTGCAATCTTTTCCATTGAAGGACCGCCTTGATCCTTCCACACACGATGCTGCGCGAGTTCAAGAAGAGCAGGGTTGTAACCGGTCATCAGTTGATCTCCGAATCAGATTGGCACGGGCATACGCCGTCATTCATCTTCTTGCCGAAATTGCAATTTGCGCACAACGTCTGCAGAGTATCTGGGAAACCATTCTGAATAGCCCAACGATACAAGTTCGTGGGACCGATTTCCTTCCGGTGAAGATACCCGTCATCGTTCACATGGTCAATTTGTAAGAAATACTCGCGAGTTTCGCCACAGCAGACGCATTTCCGTCCGTAGTGATCAAAGACTTGTGACTTCTGCCGCTGATACCGCTCAACCTTCTTGGCCTTGCAGCCCAAGCAGTAAACTCCCGTCTCTACCGGAGTAGTACAGGTCGGACACAGGCCGGCTTCTCTCCAGGCTGCTCTCCGTTCGTTACTGTTCCGCTGCTGGCTCTTGGCACAGACGGCGCATCTTACACGCCCAGCTCGGGGTGAGCGAACCCCGCAGTTGACACATTTCCCCGAATTCTTCCGCCGTTCTCGCCGGTCCCTGGATTTCGCCTTGGCGATCTCCGCACAGGCAGGGCACAGAGCCTTGTCGGTCGGAGTCTCGCACTCAGTGCACTGACCCGCAGCACGACGCCGCCTGTATTGCATGAGGGAAGCCATTATTTCTCCATGATCTTGACCCGCCGACCGACGCCGATCTTGCCCTGTTTGTAGGCTTTGACCGCATCCTGGACAGTGGCGAAAGTGGCGGGGGCGTTCTTCTTGTCCTGCTGGGCCGAGGCTTCGTAGAGGCCTCCGATATATTCTTGGGAAGGTAAAAAATGTACGCCAAAAGAAGCTGCGCTAAACAAATTCCTGGATGGCAACATTTTCTGCAGCGCCTCTTCCTTCGCGTCGTCGTCCAGCGGGACGTGATACTGCATGGCGTCCCCGTCGAAATCTGCACCAAATCCGCCCACCACGAGAGGACTAATCTTCAAAACGGTGCCTTTCACCAGCCGTGGACGGGCTGCCATGACACCATACCGGTGCAACGTGGGAGCCCGGTTGATCACCACCACGCCACTTTCCATCTCGTCCATCATGGCTTTTCGAGCTGTCGGGGTCTTATCTTCAACAGCCCGAGCAGCATCCACACGACTCATACCGCGTCGCACCATCCGGCGAATCATCGTCGGGCGATAGATCTCCCAGGCTGTCTCTTCCGGAATACCCACTTGATCCATATCGAGGTCAGGGTCCGGGGCAATCACTGAACGACCAACCATGTCTGTAGAGGAACCCAGCAAACGACGCTGAACCGTCCCGGTCTTTGGGGACGATCCAAAGATGTGTTTCAGAATTCCTTTGACCTTCCGCTCCTGATTCTTTGGGTGCGTCGGATCACCGAGACCTGTCACGGCTTTGAACGCCTCGTATGTTGCGAGACGTTCATCACCAATATCCTCTTCGTCAAGCTGTTCAGACAACTGCTTCAGATTGTTGTTTGCATCCCACAGCTCTTTGTAGAGATAGTTCGGGTCCGCAACGAGTGGTAACTTCTTCGCACCCATCGTCGACACCGGACGAAACGCCGGAGGCAAAACAGGGGCGCGCTTCAGCACCCAGTCTCGCGGATGGATGTTGAGACGCTTTGCACTCTTCAGATATCCGAGCCGGCGGACCGCTTTGTCTCGGTGAGTCTTCTTCCCGCTGGCGATCTCAGCTCGTGCCCTCGCAATCTCCTTGTCGAGTTCGAGCCCGTTGAGTGCGGCGGCAACAGCGCCCGGACCGACACGTCCGTTGAGCTTCTCGCGGCCCGCCAGAATGTCGTTGAACTTGTTCTTTGTCAGCCCCAGCAGCCGCCTGATCGGTTCCTCCATCACAGGGTTCGGCATGGGTTCCGCAAGTTTGATCGCTGCCCATCGGTTTCCTCCTCCATCGGCGGTTTGGTGCCCGCCAGTCAGCGACTGGTCAAAGAGTCCGCCTTTTGACGGCTCCATCGTCTTCCAGTCTACGGTTTCAACATTCTTCAATTCGCGTTCGCCAGCCAGTTCATCAACGTCCTTGTCGGTGAGTGCCATGATATGCACTTTGTCACCGTTGCGGACCACGTTGATCCCTGACGCTTTCAGACTGTTCACGAACTTACGGTACACATGCGGCACCTCCGGAGTCGGAGGTTTGAACCCGCTCATATACTGTGCCCAGTAATCCGGATTGGCCTGGCCCCGGATGATGCTGCCGTCTCGAACCACCGATGTAGCTCCGTGTGACAGCAGTGCGTTTGTTTCCAACATCCCGACACGTTTAGCGCCAGTCTTCCCGCCCTTCGCCGGCGTACGCTCGGCGGTGTATGAGCCAATGCCGCGACCCTGCGCTTTGGAATCAGCTGTGTGGTGCAGCTTCATCACCCAACGATTACCGGTGAAGATGTCATTCACCTTCCGGTCGTTGGTTGGGTCGATGATTGTCTCCGTGTCTTCCAACCCGGCTTTCTGAAGTTCGCGTAACGCGAACTCGATCATGTCTTCCTCGTCCTGGAAGTCTGGAACCTTGAATGGCTCACCACGTTTGGCCGCGATCTTTCCAAGAGCAGCTTCCACAATCTGAGCAGGATTGGTACGGCTGATGACACCCAACGGGTTAAGCAACAGATCGTAGGCTTTGCCATCCTGGTCGGTCGGCATTTGATCGTCGGGAATGACGTGGCTGATGATCCCTTTGTCGCCATACCGTCCGCTCAGCTTGTCGCCGACCTTCATTGGGATAGATGCCTTCACAACCACCGACGCACCCTTCGGCGTCTGGACTACATCAATCACTTCGCCATCGTAGTCGTGGTCCCACTTTAGACTGACGTCCTGAAAGCTGGGCTTCCCACCTTTCAGCAGACTCTTCTTGTTTCGTTCCTTTTCACGCGCCACCAGGATCAGTGGGTCGCCTTCTGAGACTTTAGTACCGGGCTTTACCACACCTTCATCGTCGAATCGCTCCAGAATGTCGCGCCCGTACTTCGACGGAAAGATCGACTGGAACGATTTACGTCCGCGGTGGTCACTCTTCTCCCAGTCATGCGAGTTCTGGTAAGTGTGCTGCGACGACATTCGCTTCGCGAACGATGCACTGATGACATTGGCATCTTCAAAGTTAAGGCCACCCCATGGAACGTACGCCACACGGGCATTCATTCCGAGAGCAGTAGTACCCTGTTCGTCTGTGAAGTTAGAGCGCGCCAGCAACTGTCCAGCCTCAAACTGATCACCAGGTTGGACAGTGGCTGTCTGATGCAAGCTGGTCTTCCGATTGAACGGGAAGTTGTTGTACAGAGGTAGCTCTGCCTTTTTCCCGTCGGCGTAGCGAACCTTGATCCCGTCCGGCGACACCGCTTCAACCACCCCTGGCTGGTCAGCGTGAAGGGCGCCCATCTTGTCGGCATACTCTTGCTCGAAGCTGCGACCCTCAACGCCGGGCATCCCTGATTGCACGAGAGGAGCCTCGGCACCATCCAACGGCATAGCCTGCGTAAGCATTCGTGCGGCCATCACCGCTCGCTGCCCCTTCACCATGGATTTCATGGGGATCATGTTGCCGAGAGGACTGAACGTGTCCTCCATATCGGGCACCTCGAAGTCAACCTGTGACTTGTTGACGGTGCGGACCTTGCCGCGAACCAGCGCTCGCACAAAGTCCTGATCCTTATTCATCTCATTCGGGAACGCTACCACAGAGTCCGCAAAGTCTCGCGGCGATTTGTACACGGTCTGACCGTCCAGTGTCTTCACTGGCGTGTACAGTTGTCCGTCTTCCCCTTTGACCGCTCCACGGGCTAATCGCACATCCACGCCAACCTTGCCGCTCTCCGGGGTCCGGAGGAAGTCGATGAAGCCGAACTGAGATGGCTGAACCGCGCGGCTCTCGTCCGGGATAGCGTCCAGCGACGTGATACCGCCCTCGCCCATCCGCGTTACACGAGACTGCTGGTCGTACACCTCGGCCGGGTTGATCTCTTCCAGCGGAGATGCCAGCCCGGAACTCATGAGCGTCGACATCACCGTGTCCTGGTAGGGACTGGTCGCCAAGTTGTCGAGATTCTTCCGCGGCGTTGCCTTCCACAGCATCTGCCGGGCCACGTTCTTAGCTCGCGACAACCGATCAGCAAACAGGTCTTCGGGACCGTACAGCTTCTGATAAGCCAACGCGTCACGGTCATCCTCTTCGTCTTCGTCTTTCGCCACACGGATCAGTTTACGGGTGACTTCCAACAGCGTGTCCGCATTGACGTTCTTTACCCCACGGCCCAGTGTTCGCTGCGTCACCTCCGGATCCAGTTCCATCTCTTCAAACGACTTCACAACAGCAGCCACCTGCCCGAGATCGTCGGCAGTGCCGTTGCGGTGCAACTTTTTGTACAGCTTACCGATCGCACCTTTGTCGAGCTTCTTCATATTCTCGGCGGTCAGCTCGTTACCCCAGGCCTCTCGCAGCTGCCGGTCTTCGACACCCATAGCCTTCAATAACGGCATCAGCGGAATACGAGCCTGTCCCATCTGAATGCGGAACACACCGGTCGCGGGGTCGAGGTACAGACGATGGCCGTACCCTTTGGAGACATTGACGTGGCTCTCGATCTCGCCGTTGCTCTTCCGGCGAGTGAAGATGCCAGGCCGCAGCCGGGCCTGGTGAGCCATTGTGTACTCGTTACCGTTCAAAATGAACGTGCCGCGCTGGGTCATGTACGGGACCTTCGCCAGCTGCATGCTACGGCGGGAGACCTCGTTGCCTTCCAGATCTCGCAGCACGGCATCACCAGTCAGCTTCCTCGCGAGAGTCCCGCGGGCCAGCAAGGCCTTCTTCTGCGCAGCAATGTCGTAGCTGTCCGGCCCGGCCCATCGCGGGTTTTCGATCGCCAACTGATACTGAGAGTTGCTGACTGGCTCAAACGACTTCGCTGCGGCCAACACGTTGTCAAAAATCATTTGACGCGTACGGGCGGCGTCTCCGAACCGCCGAAAGTTCCCCGGCCCAACCGCCGGAGCGGGAGCCACTGGAGTTGTCGGCGTCGGTGCGGGTTCTTGATCGTCCAGAATACTGGGATCAGGCCGCATTGACGGTGTCTTCCTCAGTTGTTGCCATCAGCGATACAGGTGCCCGAGACGCCTGCTGCTGTCGGCGGAGCTTCAGTGCTTTGTCCAACACAGCTTTGTCGGTACTGTCACGACCCCAGTTGTACCCTGCTTTACCGCCAGCCAGCAGTGCCAGCAGCTCCCCGCCGTGAATAGCCCCTCGCGTAGCGGCCCACCGGTCAGCATTCATACCCGGGGCCTTCGAGATGAGACCATTTTTACGCGTGATCTCGCCCAGCACCGGAATGTTATCAAGCAACGGGAAGAATGCCTGCTTCTCCTGCCCATTAGCAACGGCGTCGGCATACTGGTCGGCCAGATCGTTGATGCCCAGGTCGTCACCGGCATTCTTGGCCGCCATTGCTGACGCATATTGGTCGCGAATCGCCTGCTGGTATTCACCTTGGGCGGCGTCAACATCTTGTTGATCTGACCAGGCTTTCTCTTTACCGAGCAACCAGTCAATCAGCTTGTAGCCGCCAAGAGCCCCGGCGCCGCCAACGCCAATAGTCGCCGGTACGCCCCAGTCATTAGCCAATGGATTGGACGTATCACTGACAGGCATCAACTTTGAACCGGCATCAAAAGCCTTCTGCCCCAGCTGTTGGGCGCCTCGGCCGATATTCTGAACCGTGTCGCCGAGATCGAACGCCTGTTTGTCCTGCCGCGGCGGCCCTTGCACGCGCACCGGCTGGGCCTGGTACATCGGCGGCACCACAGTTTCCTGGGTATCGCGAACCATATCCCCGATGCCTTTAAGGCCGCGGTACGCCGCACCGCCGGCCGCCCCCACACCAAACGTCAGCAGCAGTTTCCGAAGAGCTTCTCGCTGCAGAGCTTGATTCATCTGTGGCGAGGCTTGCTTCTGAATGTTACGCAAAAGCGGTTTGCGCTGCGATGGCTTGGATTGTGGTTCCATGACTCCCTCCTGGAGTTGTGCCGTTGGGTGATTTGGCGTTTGGTGACTCACCGTAGATCTGCACCCATTCGAGGATAACGTGCAGGCCCTGGTGTTCTTCGTTCCAGTTGTCTGTTCTTTTGGACACTGCGTACCAACCATTGACCACTCGGTCCATGATCGTCGCAAACTCCTTCATGTCATCTTCCTCCCACAGCTTGAACTGCTGGATGTGGAAGTCCATCACATGAGGAAGGTTCTCGAACTCTTCTCTGCGAAGGTCTGCTTTACCACCACGAACAGGGAATCCGCCAGCGGTGCCTGGCCAGTGAAGGTCGCCACCATGTTGCGGACCCCCGTGTTCGCCGTGATACTTCTTTCTGCTAAACGTCATGCTGCTGATCAACCTGAACAGTTACTGTAGCTGATCGGATCCGTTGATGTGATCACACGCATTTGAGCGGTGAGCAACGATACACGCGAGTTGCAACCGTGACCGGAGAGACGCACTTCATGCGAATCGCCGGAGACGGCCTTCACAACCCCACGCTTGTTGCGGTACTCAGAGTTCTGGTCAGTGACCAGGACTTTGTCATCCACACTGTGGGCCATGATTGCCTCCAGAAAGAAAAGAGATCGTAAGCAGCAAACGCTGCCGTCGATCAGTAAGTGATGGGTGAAGCGTGACCCGTCGTGTGCAGTTCGCTGTCACTCAGCCCAACGGTTTTCCCGACAGCATAGCCATCAAGACGAACCTGGTTGAGAGAGTTGGGATCAGCGGCAGCCGCAATTTCAACCGTGCCGAGTTTGCCTCGCCATGGTGATTTTTGACTGGTCACTTTGACACGGTCGTCAGCATTGAACGCCATGGTAGGCCTCCTATGACATGAGTTGAGGTTCAGCAGGCACGGGAGCCTGCCGGTAACTGCGCTGCTTGGCTCGCTGCCGAATGCGATCTGCGTGCATTCGATACAACGCCGCCAGTTCCTGCTGTTTGATTTCTTCGGGGTCGCGGGCCTCGCCCATGGCTTTGCCTAATTGCCGGCCACCATACAACCCCAGTGCCCCGGCCCCGGCCATGCTGGCACCAACCCCGTACACGGGATACTTAACCAGCCAACTCGCCAAGTTGGTGAGGTGGTCTGTAAAGCCTTCAGCTTCTTTGATCAGCCGAGGTAGTTCCTTGGCCAGTTTGACGCGTGTTTGGATCTCGTCCCGGTCGCAGCCTTCCTCAGCGCAACGCAGCAGGAAGCCCATCCGAAAACGCTCCTGTTGTGTCAGTCCATCCATGGTCTGGTCCTCGCGTTATGTGATCAGTCCGCTACGGTTCTTGCGGACAGGTTTCTTGTGGAGCTTCACGCCTTGCGTCACGTTCTGCTGTGGCACGCTGCTACCGATAACGCCGGCACCCGCGCCGAGAGTTGGCAATTGAGGGTAACCAGCCGCATCGCAACCCGCACTCAGCGAGACCGAAGAATTTCTCTGGTGACGTTGCCAATACGCCTGCACTTTCGGGTCGCTCGGATCACCCATCTCGCGAGCCTCGCGAATGCACTCCATGCAGTTCTCAGCACCCTGGATGCGTTTGTCCATCTGTGCACGCTGAAACTTGTCGAGCTGAGCACGGGTCTTGCCGCGGTATGGCTGATTGACCGCTGTAATGCGTTCCTTCAGCTCTTTGGGCGTGACGATGTTAGCTTGACCTTCGTCCTTGCCAGGACGTTCGTCAATAATGCAAATCAGGCCCTCGCACGCGAACACGGATAAATCCATGAACTTACGAACGGGACCAGTACGGGCATCAACAGACCAGGCAGGTTTTTTCATTGGGGCTCTCGGCTTCTCGGGAGGCGGCGAGGATAACAAATCCCAGAACGCACTACCAGAGAATAGCAACTCAGGAACCGCCTGAGTAGGTCTCTGCATAGCCGGCGGCAATCATCATCTGATTGATATTTACCTTCCGGCCCCGATTGTCCGCTCCGTAGAGCGTCACCAACCACCGGCCGAACTTCCCTTTTTCCGACGCTGGCAGATCATCAAACCACTTATTGTGGCCTTTCTCCGTGCGGATTTTGAACTTCAGTCCCAGCTGTCGTGTTTCAGAATCGTGCCGATTGAGGGCGTACCGCGTCAACAGCTTCTGCAGGTGATTTCTGGCTCGCTCACCCGCTTTCCGCGTCACGAGAGGCCAGATCTCCGGGGAGTCGATATCCAAAAGGCGGCCTGTTTGAAAGGCCGCCCAGTGGTTGTAACCGAGATCCGCGTGGTAGTAGACCGTGTCACCGTCGTAGACGTCGAAGATGTAACAGTCAGATTCGTACCGCGGTTTCAGTGACTCAGCAATGTCTTCCGGAAAAGCCACTCTACCACTCTTGGTAATAGACACGCCTACCGCCGCCGAGCAAGCCAAACAGGCCGGTCGGCTGATAATTCCACACGTACCCACGTGGACGGCGAAGCGGTACTCTGACCGGTACTTTTGGGTAAAAGTATTCCGGGCCGAGGACACAGTGCGAAGAACCTGCATTACCGGTGTTACACGGACAATCATCTCCACATTTGCAACCTGGCCCGCAAGGACAGACGTCCCCGCAGCGGCAGCCTTTGGCATCAGCTGTTTCATAAAAACCAGCGAAAGTAGCTGGCGAAGCACACAACAGCAACATGATTGACGCAACAATAACCTTCATGATTTCCTCCATGATGTTCAGGCTGGCGGTGTTTCCGGCAGCCTTCCATTAGCTCTGAGAATGTCCTGGGCTTGCTTCTCTACGGCGCTTTTGAAGTCGTCGTCGAGAGCGGCAGCCGCAATCATCTCTGATGCCCACCGCGAATGCCATAGCATCTGCTCTTTGTAGTACGGATCGGCCGCGATTTCCTCCGGAACCGGAACCGTAGGCCCAGGCAGGACGTATCCTTTCGCTACGCGATCTCGATGGTCAGCCAACAATTTGAACAGCTCCTCATTGGCTTGGGCCTGGTTGGCTTGCATCTGCTCAATCCCCTTTTGAAGGATTGAGGAGATTGGAGACGGCTGCGGAGGCTGCTGATCTGATCCAACTGGGTCAGTCATCTTCGGATTCCGTGAGAGTTTCTGCGATCTGCTGCATGACCTGTTCACGCAACGCAGGGTTTTTCTGGAATGCTTCCAGTGTCTTTTCACCCAGCGGTGTTCTGGGAGCACTCAGACCTTCCGAACGAAGAAGGCTCAGCGTGTCGGCGTCGGCTGCCACGGGGTCCGCAGGAGCAACCACGGCAGGAGGTTGCGGGGCTGGTGGTTCGTCGCCATCCGGCCACAGCGACCACAGGGCGGCGACGGCCGCCAACCCTGGCACGCCAGCCAGGCTGCCGATCGTAGCCAGCTTCCCGAGAGACAGATCAGTCTTCCCGGCAGCAACTTTCTCAACTTGCTGGTTTTGATGCTCCATCGCTACCTGGCGTTCGATCTGCGAGTTGGTCTCTTTCTGACGTAGCAAGCCGACCAGGTCCTGCACAGTTGTGTCGACCTGCTCGGTTTCAACTTCATCATCCAGAATGACCCGCTCCCCAGCGCTTGGCAGCCCGTGCCGGATAGCTGACATCTGCTTAATCATGTGGTCAGCGTCTAATTGCGTCTGCAGAAACGCTCGTCGTTCTTTGGGGGTCATCTGAGACAGCAGGTTAGTTCGCCGAGTACGTGTTGTAAGCGGTACAACAGCTCCGGAACCGGGAGTTGCTGCGGGGGCCTGATCAGACATAGTGATCACTCCTGCGTGAGTGGGCTTTCCGGCTCCTCGCCCGCTGACTCCCCCTCGGTGGTTACTCCGGGGGCAGCTTCCGTGACGTCTACCGGTGCGTTCGGGTCTGCATCAGTGAGTCTCGCGCCAATGCGAGCCTGCTGCAGCAACATGATGTTCGTGGCGTTCGCTCCCTCGTTCGCCCGTGCAATCTCGTCCAGGTCTTCTCGCCGCTCCTTGCGTGCATCCCGAATAAATGCGAGCATTTCGTTTGGACTCATGATCGACTTTCTACTTTGCAGGTTACGTAACGGCATTCAGTCCGGCGAAGCTCACCATATCCTGCGACTTCTTCAAGGTGTCAGCAACCGCCGCATCGAGCGGCGACAATTCCGTCACTGACTTCAAAAGGCTCATACTACCTTGCTGCACGCCCAATGTCAGCATGGCGGCGTTGGCCGCTACATCATTTCGAGCAGCCATCGCGTTGACTTCAAAGTTGTGACGCCCCATTGACAGAATCTGTGTCGTGATCTGGTCTGCCACTGCCGGGTCGAAATCCGGACGATCATCGTTGGCGTAGGCATTTGAGAATCCAGAATCAAAAGGCATCGTATTCTCCTTGTGGTGAATCAAAAGATGCCGCCCCACCCGCAAGCAGGGCGGCACCTATTACGTCGGCAGATCCTGCCGCATCACTTAACCAGTGATGGCGCCGGACTTAGGAATCCCTGCCGCAGTATTCAAGCCAGCAAAGTGGCTCGGATCCTGTGACGAGCGGACGTTAGCAGCAGCAGCTGCTTCCATCGGGTCCAGTGAAGTCTGCTGCTTCAGACTTGCAGAGTTGATCTGCTGTACGCCCAGAGTCAGAACGGTACCCGCAGCGGCCGTCATGTTACGGTCCATTGCGCCGTTCAGCTGCTGAGCATTCTGTGCAGAAACCAGCGTCAGCTGAGTCAGCTGGTCTGCGATGGCTGGGTCCAGTGCCATAGTTATTCCTCCTCATGAGAAATGACCCATTCCTGTCAGCCCTGCCATCACGCGATGACAGATCTCAACTGCCAGGGTGTCAGAATTCGTCGCGAACAATCTTCTGGAGAATCTTGGAAACTCCGTCAGTGCCTTTGACGATCTCTGGTTCCCCCGTACCTCCAACGGGGTAGACGACGATCTGCGGCAATTCTTTGAACCGAAGTCCCTTGCCTTTCACGTCGTACAGGACGATGGCTGGATACTTGGCCTTGGCAGCTTCGTACTCACCCTTCATTCTGTTCCAATGGTCAGCGGAAGTATCCGTTACAAGTACCATGTGGTCAACGCCAGTGCTCTGCTGGAGCGCCCAGAGGACAGAAACGTCAACGTAGGCGGGACTGATGTAACGCCCTGATTCGACTTTGAGCGTGACGGCCGCCTCTGATGGATTATCCCGAAGCTCCCGTACCAATTCCAAAATCTTAACCTGGTTTTCCTGAAGCCCCTGAATGCCCTGTAGCAACGATTCATGCTCACCGCTGGGTGCCGATAGCTTCCCAGACAACTCGTCCTGTTTATCCGCCAGTCCCTGGATCAGTTTGATTAACTGCTCGTGATCCCTTCTCAACGAGTGCTGGTTCTCGATAAGCACGTTGATCGGATCCAATAGGCCAGGAGCCGGTGTCGGATTGTTGGCCGGCGGGCCTGTCGGCGTGTCCGGGTTGCCAGAAGGCGGATTGCCTGATGGCGGGGTGTCCGGCACAGAATCCGGGACAGGTTCAGTAACAGGTTCCGAAGGAGGAACAACAACGGGCTGCTCACCACCCAAATCTTCCGTGGGATGCGGGAAAACTTGCGGAGGCGGCGACTGCGGGCGGCTTCGAGGCGGCTGCGGCGAAACAGGGCGACGTGGCTGCGCGCGAGGCTGAGGATAGTATGGGTAGCATGGTTGCGACGGATAACACGGCTGACAACTCGGGGATGATGGCGGACAACACCAGGCATACGTTTCACTGACCTTCGTTCCGAGGAACGTTGTGATCGTGCCGGCATAGGTCCCTATCGATCCAGAGGAGTCCCCGCCCCAGAACACACCAACCAGTTTTCCGTTCGTATCGAACATCGGGCCGCCACTGTCACCTCTACGAAGATGACCAGACGCCACCAGCAACTGATTGTTGCCGCTCGTCACAAACTGATGCGAAGGGTGTCCCGGAACAAACTTACCAGGCGAGTCCGCTTTGTAGCCGGCGGAAGTGTAACCTTGCAGCGCGCCAAAGTGTGCCCGGTAAATGTTGCGTGTCCCGCCGAAACCCGCCACGCCAATGTTAGGCTCTTTATCTGGATCAATGATCTTCGTATTGATCTCCATCGGGACAGTGCCTTTAGGAGCATACACTGCCAACGCACACAAATCATTTTCCCAGTCAAGCGCCAGCACCTTGGCACTTGACCGCATGCCTTTGAACTCTGCGACCGGTTTCTGCGATTCGGCACATTGAATATCACCGCACTCAAAGATGTGAGCGCACGTCAGAATGACCGCGGTGACCCGTCCATCTTTTTCCGGACGAGTGGCGATAACCGTCCCAGTGCCCAGCGAACGAGTCCTGGTCATGTGCAGCCGCACGACCGAACTACGAACGCGATTGTACAGCGCAACCGCTTCTCTATCGCTCGCCTTCGGAGACCACACGGCACCGCCCGAAGCACGGTTACGCGCAACCTTGTAACTGCGCGTCGGGGAGTTCGGATCCTGTGGGACCCGAAACACATGAAACCCTTCCGGATTGAACTTCACCGGGAGGGCGGCATAGGTCTGTGACACCAGCATGACCACTGCCACGAGAACGCTGAAAATCCGTTTCATCTTACACCTACCTTTACGACGGTTTGAGGGTGAGTTCCATTCCGTCCAGATTGATGGTGACCGTCCCTGTCACATCGAACGGCCCTTCAGGAAAGGCCGGAGCGCAAGGCTCAGAAGCATTGGGTGCCGGGGTTGGGGTTTCTTCCAAACCATAGACACGGGCCAGCCTGGCCTTGTCGCCTTCTTGTGGGTAGATCACCTGGGGATTGTAGTAAGGAGCCATCAGGTCGGCCGGATCAGCACTGTGCTCCAAGCCCATCAGATGGCCAAGTTCGTGCAACCACACGGCCCTCATAATGACACCTGGGCCGGACTCACGCAAGTTCCATGGCTCCGTATCGTCGAACATCGACAAAAGCTGAGGGTCGCCAGCCCTGCAAGGCAGCTCCGCCCAGGCCAGGACATTTCCGGGGCCGTCAAAGTCCCATCTACTGCCCCGTCCACGACCTACGCGTATATCTGCCTCGTTCCAATTATTGATTTCAACAAAGGTCTTACCCGTCAACGCCTCGTAGTAGGTGAACCCCTCCCGCACGATATTCTTGCTTTTCTCGACCTGCCCAGCCAACCGAAACTTGCTGCCAATCGAGTACGTGATGGTGTCCTTTTCCCATTTGCAATGATTCCCGTCAACCCTTACAGGCTGCCGCAGCGGGCCGTCGCCCCTCGCGCACCGAAACAACCCCATCGCCCGACGTGTCACCGGGCCAGCAATTGCATCCTCCACCAGCCCGTAGATCTTTTGCATCTGTACAATCGCTTTATCGAACTCATCGGCTGTCGGGTAACGTGAGAGCAGATACCCAAAATGATGCAACCAGGCGATCGTCTTCTGCGGCGTATCAATGGGCATTCAATCGCTCCGAGTTCAAAGCTGCTGTGGCTACCGCTTCGCCGCCGGCATGCTGGCCGGCGATTGTAAACTGGTACTTGTAAAACAATGAGTACGTCAACATGGTCGGCGTTACCAGGTAATGAGGGCACCGCGGCACTGGATCGACACGGCCGCCCAAATGTGTAGCTAGACTGACGGCATGAGAACAGAACGGTTGACGGATAGGCTTACCATCTACAGGCAACTGGTCGTTTGTCGTTGGCGGGTACAACCGCCACAGAAACGGTGTACGACGGGCCGCCATTCGCCAGATACCGAACCAACCGTATTCGTGATCAGTGAGTCTTCGCATAGCGGTTGCCGCGCCGTCACCATCAAACTCAGACCACCGCACCGTGTCAGGTGCGAACACATCAATCCGCTGTGGCTGTGATAAGTGATACGCCAACGTACGGCGCTGTCCGCCTTTGAACTCTCTCAACTCCAGCACGTCAATCTTGCCGCCGCCATTTTTGAGGAACATAGCACTGTGCGAGTGCACGCCCTGCGTACTATTACGGATCAATCGCGACACAAACGTGTCAGACAGATATTGCCCAATCCACCCGCTCTGGATCCGTGACGCAGCATACTCCTCCGTGACCCAAAAAGGAGCCTCAACGTCAAACTGGCGACCCCGAAGACCCCCCATGATCAACCTCCGATAATAGTTCTGGATGCGGCGACGGCGAACGGCCAGCAATGAACATCTGGATCCGACTCAACGCGGCATTATATGTCTGCTCCTCGACCGCCGAAAGCTCTGCACGTACCGGGCGTACATTCTTCTTGTTCCAGTCATCACCTGTGGGATCCGGCACAACCAAATCGTCATCGATACGATGCAGGTCCTGAGTAATGGCGTACTGCTTGTATTCAAAAATACGAGAAACAAACCATTGAGCAACACCAAGTTGCTCTCGATCGAGCCCCGTTTCCGGGCCAAATTCATCGAAACCCTCGACCGGCGAAAGCGTAAGCATTTCATCAATTTGCGAACCTGCCAGGTCAACACGAAAGGTCCAATCACCGTTCGCAACCGTAAACCCTTCAGAATCCATCGCTACGAGCTGCCCCGTAGGGTCACCGGTATCGTTGATTTTTTGGTAGAGATCCGGAAATCGTTCCTGCATGGTACTCAACAGCTTGTCGGATAGACGCACACGATCACCAGGCTTGAAACTCATTCGGTCACCTTAGTCCAAGAACAGAGCCAGTTACACCGCGAATCATACCGCCCCACAATCCCATGTTCTGCAACTTCTTCTGGGCTTGTGGTTTGAGACCGCCAAGAACTCCAAGAACGCCACCCGCGATATGTGCCGTCGCCAAATCCACGCCGGCTGTCGCCAACCCGCGAATGAAATGCCGCGGCGACAACATCGACGGATTACCATGTAGTTGCTGCACGCCGGTAACCAGTCCGGAAGCAGCCGCTGCGTGCATCGGTGGAGTGTGGCGACCAGCATCACCCCAAATTGCACGATTAAACGCGTCAACCGGGACAGACTGTAACGCTACCCCGCGACTGCCCGTGTACCCACTGGAGTTCACTGCGCGTTTAATTCGGTTGACACTTTTCTCAAACTGATCGGACGCTGTGAGTCCCAACGTGTCGAGGTAATCCAAAGCCTGCTGCTGCGCGCTGGCCTTGTAGTGATTCATATAATCAATTTCGCTCGGAGCGATGTTCTGCTGCGTGACCGGCTGCAGGAATGACTTCCGCCACTGCGGCTTCCCGGTCGCGTTCTGGTTCATCTGTGCATTAGCCAAGCCTTGTGGGACATGTAAAGCCGCGCCGCCAAGCCCGCCGAGTATCGCCAGGTTCCGTCGCAGTTTACCGCGTTCCAGGTACTCTTCTGGCAGCAACTGCTCAGCAAGCCAGCCACCGCCGTAACCCAGCCCGGCGCCCAGCAACCCAGACACGATGGAGTTGGACATTGCCGAAGGCCCACCGGTCAGCTTACCCGCCGCACGGTATGGCAACCCCAGGTACTCCAGCGCAGAGGCTTTCTTGACCATGATCCAATTATCAGAGTCAGACGGGCCAACCTCAGATTCGGCGATGACTTTGTCGACCCCGTCGATCGAGTTGACGGCTTTCTCCCACTGCTCATAAACCTCTCGGCCGTCAGAGTCACCAAGCACGATCCACGCCGTCTTGTTTTCCGGATGCCAGTAAACGTAACCGTAACCAGGCATAGCCGGCAGATCTTTAATCGCCGTCTTTAGGGCGTCCCGGATGGCAGCCGCGAGCTTTAAGCGTTGGGTGACAAGTGCCGGGACCTGTCGCCACAGCGACAGTTCGCCCTTTTTTTCGATGCGTTTGATAGTTTCATCAGCCACGGTTTTCCATGCCCTCCTGGCGTCTACTGCGCGGTCGTCGAGATAGAGGTCCGCTACAACTTTGTCTGAGGCATCTTCCGGCTGGTCTGGGTTCTCGTTGATATGGTCGAACGGAATATCGTGTTCTTCCAACCAGCTGCGAACCAGTTTTTTGTCACCACGCACCGTGTTAATGATGATCTGATAACCCTCGTCCCGAAACCGCTGCATACTCTTCTTGGCGCCCGGCCTCGGCTTCTCGATCTTCTTCGGATCGAACTTGTCGTACATCGAAGCTAGCGTGCCGTCGAGATCTACAGCCACTGTGGGGAGTCGGTCCGCACGCGACTTCCCCGCAGCGGACTTTCGTCGCCCATCCAACACAGCACTGAGGCCGTCCAGCGGCAGAGAGGCTTCGGGGGTTTGTATGATCGTGGATAGTCGCGACATTGCGTTTCCCATGACTCCATGGCCTCTTTGAACCACTTCCAGAAAGCCGCGATCGCTCGCCGCCTTTGTTTGCTTCTCCACAACGTATGTGATTTCCTGACTGACTTTGCTGCCCGCCGATAATCTTTCGGGGGAACCTTCCTCTGCAGGTTTCGCCGGCGGCGAGCTCTCTGCTTCGGGGTCATCGGACGCTTCACAGGTTGTGTTGAAACCATGCTTTCTCCTGAATAAAAGGATCGTCAGAAGTGCGGCGGGGCAAGTCTACCAGATCACACGCAGATGCCGCTATGTGCCTTTTCGAGGCCGCTTCTTCGGAGTCTTCTTCGGAGTCTTCTTCGGAGTCTTTTTCCGTGGTGGAATTTCGGGAACTTTTCGCTTTGGACGTTTCTTTCGCTTGGGTTTCTTCAGTACGTGTTTTGGTGCCTTCTTTTTTCGCTTTTCATTCTTTCCCTCCAACACGTCCTGCCGGCCACGGGCTCTTTTCTTCCTGCGACGCGGACCTTTTGGTTTACCGTCCGGATGATCTTCCTTCCACAGCACCTTCTCTTCTCTCACCATAGGCGTCTTACCATCGACGTCGACTGGAATTGGCTGTTCCTCAATCGACGGCAACACGGGAAGATCATCGAGGTCAATCTCCGGAGGCACAATCACTCCGTTCCGAATATCTTCAGCAATCTGCATGTGAGTGTACGGGTACTCACCGTTCTCGGCTTTCCACTCGTCGTGAACTTGTTGCACAAGATCAGGCAACAACGCCGCAGAGCCATTGTTGTCGATGACAATGTCACAGTCTTCCGGACGAATTTGACAAGAGTCCACATTCTCCGGCGGATGACGTTGCGACGCATCAACCCAAATGGACACATCCACCAGACCGATATCTTTCAACGCCTGCAACTCAGCAGTGCGGCGGATGCCTTCAAGAATGTCATTCTCTTCCAGCATGTCAACGTAGAGTGTCAAACCGCTGGGCTCGTTGTACTGCCAGATGATGTCGGCCCACTCGGCACGGTGGTTGTGGCGATCATCCCAGCACTCCTCGATGCTCTGATAGCCGTAAACCGACTTCAAAGTCTCATAGACGACACGTGCCGCGCCTTCGCTGGTGGATTCTTTGTACGCAAGGCCACTGATGCTGGAAAGAATTCGTGCTGTTGTACCTTTGCCGTGCCGGCCGTAGCCGCAAATCGCAACTGCCATTTATCGCACTCCCTGCAGGAAACGGTCCAATGGATGATGCACCAGTGGCTTCCGTTGACCTGACAGGTATGAAGACAGCTGACGCATGGAACGATCTGGATCAGCAGCATTTGCCAGCCGATCCTGTGCGGCAGCCTCGCTGATTGCTCGGTCACCGCGATGCTTGACCGCCCCCACATGGTTTACCAGATTATCGAGCACTCCGCGAGTGTGGTCGTACTGAAACGGAGTCTGATTGATTGCATTCATGTAGACGCTGCCGGCCTGCTTGGGTTCGCCGTACGGTTTTCCTTTGTACTGGTACTTCAACGGCCCCAGCACATTAGTTGTACGAACATAGTCAGCCGTCAGCTCCTCGCCAGAGACAATGTCTCGCAGAGCCCGCATCTGGACATACCCGTCACCTTTGACAATTTCAGTGTTCGGACTGTCCGAGTGATTGGTGTAACGAGCGTCATCTGATTGTTCATAGACGTGCTTGCCGTCTTCGTTATCCGGCAAAACTGTCATCAGGCGATCAACGATGATGTCGCCATCGCTGAACTTCTGCGCAGCGAACAAACCTTTACCGTGAATAGCCGACTCCCCCACACGGACGGACCTCGCGGCCGCCTTTTGCATGTGGATCATCGACGGCTGTCGTCGTTTCTTCTTACGGATAGCAAACGTCACATGGAACGGATACTGCGGCGGGCCGAGGCCCAGGTTACGACGAAGCTCCATCAGCCCCGGCGACTTGGCTTCCAGCGCCCAGCACTTGGAAACACCGTCCCACGTATGCGGTGTGATCTTTCGGACCACGCCCAGGTTGAACCCGAACATTTGCCCGCGTTCTTTGATCCCGTCCGGGCCGCCGATCGATTCCAACTCTTCAGGACGCGCCACAGAGATGTGAGCGTTGTACTGCCCGCTGGAGTCCTGTTTCGGTTGCTCGACCCCGGGTTCGTCAAGAGCCTGAAACGCACCATTCCCGATTGCATTGGGAACGTCAAGCAAAAGCCATCCAGAGTTGGAAAGGTACAGCTTCCCTTTCATCGCATATGACAGCGGGGGACGTGCGTCCGCCTGTTTATCTCGCTGCGACAATAGAACAGCCGCTTCCCCGATATCGTATAACGATGCAGACATACCAGTTACTTAAAAGAGTTGGCGGCACCTTTGAGCCGGCCTGCCAGCAAAGTGCACCGCAAAAATGTCGCGTCTGAGATACTGCCTTCATGAGCAGCGAAAGAACAATATGTAACCGCCCGGGACTCGCTATTCGGTAAGTCCCGATCTTCAATGTGAAACCATGCTGACGCGGATACACCTTCTGCCTGGTAAATCTGTTTGATGCCCACGTCGTCCGGAAGGGCGTCCACATCAAAACGGATTTTGCCCGTACGAGAGATTTCCTGCAATCGTAAAATATAGTCACTGTCCAGTTCGTAATGCACGTAACTGATTGGCTCTTGCTGCCCTTGTCGCACCTGCAATACCGCCGTCGTCCATCTTGGTGACAGCACACCATTCCACGCCCGCAGGATCAGGAAACGATCGATATTGGTGTTTTCCATTAAATTGTCGAGCTCGCTTACAACATCCGACCATTCTTCCATGAACGAAGAAAAATCCAAGCTCGCAACTTGGAACTCCATCTCGTTCTCAGCCATCACCCGTGCTTGGTTGTGCTTCAACACCCCGAGGTAGCCGAAATAAGCGGTGACGCAAACGCCCGCAAAACCAATCCCAGCAACGATGACTTCTGTTGAGAGTTTGTGATCCTTAAAGGACTGCACTCCGAACGTGATGCCAACCGTCACAAGCACAGAGAGTAACGCTACGACCACGAGAAGAGCTAGATGGGCGGGGAATGTAAGCGGAAGAACATAATCCTTTTTACGGTCACTCATCGGCGCTTTGCATCCTTTCGGCGACGACACAACGACAACTATCGGACCCCCTGCCATCCCCGAGCGACAGGGTCCGGGCTCTCAAAGAGAACCACAACAGCGGCATACTCGGGTACTTCCACTGCTCCACCTCCCCCACCGTAGGCGTTTACCAGATGAGGTTTCCAAAACTCCCTAACGAATCCATTTCGCTGGATGTTCTCTACCGGTCGGTACCTCGACCAATCCGATAACTGTCGTTGTATCAAGTACGCCCTAGAAAGGCGTTCTGCGCTTCAGGTGACATCGCTCGCAATTTTTCCATATTGGCTCGCTGATCGTCCGACAGGAAGGTGCTCCAGACTGACTCTGGCAAAGTCTCCACAGCCCAGTTTTTCGCACCATCCTTCATCCTATCAAACCAACCTTGTTCGCCAGCATCTGATGTCGCAGGCTGTGGAGCCTGTTCGCCGCTTCCCTGGCTTCCGAAGAGACCAGAGATCGCGTTCTGTGCTCCTTCACCGAACATCCCCGCACCGGCAGCCGCGGCTCCTGCCCCGCCCAGTCCCAGGGCCGCCATCAGCCAAGACTCAATCCCGCCATCAGACAACGCACTAATCAACCCGATACCGCCAAGCGTCACGCCGAGCCCAAGTAACCACTTCATTGGCGTGTCCATGTTGTTCCACATCTCGGGGATCTGTTCCATGCTAAAACCGTTCTTGGCCAGTTCAGCTGTACCAGTTTCCTGCATTCCCGGAGTCATCTCGCCAGTCTCTAACGCTTTAGCGACTTCCTCGTTGCCCGACCACATGTCTTTGATCTTGGTACCCAAGTCAGTAGCCATCGCCGTCGCTTGCTGCGGCATGGACGCGACGAAATCAGCCATCTGAGTCATCACCCCTGTCTCATTCAACACTTCATTCGATACAGCGTCTGAAACCGCGCCTGCCGTTCCCGGTAGACCCCCGGCCGCGGCGGCAGGATCGGCCGTGTTCGGAGCCCCGGCAGGCGCATTCTGTGCGTTCGCCATGTAACGGTCTTTCCGCATGGCATCTGCTGTCTGCGGGTACCCAACTCCGCCATACACTTCGTCTACAGCTTGTGCCCCGGCCGCCAAAGGAGCTGCTCCGCCTGCTCCACTGGCCGCAACGCCCATAGCCCCGTTTCCAAGTAACTGCCCGCCTCTTGCAGCATTAGCCGCCAAACCACCGCCAGCCGCCAGCCGCGATGCGCCGAGCACTTTACCAGCCCCCGCAGCCAACCCGCCACCAGTTGCCAGCGTCAACGCCGGCTCCGCGGCTGTATGTGTCCAGCCCAGCCCTGAATGCACTGCTCGCGACACTGGAGAGCCGCCCATTGAATTCGGTTGGTTGGCCATTTGATGGTGATGTGCTGCGGCTGTGTTGTTAGCACTCTGGGAACGCCCTTGCAACTGATGCTGCGTGTCGCCAAAGAAACCACGACCAGCATCCGTGCCCATTGGGCGAGCGTAACTATCAGGACGCGACTCAACACTGTGCCCAAAGTTCGCACCGGTGACCATGTTCGGAAATGTCATCAAGTCTCGCGCCATCATCCGAGAATAATCACCACCGGCCTGGCCCCTCATCGCGTCAACGGCCACAGCAGGCAACGCCCCGAGCCCGGCCAACGCTGAGCGACCTGCTCCGGATACGTAGTCCATCGCGCCATGCTGTGGCTCATTGGCCTTGTAGTCGACAAACTCGCTGTCGCCCTGTGCGTTATTCTGTCGCGAGCCAACCAGGTGCTCTCGAACAGGTCCACTGCCAAACATCTCCCGCATGATATTACCCGGCATCTGATACCACTTCTCGGAAGCAGGAGCTACCTGGCTGCGAAGATCCCGCCCCTGCTGAGCAACTTGCCGCGTCATCATTTGACGGCTCTGCGGCCCGCTCCCGGGGCGCGCCGGCTTCGGGCGAGCTGCGGGTGCGCTGGTCGGTGCAGTCGTCGGAGCAGCCGACGGAGCAGGAGGCATCTTGCTCTGCGGCATATTCTTAGCCGGAACAAACGCGCACTTCTCGAATTCGGCCCGAATCGCTGGATGTCGCTGCACGGCATCGATGCAGGCTTCCAGAATCTCCAAATCCGAGAGCCCCGCCTGGCCGCACTTCTCCAGGAAGCCTGCCACGAGACGGGACTTTGAGGAATCAATCGAAGCAACGGCGTCGCGGCAACGGCGGTTCGTCGCCAGCTTCTGCAACTGCACAAGGCGTGGAGCAGACACGGCACTCTCCTGGTTGAGGGAACGGTAAATAAGAACCGTTATTCGGCGTCGTCTATCTGCAGCTCCACAGCTCGTGGCCGGTCGCCTTCGTCGTCAATTTCAAATGCCACCCTGGTGCCGATTGTCAGGTCTTCAAACATCCCTTTTTTCGGCAAAGCTGACGTGTGGAAAAAGACATCCTTGTCTGCTCCGTCCGGACGAATAAATCCATACCCGTTCGGCTGAAGGTTCACAATCTTACCCGCAGGCATCTCGATCTCCGATACAATCCGTTGTTTATCAAAGCCTGGCGTACGAGTATTCCGGGGTCTCCGACCGGCGGAGTTCAGGTAGATACGTCAGACATGCGTCTTCAACCGCCTCCCGGAACATGCTGCCTCGGATCCACCAGGTATCGAGTCCCCGCAGGTACTCGTGTGCCTGAAGAATCCTCTTCTCAGTCAGCAGATCAGGAATCTGGCCGAATTCTTCATAAAATAGAGGGTAGTCTTTCCCAAGGTAGTATTCCGGACCTGGTTGACGATTGATACAGATGGGAGTTTCTCTTGCGATGCACTCCACAACCGTGTTATTCGCCACCGCGGCCAGCACTTCCATGAGAACGACGTTCTCCGACAAAAGCAAATCGTACTCGGTATCAGGCACAAAGTGCAAGGTATTCACCTTACCAACGGATTCCCGCCGCCCTGCACCTTTCCCGTAATAGTCACGGCAAAGATCCTGCGCGTGCGACGCCCAGTAAGAATTCGAGACTAAATGCGTTTTTTGAAGCCAAGCCGGCGTTTTCGCATGCTCGATTGCAGCGACGTTACGGAGAAACCACCCCACCTGCAGAATCTGTCGAACAGAGTTTCTGCGGAAGCGATCCGGAGACCACCTCGCCAACGGTAAACCCGTCGGGTGACGGACGGCGACAGCCGGAACTTGCGGCCATTTCTGACGACACCAAGCGGCTTGCTCTTCGCTGAAACACAGTAGGAGCCGCAGCTGGGGCAAACTTTTGAGCCAACGCTGGTCGTTGTCCAGCCGCGAGAGGTGGAGTTTCTGAAAGTACCAATCCGGCATAGCAGGCGGATGGTGAAGAAAGCCAATCCACGGAGTACGGTGATAAAAACCTTCGTGCCAGTGTGCGTCGTACAGAAATGTTCTTTCAACGAAATCATCGAGCAGCACCTCCGCGTCCGCGTCCAGCAGCGGCGACAATGCTTCCAGACAATAGGGCCACCCACTCCGGTGCTCCCCGTCTCCAACCTTCTGCAGATCAACCAGCCTGAGCACGAAGATTCTCCACGATGTCGGCGTAAGTGGTCTTCAGCATGTTGTCCACGTACGCACGCTCAACGTCATCAAGATTTCTCGCTCCAGATTTCCGCTTCATCACATGCTTCTCGGACCAAGTATTGTGCCCGTGGTAACAACGGAAATACATACACGCATCGTTCCTCAGAATCTGCACTCCGATGTGCTCTCGCAGCGCCAAGATAAACTCTGTGTCTTCCGCTTTGCCTTTGCACGGGAATTCTACCCCGGAATCGGCAGGCCACAGCATTGTCCCGGGAAACCCCCTACAACGGATCTCCTGTCCGTCATTCACAAACGCCTGGCCTGTCTTCAGATTGCAGTGGATCTCGTGACGAAAGATCGAACAGCCGCCAGGACTGGTCTGAATGACTTGATACGCCAAGCGATCAGGATGTGAGTAGTCGTCATCGTCCCATTGGACAATGTAATCGGTTTCGGCAAGCACGATCCCGATATTACGCAGCTCACCAAGTGTGTACTTTCTCTTGCCTTTGACCGGCTGATCTTCTGGCAACCCGATGCGGTACTCGATCACGCCCTCGGGGCACTCGCCGTCAGCAAACAACGGCACGTCCGGGTGGTCATTGATCACCATCAACACCCGCTCACCGGGGTAGTTTTGGTTCTGCCAGGCTTCGACCGCCTTCATCGCCAACGGATATCTCGCTGACGTTTTCCCGGTCACCAGCACACCTGTCACGCTTGTCTCGTTCGGGTTCATTCGTGGCCCCTTATCCGTTTCGTACCAGCGGCGCGGATAAACGACATCAAAGAATCGTAATTGGTAATTGATTCCTCGATGGGTCCGCCAAGTTTCACAGACGTAGGCGCCATATCAACAGGTTCAACACCCAGGTACTTCTGCATCCGCGTGAATTCTATCTCCGGCTGTTCACACACGTCTTCGTAGTACACCACAAGACAATCCGGATAGTATTGATCCACTTTCTTCCACAACTGCCTCGCCGACTTCGCGTCCCTGTACAGCTTGATCGGATCAACGGTAATCTTCGGGCGTTCTGGCTTCTCGCCGTCAAACTTATTCCAGACTTGTGACTGCTTTGCCTGCAAATGCGAAACATACCGAGCCAGCAAGTCACGCCGCCGTAAGCTGATCATCGGCGTATTCTGCGGCACGTTCTGCCACAGATGCCTGTACTTCTTCGAGGGCTTGAACTGTGACGGCCCTTCGTAACCAATGTAAGCGTGGGCAGCAAAACCGTGCTGCGGACTCCTCCAAAAGGCTTCCAGCACCTGCTGCACATTATCAAAGCCATGCTTCCCGTTGTCACTGTCAGGCACAAAGACTTCCCCGTACACCTCCAGTGCCGGGTTCTGTGACAAGGCAGTCACGAGCATGTGCGTGCCGCACCGTGGATACGAACTGATGATGAAGCCGGGATCTTTCGATTCCGTCACTGCCATCTCGGTCAAGTCGTAATTGATACAGAATGCTTTTCCGCCGAACGCCAACACACGCCGCCGACTTTCGCTCACAGGTAAGGCAGCGTGATCATGGAACGTGAAGATGTAATCGAACTGGTTGCACCCCGTGGCACTCAGAAACCCATCCGCAGGCATGAACACCAGTTGATGCTCCTGCAAATGATGTGAGGCTTCCGGTGCGTACCAGTCTTCCCGGATCGGCCACACTTCTGCCGATTTTTTTCTGAACCAGTTGTCGATCTCATTACTGCAAGACTTCAACACCAGTACACGTTTCCCGACCAGATTCACGTCGTGTTCTTTCAACAACGCATCCAACCGTTCCAGGCCCGCACTGTCTTTCGTTACTTGTTCAGGACTCGTCATCAATAATCTCCTGGACGAAATTCCAGTAATCAGTTTCCCGAAAAGCATCCACAAGTTGTTTCCAGTTGCGCACTCTTTCAGACATGGGTCTATCGCCCTGCTTTAATGTTGCCGGCGTCAGCTGCTTTGGGCTGACGCCGGCCCCCGTTTGAATTTTTTTCATCTGAGCATCCCAGTCAGCCCGCAGTTCTTCGTAAGAAACTCGATGAGTCCACACTCCTCGGCTCGCAGCTTGCTCCTGTACGCGTTTTGCCTCTTTATCCGCTCGCTGGAAAATCCGAATCTGCTCAATCATCAGCCACGGAGGACACCGCAACGTTCCCTGGTTCTGTTTGTACTTGTACTGGTCGAAATGACCGGACATTTCAGCCTCCAGCCGACTGATGGCCTGTCGCAGCTTGTTCTTGCGGTACAAGAACAGCATTGGAGACACCGTCGTCGGCAGATGCCGCCGTTGCAGCACCACCTGAGCCTGCCAGCCAGGCCACAACCCTGGTAGGTCATGCGGGTCGTACAAGTGGATCGTGAAGTGCTTGTTTCGGGCTACCAGCTCCTGTGCCACTTTTACCTGGCCCTGCAGCGCACTGTACTCCCTTGGCAACTTTGGATTGGCAAGCCCGTTGAAGATCTCTGTGGCCACCTTCAACTTCGGGTGACGATTGAGAGCCGTACGGACCATGTGAGTGCCAGATCTCGGTTGTGAAACAATAATCACGCCTGTCCTACCTCCTGCCGGCTTTCGGCAAACCTAAAATAATCACCCAATTTTCCGACCCAAAAGACGTTCCGTAACTCTTCGTAGTTACCCACGATCTCTTGAATCGGCCGCTGCTCCTGCTTACTCGTGGTAGGGCGTACCGGTTGCGGGTCCGCCCCGATGGCCTTCTGCAGCATGGCCATATTCTCGTCCCAGTTTTCGACCAAATCTTCGTAGTTGATGTAGATGGCGTCAGGGAACAATTCGCGAGACGCCGCAAAAGACTTCTCAGCCATCTTCAACTCATGTTCGACCTCAAATGTCTCCAAGATCGGCGCGCCCAACGCTCGCTGATCCTCGTTTTTGAAAGTCTGCCACTTTCGCGTAACACGGGCCGTACATACGCTGAACACCCTGCGGAGCAAATCCTTCCGTTCCAGGCAAATCACCAACGGTTGCTCCTGCTGCAGGACAGGCCAAAGATCTGCCCGAATCTGCGAGAGATTAGACCGCTCGCCTGTGTACCCGTGAACAATGAACCCCTCCCCAGGGCCAGTAAATCGTTTGTAGATACCAGCTGCACCTTCGCGACGAAGGACATGCAAGGGCGTAACGTCCTTGTTCATCACCTCGCTGTGACACGTAATCTGTGGATGGCGGTCCAGCGCCGTCCGCAGCATGTGGGTACCACACCGCGGGAACGAACGAATGACAAACGGTCTCATAGCGGCTTCCCGTCAGGGTCTACAGGTTGCTTGCATTCTCCTGCGTTAAGCATCAGCGAGCCATACAGCTCGTCATGATGGAGGAAGGATTCCTGCAGCACTAAAGTATTGAGTTCATTGACCAGAAACAAATCACATGGCATACCGTGGCCGTGGCCGGCGGCTACCCACTTATCGCGGGCAGACGGTCCGGCCAAATAACCGAGGCACCCCATGTGCCAGCGAAACAGGTAGTCTCCGTACTTCTCTGGGAATAACCGAGCCAACGGTCGGAGGAATGCCTGATGCCCGGGGCCTGTCTGCTTCTGAACGGACAGTTCGCCATAGGGGTACCCAGCCAGCCAACGGCAGGTTTCAAAAGGAGTCGTTTCGCGGCCGTGGAAGCTGACCGCGTCGTATTGAGGTTCGTCTCGCAGTAATCGCGCACACGCCCGGATATTGGCCAACACCAACTCCGGGGTCGTGTCCTTCCGTAAACTCATATCATCTTCAAACACGAGCGTGCAACGATCCGGGTCCGCGTTCCGAAGCATTTCCTGATGACCACGGAATGCCCGGTACTGTCGGAGCGCATAGCCGCGGACCAGCGGCCTGTACGAACGGTCTTCCTGCCACTCCGGGTGGTCGGGCGGCATTTCCCAGTCCGGGTTCACGAACTCGGAATACGGCCAGTCCAGCTGTTTGAGTGTCTGGCAAGTCAACGACACCTTAGACGGGTGCGTCATCACTACGATTTCAACATCATCCCACACCGATGCCATCACTTATTCTCCAGCGTTCGTGGCGTCCAATGCCCGGCCGCCCGGTCGCGGCGAGTCAACTCGACAAGACCCGGCGGTTTGAAGTAGCCCTTTGCCTTGTCCGGGATCTTCTCAAAAACTTCCGGCTCAACGTCACGGTGTCGTGCCCAGGCAATATGTCCAGGCGTGAACGTGTAGTACAGGAGCTGTCGGAAGTTGGAGTTATTGGGCGTACCGTGGATCAATGCGTCTGCGAAGATCAGGATTTGCCCTGCTTTCAGTCCCGGGCAATACAGTTCGTCCGGGGAGCGCTTCGGCATCTTCGTGCGAAATGCCCTGTTACTGGTATGGCTGCCGGGAATGACGCCCGGCCCACATTGGTCGTGAAGCGCAATGCCGACTTTCAGGTTTGAAGCCTGTCGCACATAGCCCTGTGACTGATAGTACACAGACCCTCGCTCACTGAACGGGCCGCCATGCACATTGGGGCGGGCACCTTCACCGGGATAGGTGAGCAGGAAGTGATTATCCAGTCTCGCATGATCGCCGCACAGGATATGGACAACGCGACGAATCCGGGGGTCCTGCATAACCCAGGTGAACAGGTTAGGCTCCAGATGAATGCACTCCGCTTTCTGTGGCCATTCAATGCCCTTCGGCCGCTCTTCGGGTGGGAGCTTCAACGGCTCGATCAGTGTTTTGTACTGATCGACCAACTCTGCAGAGACACCTTTTCGCAGAACAGCGTACCCCTGCTCGTCAATCTGCCCGACAATCTTCTCGGCGTTCACTTTGCTGCTCCTATCGAGGGCTCTGCCCACTGGAGTTTCCAGCGATCGTCTTTGCCCCACTGCACCAAACCAGGAGGCCGAAAATATCCACGAATCTCTTCCGGCAATTTTTGCATCACTTCCGCCGGCCACGGCTCATAGCGCGCCCACGCCACATGCCCCGGAGTGAATGTGTAGTAAAGCATCTGGCGAAAGCCATCAACATCGGGAGTGCCGTGGAACAACGCATCTGTGAAAATGACAATCGCTCCCGGCTTCATGCCCGGAACAACCAATTCGCGGAAATGTCGCCGTCGCCGTTCCTGCGGATAGGCCTCGTCGATCTTATGCGTACCAGGAATAACGCCGGGACCGCCTTGCCGCTGTAGCGCGATGCCAATCTTCAGATTCGAGGTCAGCTTGATCCCACCTTGTGTATGGTAGTGCACGGCACAATGTTCGCTGAAGGGGCCGCCGTGGACATTCGGTTTCAACTTGCCACCGGGATACGACAACAAGAAATGATGGTCCAGGCGAGCATGGTCACCACAAAGCCCTCGAATGACTTTTTGCAACCGTTTCTGGAGAAGAACCTGAGTGAAAGCAACCGGATCGAGATGCAGTACGTCCGCTTTGTGAGACCAACCGCCTTTTGGTTTTACCTGTTGAATCAATTCCAGGTATTTGGCGACCAACTCCGGCCCCACGCCTTTCTGGAGCACAATGTACCCTTGCTCGTCAATCCGTTGCACAATCTGCTCAGCATTCACTTAGCTTCTCCTGCTGTGAGGCGTCCGCAGTTTAGCAGCCCATCAACAGAGTTCAACTGGCGACATAAGTGAACAGAAAGTGCTCTCGCAGATTCCTTTGCAGTGTCTGGCAATGCACACGCTGAATCCGATCAATATCGGAAAACTTCTCGTGCAACTGTTCTTCGTTCTCAAACACCTGTAGGTGAGCATGGTATGGCATGTTGACCGGGCAAGTCGCGACCACAACGCCTAAACACAGCCTCTTCATCTCTTCCCAGATCTTTTCCGGGTATTCGAGATGCTCCAACAGCTCACAGCACCAGATCAGTTCATAGCCAGGATTCACCGAGGGTAACGCGTCATACAGATCCGCGGCCCAAAACGCAGGACGGTCACCCTCTTCAGGATGACCGTACTTTTCGCGTGCTTTGAAAATTCGCTGAGCGGAGTAATCAATCCCACAGTATTCCATACCGCGACGAGTGGCGTACTCAGACGCTCTGCCATCCCCGCAACCTACGTCCAGCATTGCGCCAGACTCGGGTGCGTCAGCCAGTGCCATCAATCGTTCCAGATCGGGACCGGCCGGGCTGTAGTAATTCAATTTGCCGTCGTAATACGACTGCAGCTCTGCTTCTTTCGGGCGTGGGATCATGCTTCCTGCTCCACGGAGTTATGCTTCCTGCTCTTCTTCCTTCTTCGGCAGCATGCTTTTTACAGCTTTGTGGCCAGAATTACCACCGAGCAGGTGACCAAGGACCGCCTGTTTCGTCTGCGGTGTGTGCCGAACATGCGGCTGCGGCATCAACCGGCCGGGTTTTCCGGACAGAGTATAAGACCGAGCTGTCTTTACTGGCGTCGTCGAAGCCACCGACATCGCTTTGGCGGCCTGTCGTCCCAGATCTGACGCAAACTTAGCAGTATCCATGCTTAGCCCTTTGGTTTCGGAGGAGGTGTCGGTCGTGGATCTTTCGGGTTGATGAACCAACGATACTCTTGTTTTGTCATGATCGGGAAGACACGCTTGTCGGCGTAACCACCCCATCGTTTAACAGCCCGCTGCTCATTGCCACGAACACGGACGAGGATTGTACAAGGAACAGACTTAACATCCCAGAGCTGAACCAAATCCTTCCGTTTGTCGACATCGACCGCCACGTCCGCGTAACCCCACTTCTTCAGGATTTCGTCAATGTCGGCTTTGTCGTAGACCGCGTCCTGCACACGGCACGGCCCGCACCATGTAGCTTTGAACCGCAGGAGCATGTAACTGTCAGCCATCACAGGCGACATCGTCAGGAACACAAACAGTGCTGCAATCAGGCGACTCGTCATGGCTGGACCTCACTCCGGTTTGCTGATGAAATACGCTACCTTCTTTGTAAATGCAGTCGTCGCGGCTACGCGACTCCGCTGGTTTAGCTGCGCCCGCACACCCCGCATCCCCTGCTGGTCCAGATCATCACAAACAATGATCCCGCCTTCGGGCATGTGTTCAACACATCGGTCGAACATGTGGAGTGTCGGTTCCGGTACATGTCGCCCATCCAGATAGACAAACTGCAACGGGGCTGCAGCGGCCAGGGCCGGCTCGAACGAATCGTCAAAGTGGCCTGGAAAAATCTCGACAGTCGTCTTTGGGCAAAAGATCTCCAGCGTTTCGATAGCCAGCTCTCGCTTGGCCTCGATGCCTTCCATGCCCACGTACTGCACAGGTCCGTTCTTCTCTGCGGCGGAACACATGTACGCAGCACCAATACCGGCACAGGTTCCAATTTCAAAAATGCGGGAAGGAGCATGGTGAATAATAAACCGAGACATCGCACGACCTGCGAGCTGCCCCATGCTGGCTATTCGCACTCGCTGCTCTTTACCGACAGGCGTACCGCTCACCTCGGAGCGGTGGTAAGCGATCGCGTCACAGCGTGCACGATCTTCGTCGGTCAATATGGTGGTCGTCCAGTTGTCCATTTCTCGCTTCCATGCTATGGCTTCCACGGGTTTACAGTGTAACCCCGAAATCACAGAGAACAAAGGGGAACCAGACCAACGCTGGAAGCTCGCCTGGAAACATCGTACGATGCAGTAATTCCCGGGAAAGGAGTGCCTCTATGTTCAAATTCCAGGATTCTGACGCGGATTTCAAAGCCCTCACTACACTCGACGCTTCATTGATCCAGCTGGTCGACACTGGTGAGAATAAGCTCACTGGCAAGCCCCGCGCACCGCGTATCGCTCTCGTTACAGGTGCCAATGGATTTGTTGGCTCCCACCTCACCGCTCACCTGGCCGGCAGCGATCGCTGGGACAAAGTCTTTGCACTGGTCCGCGATGAGACCAATTTTGCAGCCAGTCACAAACTCAAAGATTCATGGACAAAGTGGAAAGTCAACGCACCGTCAAACACCCGTCATAAAGTCGAAACATACACTTGGGATCCCATGAGCCCTCGGCTCGGCATGAGCGAACAACAGTTCTCCACCCTGGCCTGGCACTCCGATGTTGTGTTTCACCTGGCCGGGGCCACCGCCTACGACAAAAACTACAAGCACATGCGGGCAGGGACTTCCCTACTCATGCTGCAACTGCTGGACTTCTGCCGCACAGGCCAACCGAAACAGCTTCACCACATCGGCAGCATCGCTGATCGCATCATGAGCAGCGTGAAACACAAAGAACGAAACATCCCGTGGACCAGCGGGTACTTTCAGGCGAAATGGGTCGTCGACAAGATGTTGACTGTGGCACGAGAACAACTCGACATCCCGACCACCAACTACCGGGCGCCATACATTACCGGACCAACCACACACGCCATGGACCCGCAACGACATTACTCGTTCTGGCAGATGGCCATCGCCTTAGCCTCCGCAGGACTAATCTGGGATGGCTACTTCCTGCAAGCTGTACCGGTCGACCTGCTTTGTCAGTGTCTGGCCATGAACGCCCAACGATCTACACCGCTACCAGTTGTCACCCCGACCATGCTCCCGCTACACACTTCCCGAATCATGGGCACCTTGGGCTGTGACCTGATCGATCACGAAGAATTCTTCGACCACGTGGCCCCGCACATGCCGGCCGCCACCGGCTTACCAGGGGCTCGTTATCGCGACGTCGAAGTCGCCAGCACCGGGCAAGGCGACCTGGATCGCTTCATCGCGATCGACAAGATCCCGGACGCCGCAGAGATGTTCAAACGCGGCTTCAGACAGCAGAAGATTCAAAAGGCTGTCCAACGGGCACAAGGGACTTGAACTCTTCAAACTTCCCGCCGGCCGATCGCTCAATGCGTTCTACATACTCAAAATGCACAGCAGGCTCGAAGCCGATGCCTCGATACAATGACTGCTTCGCTGTCTCTTCTTCCTCGGCGGAAAACGGCCGCGGCCCTGCGACTCTGAACTTGACAGTGTGATGGTCGAGCTGGATCGCTTGATAGTGATCAACTGGCAGCGCCAAGACCGCTTCACCGTCAACCTTCCCGTCCATCACCGGCCAGATCGCTTCGCCGTCCGGTCGTGTGAACATCCCGCAAACACGACCGATAATCCTCCGGATCATTGGACCATAAATACCCGGCGGACCCGCCTCGGCCATGTCGCCCAACTCGTACCGAATCAGCGGACTGGAGAAGTTGTATCGCGGTGTCACGACCACACGACCGATCTCACCTTCCTGACACACTTCATTCTGATCGTTCAGAATCTCCACATAAGCCAACTCGTCTGCTATGTAATACAAGTTCGGCTCGGCCGGCGACTGATACGCCACATGGCCAACTTCCTGCGTTGTGTACGTGTCAATGACCGGGAGTTGCCATACTTCTGCGGCCAGGTTACGTGTCTTCGGCGACAACACTTCTCCTGTCGTACGTAAACGTTCGAGGAACGGCAACTTGTACTGATGCCGTTGACAATACAGCGCGATCTCGTGCATCAGTGAAGGGTTTGCAAACAGATACGGGCACTTGACACGCCGCAGCAACTTCACAATTTCTGAGACCGGCAATGTTGGCGACACAAGGTAACTTCGCCCTGTCTTCATGTTGCCCCAACCCCAGTTGTGTCGCAACTGAATCTCGCGGCCTGGACCTTCGTACTTACAAGACACCATCGTCTTTTTGATGTCGTAGCCATACAGCTTCATCAACCGAAGCATGTGAGCCATCCACACCGACTGTGCCATGTCATCTGTCATGACAACAAGCGGCGAGCCTGATGACCCGCTGGTCTCCATCGGACGCGGTTCGCCCAGTAACGGAAGCGGTTGCCGCGGCATAATGGTCTTCAAGTTGTCCCGAAGATCCGCTCGCGTCAGCACGGGGAAGTTACGCCAGCCATCAGGAGTCAAAAGCTCCTTCGGAGACATACCAGTCTCTTGAAACCGCTCCACGTAAAACGGACACATCTGTGTCGCGAACCGGAGCAAGTCTCGCAGAGTCCGTATTTGGTACGCTACCCGGGCTTCCGGAGCAACCTGTCGCAAGACCGGGAGTAGCGGAGAGCTGGGATAGAGCTTATGTCTTTTTGCGGGATGCGCGTCGACGTGAGGCGGGTTTCTCTGCACCATCTGCGGCTGTACCATCTTCTTCGTCCTCATCCTTCGACATCTGCCGAATGGAATTCTTCAGAATCGTAGTTGCCTCGGCCACCGCTAACCCTCGCCGCCGGTCAGCGGCAGCAATCAAACTCAGCTCCAGGCATTCCATCAGCCCTGCCATCATCTGATCAGTCAGCGGCAGCACCGCAATCACCTCGCCAGGCACCGCTGGCGTAAGCATCTTCTCGTCAAGCATCCTTCACATCCCTTCGATTACGTCAAACCCAGTTCGGTCGCCCAACCTGGAGTCATCTCGCCAACAATGACGCGGCCGGGCGTGGTGTCAGTATCAATGACAAACGGAGAACTGTGATACAACTCTGGGATGTCATCCAGGTTGTCTTCCACAAATTTCTTAGACTTCAGCAGCTGCTCAACCGCGGCCACACCCATCGCGTCGAGATACGCCTGTACCTCCGCGATCGTGATCTCCGCGTTACCTTCACCGTCCTCAACGAACTTACGAATCTGCCAGAAGTTCTCGTACCCAGCACGCCATAAATCGATCATGCCGTCAGCGGTTTGCTCTGAGAATTTGGTAATCGCTTCTGCGCGCAATTCCGCAACCGTGGTGTCCGATTTTGTGGGAGGCGTAAAGTGAGGCATAGCTCATTCCTTGAAATAGAAGCATCGCAAATCAGACGATAACACACCACAGTAACAAGGGCAACAGCCTGACAACCACGCTTGATCAGCCCGCGGAGATTTTGAGCGTACCCGAATCATTCCACAGTTGATCAGCCACGGCAGGGTCTGACGTCGGCAAATTCGCCACCGACACAACCCCGTCATCACTGACCGAGAATTGCGACGTGCCGCCGACCTGCAAATCCAAAAGGTAAGACGCGCCAGGGCTGTTCGTATCTGTCTTATTGATCAACAGGCCTCGGTCATCTCCACTTGTCGACTTGTTGACCGTGTAGTTGATCGTCGCCATTGCCTCGTCACCGGTGGCAGTAGACAACGTCGCGGCGAACGTCGGCGGTCCGCTCCAGGACTGCGCACCTGATGCGTACAGATAATGAAGCTCGCCACCCGCGCGGAGTAAAAGATAATCCTCCGATTGTATAGAAACACGATTGCCTGCGTACCCGAGATCAATTTTGCAAGTCGCATTAGACAGGCTCTTGATGACAGCCCCGGATCCTTCAATCGCAAGTCCGTTGATCGTCAAGTCACGAACCGTCCCTGTACCAGCTGCTTCTGTCGCAATTACGAAATTGTCCGCCGCTTGCCCGTACATCCGGAGACGTTCGTAGTTACTGTCGTCAGTGTACGTACCGTAAGCCGCAAACGACTGGCTGTTGCTGCCGTTTCGCAAATCCAACTGATTGTCTGCATCTGAATGGATGCAAGTCGCACCAGCCCGCAATTTAATCCCGACGTTCTCCGATGTACTACGCAGTTGAATGCCTGATGCGTCCCAGGTCCCCTGCCACGTACCTGCCCCGTAAAAACGTAAAGCACTGGCGCGATTCTCGACAAACGTCCCGTTCGTACCTACCCGACAATTGGTTGGGCCGTACAAGTGGTCGCCAGATATTTCATACCCGCTGTCACCAAACCCGCCGTCCCCGTCGGACATCTGGACAGCCCCCGCGTCGCCGGCACTGCCGCCCAACTCCAGCCAACTGGTTACCTGCTCTTTAGTAGCCCCCGTCGCCGGCCCGTCAGATTCCTCGAAGTTGGCTGCCATAGTCCCGGCCGGCAGCGTCAACGCCCCGCCAGTATTAGCCGCTCGATCGCCGCCGCACCACTGCCCCTGGTGGAACGCAAGGCCCAGTTCGCTGTCGTGACACTCCTGCCCGTAAACAATATCCGGCTGAGGGTCAGCAATTTCCGCCGTCAGCTCGGGCGTGCTACAAGTGATTGACTTGGTAATCCCCATCCCGTCCACCCGAACGCGCACAAACCCGTTGACGTCATCATTCATGCACGTCCCGGACGCCCCGTTGTACGGGTGGTGGTTGACGATACGAACGCGGTCGCCTTGCGAAAATGGCATAACAGCCTCCTTGCAGACCAGATTATCCCTCTTCTTCGGCAGCTGCAGTTAGCGGGATACGGCGCCCGCATTTCCGGCAGACCGCCCACTCTTCTTTTTGCACCAGATTACGGCTGTGACAGTCCGGGCAATTGTCCGGGCGATAGTGCACGCACCCCGATACATACCCGTAGTCAGTGTCAGCAGACAGTCGCCCACATTTCTCACAGTAAAAGCTCGACACGATGCTCTCCTGACGTCCCCACTGTAACGAGTTTCCCGCAGAGCGGGAAGACGGGGCCGTTTGTCCCTGATAGCTAAAAAAAGGCCCTGCAGGCCCCTCTCGGGGCCAAGGGCTCAGTAATCAACGGAGTCGGGGATTGGATCCGCTGGCCCTCTCCACGGAGATGCGCCGACCTCGGGTACCCCGCGGCGTTCCCAGTATGCCGCGTAGCAAGCAGGATGGACCGGAGAACCATCCCAGGTCCAATACGTTCGATTGCGGTAGCGCCCGAGAGGTTGACAACACAACACACACCGGAGATCTGGTTCAGGGTTCAGCGAGAAAAAGCAGGGCTCTCGCAGTCGCGGCAGCTGGTTGTCGAGCAACACGTAAGCGTTGAACAACATCCAGATCGAAAACCACACTCGCAATCGCATCCTGAACTCCGTTTCAAGACATGTCGATATGTCGATGCACCTCCGCCGGTTTCTCCCGCATCGTTCGCGCTGCCTTCTCCAATACCGCGACCAGCTCTTCAATTTCATCAAAAGACCAGCCAGTCTTCGTTCGTAGGACGTAGAAATCACCTCCACCCGGTACCGCCTGCATAGTGATCTCCAGTATTTCGTGATCGGCTGTCGACCCGTCTGTGTTCCCTTCCTGCGTAAACCGGCTGACCTGCTCCTGCATCCAGGGATCTTCCGGGTGGGCGTCTTGCCTCGCCGCTGGTGCCGTTCGAGGTGGCCGAGCATACGCCGGTGGCGGGGTTACTTGGGGGGCCTGCTCTGCTGCCTGTGAAATCCGTTCGCGATTCTCCAACTCAGCCCTGAGTCGTTCAGTTGAATACTCGTTGAGTGACATGCTGCTTTCCTGCCGGACTACGCGGGCGTCTCATCAGCTTCCGCATCAATCTGGTAGCACCCATCCGCGTCAATGGTACCTGTCACAATATCGCCGGTTTTGGCAACATGGTTGAACACTGACTGCAAAGACCGTTGCTGCGGTGTCAGGTTCGCCGAACGCGGATCAGCAGGATCAACCGGAATCGGAACATTGTCCACAGACACCCCCCGCGGTGGTAGCGAGGTCTCCTCTCCAGGCAACAAATACCGCCCAGTCATCAATCGAAAAATCGTCACAACCCACATGGAGCCACACGCCAACGTAGTGACGAGCGAAGCAATTTGCCAGAATTGTTGTACCGGGCGATCTGCCGACGACTGTTTGTTACCACTGGCTAAGTAAAAGACTGTTACCCACGCACAAACCGCACAAAGCAGCATTGCCGCCATCGAACACGCGCGGCCCACCCGCACACTTCTCAAATACGCTTTTGTCTTCATCAGCCCTTCTTTCAATCAAGGTCCTGCACGTCCTGCCCCTCCGGCAAAATCGACGGCTGTACGCCGGGGCCTTGATAGACCCCCAACATCATCCACAACATAATGGCGGACACAAACTGCTTCACCGGCAGCAATGACTCAAATACTGCCAATCGCCACCAGACAACATGAGTCCCAAGTAACGACTGTAGATCTGGCAGCCAATAACGACTCCAATGCAACAGCAGGTACACCGGGTACGCCGTCAAGTAAAATACCACGACCAGTGAACAGAACAACCAGTTAGGCATTCGATCACTGAGGTGTGGCAGGCTCTGTTCGTCCTCCATGACGCACCTCCTGCCTGGTTACCTGCGGGACTGTGACGATCGCTGATCGACCACCGTTACTTTGACCTCCGTCAACACAATCATCAGACGCAGAAACTGAAGAATCTGCTCCGCATCGTCCTTGTCCAAATGCGGCAGTGCCGCTCTCGCTGCTTCCAGCAAGTCTTCGTGGTTGCTCATTCAATTCCCATTCTTTCACACGTTGGCGAACCAGTATCAGCAGAAGCTCGACCTGGCGAGAATCACACCCGCTCAAATCCACTTCGCTGTAATGCACCAGCAACTCGTCGTGCCAGTTCGTGGGTACACAGTCGGAGGCTTTCTCTGCCGGCGGCAGATCCTCTTTGGCAGGGAAAAGTGCGATCTTGAACAGTCGCATGTCTTCCATGTAGCCACCTGCATAAACGCACAGCAGGCACCCGATCGCCAGGAACAGCACACCCAGCGAATTGATAGTTTCAAGCGACACCATTTCAGGTGACATGGCCCATGCCCACATCACCAAAGTGCTCAATACCCCGTACAGTTTCAAAACCTGTGGAAATCCCACGGCATTCCCTTCCGTACTGAGATCCCAATAGCCCGTAATCATCCACCCGCCCAAGAGTGTACCTTGTCGGCGTGGTCGCTGGCGAGAGAGCCTGCGGGTCAACGTCCAAAATTTCTCCCAAGTAGCTCCAGGCACCGAGCACGGGCGGCCTTAATCTCGTAGATTCTGTAGCCTTTGCCGTCTTCAGGCGTGAAACGAATCACCATCGAACCTTCATCGGCAACCACCAAAAACCGGCGACCGGACTCAATCGTGACAACCAACTGCGGGTCTTCCTCCATGTCACACTCCTCACTCAAATGTAATACACCGAACGCGGCGGGACGAAACGCCCGCAGTCTTTTGCCGCTCAGATCTTTCAGACGGGGTTTCGACGGAGACATGTTCGCCGTCGTGTGGTTGAAGAAAGAAAAGGTGCTGTGTCCCGTCAGGTGCAAACACTTCGATCTCGGTATCCGGGCTCAACCCGCCATCAATCAGCAGATCATTCCCAAACGTCCACGCGGCTGATTGCTCACTGCGCTCCTTCGTCAACACCGTCAAATTCTCACCACCCACAATCCGAGCGTAATACGTATTGAACGGAGGATTCTCGTCCCGCTCCTTCGCGCGGCTGCGCGACGAGAGTAAAGCCTCAACCATAGCCGAGCCCGAGACATGGACGTCGCCCCGCACCATCTCTTCCATCGACAACATCGATCAGCCCTCAAACAACAACGACTTGTCCTTGTATCAGAACTTCGTTCGTACCGCCCAGATCCAACTCCAGGCTGTCATGCTCGATCCCTGCCTCTGTCAGCATTGACCGGCCAATTTTCACCTGGTCGTTCCAGACTTCGTGATCATGCTGCGGCAAGTGATGACCGATCACCCGGCGAATGCCGGTGTCAATAATCGCCCTCGCACAAGGTGCGCAGGCATACCATGTGACGTACATGAACAGCCCTTCCGTCTTAATCCCCTTCCGGGCTGCAGCATACAACACCCGCCGCTCAGCATGCCCTGTGTATTCGTACTTCAACGGACGCTGTCGGCGGTCCGGAGTATCTTCCAGCTCCGGAGGAATATCATTAGCCGCGGCGACCAGAATCTCGCCGTCATCCGGATCAATGAGCAAAGCACCCAACTGAGTGCTCTGATCGCCGGAATGGGAAGCAGCGTACGAGTACGCTTCAGAGAGATACCAGGCGTCAGTGCCAGGAACAGGATTCGACATCATAGCACTCCAATGTCACGGTTCTTATTTACCACAAGTCAATCAGCCGTCTCGAACGGCGGAGCGTCCGGCAGCGTCGGCGGAAGCCCGTCCCGCCACGCATTACCGGCTGCCGCCCGCGACAAATGGTCGACGCGAGAGTACAACTCTTCGGCGTCCGGGCCTTCGTGCTCAAAATCAGTAGCTCGACACGTTAGGTGCTGCGCCAACAGCAATGTGTAAATGAAGAGTTTCTTGTACGAGTGAGCACGTTCACCGACGGGAGTAGAGGCTTCCGCCTCCTGCAGCTGCGCCACGATATAAGCCATCATGACCTGCGACTTATCGGCACGTGACAGCGTCGGCTCAGCGATCACCTCTTCCAGCTGCTTGACCAGTTTTTCATTCTGCTCATTCAGTCCAATCGTCGCGGCAGCTGCCTTCATGTGTGAGTCAGCTTTAGCTCCCAGTAATTTCAACACAGAGTACGGAAGCGACATAAATCCTCCAGTCGGGAAGTTGTGAGCATCGATCACCGTGGCAACAGCATCGCACCACGCAGCATGGTCGGGTCGGCGGAAATGACAAAGTCACATCCAATGGTCGCAGCTTTGCGACCCTCTACCAAATCATCCACACCGTACGTACCGACTTTCACTTTGTGATGTTTGAACCGCTGCGCCTCGCCAACGCTGGCCCAGCAAATGTGAGAATTGACCGCATGAATCCATGGGTTGTCCCGCAAGTACAACGACGACGCCAACGCGGGGTCGACGACGTTCCAGATCATACGATGCGGACAACCCGCTTTTCGTAAGCGGTAAAGCAGGGAGGGGTTGAACGAGAGAATCTCCGTTTGCTCCGGAAGATCTGCCTGACACACCGCTGTAACGAGAGACGACATGTAAATATCCGACAGATTGTGAACCTTCAGTTCCACCATCAGAATCGGGTTATCGTCAATCAGCTGTACCAACGTGCCAAGCTCTGGCAAGTTGATCCCTGCGTCCCAAAGTTCGTTACGTCGCACAGTGGGAATGTAGAGTTCTTTCCCGTCATTCGACGTCTGTAACGGGTCGTGCGTCAGCATCAGGTAACCGTCAGACGTCATCACCACATCGACCTCGACGTGAGTAACGCCTTCCGCCCTCGCGGCCATCACCGCATTCATGGTGTTCTCGGCACCAAATCCTATCCCGCGGTGTGACGCGAATCGCATTGTTCATCCTTCTTTGCAGTATTGACCTGCAAGCAGCGGTCGTTGTATCTCCAGTTCGGCAACCGCCTCGCATCAAAGAACTCTTTGACAGGTCGACCATTGAACGGTCCCAACGGTGTCGTGTCGTCATGCTCCGGATTAGATTCGATGATCCCGTCCGTTACCTGGAAGAACGTAGACTGCCGAGTGGTATGTTCAATCCAGGCGTAACGGTACAGACCGTCGATATTTGTGGTCATCAACCCCTCCTCGCCCGCCGGATTTTACCCGGCGGGCACTTCAGTGCAAGTTAGCTAGTTGAGGATCAGAAAATCGTAATTGAGCGGGTCGTTTTCATATTCTCCGTCTACTGCCCGTTCTGCAGCTTCCGGGTCATCAAAGCGCCACTCCAACTGACAACTGTCGTACTGCTCACACGCGTCAGTCAGCACCGTTGCCCCGGGAGTACCCTCCGCGTTGTCCCCCAGGTGATCCCAGCCACCATCCCAGAACCCGACGCCGTGACCGTTGCGTGTCATGTTGAAAGCATGACCGGCCGCAGATTCACGGTTCTCGAAATACTGACAGTGATCCTGGTAGAAACACCAAGCGTCTCGCAACACCGCATAGAAATCACCAGTCGACGCGACGGCCTGCGCAGCAATCTCCAAGTTTGGATCCATGCCGAGCAACGGACAAGTCGAGTCATCGTTGTCGTCATTACCGCAAACCGCAAATGATGCCAAGCTGTGAATGTAGCCGTCCCAGAATGCGTTGAACCCGGGATCATCCGTCAACATCAGCAACGGCAATCGAGGATTGTCTTCGATGCTGATTGCCCAAGTGTTATCGTCAAATACCAGCGTAATCCGTGTCGTACGATCCACTGATAACGCACGCAACAACCCGTTCTGGCACGACGGGTCAGTCCACAACCCAGCATCCCGACCTGCTGCGGCCCTCCAGAACATTCGGCCGTTCTCAAACGGAGTCAAATGCACACTGGGCATGAGGTGTTGATACCGGTTAGCAAACGCACACACTTCGTCGCACAACGGGTTGAACAAAGGTTCATCCGAAAACAACCCCACAACAGCATCCGCCGCATCATGGTAACTATCCTCCCAATCAGCAAACCGGCTAGGCAGCCTCTCAGAGATATGAAACCCAAGTTCGTACAGATATCCTCGCAGAAAATCCTGTTCAAACTGCTGCATCCGTTCAGCCACAGTTGACGGGTCGTCTGCCAAGAGCTCGATCGTAGGGTATGACGACTGCATCAAGACCGGAGAGCTTGGCTGTTCAGCGTAACGCACCCAGAAGGGCTGAAATTGTGTAGCCCAGATTTCCCGCCAATTTATGCTACTTTCCTGCCACAAACGGGCATTCCATTCATCAATATCCGGCGTACTGATGTGATTCCTCGCATAGAAGAACGACATCCCGACATCGTGCAAATGTAAGTCATGATCGAGCACATCTTCTGCCACACTCTGGTAAACAGTCATGCACTCATCGTGGATCTCCTGCAGCAAATCAAAGCGGATCCGTCGCAGGGTGTCGAACAGGAACGCGCGATTACCATCATCAGATGGAAACACACGTTCGTCATCTTCGTTAAGCACATGTAACTGCATCGCTGCCAGGTAGCCGTCCATGAACACATGATAACCCGGAAGGTTACCATTTGATGGATACTGCGATCGACACAACACCGCGGCAGGCACCTCAGTTACCGCCCGAGGGTACACGCGCAACCAGCAAGAGCTGTAGGAAATCGTATCCGGTGCCGCCTGCCCTGGCATACCAGTCATCCATCCCTGCACCGGCCAGTTGTTTTGCATGAGTGCCAAAACATACCCAGCCTGTGCCGGGTTTGAAACCTGGCCCGGCCGAGTAAGGTCCGCCGTCGCCACCTGCTGGATGTTTGCCAACACGGCTGCATCTCCCGGCGAACAACTCACACGTCGAGTGACGTAGTGCAAAAACTCAACGTAGTTGATCGTACGAAAATCAATTTCAACATCAGGAGCCACCACTGCCGTCACCATCAGCCCCATCACGTAACCATCCCAAGCCATCCTCATCTCAGACGTTTGCATCTCAGACGGGTAATACCTCATGAGGCCTGTTGCCTGGTTTGCATCCGGATGCGGACACTGTCGCAGTGTCAGCGCGGTCCAGTCGTTACCCTGCCCGTCGACTTCAAACCAAAATGGTGCTTTCGTCCACGCCAGTTCACGCAACTGCGTGATGTACAGTTGCTCGTACTCCGGATTCTCGGGCAGCGTGATACGGTTCAGAAAAGAGCAGAATGCCATCCCGTAATAAAAGTAGGTGCGATCAGGCGCCGGTTCTTCTGAATGCGTCAAAACTTCAAAGCCCTGCCGCAACAGATCAACCAAATCCCTCACCGCCTCATGCTGCTCCAGAAACACCATAAGCTGACCCTCATGGTAGCGCAAATTCAAATAATCCGCATCTACCAGTCGCACAAGGCTACCGTCGTAGTTGCGGGTCAGCGTCCCCGTCGCCTCCAGGAAACCTCTCGCAAAATCTACAAAGTCAGACGGTCGATTAAAAATCTGTGCCTGCTCCTCCACAGTGCGAGAGTAATACTCCAGCGACGTCTGCCACTGAGTCGCTGCCGGCGCTGGTGGTTCGTTCATGTGTTGCCGCTCGAAACCAGCTCGCGGAGAACTGACTTCACTGACAATTTCATACACCACCTCTGCGTCCGGCAAAGCTGGATGATCACCGACCCTCGCCGCGGCGAGAACGATTCGCCACTGGGGTTGCTGCGCCGCCCAGTTAGCAATTCGCAACCGCACATCCGCAGGCAGCGTACCTACCCGCGTCGCCAACGTATCGCTAATCATGTGATCTTCTGCGTTCAACGCCCATGCGGCCGCGGCCCCGAACAACCACTCCTGTGCTGCTGGAACATTTCCCGCACACCGACTGCAGTAGTTCATGAAAAACGTCCGCTTGTCTTCGAGAGTTTGGTTGTGCTCTAAGTAGCTCTGCACCGTTTGGCGACGGATATGAGGATCAGGTATCGCCCCGAATCCCTGGGCCTGCGACGCGACAACCCACAACCCGGATAAGAACCCATGAAACGCTGCGTCAAACGACGAATCACCATCCGCCAGCATTGGCGGATCCTCGTTACCAAAAACCTGTACCGGTGGAGGCGGATCATCCACCCGTCGCATCTCTGCCGGAGCCGGCATCAACAGCACCGGATGGGCGGGGTATCGCACACCATCTGAAAGCTCCACTTCCATCGTGGGCCGCTGCCCGTCAATTGTATGCCCGTTAGGGCACCGCCGTCTCGGTGTCGTAGCCTTGAAGACCGCTTGGCATTCCTGGCAGATGTACTCCAGTTCAGGATGCGGCAGCGGTCCTCCGTGCAGAAAGCGTTTGTACTCAGCCGGGTCAAGCTGTTGTCGGTGCATCGCCAACCCGATCAAAACATGTTCATCAAGTCGGGGCATACATCACACTCGAATCTCTTCCAGAACCTCGAAAATCTCGGCAGAGTAATCGGGATCGCCCAGCTCTTCTTTCAGCATGAGTGACCCACAGTTCTGCATATCATCAGACTCAGCCACCGCCGCCAACACCAGCACGCCCGCCAATTCAAACGGGCGTTCATGCGGTATCAGCGACGCTACGTGATCGACCCACTTGTTCCGATCATCTTCTGAGCCGAAGCAGCAAACATCAAACCCTTCGCACTGAGATACGATTCGGAAACCGTACTCAGTAGTCTTGTTGTCGCCGTCGTAATGAATCGTGCGATCCATCTCGTAGACATTAAATGACAAAACGTTGCTCCGTTGTCTTAGACTTGCTCATGCTCGACACGAACCTTCGGGTCGAAGATGACGAAACCCAACGTGTGATGATCGTAAGCGTAAGCAGCCCAGATTCGCTCCTCGATCTGCAACACGATCAACATCTTGTTGACGTACATCGCATCAATGCCCTTATTGGCCAAGGCCTCTCGCAGTGACTCATTAGCGTCATCCATCGACAACCGCAGATGCTCATAGGCGAAAGGGAACTCAGACAGCCCGTAGTGCATGTCCCAGAACTGCGTTCCCACTTTCAAATCGTCAACATTGTGTTGTAAAAAATCAGACATCCTTCAGCGATACCCCCAACCGCTTCGCCCGACGCTGCAGCCAACCACGAATCGGCGCGTCTTCCGGACAACGACCTTTGTTGAGTCGCTTCAGCGCTTCTTCAATCGCCATATCGCCGGTCTTGACCTGCTCACGAATTCCACGCGTGTCTTTTCTCACATCATTCTCCAAGGCTGAGGCGGACATAGTCCACCATGTCAGTCATTTCATACGATTCCCACAGCACCTGTCTTGGATTGCTGCGGTGGTACAAACAAAGCGTGCCACCCGCAAAATAGCGAACAGCAAAGTAATCAGTGTTGAGAATCCGGTGCTCTTTGAACCGGATGTACGTCGTCAGATGGCTCACGACGACTTCGTGTCACTGAACAAGTGCGTCAGGTCCACTTCGTAGATAATCGTGTACTGGGTCTGCATCGTCTTTGGATGCCAGTGCGACGTCACATGCAGCACCGTTGTATGGTCGTCGCGAAGCGCTGTAAGTCGCCGCAACACGTTGGTCGGATCCGCGTACTCTTTCAACAACACCGGAGCCTTCGCGATCTCCGCCAGCCAAGTCGCCAACGATGCGTCTGTCACTTCCCGCCCGCCGGAAACCGGCCGCACGTAGTCTCGATCATCAAACGTGTTAGGGCCAGCATGCAGGATATCCACCTTCATACCCGCCCGCCCCTCCAACGCAAAGAACAGGTGATGATCACAACCAGCGGCTTCCGCCCGCGACCACAACCCTGGCGGCAACGCAGCCGCCGTCTCGTAACTCATGACGTTCTCCTTCCCAAACGTTGTCCGGACATGTCCGGATTCTGTTCGGTAATTCTCAGAACCCTGTAAAATCAGGCCGACACCGTTTCAGCGATGGCCGGATCTTGTCCAAATATGTCCGGATTCGACTCCGAACAGTATTTTGGCTCTTTCATGTACGCGACCATCTTGTCCTGCACATACTCCAGCAACTGCTGAGAAGGGCGATCCAGAATACCCTCGTCCGCATGCACAGCACCCGGGACGAGCTTCAACCAGATCAACGCCATCGTGACCCGCTCTTGCCACTTTGCCACGTCGTGGCCCTGCAGCCCGAGACCGCTGACAATCAGAGCCCGTAACGTTTCATGTTGCAGGAACACCGGCAATGGTTTGTCGAGCATCTTTGGGTCCGGATCTTTGACAAGGTATTCAGCCTCGCCAACCTCCAGATCCAAGTCAGAGTCTGCAACCCAAACCCATCCCATCACGTAATCGCCGGCATCTCCGCTCCCTGAAACAGGGGCATCAGCATCAACCTCGATCTTGCCGTCTTCTGCAAGGTGCTCCCTCGCATACGCGACCCGCAATTTGTCAACAACTGTTTGCTCATTCTCTCGCCGCCAGGACACAGTGCTCGGCAGCAGTGACAGAAAAAGATCGGCATTCGTATCGATCGCTTTCAACGTGGCAGCGATCACGTCCCGTATCGCAGAAGTCTTGTACGTACTCACAATCAATTGCGGCGGGATGTCTTCGTGCATTGCCGTCTGCTGCCCGACCCACTCAACCAACTTCTCGAAGTCAATGTTCGATAAATCGCCCGTCATCAAGCCCTCCAAAGCAGACCGACCACCAAGCCGGCAAAGAACACCAGGCCCAACAGCCCGGCCAGTAAGACGCAGCCCAGCATTTCCAAAGCACGCTGGTCGTCATCGTATTCATCCGCAAAAGCAACCTGCCCGCCAAGCGGCCAGATCACCGGCAAAGAAAGAGCGTCGACATGAATCACCACCTGTTCCTGCTCAACCAACTCTTTCAGTGGCCCTTGCGGACGAGAATCGCTCCACAAATAGCCGTCTCCGCAACACAAAGCATCGCAGAGCACCGGAAGATCCATTCCGTCAGCTTCCTCGCTGAAGTAATCACGGATTACGTCCAGCGCCAGCTTCGCATCATCGGTCAGATAGATGATCCACCTCCGATAAGTTCTTCAGGCTGCCGACCCGGTATCCCAGAAACATCCCGGCCGCTAGCGTCGTGATACACACGAGCATAAACACACCATCTGCAATGTAAAAATGACCGGGCGGAGATGGTGCTCCCGTCATCTCGTACAACCCCGTAGGCGTCCAAATTGAGTAAGCATCTCCTTCGATACACTGTTGCCAGTATTCAGCCCATCGTGAGGTGTCGACCTCTGCGCCGGGCAAAGGGGGCGGCGGCGGGACTGGCCCCGGCGGCGGGTACATACGATTGTCCTCCTGGTTGTGCGATATTGTAATCAAGCGATTCCGGATCGCCGGACTCTTCAAAAACTTCCTCATCGTGATGATGATGCGCTCGTCGTAGAATCTGATCGATATCGAGTCCTTCCCGGTCACACAAATGCAACAGATCCACGAACAGATCTGCCACCATGTCCAGATAGTCTTCCAGGTTACCCAGGTAACTGGATTGATTCGTTTCTCGTGCAAATGCGGACACAGCCTTTTCAGCCCATGCCGCACGCTGCGCGTTCGTAGTCATGTGTTACCTTTCCGACAAGAGCGGAAGTGGGGGATTCGCACCCCTCGCTGCAATCTCCGCAGCAACTCGTACGCCCGATCTTTCCGTGTATCAGTCACCTTTGGCATTGGCAGCCTCCTCGCACACAGGGCAGACCTGGTACAGAATGTACTCCTGCAACTCGTTGAACGTGCCCGCCGCATAGATGAGCAGTAACAGCGCGAACAGAAGCACACTACCGATAGCCAAGCCTTTCAGTGCTTCGCTGGCGGCACGTCCGTGCTCGGCCGCCAGAACCACAGCAAGCAACCACGCGACCAGAAACACAATCAGCACCAAGACGTCTGCTGTGTGAGCTACCGTCCAATTCATGTTACTGCTTTCTGAAGTTGCGCAATCTCGTCGGTGAGTCGCTGCATCACCAAGCCCATCGCTTCTTCTTTCGCTGCCTCCAGGCCTCCGGCTTGCAACTCATGAGTTTTGAAAAACGGATCGCACGACAATAGCCAGGTATCCGGCGGATAATGAATGTGACGATGTACTCTGATCCGCACCGCACCACACGACAGACACCAGGCTTTCGGCTTCCGTTCCTCTACCGGTTCTCTCTGCGAGTAGCTCGAAATGTCTTCCCACTCAGGTTTTTTTGTTTTTGCCATCGGTAGCGTGGATCTCCCCTTCTTTGAGGTCAGCAGCATCCTCGGTTGTAATGCTGACAGTCTGATTCCAACCGGTGCCAATTTGGAGTGTCACACCTGTTTCTACAATGTGGCGAACGGCAATGGACACCTGCTCCTTAATAATACTACCTACCTTTCTGTCGACTGCGTCGCGAATCTTCCTGTCCATATCACGGTCCAGGCGATTACTAATCCAGCGATCCATACGCTCCTTTGGTATAGATATCGTTTCGAGCTCTGCTGTGGCACGCTCTTCCAAGCGCTTCTGGATCTTTTCCACATGCTCGTCAACCTGTGAACGCAGCTGTTCAGCTGAGAGCATCTTATTCACCACGTCCCGCACAGCATTTTTCAACTGAGCAGGCGTTACTCTAATCTCCAATCCGTCCATCACTCAAACTTTCAGATATTAAGTTCTCAGGCAGAAACGGCAGATGCAGCGACGTTGTGGACATATACCATTCCACAGACTCCCACTCATCAAACGGATCCCCCGTCGTTTCGTAATAGAGCTGGGCCACTTCGTTGTCAGCCTGCACCCGGATCGTCTCCAATCGCCACTGTACGTCGCGCATCGGTTCGTGATAAGCGACAGCAACGATGTACGTGTCACCATGCGTGAACTGAGGGTTGTTCCCCAGCGCACCGCCCGGCAACCATTCGGACGTCACCATGAGCCGCTGCGGCCCTTTGAATGGCGTCAAGAGGTCCGTGCCAGACCGACTTACTCGCGTCCGGTACTCTGTCAACTCTTCAGCAGTCACCTGCTCTACTGACATCAACCGCACCAACAGCTCGCCAATCAGTGCCTTTCGCTCGGCCGACAGGTATCGCCACTGACGCTGCGACTTTGACAGTACGTCGATCAGTGCCAGCAGGTCTCGCTCTGCCTGGGACATGTCACGAGCGTGCACCCACAGCTCGTCCAGCTGTGTTTGCAAGTGCACCACGGCCACTCCGGAGTTGAGCTTCATCGCTTCCAGATAGTAAGCCCAGGAGCGTTCCAGCTTTTCAGTCAGACGCGATATCGGGGCAACCATTGTCACTCTCCAGGAACACAGTAAACGCTTCAGAGTAATATCGCAGCACGCCAGACGTGACAGCCAACCGGGCCACATCTGTCAATGCGGACTCGATCACCGTGAACTCCGGCTTGGAAATATACCTGGTGACTGCCCGCTTCCGCATAAATGCCTTCAGCATCGCCATCAGGTCATCTTCCAGCTGCGGAAGATTGTACAGCGGCCGGTTGACGATCTGATCATTCAGCGAGATCAACGACTCGTCAGCACAGATCAAATACGCATGCCGCAACGCATCCGCCCAGCCCCCTGCCTGCTTCTGTGCTTCCTCAGAAGAAAACAACGGCGCAGACAGATCCGGCTCCCCGCCTTCAGCCTCATTCTCTTGAATCGCCTGGATGGTACTGAACTTGACCTCGCCAACCACGGACAAGTCTCGCACGAAGCCTATGCCGTCCAGCTCTTCGTGTATTTCGTAGGTCATACCGCGAGGAGTTACGATCGCCTGTTGACCGACCTGCAGAGCGTACGAATCCGCTCCGCGACAGCGATTAAGCAGCTCGGCCACCTCCTTCGCCGGGCCAGCAATCTGCTTAACTTCCATAGCGCCAAGCGATTCTTTTGTCGCACTCGGGTGCAGTGTCACGTCCAGCAACACCAGTGACCCAAGAGGCATGTTGTCGTAGTAAATCACTCCCGGAGGCTCCGAGTCGTACGGCTCTACCACGCGGAGCTGGAACTCCGCGCCCATCAACACGCCGATCCCGTCGGCGCCCGGAAGTATCGTTGGTGCCGGCTCTTTGACCACTGCAACCAGCTCACACTTCCCAAGCCCGTCAATATCCAGCGAAATAGGGTCATCATTTAGGTCCTGGTCAACCAGCTGTCGCATTACCGCCACCGGCCCCATCACAGCCGTTGCATACAACAACTCTTCACGCAGCGACAAGCCGACCAACCAGATACCGTTGGGCAACTTCACGTCGCTATAATCAACCACAGCTTCTTTTTGCATCTACATCAGCTCCGTTTCAAAGAGAGGCGGCGTTCTTCTCCAGAATCGCCTTGCCGTCCGGGATGATTGGGTATTCAACTTCCATACGTTCGTACTCATTGTCGTCACGATCATGCAAGAACCAGAACGCCTCAGTCAGCAGTCCTTTCTCCAGGATCTCCTCAGCCAGCTTTTCTGTTTCCTCAGATCGCCGTGCCTGTTCTTCCGCGCGGGCATATCGCTCCCACATTCGATGCGTAGCCACCCGCAGTTCATCATCAGCAGGGTCAATGTCCGCGACAATCGTCTTCGGCTTATTCATCGCGACAGGATAAGACTTGTAATACCCTTGGTCACGACGGTCTCGCATCACGTCCAAACAGGCCGTGCCCAGTTCGTCAATGTTGCGACACAGGTAGTAACGGTCCTCGTGCTTCTCTTTGAAGACCAGCAGCGTCGGCTGGTCGATCATGGCCTGGACCTGTCGGACATAGCTCATCGACACCTGCACTTCGGCGAACGGTGTGCCCTCGGGAACACACACACGCACACGGATACGCCCCGGCTGCGGCATGACCCACGTCTGTTTCAGATCACTCCACGCACGCAAGTGGTAAGCGTCTTCACCTGCACGCGGCCAGGTGTGGTCATAGACGTACTCGAACTTACCGGCGAACAGTGTGTTGAACTCCGACAATGTGATTGTTTCAGCTGCTTTTGTCATCTTCTTCCTTCGCAAAATCCCAACCACGAATCCAGTATTCACGACGCTGCCGTGTCAAGTTAGCCGGACCAGTAGCGTATTTGTTGTATGTTTGGTACGGGCACGAATCTCGACTGTCCCCGCGGCGGTAGGCCTCTCCGCCGCGTTTCTGACAACCGATCAAGTGCTTATTCCACCGAGGACTGTGCATGAGCATACCCCAAGAGTTTCCGAGCAGTCGCGCGGTCGACTTCCATCGTCCGGCGTGGTTTCCACTCCCAACCGTTCCACCACTGCTCCAGTATGTTGTACCGGAGAGCATTCTTCTCTTCACCTGTCCACATCGCTGTGGGCAGAAAATGTCGAGAGTCACCGATAATGAATGGGTTACGCGGCAAATAACGCCGCTCACCCAGCCGATGCCCGTAAAGACAACAGTTCAGCCGTGTTACCAGTCGTTTTATCCGTCGAATCAAAAGTCTCGCTCCTTCAGCCAGTCAGCAAATTCTCGGTAAGGTGGCAGATCTGCCGTGGTGGAGCGATTCTCCAACTCTGGCAGATCCCAGTACACATCACGTCTCTCTTCGTACCTAGCCAGCCAGGCACCCGCAGTGGCTATGTCCATCCAGTACGCCATGAACGCCTGCAGGTTTCGCGTCCGCAAATAATCAATTGCCAACTCACTGTACGCGTACTGCCAGGCGGCAAACTTCGGACACTCTTCATGCCGTCGGTTGTTTCGCTCCTCTGTCACGACATCCGTCGGCTCCTCGCCGGCCGTGTCGTGGTACATCGACATGACGCCCGTGTCGAAGATAGCCAACGTAGCGTAACAGCCGAAACAGACGTCCCCTTCCCACTCGCCGAACGTGCGGGATTCCAGCTTCACGTTCTCAAACTCACCCGCGAAGTATGCTTCCGCTCCGCGGATCATGGCGTAAACAGCGTCGCTGGGCTTTTCCCAGATCGTGTTCTTGTACAGAGGGAAACTACGCTTCTGAATTACAGTCGTCACGTTCAAATGCCTTCCTGATCCGGTTCACGGCGTTGCGTAACTCTTCCAGGTCGTCGCGATGCTCAAAGTTGAACTGGAACTCATGCGGTGTCACGAATCCAACACTGTCCGGGTAGTGCGTCTCCACGATCTCAGCCTGCTGGCAAGCCCGGCCGATCGCATCCACATCTGCGGAGTCAACATTGAAAGGTCGCCCATACAATCGCTTCAGAATCTCCAGTGCCAGGTCCCGAAACAAATCCTTGTCAGGGTGATCGACCCGCGGGTCGTCTGCCTCATTAAGCAACGCTGCCGCGATCACCACCGGTGGCAGGTCTTCCCCGCCCGCGCCAAAGCAGTCCACGCCCCAGCCTTCAGTAATCCACTCCCTCGCTTGTTGGATATAACCCTCGCGACTCTGCCCGTTAATTGCCAGGTGGCCAGCATCAACCTCCTTCAACCAGTCCATTATTGCGATGGTATTCTTCATCACTTCCTCTCAGCCTTCGGTTTCTCCCACGTGTCGTAACGACCCCGCATGCAGTAGCACACCAGACAGATCGCGTAGCTCATTCCACTGGGATAACGTACCCAGTGAACTCTCCAGCCTTTCTTGCGGCATTTACACACCGCGTCACTTGTCCTCGAAGCCAGTCGGGATCTCGGTCATCTTCTTCCCTCGCACCACTGATCCTTTGATCGGCCGAAGGCGAGGCACCAGATCTTCGTGCCCTTCCTCCCGCATGTGGCGAATTCCAAAGTGAGGTCGACGAGTATGGGGCGTGGACTCCAGCGTCCTGCCGAGCGACCAACCCTGCCCCTTGCGTTTCTCGGCACGCTTAATGACGTCATCAGTCAGAGGCTTACCCTCATCCCGTTTGCAGACGTCGCGCTCCAGCAGGCCCAGGTCACCATCTACCAGCAGGCCAAGACAAGCCACCAGCCGGTGTTGCAGGATGTCGATTTCATCCTCTACGTGCTCTTCTTCTGTCTTCTCAATAACGTTGATCAGCGGCGCACCATTCATACCAATCAACGTGCCCAGCGTTTCAGGGTCCTCTCGTGACAACGGAAACCGCTGCATACGCTGTGTCTGATCATCCATGTCAGACCACACCGAGACGTTCGAGTTGCCGGTATCCTCGTTGTACTGCACGATCAACAAATGCGATCGATCAGGTTGTCGCAGCTCCAGTGCCTGCGTCGTGTACGTGTCGCACTCTTCCAGCTTCTCCCGGCTGGCATTCTCCGCAAACGGCGGGAGCAACCGCGGAACATGTGGCAACCGAAACGGACGCACAGGAGTGTCATCCGGAATCTTTGCCGCCATCTCTGCGATACACGGGTAGATGTTGTAGTACGGCCTCCCGGCACGAAACCAGGAAAACTCGCACAGCAGAATGGACCAACGATCCGGTTCCACTTCAAAAGTTACACCGGCTCTGGACAGCTCTTCCAGTTCACTTTCGTAGTATTCAGTCGCCTGAAGTAACGGAGCCGCCTTGCTCTTGTAGTCAATCTTCAGCTCCGGTTTGTATCTCACAAAATCCATCTACGCTTCTCCCGTTGAGGGTTCTTATTTACCAAACACAACTGCTTGTCATACACGGCAGTTGCCACCGTGCACACGCCTCCCAGGTCGTGAAGTTTCTTGGGTTGAGGGTTTAAGCGGGCGGTAAGTTACGCATTGCCGACAGACACATGCCCTCCAATGACGGCACGCAATAGTCAGGCGTGTGACAATCCAGAACATCCGGCGGAGCAACCAGGTAATAGTCGCAGAGGCCGAAGTCATTCATCATGTCGTAGATCTTCCCGGTGTTGCCGCCGTAACCGTATGCCGCGCCGCCAGCACACCATCTCGCAATGAGATAATGAAAACGCCCCAGCATGGCCGCCTTTGGCTCAGCGATCATCTCCCACCAGGCCTCCAATGATGTAGCGTTGAGCATGTGCACACAGCTCTCATTCTCCACCATCCCCACGTCAACAAGCACAGCGTCGAGCCAGTTCTGCTCATCGATCGACGGATACGCAGGGGCTCCCATAGGCCAGTCTATGTCAGTATCGAACCGGTGGAGCATCGTCGTAACGATCCCTCGCACATCCGATCCGGGGTCGCTGGTACCGGAGAACAGTATCGAGTCAGAGCATCGCAATTTGGGCGGCTCCAACTCTGACAACCACAGCGGCAGGCAATCAAACGCCAACTCTGCTGTCGCACCCAGCTTCTCCACGGCCTTCTGCGATCCCGACTCCCGGACCGCAATGTAATCAGCCGCCTGATAGGCCCGGCGATACCACCGCACATAGTTGTACGACGCCGCATGAAACAGGGAGACCGTGTGATTCACAATCCACACAGTCTTCTTCAGGTGTGTCTTCGCGGCGTACGCCAGATACAAAAGCCGGCGAACACCCGCCTTGTCTCTGTGAAGCGTGCCCTCGCCATTGATCACAATGACATCAGACTCCACCACAGCATCGCCGCCTGACCAGCCAAGCAGGAACTGAGTAAACTTGCCAGCATGATCCCAGTCGTCGAATGTCGGGACCGGATGTGCTGGCCTCTCGTATGTAGCCAGGATGCTCACGGGCCGCACATCATCAAATCTCGTCAGCAACAAGTGCTTCAGGCCCAGCGAAGTCCCGTGACACCCCCAGTGATACCAGTCGGTGGTATCGTTCAACAGTGCCGCCACTGCCATGTACTACTCCTCGTCAATACGGCCCTTCGTCGTAAGCGAAACGGATTGAAGCACCCATCTGCGCACCAGCAGCAAGCATCGGAGCCGCCCTCATTGGCTTTCCATCCGTGGGCGACAACGGAAAGTCATCCCGTTGAATCACCACCCAGGCCCAGAGATCCCCAGGCACCGGGTCGCTGAAGTATCCTTGTATCCAGGCCGTACTGCCCGGGAAGTTGGCCATAAGCCGCTCGAAACCAACGAGCTGCTCTTTGTACTCAACCAGGAACTTCTGGATTCTACGATTTGACCCGCTCAACAACCAGCAACCCAACATGATGTGTTGTGGAAGTTTCTCCGAATCAATGGCGTAGTGCGTCCGCGGAATCCGCTGCAGCACCAATCCATTCCATTCAAACGAGTCAACCACTGGCTCTCGCGTACTAAGCGAGGCCGCCAGTGGGGATCCAATCATGGCAGCAGCGCTACCCGCCAGGAACTGTCTCCGATTCACCAGGCACCTCCTGCATCTGACGACATGACTCGTGGAATTCAAGACGCCTCGCCTGCTCCAGCTGCAGCATCTTTATCTTCGCCTCTTCCGGATGAACCATCTCTTCCTGCTCCGCCATCTTGGTGAACCAGGCAAACAACTCGATCCAGATCTTGTTGCGGCCGTTGTCGCGTTTCTCCGCACACGGCAGGCACCCGTACTGCGTTCCAATGTACCCGATATGCTCAGACTTGCCAGCGTCGGGATGGTGGTTCGGAACCCGCGGCAGCCCACAATTCATACACGGGTGCTCTGGGTTATCCAGCAGCGTCTGCATGCGACCCCGAAGAGCGTCCAGATACTGGGGCCTGGCTTTCTCCGAATTGTCCACCGCATTCAGGTATTCCTGCAACAACGGCAGTAAACTGGGCATCATTCCTCCTCTGGGGTATTACGTGCCACAAAATTCAGTATGGAAACCGGAACAGCGTAGTCACGATCCCACGCTCGTTCATTCTCCACTTCTTCAAGCAAAGCGATGACCGGCTCAGGAGAGTAACAACTCATATCATTCCAAAGCCAAGGATAGCGGAGCTCAAACCGCTCTCGAACCAGTGACTTTACCCGCCCGTAGAAGCTCCCTGGATCGTCTTCATCGCAGAAGAAACCGGACGCACGTATGGCCCCTTCCAGACACCAGCGGCAAGCGGTCGAGGCATCCCAATCGACAGGCGCATTATCTCTGTTTCTGGCCATCTGCGACTGCGTCCAGCCCAGCCGAATCAACTGACTGGGACGGACAGGCATTCCTGTGAGTTGTGCCGTTGTCATACCGCCCCTTCTTCCATCACGATCAGCGAACCCAGTCCTTCGCGTGCCAGCAACTGACACAACGCAGCATCGGCTTTGTCTTTCGCCAGCTGGATAGCCTCGTCAACCATGGCGGAATCATCCGGATCAGCCACCAGCACGTATTGTGAGATTTGAGTAGAACAGCCTGGCAGAGTCGCCCGATACACAATGATCGGAGGTTTATGAGCGTTCGGAGCCGCCCTGCGACTCACGTAAGCGAGTTGCTCGCCCATACCGTCCAGCCGCTCCCAGTTAGCCGGCACACTGCCATCTTCCTGCCACGGCGTACAAAATCCTCGCAGAGTCTTCTGCAGTTGCGCGATTGTGTGTGGTGCTTCAACCAAAACACATTCCTCAATGAAAGTCATCCGGCGTGCTCTCGGCATTTGTAGCCTGCAGCTCGCCATTCCCGTCACGGAAGTACACGTCAAACGGCGCAGCAAACTCCCGGCCGAAGCCAGTCATAGCCGCATCCGCGTCAACGTACTCAGAGGCAAGAGCAAAGCCTACCTCTTCAATTGCGTCACCCTCAGCCGAGAACACCCAGCCACGCATATCACTGTCGACAACAGATGTTGTCTGTTTACGACGCGCCACTTCGTCTTCACTCACGTACGTACCCAGGGAGCCATTGCGAACGTAGTAATGGAACCCCTCGCGGTCATACAGCATGCTGCCCGGTTGCAGCACCTCCACAACATAAACACCGTCACCATATACGAACGGGAACTCTACCCCGTGACGCGTCGCTTCAGGTTCCTGATTTACGAAAATCAAATGCTCACCGATCGCGTACTGCGACCGGGGCACAATCCCGTTGTAAATCATCGCCCTCGTGGCAATGGCCGCCAGCTTTCGCAACCCAGCCAGGGCGGAAGTAACCTGTTTGGTGTTGTTCACCTGCCATTCGGCTGCATTGTCAGCCCAGTCATCCTCCACCTTTCTCAGGTAGCGGCGAAGCAGCGTGCAGAAGCCAGGAATGTCCTTGGCTTCATCTTCAGTTCTACGTGACAGGTCGTCCTGGTATCGCAGCTCAGACCAAATGGCCTCAACCGCTTGCTCCAGCTCCTGTCTGTGCACGTTCCTTGGCATCTCTTCTCCACAGTAAGTGATTACGTGTGTACATCATCAACAGAATGACGGCCATGGGCAGAAAGCCCCAGGTCTCACTGGCGATGATCCAGGTGAACCAGACGAACTGGTTGACGATCCTCGGTGCAAACGCCCACCAAACCTTATGGCCTGACAGCCACGTCGTCCATAACGTGATCACCGACGCCACCCATGGCAGATACGTCGTCAACAGTTCCCTCGTCATTTGCTGTCTCCACTGCGGTCGATCGCGACCGTGTACTCCGGACTTACCGGCTTCGCCCTCAACAGACTGGGGCCGGCAATGAACTCGTATGTTCTTGTGTTGCTTGAATTGATGAAGCGGCAACGCTGAGCGTGAGCCTCAGCAACCTGCCGCTTGTTCTCGGTAGACAGTCGCCCGTCCACACGGATGGTGTTGTCCGACCCCAACCCGTCGGTGAAGTCGATGTAATGCTTCATCAGCCCTCCTTAGAGCCAGTGCTGAAATGCGTGATCGAGGACAACGCAGGCGATGCCGCCGATCACCGCACCGAAAAACCAGCCAAAGACAATGACGAACGCAATCAATGCGTCCGGCGGTGTACAGTCTCGGGCTGGCGGAGATTCAAAGTCACAACGGTATGGATTATCCATGGGTTCCTTCCCTTTGGTTAGTAGCCGTATTCTCCCTGTGCGGGCAGCTGCAACAACAACTCACGATACATTTTCAACCCGAAATCCTTCTCGACATACAGCTGCTTCAGAATCGCAGGCACAGCGTCGAGACTGGCTTCCAAATAGCCCTCACGATCGTTGATGCGCCCGTTATGCAACCGATGATGATACACGATCAGGAAGTAACCACGGGAGGTCTTGTAGACACCCAGCTCACGAACCGAGTCAGCACCCGGTGCTGTGTACCAGGCCAGCCGATCCATTTCCTGTACATTACCGTAGATCGGCCGATCGTCAGTGATGTAAATCTTATCGGGTTCAGTCGTCATTGGTGTCCTCATTGAATTCCCATTCGATCTTGATGTGGCGAGCAATCAACTGGTCTTCCACATCCATCATCGAGCGAGCAAATCCTACTTTATCGTTGGGATGTTTTGCTTTCAGTACGCAGTCTGCTTCCAGCAACTTCTTCTTCTCACCCTCGAAGTGAAACATCAACGCGGCTTTGACTTCCGTCACGCTCATGAATCGTGCTGCTTCTTCATGCGACCGGCCTCGAACACTTGTCGAGTAACCGCCTGGGAGATGTTCAGTGTCTTACCGACTGCATCGTCCCACTCTTTCCAGGTGGCATATTCGTACGCGTCTTCTTCCGTCTCGCCGTACAGCTGCAACAACGCAGACACATACGCATCATCTGCACGATGACCGTCCAGGTGCAGCATGAGAAGAGCATCTGCTCTCCCGTCTGCCGCCAGGCTGATAACCATACGCGTGGCATCTTCATCGTGCACAAGATCCGGAGCCGTCTCGTCCAATTTCTGGATCCGTAACACTCCCTCGGTGTTAAACAGCCCGATATGCAACGCTGCCAGATTGTTGAACGCCGGAATCTTCACGGGCGGTCGATCGTTCCGCTCGTCGCTCTCTGCGTTCGCTTGCCGCACCTGGCTGTTGATCGCACGCACCAGCATACGAAGAGAAAACGGCGTGTCACAATGGTAGACGCCGCAGCCCAACCCTTTGTACACGTCAATGGGTGCGGGTGCTGTGCAGTCACCACCAACACGGGCCGAATTACCCGCCATAACGTGTAGCCAGTTAGCGTATGCCAGGTCCAGCCCTGGCCCCTGACACGCCCAGTACCGCCATGCGCGAGTGAATCGCCAGCTGTGGAGCGTACCGAACACGCTTGTCTGTACTTCCCCCGGAACAGTTACCGGGAACTCTTGTATATCGATCTCCGCAGCTTGCAGCTCGCCCTTCACCTGTTCGTCAACGCCCGATAACCCTGCGAGGTTTCCAAATTGTTTCAACTCATCCGCTGCGTAAGTAGGCATCTCAGTCGGCAGATTCACCTGCATCATCTTCAGTCTCTCCTGGTTTCACGAGTTGTGTCGCCGTAATGAGCCAGTCACCTAGTGCAGTGCCTTTCTCGTCAATGCCGGCATCGAGCTGTAGCTCGATCTTCTCGGCACCGTTCATTATCGCCCCGTGGATCAGGAACACAGCTGCTGCCGTGAACCGCAGGGACGCTTTGCAGTCGGTATCATCATTCAAGATGTTGACCGTATGCTTCATCGCACGGCCCAGAGCCGCATCGTCCCACTGGTTGAACGGTAGTTTCTTCTCTTCTTCAGTCAGCGTCAGGATGGACATCGAAATCCTCTACTTCTTCAAAATCCTCCGGGAACTGCCCGAAGATCTCATGGTCACGTGATGGCATCAGGAAATGAGCCACACGACTGAATATCTGAGCGTGACGAACACTCACCTGTGCGAGCGGGTTCTGTGCCGCTCGTTGCTTCCTCGCCCAATCCATCTCATGCCGGGCACTCTGAATGCACCAGTCACAAAACCGATTACGCTCTTCGGCAGAGAGCTCAATCTTCTGTGTCATCATTACTCCTCTTGGTTAAAGTGAGTGGCGACCCCTGAAGCCGCCGATAGGCATCGCCACTCATAGGAGAAAGGTCGAGGCTGCCAAACATAACCCCAGCGACCTTTCCGTCCCCACCGTCGACTCAGCGGCGCATCATGACGGACAGGTACCGCACACTATGTGTTTCAAACGGGAGGCGACCCCTTGAACTGCCGATAGGCATCCCTCCCCGGAAAATGGACCAGCCAATGAATAAAACTGGCCCCGTCCCCACCGACGACTCAGCAGTGCATCATTGTCGGACAGGTACCGTAAGTATCGAGTAACCGGTTAGCCGCTTCTCAACTCCTCTCTTTTGGCCTTCTCAGCCAGAACTTCCTGCATTTCCTGCAGGAACAAGGATTTGTCGAACCCAGCACGCTGATAAGCACCCTGAACCTCCGCAGCAGTGTACCGCCCCTCCGGACAGGGCAGCAACTCACCGAAATACGACTCACAAAGCATATCCCACTCAGTGCGGGTCATGTACGTCATCTCACACAACATATCGATCCTGCCCGGCCGTAGCAGAGCAGGATCCAGGCTGTCCACATGATTCGTTGTCACCAGGACGATTGCTCCGTGGCCGCTCTTCACGCCATCCAACGCATTGAGGATCTCTCCCAGCGTGAACATCGTGGTCGTGCTGTCAGGCTCGTCGTCCGCCTTCTTCTTTTTCTTCTTCTTGCCGGACTTCACTATCAGAGCCTTCGACTCTTTCCGCTCCTTCACCACGCTGGACAGCGTGTCAATGTCTTCGACCAGGCACAGCCCGTTGTCCCCGCTGAGAATGCTCGGCAAGTCATTGTGCAGTCCTCTCTCGAACACCCGCAGGTCCCGCTTCAGGTAATTGGCCAGCGCGATGGCCAGCGATGTTTTGCCTGTGCCCGGCGGGCCATACAGACAGTATCCTCGCCGCCAGGGGATTCCCTTGCGGACATAGTCGTCTTCACGGGCCAGGAACGCATCCAGGTCCTCTTTGATCCGCATCGCCCAGTCCGAGTAGACGTTGTCGAATGTGCGACGTGGCAGCGGCACAGAGTTGTACCAGTAACCGTGCTGCCAGTCCTGCACATGCAGCTTACCGTGCTGCTGGGCCTTCCAATTGTGAATGGCCGCCTCCACCATGCCCTTCAATGTCTCTCGCTTCTTCCAGCCGTAAGCTGTCACTGAGAGCGTGAAGGTGGTGGCATTGTTGCGGTCACTGGAGTTGTTCAGCTCCCGCTTGCTGAGAATCGTGCGAATCAGGCAGCGGTCTCGGCGGTGCCAGCGGTTGCCCGTCGGCACCAACAACCCCGCCTCGCCGTCGTAGGACGGTACGTAGGCAAAGTTGCCCAGCTTGGAGTCCTTGTGCATCTCCAGCACCATCGAGAGCACTGCATCGAAGTCGGCTGAGCCCTGGTCAAACTCAACCAGGTAAGCTCCGTAGCGGTCCCACAGGCCGGTGAATCGCGACGGCAGCCCACGGGCCTGCATGACGATCCAGGTGCAGAGCGCAATGACGGCACCGCCTTTGAAGAACTCGTTCGTCTGGAATTCATTGACCAGCGCATCCTTGATCGCATTAAAGTCCACGGCTAGTTCCTATTGAAGTCTTCTTCTGTAACCGGCGGATCGAGTGGCACACTCAATGAACCGCAGGAGTTCGTCCTGCTCATCGTCTGTCAGCTCCTCCATCAACAGATCCCTTCTTCAGCCTGTTGCATAATCTTCAAAGCTGTACTCTGATCGGGGCAAACGTAGTCATTCCAAATCACGAAGGCCGATCCCGAAGTACCCACTTGCCCACGTGTCGCGGGCGTCAGTCGTGGCTTACACAGCTCGTCCAGCTTGTCTTCGATCCGATGCTGCTGAATGATATTGATCACCTTGTCGTTGCGAGCGGCACCCAAAGCACCTGCCAGGCACCAACAAGCGGCTCGCCCGTCGCTCACAGGTACAACGTAGCCGTCTGCATTCTTCGCCCCGGCATTCTGGCACCAGCCCTGGGCAATGTAATCGCTTGGTTTCGTCTTCGTTGTCATGATCCCTCCGGCTCGGGAAGATGTGTGGTCGGATAACAGTATTCGTAATAGCGGGCCACCGCCTGCACATACCACAGGCCTTGCTCACTACCCTTCACAATCAAATCACCATGCAGCGAGTAACCCTGCTGGATCTTTGCTCGTACCTCCGACGCTAAAGCGGTACGGCTATGGCTGCCCAGCACTTCGTAGTCGTCAGGAGGCAGCGGCGTCATCATCTGCTCCTGGTGACATGCTGGTTGGTCGTTCCTCCGTCATATCGATCGAACGGGATTGGCGGGAAGTCGGGATGACTGGTACCTCTTCTGCTTCGTATTGCACCAACGTCTGTACGAACAATGTGGAAGTGGCTTGGCCAATTGCACGACTATCACCGTACAACGACCAACCCTTCCCGAGATGCTCATTGACCGAACGATCAAATGCCTGCACATCGGTATTCGTCAGCGTGCCATACGCAACGATCTTTGGTAGCGTCATGCCGGCTCCAGGACTTTCGCCTCGTTGCTCTCCAGGACACACTCCAGGCGCTCCTGGCAGTCTTGTCCGAAACTCTGAGAAATGGCCCACACCAACGTGTCCTCGTAAGTCTCGCTGTCCAGTGCCAGTCGCTCCGCCACCTTCATCAGTTCGACCGCTGCCCGCGAGAACGAACACACTTCATCATTCCAGTGAATGATGGTAGCGATCTCGTCCTTCCTGCTCATAGCATGCCGGCCCAGCAAGCGCACCAGCGCGGCTTGCAGCAAACCAACATCGATCGCACTGATCGCCTTGTTGTACTCAGCGATCCGAATCGCCCCGTGCATGCAATAAGACGCCTGCCGTGTCGAGTTGAGCTGCACAGGCACTCGTTCCTTGTTGCGGACAGCGGCCCCACGGCTCCATCCATGAGTCTCCAAATACCAACTCGGTCGCCGAGTGTTGATCGATGGCAGGGTGGTTTTACTCTTCTGCTGCTCAGGCACTGTCATCTCCTACGTTGAATCTGTGCGATTGTACGGGGATCTCTATCCGTTCTCGCAGGCGCCCGAGCTCCAGATGCCAGCCAAAACCCCAGATGTTGAATACCCCTGTCAGGCCCAGTCCGAATCCGAACTGTGACCAATGCACTCGTTCCAGCCGCCAGTCCCACACACGCTTCTCCGTGTATTTGTAGTAGGCCCCTTTGACGACCATCTGCTGTACGTCCATCTTCTTTACTCCGGTAGCGTAAAAAGAGCACGGTAACACTCGTGCTGTTACCGTGCCAATCAGTTGTTACTTCACGTGATTTACGTCCCGCCGGACAAGGGCAGTGGTACTACGCGTTCATCGCTGACGCGCACCCTGCATCACCTCCCATCAACACAGCACACCCATCACTTGCAGCGTTGCGAAGATTCCGAGTACAAAACCCACCGCTCCGCCAAACAAGCATCCGTGCACAAACTCCAGATCCATAGCAGCCTCCTTGCTGTTAAAGAACTTCGGTTGTTATTTACCACGACGCTGCCGACCTCCTTGCGACTGCTTCTACAGATTACCTTCGCGAACTCTGCGACAGAGAGCCACCCCGCAGAGAATTCTCAAAAATATCAGGATCCGTCTTCTTCCACAGACTCCAGGAGCGTAACGCGCCGCAACACCATGCTCAGGATCGTGCAACGGAACCCTCGCCAGCCCCGCCGAGTCCCGCAATGGATACGCACCTTACTGCCCGCTTCTTCTGGCACCCACGCTGTTTTGTAGGTTGTCGACAGCCCCGCAGTGAGTGGTACCAGTGTCTGCCTGTCCTGCTTGTTGTTGTCCCCTTTGTTAGACGGGTTTTGAACCCAGGCGAGCAACACAGGCATATCCGAATCCACCAGCGGCGGCGCGTTCGTCACGTCGTCAGAAATAGTGAACACATCCATAGCCAGCTCAAAACGATCACCTGCGTTGTAATCGACGTCTGCGTCCAACGTAAAGAACGCCTCGGGCGTGCCACCGTTGAACGTCCAGATCGACCCCTCGCGGGTAACGCCCCGTACCAACTCTGCCCCGGGCATCCACACCGTAGGCAACAGGTTGGCCCCGGCAACAGCGACGTCCGTGTACAAAATGCGGGGTGGCCTCTTGTCGAAATAGCTCTCAACGCATCCACTTATAGCAACCTCGACGGAACCGCTGACGCGTGCAAAACCTTTTCTCGTCGTGTGTGACATGCAGCCGTGGATACTGCCACCATCGCAGTCGATGATGTCCAACCCCCAGGCCAGGCCCGTATTCCCTGTCACGGTACCGTGCGGGGCCACGAAGCGGCAGCCAGAGAAATCAAACCCCGTGCACTCTTTCAAGGTCACGACGGCGTTGTCGTTCAATTCCTCTCCACCGCACCGCTCTGTGTAGAGCGAACGCACCGAGAGACCGGAACACCGCTCAAACAACGCCGCTCCCGGCTTGCAGAGTGAAATATCCAGCGAATCGACCGACACGCTACTCGACGAAGTGACGTGTAGGCCGTAAGCGTTGTGCTTCTTGTTGTGGATCTTTCCCCCCACAATACGCAGCACATTTGCACGGTGGGCTCTGATCCCCGCCGTACGGCAGTTGCTGACGAAACAGCGACGGATCTCCCACTGCACAGGATCGACACCATCGAGGGCAATCCCTACGTCACCATTCCCGACGCGTACGTCCTCGATGACTCCGTGGTTGGCCCGCTCTATCTTGAAGACAGTATTGCCATTACCCCGCACTGTGCCGCCCTTCCACACGGGCTGCCATGGCTTGTGGTCGCCATCGCCCCACTGGAACATGGGTGCCTCGTGCGGTATGTCGGACTCAATCTCCGCCCCGTCAGCAGTCACCCGCAGGCCATACTTGATCAGAATCGTATCACTGATCCTGTACTCCTTCCCTGCTAGGAACACGACCTCCGGCGATAGATTGACTGCGGCATGATCCGATACCGCGTCCATTGCTGCCTGGATGCCAGCCGTAGCATCCGAGTCAGTAGATTTGATGAAGTCATCAACCAGCACTTTCATGGATGTCTCCTTTACGTTCGACCAACAATACGGGCCTGAATGGGTTTGTAAAATTGAATGTCTTTCCAGTACGACGCCTACGTCAATCCGCGGCAGTATCACCCAGTACCATCATCCCCGTTTGTTCAAGACGCGTCACTATACGGTGTACCGTTGCGCGCCGCTACGGCCACTTTCGCGTGCCCCACCAGTTCTTCCCAACTATCAAAACCCACAGCACGTATGCTCACACGGTCGTTAGCAGAGCGATACCACAACTGATCAAGCCTCGCAGCCTCTGGCAACCCGCGGCCGTATTTCATCAAGTCCGCTGAAGGAGCAGATTGGTACAACAGCACATGCTCTGGCAACACACGCCACTGAAGCGTCTTTTGCCGCCAACCATCGTAGTAGGCCTCCAGGAGATAACTGGTCTCCTCGTCCCGCAGCCGACGGTCCCTATCCAGAATGCCGCGGCAGTCCTGTAGAAACGCCTCATACTCAGTATCCGGCACCGCCACAAGCCCCTGCTGTATCGCTCTGGAATTCCAAACAAACGCCGTGGGCAACTCTGCCTCAATGTTATCAACGACAACAGATAACAACTGGTAGGCAGCCTGTACATGTTCTGTCCGCATCTGGAAGCGGTCTGCATGCTCAATCACCTGCCACGCAGCCGCTACCATCAACTTCCCGACGGTATCCACGCCCATGCCGTTACCCACCGCAGCGAGCACATCATCAATGACAGTCTCGGTATCTTCGCCACCATACGTTGCCACACTCTCTCCGCGAGGATTCGTGACCTTTACAGTCATTTCCAGAACGGGAGAGTTCTCCACACAACCGTGAGAATCAGTCGTCATCAATACACCACTTTCTATCAAAAGAGCGGGTCACTCTTATCGTTGAGCTGGTCTTTGTGTTCACGAAAGTAATGCAGGCAGCGACCCAGCCGTGTCAGCTGCCCGTGTTTGCATGTCTTCAGATCCAACTTCTGCATACAGGCAGCCTGCAGACCTGCCCGATGATCGCCGTTGAGGATCAGGAAGTATTCCTCCTGCCCCAAAACCAGGGCAGTCGTGTCAGAGCCGTAAGAAGCTCGATCGTAGTTGTTGTAAGACACATGCCAGTGCGAGCTCCCCGTGTCAACGTCGTCACATTTGTTGGGAATCACACAAGGCATACCTGCGATGTTACGCAGATGCGAGGTACACTCACTCATCGACTTATCCTTCCACCACACTGATGCCAGATAACCGTCACCATTCTCCTGCATTAAACTGGCCACCATGGTATTGACGATCACTCCCGTTAGCCCCGCCACGCGTCCGATTGTTGCTGTAACGGTGTGGCTGTCCGTCCCCCCAATGGTGCGGACGCGTCGCATCCACACAGGCCGAGCATAACGGCTCCACGCACACATCGTCCACGTGCAGCTCTTCCTGGCAACGAGCACAGAAATCAACCCGCACCAAATCGTCCGCAGACGACCACGGGTGCCGCAACACCTGTGTGCCAGCCCGATACCTCTTGTCGACAGGGAGGGCGTTCAATCGTGCATGTAATACACTGCTGCACAGTTCGCGCAGCTGTGCAGGTGACAGCTTCTCTACTGTCTTGTGTTCCAAGTCCGGGGATAAACCAAGTTGGTCCCAAACCATTAAACCACCGGCGAAGTAACCGGCTCGCTCGCTTCATACTTCACGACAGCCTGAGCAAACTGGACTTGCGACCCTCGCTCCACCATTGCCACGCCACCGATCGGCTCCCAGCCATCTTTCAGTCCCTTCTTCACTTCCTTGTCAACAATGTCCGCTGACACGTTGGCAACAATGCAATAATCCACCACGCGACGGCTCATACTTCCTCCTTCTGATTATCCAACCATTGCTGTAGCTGTTTCTGCGCTTCACTTGCAGTCGAACTCTCCAGCTCCAGCCCTTCTTCCACTATCTCGGGGAGCTGCACCTTGCCCTCGCAGACATAGGCCGCTCCGTCGTTATTCCGGTAACGGAACAGGATCTCGTGCTCTGTCCGCTCCAAAATCTCCAGAAACATCATCCGCCAACTCCTTCGTTGTTCGGCGTGATTGGTAGCCACGGCGGCCCTGCCAAGCCGTTCGGGTTTCGCATGCGATAGACGTGCAGTCCGGTCTCTCCGACGCGTTGTCTGTCGATGATCCAGCTGCCGTGTCGCGTCTTCCGCAGATGCCGCAGCTGCGCACTCACAGAAGGCTGCGGGTCACCAGTAATGGACGCAATGTCGACAATCGAGCGATACTGCCCATCAGACATGACATCCCAGACACGGCCCAGTTGTCGCTGCAGCCGGTCATCGTCGCGAGCAGGGTCGTACACAGCTCCGTCAAAGCCTGTGCCTTCCGCATCTGCCACTTCCTGCATGTATGTGTCCCAGACATCTTCCAGCTCTGCAAAGAGAACTGTCCAGTGCTGCGGGTCTGCAACGTCGTCACCCCAGGCTTCCGTCAGCTGTCGCACAACGTCAATCATGGCGGCTTGGGTGGCTGCTTTCATGACTGCTACGCCACCTGTTCCAGCACAGGATTACGCGTCCAGTAATTCTCACGGCCATTAACCGTGTTACCGATCAGCCGCAGGAACTGTCGCGGCTCAGTGCGGCGACAAGGCAGACACTCATGCGGATTCAAATGATTGATCCGCCAGATCTCTCCGGGCTCCAGCATGTGACCGTTTTCATACGGCCAGTAGTCAGCATGAGCACCCAGGTCACCCGTTCGAGTGGTAGTCGTACACTCTTCGGACCACACGCAGCAGGTGCCCGCTGAGTTGTTGGCAAGCAGGATCTGTGTGTTGTCAGCCAGCGCGATCTCAGGGTTGCCACCCCAACAGTACCTGTGAATGTAATGGCTCTCGTTCTGTGCCACGTAGCCCGCTTCTGTGTGCACGGCCCTCGCATGCTCAGAGCGAGCATTACGGTGAATCTGGCCAGCTTCCACGATCTTCTCATCGATCGTCAGCCAGCCCGGTTCGCCACGCTCGAAGTAGTAGTTCTCAACGAACCCGGCGTAAGCACTGCACTCGCCCGGCAACGAGTCCGGGTCGCCCTGAATGATGGGCATCATCAACACACGCACCCCGCTGAACAACGGGAAGCGGAAGTGTCCTACTCTCATGGTTCTGCTCTTCTACTGTCACTCGACAGTAACGGGAGGACCGGCACTCGTTGCCTCACTGGGAGGCAACGGACCATTTTCGTATTGCTCTCGCTCCAGCGCTCGCACCCGTTCCCATTGAGCTGCGTTCACTGCAGCATTAACACCGTTATTCTCATAAACGCGGGTACTGATCGTTGCAAGTTGATCGCGATTGGCATCAACACGAAGACCTAACGCACTGATCTGCTCTTCAATTCTTTCAGGATGCCCGTCACTGACATGGTCTACGAACTGGCGACCCATCTCCTCCAGGTATCTGGCTTGCTGCGCGTCATGCGCCGTCAACGGCCAATACGCCAGCGTGCCGACCGCAACGACAAAGGACAACAAAAAGCCACCGAACATAATCAGCACAGTGACCGCACCCACCAATGTGGGGGTCGAGATACCCTTGGGTTCGGTGTGTCTGGCCAGTGATTCTCTGTTGGAGGACACCACATCAGCAATCTTGGCGATCGAAGTTGCGTTGCTCTGCACCACAGGAGCCAGCTCATGGACAGCTGCTGCTGTCTGCTGGACTACGGCCTCTAAACGTTCAAACTCGCTGCGTGACACATCCATGGTCATCTCAGCACTCCTTTAACTGCGCGGGCTACCAGCCTGCGCTACAGGTTCTGTATCGGCCGCCAGTGAGAAATATACTAACTGTGGTTCTTATTTACCAGACGACGCCCGAAGTGCAATATCCACAGGATTCGTAGAGATCGCGTCCGGGTCTCGGCGCTTCTTCAGCTTTGCCAGTCGAACATCTTGACTGGCCCATGGCGACTTAGACGCTACACTGCCTGCAGCTTTCAAAGTCAGCGGGGCAGACCGCCGCGTATTCGGCTCCTTCTTCGCATACAACGGTTTCTTTCTGTCTTCCCGTAACTGCTGCAAGCGAGTAGCAATATCTTGTAGCATGGGATTCTGCTTAGCTTTTTCAAGCTGTCTTAGCGCCTTCCGCTTATTGGCTCTCGCCCGCATGCGGCCCCACCAGCTACCAAGCTGAGCACCGCCAGCAATCCCCAGCGCTCCGCCCCCGGCTGCCCCTAACCACGGAAGTAGCCCTGCCTGTCGCGGCACATGATCCATGGAGCGCACCAACGCATACAGTGCGGCGAGTCCAGCGCCCGCACCCGCCAGCCCGCCGCCGGCAGCGCCAACATACGTACCAAATGCCGGATACTTACGAGCGTTGTAGCTCTCCATGTTCTTCGCGTACTGTGCCTTCCCTTCCGCTGTCTCCGACTCAGGAGAAGCCGCAAAGCCTTCCTGATACGCCTTCCGGCCCTTCTTCCAGGCGTCAACCTCTTTCCACAATGTCGGTTTCCAGTTTCGCCGCAGATACCGCCACAGTTTGCTTTCGCCTTTTCGCGGTGCTAGGTCAATCGCATGGCCAAGCTCGTGCATCAGCACACCCGGCGACTTCTTTTGCACAAGTACAGCGTTCGCATGGGGCAAATACATCGACCCAAGGTGCTCAGTTGACCGGTCCGGCGTAGAGGCGAACGCAGCCGCCAATTCGTCACGGGTGCCTTGCACCCGGTCAAGAAACGAGTCCTCGACCTGTCTGTCAGCAACTCTGTTCGCCATCTCTGCTGTATTGAACCGATTCCCGTAGACCTTGGCATCATTCAGCTGATACGGCCGAGCAGCTGTCATCGCGTCGCCGATAGCCTGCCACGCCGGAACGTCCGCCTTTGTGGGCGCCTGCAACTCCTTATCATCGTACACAACCCTCTCCATAAGAGAGTGCACGGGACGTGTCTCTCGTGGCGACACCTCGACGACGACAGCTTCCTTCTGGAGTTCCGGAATAAGCCCAACCTTATTTCTCAGCGACCCTATCTTGAAGCCTGTCGGAGCACCCAACGCACTGTTCCCGTCCACCGGGGCGTTCGGACTGTTGGACAGAGCTCCGTACGTGTCGAGCGGATTGGCGGCTGCCGAGCCGGCCATCCCTGGCAGATTGGCTGCCTGGTTCGAGACTCGGGAGGCCAGGCCATTGTTCAGCTGCCCGCTGCCGGCCATGCCTGGCTGCTGCGCCATGAACTGCTGGGCGCCCTGCTGATTCGGGACTGATGGCTGCGGGGTTGCCACCCGCTGAGCATGCTGAACCGGCTGAGCGAGGGCCACAGGCCCCGCCTGCTGCACCGTCCCCAGGGCGGTCTTAATGAGCGTCAGGCTGTGGCCTCGTAGCGTGTTGCCGTCTGGGAGTCTCATTCCCGCCACGCCCTGCTCTTTCGCTGCCCGCTCAGCAACCTTCTCCATGAAATTCCGCTGTACAGCCGCACACAGCCGATTTTCTCCCACTCCCACCTCTCCGGCCCTCTTCTCCACGCTCCCACCCGTTAAATACGCTGTACGAGCACTCACAGCCGAATTACCGTTAATTCCGCTGTACACGCTCTCACACGCTATTTTCTGATTCTGGCTCTCCTGCCAGATCTGATCGATCACGGAGGGATCACCTGCCTGCCACACCCTATCACCCAACGAGACAGAGGAACTCTTCACCCCTGGCGCTGAAGCAATCTTCTCGCTCAAACTCAGAGGCTGGTCACCAATCGCGACTTTTTGCCCAGACATTGCAGGCTCCAATAATGACGTCCATGTGCTTGTTCGGTAGACTCCGCAGATAGTTCGGAACCCTACCATTTCACCAGCAGAAAGTCGAGCCGTGCCATCTGCAGCGCCCAGACGCCAAGAAACCCGTGACGAGAACCGCACCAGTCCCGCTGATCCTGCCCTGTTGAATGCTCCCGCTCCTGACGAGCCTTGGGCTCGTGTCTGGCCCGGAGAGCGGATCCTCGAAGGTGACATCTTCTACGACGTCACCGCTGGCGAGGAGTCTCAATGGAGGCTCTGTCCTGACGAGTGGGCTGCTCAGCCTGTTCCCTCTGCCGGGTACGCCATTGCCCGGCTATCCCCTCCCGATGGTTACCGTGGGCTGGAGGGCAGTGATGTCCTGCGAAGCCGAGACCTGGCCTGGAGTGGAGAGAAGTGGGTGCTGATCCGGGATACCATGCTCAGTGACTTCATCGATCGACCCTTCTCATATGTTGTCGAACGATGGGAGGCAGAGCACAACACCCGGCCTATGGTCTGCACCCGTAAGAACCCTGCTGCCAACCAAGTCATTGAGATTCCCACGCATCACCGGAAGCTCTGGGCCAGTGAGGCCATCCGCCGAGGGGACAAGTACGTTGTCGGGGCCAGTGATATGGATGATTGGGCTGATGTGCCCGTCAGCATGCACGGCCTGATCGTCGAAGACCCTGAAGAATCCAACGATTTCGTGCGATACTGCCGGCCGGTCAGTCCCAATGCCCAGATCTGGTACGTAGACCCGCTGGCCGAAGAAGGAGGCGTCGGAGGTCGCCAGGATCCATTCAAATCACTGGACCAGGCCAAACACACCATTTCAGTGGCTGCTGAGGCCGCTGGGACGCCTGCGTTCGGTATCATCCTCAGTGTCAGTGGCAAACCGCTGCTGGTCTATGACCTACCCGAGCCAGAAGCCGAAGAACCTCCTGCTCCCGAACTGCCCGTTGAAGAGATTCCCGATCGGGAAGAATCGACGGCTGAGGCGATTATGGAGGACCCGGAAGCCCTCCCACAACCGGTCGGTGATCCCGATCGGGAAAAATCAGATGAAATCGAAGGGGGTTTGTATGACATGCTCCGGGAAGACTCAAACAAAGACACGCCGACCACAGAAGACACGTCTTTAATGAAAGAGTCAGCGCAGCTTATCCAAAGTGACCTGGAAAGTGAGCCCGAGCTCGAACAGCTGTTTCAGGACGCCCGCCAACACGAAGACCAGAAAGTAGAAGAAATGCTCACCGGCACCTGTGAACAGATGGCCGCTCACCTGGAAGTGGGCATGAAGGTCGTCATGGACCAGTCGGAACGTGTCCGGCCCCCGCAATACACCCGGACCAACGTGTCTGATGTCATCGAAAAGGGCGATCTGTGGTTCGGCCCGATCGATGGTGACTTTGAAGTGCTGATGTGGCAGCCTGTTCCCGCTACGATGATCGGCCAAAAGGCGGGAGATCTCCTTGAATACCTGCTCGCCCGCAAACGGACAACCAAAGCCCGCCTGCCTGCAGAGATCCGCCAACAGGTGGTTCTGCGACTCGAAGAGATCCATACTGCGATGGATCAACTCAAAGACCTGCTGAACCTGGAGTAACCAATGACCCGGCACATGGATATGCACGAAGGACCGCCGCCTCCACCCGACACCTACAACGTGGAGGCCTACTGCCACAACTGTGAATACGAAGGCGAAGCGGAAATCCCCAAAGGGACCAAGGTCGACGATGCCGACTGTCCTCGTTGTGGCTGTGATTGCCTGCAGGTCAAAGCCAAATTCACTGACGACCGTGTAGAAGCCGCACCCGCTGAAGAAGTTATCGAAGATTTTCTCCGCTGGCCGCCATCACAGCTCCGCGGCCCGATTAGCCCTGCGGGAGTCCCTGCCGATAACACTCCGCAGCCGCAGTGGTACTACTGCAACGACGACAGCACGCTACGCCATGCAGATCTGCAACCACCAACTGGCGACAGAACCTTTGCTGAAAGCATTCTGCGAGCAGCCGGCGGCACAATCCACCATCAGGTTCATCCGGATGGGCGGCACACGCTGAACGGGCGGGAAATCACACTTGACCAACTGAATACCGTCACCAGTGTTGATACGCCTCTTAGCGAGCGTGTCGGCATTCTAGGACAGATTGGTGTCATTCCGCCTGGTTCACAGACAAGCGGCGACGTTGTTGTCGGGCATTACCACAACTCGCCACCACCGCCTCCACTGGGCAGAGGCCTCACTGCTGCGCCTATGGACGCTCACGGTGTTGACAACGTACCCTCGGGCGAAGGCACGCTCGCAGTAGGTTCTCCACAGGTACCGCCAGGGCTCCTGGACACCGCTACGATCGACACCACGACGCTCGACACATTGCTGTCACTTATTGACGAAGCGGCAGAGATCGACCCAACCATGAGCGAGCCGAGTGTTGATCCTGACGAACCGGAACCCGTCAACACAGATCCACGACTGGGTGATCCTGATGGAGTACCCTGGGAAGACTTTCGGTAAATAAGAACGAGGGGCGGCCCGGCACGGCCGCCCTGTTCTTTCAGCAGGCTACGCCCACTCGACAACGCGGAACTTGCCGTAGCGACCACGCCAGGTTCCCAGGCCAACAGCGGTGCCACCTTCCTCGAAGATGTTCTTCACCTGCTGTTCCTGGATCTGATTGTTCGGCAGCAATGTCAGCTGGAACTCCAGAGCCCACGGCAGTGGCAGCACTGGTCGCACTTTGGGGTTAGGCACGCCGTCCTTCAACCGGGCGACGTTCCGCAGGATGTAGGCCCCTGTGGTGGGGCAGGTCTCCGTGTCCGGATCAAAGCCAGAAAACACCAGCGGCTCGTCATCACGCGTCAGTACCAGGTTCTCCCCGTGGCGGGGATCCGTCGACATGATCGACACGAAGCTCCCGCACGCTTCCGTGAACTTCTTGTACTTCCGGGAGTCGAGCAGCCTCTTGGGTGCGGAGTCCGTATTCTTGGCGGAGAGGAAACTCATTACGTTGTTCGACGGCAGTACGAGAGTACATCCGTCTGATGCGAAGTAGAATTTCTGTGATGGGGTCAACTTGGTGTCGTTGTCCCCGGGGTAACGATCGAACATCAGAGGCGTCAGCCCCTCCAGTTTCACCGTTCTGCATACTACGTTCCTTGTGCCCGCTTCTGATCGGGTCGTTGGAGGTGTTGATGGAGTTGTTGGTGATACAGTCGACATAAAACATTCCTCATTCTATGAGGTCCTTGTGAGTGTGCCAGGGACCATCCCCGGCACAAAGTAACCATGCCTTTCCTCGCCATGATGTGCCGACCATGGGTGAAAATGGTAGCCTTGCCTTGCCACGCCACGCCACTCCTCGCCCCGCCGGTCCTTGCCCTGCAGAGCCGCGCCGAGCCGTGATGACTCAACGTAAAAGAACACGCGAGCCTTGCCTTGCCTTGCCACGCCCCGCCCAGCCTTTCCTTGCCTTGCAGAGCCGCGCCGAGCCGTGATGGCTCAATGTAAAAGAACATGCTTGCCTTGCCTTGCCACGCCCTGCCCAGCCTGTCCTTGCCCTGCAGAGCCGCGCCGAGCCGTGATGGCTCAATGTAAAAAACATGCTTGCCTTGCCATGCTATTCCGCGCCGTGCCCAGCCTTGCCGCGACTCGCCTTGCCGTGATGGCTCAACGTAAAAGAACATGCTTGCCTTGCCTTGCCGCTCCTTGCCTGGCCAGGCCATGCCTGTCCTCGCCTTACCCTGCAGAGCCCCGCCAGGCCATGCTGGCTCAACGTAAAAGAACATGCTTGCCTTGCCTTGCCCTTCCCTGCCACGCCCTGCCACTCCTCGCCTCTCCTTGCCATGCAGCGCCGTACCTAGCCGGGCCTGGTTATGCTTCAATAGCACTCCCAAGGAGGAGCGTTCCCTAGTTCCCTGTGCGTGGGGAACCGGGCTCTCAGGCGTTCATAGATCTCACGGTACTTCGCAGCCCGCTCTTCGTTGGCACCCACTCCCTTCGGGGCCTCGTCGGATTCACAATACTCTGCGTACTCTTTCGACACTGCCTCGGCCAGTCCTGGCCTTGCATCAGCGTTGAATACGAATGGTGGCGCAGACGGATAGATCGAAATCAGGTCCTCCTTTCAGTGAAGGCCGGCGACATGCCGGCCGGGGTGGTTTTTCTTAGCTATCAGGCGTGAACAACATGTCCAGAATGCTCCGCACCATCCGCCGATAGGCTTGGATGTAGCGGACTCTCCCCGTCGTAACATGCGGCTCAGGGATATACACAATCTCGCGAGTAGCCACCTCAAAATCCCGGTACCACTCTTCCTTGTTCTCAGGCGTCAACAGTGGTTCGGGGCTGTTTCCGAAAGGAGAGGCCGCCCCGTAATTGCTGTGCTGACACAAGTGGTCTACGTACGGCGTTACGTACGAATCCCGCGGCCCCTCCGGGTAGTCCTGCTCCGCCTGCCAAACCACGAACGCTCGCACAAATGGCAGCAACACATTGTGAAACTGCCGCGGGTAAATCGGCGTATCTCGCCGCCAGTCCCCGTCGATACCGTAATTGGCAGCGGTATCGCCCACGCCTGCTATAGAGAAGTATGTGGAGATGAACCGGCGAAAAGCAGACACTCCCGAAACAACCCGAGAATTTACGGCGTCATGTAGATTTTGCGACAACGCCAGTTCATGGAATGCCAGGCCGTCCTCGTCAGATTGCGAAAGCATTTCATCCAGCATGGCATTCAGCAACCGATTACATACCCGCCCAGCGTTATCTACTTGCAATAGCTCAGCAGCAACCACAACCCCCGGGGCCAGGAATCGCTGCAACCAGAGGTACCAGGCCCCGCTTGTCGGGTCAGTCCCTTCTATACGCGGGTCTCCTCCTCCCGGCCACAATTGTTCGAGAGCAGGCCGCAATGTGTGGAACGCCCTTACCCCTTCCGCCGACGCACGCGCCTCCACATAAGACTGAAAATACGACAGAAAGCACTCGCCATCAGCGTAATACGTATGCGTGACAAACAGCTCCAGACACGTATTCAACATACCCATCTGGTCTTCTGTCACTTCGTCCGCCTGTTGCCGGTAAGCGAACTCCAGGACCTGCATCAGCGCGTCTGCCCGCCACTCAATGAAATCTTCATTTTCCCAGTTTGGCGGCGGATTGTTACACTCACCATACATCGGAGCATCTGCGTGACTTGGAGAGCGGAGAGACGCGACAGGCCGGGCAGCCTCACGATCCACCATGTCATCGAACGCGTCCATTGCGGCTGCTCTCGCTTCCCTTTCCTGCGCTCGTTGCTCCTGTGCTGCCTGCAGTTCTTCAGCAACCCAATCCTGCGAAACAGGTTCCAGCCCATCACCTTCACGCTCAAACTGGCCCCAGTAATCACTCGCAGGAGTTGCGGCTGCCCCGGTTAGGGCCGTATGTGCCAACTCTGTCAGTTCTTCTGAAGACAGAATGTTCTGCGCGGCAAGCAGGGCCGCAGACACGACCAGAGATGCCTCTCGCCGTGTCTGCTCGTCCCCCTGTGTTAAGCCGTCCAAAACGAACTGCACCTCTTCAGGAATCTCTTCAGGCACAGGCTCCGGGGAATCCTCCGCCCCTTCAGTCATATCGAGGTGGCGTGTCACCTGCGACTGTCGACGATTATCCAACAGCTCCTGCGTCGTTTCCTCCAGCAGTTCTTTTTGAGCATCTGCCAGATTCTTCTCGTCGATCTCCCGCCACTCTTCATGGTAGATAGTAGCATTGCCACCCGTTCCCAGGTCCCCGCCATACCGCCGCAGAAACTGGTGAGCCGTTTTCTCGCACTGAAACACAATAATCGGCGACCAGTTCAGCACCCCGGCGTCTGTGCGGATATCAGGATAAACGACCTGCCCCACCACCTCCCACTGCCCTGGTCCGATCGCTACCACCTTCAAACCCCAGACGTTGAGCACCTGGTACTGTGTAAGGCTTTGAACACGCAACCTGTACGGTTTCGGCGTCTCGAAGGACGGCGTCGTCACGCAAATGCTCCCTGCAACAACTCGTTGAAGCGCTCATTTTCCTGACACACCTCCAGCACTTTGTGGCTGACGATTTGTACGTCCTGGCTGGCGTCAACCGTCTCGTAGTGCAACGAATCAGCCCAGACCTGATAGCCCTCAGAAATCCCTTTGTGCCAATCTTCCCCGCGGCTCTCAAAGCGATCCTGTTTCAGCGTGGCGCCCCGCTGCGATGCTTTCCTCGCCATCTTGGTCTCGTGATCCAGGTGCAGGTAGATCGAGATATCGGGCTCCAGGGCAGGCTGACACTGCTCAATGAACTCGCTGTCCACGCCACCCATGTGACACTGGTACACATACGTCGACAGATCCCAGCGTGTCCCGATGACAATGGTGTTCTGTAACAGCAAATCATTGACGTGCCGAGCCAGCGAGTGGCGAGCGGCCGAATAGAGCATCACCTGCTCAATAGGCTCACACGCAATGTTGGCGTCCACCACCAGTCGTCGACAACCCTGGCCCAACGGGGTCGTACCGGGATCTTCTACCTGCGCTACCTCGCCACCCATGCCCTGCAGAAAATCATGCAGTCGCGTTGCGATCGTCGTCTTACCACATCCGTCACCGCCTTCCAGGACGATGAACACACCTCTGTCAGTCATTGGTTTCTCCAATCGGTAAATAAGAACGGCCGGCACCCGGTGTCAGGTGCCGGCCGCGGGTCTGCGCCGTCCGTGGATTGTTCATCCTGAAAAAGTCAGTCTCCGTTCCGACCACCGCCACGGCCGTGTGGCGGGCTACAGGGGGAATGCTACCCCGTAGATTCAACTGCGTCCATCATCGAACGAAATGCCTCAAACTCTTTTCGAGGCAGCTCAAAAATCGGTGACCCACTCAGCGTCGTCACCATAATCCCATCATCCGTGCTTTCGAGTTTCCTGTTGGTAAGCGAACACTCATGCGTGGCCATGCTGATAGACGGGACATGCTGCTCCGCCACTTTAACGCGGAACTGCTTATGAGGTGGAGCGAAGACAACCACAGTGTCTTGACGAACAGTAATGTCTTTCACGCCTTTGAGTTTACCAGTGGCCACCTGCCCGTGCAGGAAATCCGCCAGCTTCCGAACAAACTTGGTCGTGTCGAGCATAATGCACCTACGCTGTGATGATCCTGCGTACGTCGTGAAAGTAGATCCGGGCAATGCGATCATCAGACAGCCGCAGGTACACACCTTGCTCTCCCTGATGTTGGCTGCCCACGTACACGCCTTGCCACATGTGCCCTACGGCGTCGGTGACGCGGTATGTGTGTCCCTGGGTGAGTTGAGACATAGGCACCGAACGATAGTCGTGGGAGTCGTGAGTACCGCGGAGACGAAACCCTGTCAGGTCTCCAGTCTCATCCACCGTAGCCTCGATCATGCCATCTTCGCCCATCAAAGCCTGCAGCACGCCATTAACAAGGCCGAGAGCGCCAACAACCGGTTGATTCTGGCCGTCCAGTGTGCAGATAACGTGTGGGTGTTCCAGCAGCTGCGTATTGCAGTTATGACGCAACCCAATGACTTTCATCATGGACTGCCAGTCAGCCTGCACAGCGAGGTTCAGAGAATCAACTACTCGCTGAATGTCTGCTTGATCAACCATCGTCTACTTCCTGCGTGCCGGCTTCGTCCAGTATTTTCAACCCGCCTTTTGCGAGAGTCTCTCGAATACGGAGTCCGTGTTGTTCAATCATAGACTCCGCAAGTGCCGTTGGGCGATCGTATGCCACAGGCAACTCTTCCAACGGCATCTGTATTGTTGCTATACGGCCGTCCGACAGGAGAAACCGTGCGAATGTCTGAACAGCGTAGATACGCAGTGATTCGTTGTCAACTGTCTCGGCGTCAGACATCAAAAGTCCGCCCAGCCGCTGTGCGGCCATCGCCGTCGAGACCTGCGCGTTTACCCCGGCCCGCCATGCCTACGGCCCCGAAGTCATCTGTAACGCCTTCAGACTGGGTATTTACTACCTGCAACGATGTACCATCCTGCAGGCGAACGCCCAGTCCACCGTGCAACGTGTCATGTGCGACGATTGCGTTCGTTGTAAGTGATTCCCGGGCGAAGTCGATGAATTCGTCCACAATCTTAACTTCGGCATCCAGGTGATTACGGGTGCGTCGCCACTCCCGTTTCAAATAGCCCAGCAAATCAACCGGGGTCGGATTCTGATTCTCCATCTGCACTCTCCATATCTTCCAGCACCCGCCTGAGATCAAGGGGGTCTGCATGTTCTGCTGTCGTATGCACCGCCAAGCCGAATACTCCCCGTTTTTCAGGAGTGATCATCAGCATTTTGCAGGCGGCAGCGACGTCATGTTCGACGTCAACTGCCTTCACTGCGTCCATCACGGCCACCGAAAGGGCAACCAGTGTCTTCTCGTTCTCGGTCACGTCAGACTCCAAGGAATTCAGCCACCGCATCAGCTGGCTCGCCGGCTTTATGGGCCAGGTCTGTCAGCCGTTCTCGCGGAAACGGTAAGCCACCAATCATCGCAAGGATCTTGATAGCGTCATCGCCGGCCGCGGGGTAAACACCAGGGAACACAACCGAGTCTTTGGGCGTGAGGATCCGGTTCATCATTTCGATGCCGTGATCGATCACGCCCGTTTTCACGGAATTTGGGCCGTCCCAGGCCGCTCCGCTAACCACGTAAATCATACCGGCCGTGGTACCCTTTGACAGGTCCACGCTGGCCAGCACGTTACGTTTCAGCTGGTCACGGATCGGAACGGAGATATCCGAAGGCTCATCCCATTTCTGCACAGTAGTTGCCGCAAAGGCCACCACTCCGCTGTCCAGGATCTTGGCGAAGTCTGCCGGGTCAAATGTCGTCCCGCCTTCGTCCTCCGAATCTGTGCCCGCCAGACGATTGAACGTATGCAACAGCTTCGCTGTGCTCGCGTTCGATGCCGGCTTCTCATTGCGAGCAGCCACACGATCGCCATACAGCTCCACGAACCGCTCGTTGTCAATGAAGATAATCGGACTCAGGTTCAGGCCCGGCAGCTGACGCATGGAGTACAGCACGTTCTTGGCACTGCGCTGTCCCTCTGCGTTCTTGGGCATCGCCATGATGACACCCACACGATTTGGCTTCTTCTTGGCCCGCATGTACTGCTTGGCCACTTCCGCCGCTTTCGCATAAGCACCTGCACCCGTGCCGCCCGCCCCAGAAAGGCAGACAAACACGTGATCCACGTCATCGCCCCAACACCGCGAATACAGGTCGTAAATATCTTCGCCCTTGTCTTTCGCGATAGCTGCAGCGGCGGCCGGATCTTTGCCCACACCTTGCTGGTCACCAATGTCCAGCTTGGAAGCCTCGGGGAACGTCTTCAGCTCTGCCAGGTCAGCCACGGCTGTGTTGATCGCACAGATGCGGTTGTACCCGAGTTCCTTGAACGTGCTCACAATACGACCACCAGCCTGCCCCACGCCCACGAATGCGAACTTGAAACCAACCGGGTGATCAAAACTGTCAGGGATTGCGCTGGATGCTGGACTTTCCGGGCTCTCGGAAATATCTCCAATATCGAGTTCAAAGTCACTCACTCTGCGCCTCCGTCGTCCTTCAGGTAATCTTCCGTGGCAATGATGTCATCGGCCTCTTGGTCGATCACTGCCTGTTCTTCCTCAGTCCGGGGCTCTTCTGCCGCCAACTGTGATTCTTCACCACCCGTAGTCGCCTCGGCGTCGATCTGAGACTGACCAATTTCATCATCGGTGACTTCCTCCTCTGCGGCAGCGAGATTCTCGATCTCGTCACAGACCACAGCATACAGCGTTTCGTCCTCTGAATAGAGTCGCTGCATCTCAGCGTCGTACTCTGCCCCGTCCAGCTCCATCATCTGGGCAGCTGCTGCTGCTGCCTGCTCACGAAGCTGCTCAGGCGTACGCGCCGGGGTTGGCGGCGTCTCGACCGCTGATTCAGTAGACTTCGCAGGGTCAGTTACCGTGGCGGCCTCGGCCGGCTCTTCGGTCTTAACTTGGCGAAATGTGGAAAGGCGGCCTGTCTGTGTGTTTTCTTCCTTCTCACGCAGGCGCTGGCGATATTCGATAGAACTCATGGTCACTCCTGTTCCTTCGACTTCTCGTCAAGTACGGAAGCCAACAAGTGGTCAAACTTCTTCTTCCGCTGCCTCGCGTCATCACAGATTGTGTTCTGCAGGCCTCGGACATATCCAGGTGAACGCAACATCCTGTAAAGAGCGTCGTCCAATCCGGCGTAATTCGGAGCAGCACACACCGCTCCAGCTTCGTTAATGCTCTCGACACAGTCAACGCTGCACGAGTTGTCAGCCGTCAGTATCTCAGCTAAAGGCCGCAAATTGAAGCCTACAATGGGGGTTCCCATGTTGATCGACGTGAGGCCGATCAACCCCAGGCTCTCGTGCAACGTGCACCATAGCGTTAAATCGTGATTCTGGAACAGTTGCAGGCGATCAAATTGATCCAGCCCTTTAGCCAGCCGCAGCTTATTTGGGTACCACCGCCGCAATCGTCGCAGATACCGAGAAAACACTGACGGAAGCGTACTGGACGAATAAGCCACTGTCACTCGCAAGTTTTTGTGTTGCTGTAATCGCTTCTCCAGTAACGGCAGAATGCCGGGGTCAATCCTGCGAATGTTACCATCCCACCACGGCAGCAGCACGTGCAGCGGCTCCACCAAATGATTGGGTGGCTTCTTACATACAGGGAAACCCGCCTCCCAAGGCACATATCGAGCATGTCGCATGCCTGCTGCGAACATCACCTCGAAGACGTCACGGGTCGGGGCCAGTACGTTGTGAGCCAGCGCCGCTGTGTCCAGATCCCGAAAATGAATCGTATTCATCATCAACAACACGGAAGTCTTAGCGCCCTGCGATCGCACATAACGGATCTGCTCGGGATGCGGAATCGTCGTCCACACGACGTGCTCAACGTCTTTGCACCAATCCGTGAATTTCCCCTGCACAACCTGGGCATCCCACTCTGGAGTTATATCGCGTTTATCCGTTGACGGGGTAAACAAGCTATAACTGTGCCCGTGATCTTTGGCCCACTGCGCGATACGGAGGCCAGCGTACGTCGCCTCGTGGTGACTGTAGCGAGTACAGATGCCAACCTTCGTCGTCCGTGGTAGATCCACGTTGGTCACGGGAATTTCCGTACAGCAGGAGCGATCACATACGGCGGGTGGGAATGATAACCCACGCGGCCTTTTTGGTGCCGATGCCATGACAGTTTCGGGCGAACTCGGGACTTGATCCCGATATGTTGCCCGACAAACGGCGTAACACAACCGACAAATAGTCCTTGGCGCTTCGCTGCGTGGCAAAGCGTATCATCAAACTTTTGTCGCTTCTTGTGCTCTCGTGCAAAGTATTTGTCATGCAATCGTGCCCAGCCTTCCCGGCTAATGAATAGGCACTGTGCAGTGATCCCGGATTCTACCGAGCGTTGATTCTTGTGAAACTTGAACGTGCTGTTCAATTTCATGCCGGCCATCACGCCTACCGGACGCTCACTGTGGTCATTGCGTCTCTCTACAGAGGCCAGCAGGCGAATCAACCAATTCTCTTTGAAAACAAAGTCATCCTGCAGCAGCACTACACCCTCGGCATCTGGTGCCTGATTGAACAACGCACGCACGGCGAGACAGGATGCCTGGACAACCCCGAGGGATTCCCCGTCGGACAGCCGCACGATGGGCACCTTACCGTGGATTCCTTTGGGCTGAACAGGCGGATCAGTGAGGATATCCAGTCCCAGATTTTTCCACTTGGGACCGGTGGGCCATGGCAACTCACAGTCAATCTCCTCGTTGGTCTCGTAATACCGCCGGGTGATTTCCTTCTTGCTGCAATCATCAAAAATCGTCAGTCGCGTATCTGCAGGCAACTCCGTCGCAGACAATGAGCGCAAAGTCGCGTCCAGGTATGTGACGCGATCCTGTGTCAGAATACCAATCGGAACCATCAGGTCATATCCATCAATCGACGCACGGCACCGGGCTTCGGCCGCCGCAAAATAGATCGATCAAGAGCAGAGGCCACTTTGCCAAACTGCTGCTGCATTACCATTTCCCCGCCTTCCATACGAGCTTGTCGCCGCATGTCGTCCATGATGGATTTCACCATCGCATGTACTGTGGGGTTCTCCTTTTTCAAGCGCTGAAGAGCACTGTCTTTCTGCGACTCAGGCATCGCCATGAACTGAGAAGCCAGCGTCTGTGCCACAGACTGGATCTCTTCAACCGTCGTGGGCGTATTCGGCATAATCGGCTGGTTAGCCGCAAAGGACTGAGCAGCACCCATCGCCCCCATAGGCTGTCCCATCGGCCCAAGCGGTGGCGTGGCAGGCATCCCGCCGCCCGGCATAGCGCCGGGCATCCCCTGCATCTGCGGCATAGCGGCAGCTCCTCCGCCACCGGCCGCTGCCGGGTCCATCGGCATCGCCCCGCCAGGAGGCATACCCCCAGGCATTTGCGGCATGGCCATTTCGTCCATCATGGCCGACTGTTCCATCTCGTTCTGCATGTCCTGCGTCGCCTCGGCCACCACGCGCTCTTCCTCCAGCTTCCGCCGCTCTTCCTCGGCAAAATCCAGGCCAACGCTGTGCAAGCCTGTGGTACGACTGATCTCGCCGCCACGCATAAGCTGCAATTTGGCCATCTGGCGGTTGAGGTCGTCGGCATGAGTGACGCGAGACAGGCGGCAGACAACAGGCTCCCACGCCATCAGCTGGGCCACCTTCTCTACGAGCTTGCCCAGGAAACGATTGAGGTTGTGAACCAAGTGTGCCCAGTTCGCCTCAAACAGACGGAGAGCAGCCGGAGCCGCTTGAACGCTGAGAGAGCCCTTGTACATGTCCACCGGCACTCCGATGGCGTCCAGCAAGGACTCACCAGCCTGATTCAACAACTCAGTAGGGGCCAACTGATTGGCATCACCACCCAGTGCCTGGTATTCCATTGGGAACGGTAGCACATTCCAGCGAGCAGGGTCTCGGCGTCGCTGGCGGAGCATTTGCTCCACTCGCTGCACGAACCCGCCCAGATTGATGCTCATAACCGGGTCATTGATCTGGCCGCCAGCAGCAGAACCTGACGCCTTCGGCTGTGGTGTCAGCACCCGGAACGGCACAATGTAGTCCAGCACGATTGCCTCGTTGTAGCGGTGCAGGACTTGATAGTACCACGCTTGGCGAAAGTTGGTGAGCACGCGGCTCAGGCCCCAGCCCCGGTTACGGCGACCGGCGAGCGCTTCCTCCTTCATGTGGTAAATAACATCCGGATCGAACATCAAATCCTGGTTGTTTTTCACCGCATCTACAACTTCCCAGCTGGCGCGCTCCATGTGGAACAGGTGCCCCTTGCGAATCTTCTCACGGTACTCGTTAGGAATCTTCCAGATGAAAGCATTGTCGTTGCTGTACTGGTCATGCAGGATCTCAATCTCATGCGGATCCCAACGCTTGACCTTCAGCTGATCTGCTTCACCCGAACGTCGGTCGATGTGCTTCCACGCACCACGATACTTACACTTCGGACACGAGGCATTGAACTTAAAGTCTGACCATGAGTACGCAAAGGCTCCGGTGTTCTGCACTTTCTTCAATGGAGCTTCAAAGCCACAGTCAGGGCAAGACAAAGCACGGCGGAACGGCACGAGGAGACTGGTGAACGAATTACCGTACACCAGATAATCGAGAGCCACATCCTGCAGCACCTGCCGAATGCCCAGCGTCTCGTTCAGGAAGTCGAGGTACTTCTGCTTTTCCTCTCGACCAACCCGATCATCCCCATCACCTCCGCCAGGCGCGGCAATCTCCACATCAGTGATGAAGTAAGAGATGATGCGCCGAATCGCCTCTCGATACGGACCGTTGGCGTCAACGATGTACTCACACCACCACAACGCTTCCTGCATTGTGGTTGGCATGGCCGTTGAAGCCATATCACAAAACGGATCAGGCCAACGATCATCCGCTAAGGCAGACGTATTGGCGTTCCAGCGACTCTTGGTCAAGACGCTCATGCGAGCACTCCCGTTTCATCCGTGAGGGAACCGTGACTACTCTGCGTCTTCCTTTGACAGCTTTTCAGCCGCCAGGTCGCTGGCTCGTCGTGTGATGTCGTCGTCGAGAGCTTGCTCTTGGGACTGTTTGTCCCCGGCACGCTTTTCGCTTTTCAAACGACCTTCCGTATCGTGTGTGTCTCGTACTGAGACGACGCCTCGTTTTTCCATGACAGTCTCCGTTACTGAGGCTGAGCGTTTCCATCCAGTTCGGCGGTATTTTCTACCATCAGCAGACAATACTCCAGATCATTGTGGATGTACTGGACGCCTGTTGTGTGAACCTGGTGGACTTGCGTAGTCCCATGAATGTGAATTGCCATGGCCGGCGTGACCGTCCCCGGCGGTGGTGGCTCCGGAAAATACTTGATACTGCCCACATGCCGGGTGTCGTAAACCAGTACGACGAAACCACTCCGGACAATCACGTCGTGATATGGGGCATCCATCCGGCCAAAGTGCTCCCGCTCAATCGTCACGAGCTGGAGGGGCGGGCCAGGGTCTCCCTGGACCTTGCTGACGTTAGGAACGCCTGTGTCTGATTTAGCCGGCGGAGTCTGTCGGGACGCAGCACTAAACGCGCCCAACGGACTGATCGATTGGAAGCCACCGCCAATGTTCGGCGCCGCTGCTGGAACATGGGGAGCCTGGGCAGGCGCAACTGTCGGAGCTGCGGTCTGTTGGACCACAGGAGCCGGCGGCGCGTCGGGGGCAGGTTCAGTTTGAGGAGCTGTTGGTTCTTCTGTCTGCATCTGCGAAAACCTCTCCATAACGCGAGCGGCAAGTTCCCGCTGCTGATTGATGTCCTGAGCCTGTCCGTGTGTGAAGCCCATCTCCCGCTCAACTTCGCGAGTAGCTTTGTCCAGCGCTGTCTTTGACAACGCCTGCAACGGGACACGTTTCCCGCCGTCTTCACCTTTGGGATCGATCCGTACGACGATCCCAGATGTATCATGGGGTTGTGTACCTGATGGAATTCCTCCCGGAGTCGCTTTTGGCACAATGACTCCTGTCAACCCATACTGACTGGGTGGCGGTGTTGCGGGTCGAATATCCTGGGGCGTAGGGGCCGGCTGATACTGTGGCACCGAAGCCGGAACGATTGCTGGGGGCATGAGACACTCCTTCGTCGGCGATATCGCCTGACATACCTTATCTGTCCCGCCAGGAATCCGCAACACGTGGTGAGAATTGCGGATAGCTAAAAAGAAGAAACCAGCGCGGGGTACGCCCCCGCGCCGGCGTTCTCTTATGGGTTCCGAACAAAGGCCACGAACCTTGTCCGGCTGGATACTCACATTCAAATGTATCCAGCCGGGAAAGGCCAGTCAGGGCCAGGATCTGCTTCCCGGCTTTGCAGGTGATCGCCAGGTGACGGCGACCACGATGTGTGCACCCGACTGATTTCGTGGATCAGTCGACGGAACACAAGGAAAAGAATACAACTGAAAATCATCATCTCCTCCATAATCTGCTAGTCAGACAGGTCCAGCATAGCAGTCGGGATTGTGAAGAACAACGTTGCGGCAGGATCCTCCGCACTAAACCTTTCGCGGCAAAACTGATTAACCAGCTCTTCCGAAGGCAAATGATACAAACCCCGGCCCTCCTGCCCCACCCGCACGCCCACAAGGGTCATGCGGGTTGAAGCAGGTATCCGAGGCAGCAAAAGCGGCTTCGGATCCTGACCTACCAACCAGGCGACTTCGTCAATCCCGTCGGGGCCATAGAGTCGGTGTTCCTCCCATTCATCGGGATTCCACATGCTGACGTTTCCTTTTTGCAGGCCGACGACGCCGTCGTGGCGAGCCGGCAGGCTTCCAGTCCTCTGTAGCCCAGAGGCTGGCACTGACATCCCACCGGCCCAACTCGTGAGGTGCAAACTGGAAGAACTCTTCCGGAGCAGTCTCACAATCCATGGCCAGTGCCTGATTGATGCAGATGTTTGAGGCGAACAGCGGGTCACGAGGAGACAACGCGGCTTCCAGGAGATCCTGGTCCGTTGTGCCTGCCTCGATCAGCGGACGAGATTTGCGGAGCAGCTCTCGCATCGCCCGAACAGCATCGTCCGGTTGGATCGCGTTGACAGGGTCTTTGACCCGCACCACGATCGGCTTATCCCGATGACGCATTGCATCGAGCAACACTTCATCACTTGCCAGCTCGGCATAAGCTCCGAGCCATTCACGCATGGCGTCCATTACCACCTGAATCCGTGCTTCCGCTTCTCGCGGATTGCACAGTGTGCCAGACGAGTCGGCTGTCTGCGCATCGCAGCCAGTCTCGTTCGCGGCATCCAGGGCTTTCAGCGTCTCAGGGAGATCGATTCCTTTGCTGCTGGAAACAGCACTGGATCGATTCTCGAAAGACAGGGTCTTCAGGTCACGCACGGGGTTGTAGGTATGCACCCCTTGCATTTCACTGAAGTCTGTGAGCAGCTGATGTGCCTGCCCCTTGTCACCGAAGTATTCGGTGGGCAGCAGGTACAGATGCGTGTTGTTGATCCCTTCGCCAGGGGCCAACCACTTGTCAGCCCACAGTTCGTGAGCCAGGGCGGGGAAATCCTCTGTGGGGATCCCCATCACTTTGTCCCGGGTTTCGCCGCTCTCCAGAATGTAGAGCGACCGCAGAGCCGGAGTGTCCGGACAGTCCAGATGGGCTGGATCCGGTACACCTGCCCAGTGCCGGGGCATCGTAGGAACTGCGCTCAAAGCCCACTGCTGCGTGGCAGCTTTGGCCAGTTCCCGGTCAAGTCCCAGACCCAGACGAGTCCACTCGCCGGCCGGGCGAGCTTTGGGATCAGTGACCGTTCCTTCGTCGCGAGGATCCAGCCGACGTCCGAACGCCCCCTTCTTCGGGTTCTGCTCGAAGTCATGGACCATGCGAATCTGGTCGTAACAAATCACGTTATCAACCACACGTGCGGTTACGCACCTCAGCTCAATCGACTCCCCGCGTTTGGCTCTCGGGTTGTCATGCCGTGACATGACCATCATGGACACCTTCCCAACAGGGAGGAGTGTCTCACCCCGAGTGTTCCAGGTCGCACCCCAGACGCCGCGCATAGCGGCACGCTGTTCGTCACTACGACGGACAACCTGGTAGTAGTGCTTCTGGGACAGATCTTCTTTTCTGGTACGGCTGCGGTTCGACATCGTTGACTCCATAGTATGGGCCATAAAAAAATCCATGAGCAGTCAAACTCATGGACGTCCACTTGGGACAGGAAGGGTGCAACTAAGTTGCGGTTCTTCTGCGGGCAATACGTAAAACAACCCCAGCTCGAAAGCTGGGGTTGCCGAAGCCCGGTCGCGGGGCGACCAGTCTCATTGAATCGTGTGCGAGAGGATCAACATTTCATAGTAGAGCTCCTTGGGGTTACGAGAATCAATCTCTCACGTGGTAACACGTCGCATGTTACATGCCGCAAAACGGCAGTCAATTTAGCTGCCAAACATCGGCGTATCTTCGCCACTGGTGGCGGCTGGCGGAGGTGGCGGAGGTACCGGTAAAGCTGCCTGCTCTGACCCAGGAGGGCCTTCCTCCTCGTCATCCACAACAGCTTCCAGTTCGGCTTCCTCAGACTCCTGTTCTGCCGCTTCCGGATCATCAAGCGGATCACCCACCCAACCAAAAGTTGCAGTGCCCGCCTCTGACGGATCGGGAATATCGAACAACGGAATGTTTCCAAACGGCGTCGTCAGGAACTTGTTGACTCCCTCGGTAATGCCCAATTGAGCTCCAAGAAACGGGAACAGGCAAACGTCCTGCCCGATCAACTCTTTGATCCGTGAAACCAATCCTTCCACAGTAGCGAACCGCTCACACGTCGGCCACTGATCATCAAACAACACAACCAGCAGAAACTCCTGCCCAGCCGCCCGACTATGATTAGCAACCTGTGCGATCAATGACTGTGTCGCGGCGTCCGCAATCGGCGTAGGGGCCGGTTGCACAGGTTGTTGACAAGGGGCGGGCGAGCCAGAGGGCAGCGTGGCAGAATCCGCAGGCACGGACTGCGGTCTTCGCCGAGGTGGGCGTCGCGGAGGTGGCGGAGGGGGCGCTGCGCCTTGCTCCTGCGACGAGTCGCCGTCGTCATCCAGCCCGCCCGCTGTACCGGTCCGCGGAGCCGCCGCAATGGCCCCCTCTGCAGGGAGTGCCGGCGCCGGTATCCTCTCGACCTGTATCGCTGTTGTGTCCGATTCATTCTGTTCCGTTGTCATCTGCTGGTCCCTCCTGGTACAGCACAACCAATCCAAAGGTCAGGCACTTCAGCTGCAAACGATCTTCCACGCTGCCGTGCCACTGTGTGTGCATGCCCAGTTGCCCGGGATGAACGATCACATTGCCAGTCTGCTCCACCCACTTATCAATCTGGGCGTCGAGTTCCTCGGAGTTCGGACCTTCTTCGATCCGTTCCGCAAAGGAACCATCTTCCTGACGTTCAAACCAACGATTCTGCGTAAAGGTCTTGGTGCGGATCATCACTCGTTTCCTGAAATAGGCGGATGACTTACGGGGTCAGTTTGATTCGCGTCCACGTGGCCGCGATCGGGATCTGAATCAATTAACGAATGCACGTGGTGGTCCGGCCCTGTGCCCGGCTGAATGGGCGAGTCAGTGGGCTTGTCGAAATCGAAAGCGGTCGCCTCCGCATTCAACATACGCACACTGAGCGCCCCTGTCTCAGTGTTTACGTTCAATACGCCACACACTTGTTTACCGCCGTCGCCCACGATGCGGACGTACGCAACCGGTGTCACTTTCTTCGTGCCACGGGGAACTACTGTCAGCGAGGTATCATCGCCGGACGACATCATGGCCTCGACAGGGCCAGGGGCTTCCAAAACTACCTGCACTTCTATTCTCCTCTGCTTGGGGTAAACAACCTCCTGGACTCTTCCAGGATAGCTGCGTCCGGATCTACTTTCACCAGCTTGGGAAGATTCGGATATTGCACTTCGAGAAGGTAAGCCGTCTCTCGATTCGATGATACGCCGAAAACCGTAACTGGGACTTTCATGTCCTTTGTGATCACGGTTGCTTTCTTCAAAGCAAAGATGTCTGGGATGGTGGTTTCATAATAGAGAATACGGGCATAGTACGACAACTCCTGACTCACAATACCGATGCCGGCGATCGTATCACGGAGAAGTTCCCACCGATCTTTCACGATGGCGTACAGTCGGCAGTCATAGTTAATGACGTCCTGCCCCACCAGTCCTGTGCCCAGCCCCCGGAAGAATGGTTCCTGAGAATCAATCACCACCGGCCAGAGTTCCTGCTCATCAGTGGGGTGTTGTCTTTGGAACTCCACCACAGGGTCGCGATCGAACGGCGTGGTGGCGCTAATCACAGCTGGCGTGAAGAACACATAATCGTCCAGCATATCAGTCAACGTGCTGGTTTGCTTCTTCTCCGGCTGCGGGAGATCGTCCGGAGAACCCGCGTCATGCGTTTCTGACGTGATAGGTTTACCGACACGGTCGAACTCCGATTCATCGTAGTCCGCCATCAAATCCCGCGTCGTGATATCGAATCGCGGGTCAGTCATCTGTAGCCGGTTCCTCTTCCGGAGTTCCATCCGCAGCTCTGCGTGCTGCCTCCAGCTCCATCTGACAGAAAATGTCAACCACAGGCAGAACAGATTCCAGGACCTGTTTTCGCAGCTCTGCAGCAGGCGTCGGCGTCTGAGCCGCGTAGCCCTCGGCAGACCTGCCGAGGACTTTCTCGACCATATCGGGGTTAGTGACTTCCCAGCCGTTTTGCAGCTCCACATGGATCCCATTACGAACCATGAGGAACAACTGCCGAGCGATCACGTCCACCTGAAACAAATGATGCAGAATTGGGCTCTCTTTCAACAGAAGTTTGGCGTCCTCCGCCGCATCCTCCATTTCTTTCCGAGCCTGATCTGCTGCGCCTGCCCCGCCAATGATCGGTACGTTTTGCACTGCCGTCTCCTAGCTTCCCTGCGGTAGAGGTCCGTCGAGAGCATCACCTTCCGTTGCTTTGCGAGCACGCTCGCTGCTTAGGTTGGCAAATCGCTCCACGAGTTCAAAGCCGAGATAGCGTCGACTCAGCTTCTTAGCTGTCGCCAACGTCGTGCCTGTCCCGGCCATTGGATCAAATACAAGTTCACCCGGATTACTGCTCACGCGGATGATCCGCCCCAGCAACTGCTCCGGCATTTGGTTCGCAGCACCTTCCTGCCGCTCCGAAAATGTACCACAGACCCGTGCAATGCTCCAGACATCCTCCTCAGAACCAAAACTCTCTGGAATATCCTGGGGTCGCAGAATCCAGGTATCGTCCGGTAGGCGGCCTTTGGGACTGGCTCGTTTGTCGTTGTACACAATCTGTCGCGCTGACGGGACACGTACCTCCTGTGTATTGAACGTGAAGTTCTTCTCATCCTTCACGAAATACAGCAGGTGAGTGTGGCTGCGAGTGAATTTCCTACTGGAGTTGACACCGAAAGTGTAATACCAGATCACCCAGCTCCGCATGTGAAAGCCGGCACTGTTGGCCAGCAACTTCAGTTCTGCCGCAAACTCGTCCCCGATCGCTAACCAGAAACTGCCGTCCGGTTTGAGCACACGGAACAACTCCCGCAACCATACCTCACACCACGCCACATATTCGCCAGCTGTGCGGTTGTCTTCGTAACCATCCTGCCCGTAGTCGAAACCAATGTTGTACGGCGGGTCTGCAAACACAAGATTCACTGCGTTATCAGGTACCCGCTGCAGCAACTCCACGGCGTCGCCAAGGTAGACCTTATTGGTCATGTGAGATTCTGAGAACTGCGCTGCAGGCATCAGATTCCTTCCGAATAATTCTGGACGGCCATGTGACAGAGCCACATGGAATCCGCAATGTTGTCAACGCCTGTGCTCTCGTAATCCTCGGTCTCAAACTCAGTCCCGTGGGTCGCGTTGCAGGCTTTAATCATATCGACCTTGTTGGCATTACCTTTCCCGGTCGCAAACTTCTTGATTGTTCCGATCGGGATCGCCTGGCAGGGAATGTTTCGTTCCTCTGCCCATGTCACCAGAATGGCACACAAACCCTGCACCACCTGCGCCCCTGTCACTGCGCGAGCGACAATGGCCTGAATGTTGTTTCGCATCCCTGGCGGCACCGCCCCGGTGAACTTCACTTCTTCGTAGAAGATCAGATCCGGTTCAATCACCTCCAGGAACTTCTTTAACCGCACATAACGAATCGATTGCGTATCGTGCGTCCCGACGCTCAGGTCCCACTGCCCCCCAATGATCGGCGCGTCCGTCACCGGCTGCCCCGGCACAATGTCGCAATACGACACCCCGCAGGAACTAGCCAAATCGAGACCAACGAGACGCCGATAGTCGGGCTCAATACGCGAAAGAGCCCTCGCGTAAACACGAGGGTCTTTAGTCAGGGCCAGCTTACCGGTCGGCAACTGGAGCGGTTCCTTCTTCGACTTTGCCATTAGGCGGCCACCTGCACATCAAACAATTCAGAAGGCTCACCATTGACATGCCGAAGCATCTCTTTGAACGTCTGCAACATGTGATGCCCCAATAGGCAGTCAAACACAGCTGTATGCCCCGCCTCGGGGTTCAGCCCGAACCGTTCACTCAGCTGGTACTTGCCATCACAGTGATTCTGCAGACTCCACTTCACGCCCCTAATGCGACGACCGTTCACACTGTTGAACCAAGTATCCAGGTCATCACTTGGATGCGGTACCAGCTGTGCCTGGATGGCTTTCTCCACCAGCCCGGTGTCGATAACCCGTCCATGTGCCCACGGCAACGCGTAACCCTGCAGATACAGTTCCGTATGCCGGTCGATCATCGGGCGGTCGAACGAACGAAACCCATGACCGATGATGGCGGTGTCACTGTTTATCAAGTGCTCGTAGATCATGTTCGAGAACTTGTGCAGCACACCACAAGGTTCTTTGCCGTCTCGTAGCAACCGCTCCCACGAGTAGTAGAGCGGGCGGCCCTCTTTGCCGTATGACTCAGCCAGCCGGCCTAATCGCTCCCGCACGTATTCGTCCGATACATCAGGATGCTGCGACCAGTCCAGCTCTTCGTTTCCATAGTCCACGATCTCGTTGTTTGCCACTTTGACAAAGCCAAGATCCAGAATGAAGTCACCCCCATCCCGTTTGAACCCAGTGGTCTCGCAATCGATCACCAGGTAGTCGTCCGGCAGGCGTAGCAATGGTGAAATTGCCTGCATGGTATCCAGCTCATGCTGGGCGACTTTGATCACAGTTTTCTCCCTGTGTAAATATAGAACGCCAGCTTCACGGCCATCCAAAGACGGCGAAGCCAGCCTGCTTCTCGCAATTCCTTGATGTACGCACGAAGACCATACAGCTTCTCCAATTTCGCTGCGTCGGCCTTGGCTACCTCTCGCACGACTTCAAGCTGATTCTCCAGCTTGCCCTTCTGCTCTTTCAGGTTATTCACCTGATCAGCAGTCGTCGTGACCAACTTACGCGCATCTTCGGTAGACTGCGTCAGCACTCGCTGCAGCTCTTCCACCTCCGCACGTAGTCGGTATTCCGTGTCATCGTCAAGCTCTTTCGATTCGTGGCCGCTCAGCCTGGCAGCAGTAGCGCGGCCTGCCGCAATCATGCTGGTGAAGTCAGCGTGAATGTGTGAAGGCTGCCCTCGCATCGTGACATCTCGCAATGCCACGAAGAAGCCACCCATGACCACCACACCCACACGCTCAAAGAACGCTATGCGAGCCAGCGGATGCAAGTCATGTCCTTCCGCAGCCTTGGCAAGCGCGAATGCCGGCGTATCCACTTCTGCATCACGCACGTACAGCCGGTGCGCCTCAGTCAATACCGCAACTGTTACGCTAACCTGTTCCTGCGTGACACCTGCAGCTTCCAACATGCTCTTCATCGGCTCGGCCCAGTTATCCTGGTCAAGACCGGCGAAGACTTCACGCATCATCGGAACGTAGATGTTGACCAGGTCTCGCTGGGGAGCATAAACCATGGCGTTGGGGTCATCCCCCGGACGTACTTGTTGAAGGGATCTCTTCACGTGTAATCTCCACAACGATCAGTTCGATGGCCATCCGCCCCTGCACTGGTCGCAGGGTACCGACTTTAATTGTCGGAGCACCACCTGGGAAAAACTCTTCATCACGGCGAATCCATTCCGCCGCAGCTGACTGCTGTTTGTCGCGCAAGTTACTGAGTGCGTGTGACACATACCGGCCATCGTACTCAATCGTCTTCTCGACTGATGTCACCACATGGGTGTCAGCAGCCATCTCTACCTCAGCTGTAGGCGGCAGTGCTTCCGAGGGGAATCCCTGCTCCGGCTCCAGCATCGTAATCGTTAGTTCGTCTGCCGGAGGGTCGGCGGCATTGTACAGCGCTTCAATGTCAGCCTGCTCGATCTCGTCGTCGTCGAATTCCAGCGACAGATCTTCACCGAGTTCGTCATTGTCCAGGTCCAGTTCTTCCGGAGCCTGGAAACCTGCCCGCACCACTTCCGGAGGAACCTCCACAGGCACTACCTCAACCGGCGGCGGTAGTTCGTACGATTCACCTGTACTGTCTTCTTCCACTTCATCAGTCGACGCAAAACCGTCTTCTCCTCGGACAGTCGCAGGCAACACATCCACGACCGGGAACTCTGCCTCAGCGCGTTCCTGGAAGATCACTTGCACGATCTTATCCCCGGGCTCAAAAGTTCTGGCTTCCTGTGACAAGTTTGTCACACCCACCAGTATCTCGCCACGGTAATCGGCATCAAGCACACCGCCAGTACGGTGGACCTTCTGCACTACCCCCAGACCGCTACGATCCCACAGCAACCCGACGTAGTTATCATCGATCGCCATCCGTATGCCCGTGCGGAACACACAAGACTCGTTAGGCTGCAGCGTGATCATCCCTTGGACACTGAACCGCAACCAATCGATTACCCACTCGTCAGGGTAATCATGCGTCGCAATACCCTCGATACCTGAAACGCAATAGAGATCATGCCCTGCTGCGCTCTCAGAGCCCCGTGTGGGTACTTTGGCTTCGGGATGGCAAAGGACCACGGGACATTGAATCTGCTGAACCATCAAATCACCTTTCGTCGGTTCTTATTTACCGCGGCTCTTTAGCCGGGCGTATCATTTCTTCACGGGCCTCTTCGTCCGCCAGCAGGTATTCCTGGACGGCGACTTTGTAGGCCTCGACATCCTCCTCAGAGTAGGAGGCCTCGTTCGCAGTTGTGATGCGGTTGCCTGTCTTCATGTAGGCATGCACCTGTTCAGGTGAAATGCCCGCGTCCAGCATTGCGGACGCAGCAGCATTCCGCGGGTTAGTCACTGTCTTCGGCGAACTCAGCTCAGCCCCCTCCAACTGGGGCACAGGGCGGGGCCGACGATGTGGTTTGGTATTGTTCGCCGTTTGCATCTTCAGCAGACAGCACTTCTTGTACTTCTTCCCGGAGCCACAAGGACAGGGGTCATTACGACCAACCTTAACGCCGCGGCTATAGTGGATCCGAGGAACGTCCCGTGCTGTGATGGGCGGCCCTGTGGCGACTCGTTTCTTTTTCGGACGCTGCGACTGCTGGTTCTTCTGCACAGATCTGTTCCTTCAGTAACTGCTGGACGAAATCCATCAATGTCGGGTAATCGTCAGGGACGTGAGCATAATGCAGACCCACCCGATTTGCAAACTCCCGATCACAGGCGGAATTCCCTACCATCCAGCTATGGTTGTGGCAACCTCCTGGGAAATACTGCAAAACCTGCGTCCGCAGCCCAGTCATCGGCTTCCGGCACCCGCACTCGTCCCCGGGCGCGTGAGGACAGTAAAACGTAGGGGGCCAGCAATACACTTTCTGTGACCAATTCAGGTGCATAGCTGCCTGCGCATGGACGTAGTGAAGCTGAACCTCAGTCATCATACCCCGCCCGACCGCCGACTGATTAGTCACAATCACCGGCTGATAGGCAGAACGATGCAGCAGTGCGAGGGCCTCGGGAGCGCCCTCGCACCAGTGCCACTGCTTCGCAAAATCTGTCAGATAACCAACATCTTCGTTGATGACACCATCGCGGTCCAGAAAAACAAACTTACGCACTGGTCGCCCTTTCGAGCGGAGACTGAACCAGCCGCCAAACACGGGCTGGTCTTGCATGTGTACCTTCAGGCAAAAATCTGACAAATTCCCACAGATCCTTGTCCTGAAAAACCGCACCCATAAATCGCTTATCGACCACAGCCAGGTCGGCCGCGATCGCCGGGTGCATCCCCATGACAGCCAGCACCCGAGGCCCGGTCACCTCACCATCCTGCATTGCAAGATGGTAGGCGACATATTTGGCCTCTGAGATCAACAACTGGCGAGTCGCCCGCAGGCGTGCCAACGCCTCATCACGAAGTCGGGCCTGTTCTTCCGGGTCGGGAAGATGTTGTGACGCATCTGTCATCACATTTCCTTAGTGAGGCCAAGGGCCACCAGCTTGTCCCAGCACTCGTCACGTTCACGACACCGGTCGAGATTCATCCACTCCTCCGGCTGTGCGTCTGTAAACTGAGCCCCATCACAAGGCAAGCTACCACTATTGGCTAGGTTTCCGATCACCTGCTGATCCAGCGAGGTCAGCAGTGTCGCGTGCAATCTGTAATCACAGAAGGCTTCCCAGGTCAGCGGGAACAGCTCAGCAACAATGTCATTGCCGATGATGTCCGCGTACTCCCGAATCTCCTTCTGTGCATGAGAATCCATCCGCAGGCCAAGGAAGTGCAGCAGGTTGTGCAGGTCACACTTCCAGTATGCCTCGGTGAATGTGGACAGCGGTAGGTCCTTGCGGGCCTGCTCTTTCGCCACACCGAAGTGCAACCGCTCGTTGTACACCTCCTGCGCACGGACGTGCAGTTCCTTCTCTTGCTTGGTGAGATACTCCCCTGGAGTCTCCACGCCATGCAACGCATGACAGTTCAACGCGTCTACTGGAGACTTCGTGACGTAGTAGCCGTCAAACGTCTCGTCCGGAAACTCAGTCACATTGTGACCGCTGCTGCCCTGCCGGTTGCTCTTGGACTGCAATCGCCAATCCCAGGGCTGCGTAGCCATTCGATCATCGATCGCCGGAGAATACCGTGTGCTGTACTCGTTGACACTGGCCGTTCGGTGACGAATCCACTGCCGCCACACGTCCATCGGGACGCGTACGTGTAGCTTCAGCTCCGCAAACTCGACCGGCGTGCTGTGCCGGTGTCGCATCAAGTACCGCAACAAGTTCCTGTCTGAGCCAAGCGCTCGACCCTCGGACTGAGCGGTTAAGCGGGCAGCTTCTACGATGGCCGCGTCGTCGCCCATCACGTCCACCACTTTGATGAAACCCTGGCCACCGAACACCTCAAACGTCTGCTCACGAAGCGCCCAGAGCTTCTCCAGCCGCTGCAGGTCATTCTGTTTCCTCTGATCCTCCGCACAAAGTTCGCTCTCGTACAGTTCCTGTAATCCAGCTGTCATGAATGCACTTTCATTCGATTAGCCGCACTGCATGCGACACAAAATTCGCCAGGATCTTCCGGGTCAAACGCAGCACGTTCCATACCGCACCCTTCACAAGCCCCAACCTGATAATTCAACCGATGCGTCCCTGCCACACACTCCTCATAGCCCACTGCACAATTCCAGCAGGCGTGAGTGTACTCTCTCGGGCAACGTGTACGGTCAACGCGAAGCCGCAGCTTCAATACATTCTTCCGGTTCCATGCCACCATCGAGGGGCTGCACGCCACCTCGAAGAAGCCTGGAGCATCCCGTGAGCGGGTTGGCTCCAAGTGCCCAAGCATCCGCAGACCCACCATGGCTGCAGAATTCAAAAACGGATACTTACCGCCTCGACGGGTAAATCCTACTCGCATCGCCACCGCGCCGATGGCCGTGTGTTTCCAGAAGTGCCGAATCAGCATGCCGGCCGGCGTACCTGCCAGCACCCGAAACTCGCCCATGTAGCCCATGGCATTCCGACTGTTTCGACCTTTGACCAGTCGCTCTACCATCAGCGGCACCCATTCCTGCGTCCGCTGGATTGACCACGGAGGCACGCTAATGCCTTGCCTCAACCTGGTCGAGTTGCCTGCTAGTCGCCAGGCCAGTTGATCCGCCTCTGTGACGGTCAGTTCTCGCCCGGACAGATACCGGACGGACTCATACGCTGTATCGAACTGAATGTTCATCGAGGCGGCAATGTTGCCAGCCAGAGAGTCCAAATCAGGGACAGTCTCAACGCTGTTATTGACAGCGTTGTTCAGCAGCTTGTGCTTGGTCCTTTCCACCTGCGTCAGATTGAAGGACGGCAGCTTGGTCATTCGCGCCTCCCAGCCGATATTCATAGCTGCCACACTGCGGGCAGCGTGCCTGATTATCAGCGTACACGTGATTACAGCGGTTACAGATCTTCATCATTTCACGGCGACTGCAACACCAAGGAAGAATCGCCAGAAAATCTCCTGTGTCTCAGAGTTTTGAACCTGGTCAGTCGGTTCACCAATCGCCAGGTGAAGACGGCGGGCAACTCCAGGGACTTGCGCCGCCGCCTTGAAACCCAGCTGGAAAAGAAACCCGAACGCATCGGTCGGATGATTCTTCACCAAATACGGGAACATAGGAACGTAGACATGTTCCTCTTTACGAATGACGCGGAAGTCCACGTCTTTCTTCTCGTCAGGGTCCACTGGACCAAAAGCCGAGTACCAAACCTCACCAGCTCGCTCTTTTTTTACCAAGTCAGCTGGGGGCTGTTCCCGCTCCTCACAGACGGCCAAATCGATTTTGTGGTAACTGAGTTCCATGGCACAGTCCTACGTCAATGGCTGCGTCGCGACATGCAACGCATCTGTGGGAGAAGTTTTCGTTTCCTTTGCGACACCCAGGGGCACCCCTCCAGTGATGCCACGGCGCGGAGCTTTACTCTCACGCCCCTGATCGTCCGCATTGATTCGTACGCCGGTCCGGAAATTTTTAAGCCGCAGATCTTGCTGGAAACACAGCTCACCGAGCATCGTATCACCACCGTTATGGTGCAATGCCGGCCACGGGTAGTTGAATCGTCTCAACACATCCGTGCGTGCCGTCCACCAGCCTCCCGTAGCAAACTTAATACTGCCACGTTCCGCGGGAGATTTACCGCCGTACCAGGGCTGCTGCATGACAAACTCACGCTGCTCGCCCATCCACCGCATAGTATAAATGCTTCCAATCACGTCAGCATTTTCCATTGCGTCACTGACGACCGACAGCCACGACTTCTCAGGATGATCCTCCGTCAACGAGAATCCTTTCAGGAAGCTGTCATCGTCGAACCACATGAAGTACGGAGTCGTCACAAGATCCGTCTCATGGAGAACCCGCCGCATGAGCGGGTATTTCCCCGGATTGTCCGATACTTCAAGAATCTGTTCATCAGGCACCCAACTCCGCACCCAGGCGGAGACGGCCGGAGTCACTGAATTTAAGATCACGACAAGATTGAGATCGTCACGAGCCACCGTAGCAGTGATCGAACGAAGACACCTGTCTGCCAACTCTGGGTAGTCGCCATACAGCAACACGCAAATCGTGAACTTATTCTTCATGACTCTGCCTTCTTAGCTACTGGCCATGTCCAGTGCACGCGCACCACGCCCGCCGCGGGAGCCGCCCCGCCGACTAGCTGCTGGTGCAGGTTCAGATTCTACTTCATCAGCCTGTGCCTGTTCCTCCAAAGCACTTCGGAGGTACTCTTCAGCACGGTCCAGCTTCGCGAGGTTGTCGGACGCAGCAGTGGCGATGCCCTGCATATAGTCACGAATCTCGTGAATCTGATCCACCATTGTTGCCTCCACTTCACCAGTGGGGACAGTCATGACGTTGCTGAACACAGACTCTGTGGAGCCGTTCCAGATGTTGTCGTTCTTCCCTACCCAGGTACGGCAGACGCTGTGCATCTGTCGAATCTGTGCCGAGACAGTAGCCGGCATAGCATGAGAACGACCGTGGGTACCGCCCCTGTTGAACCGTCGTTTGATCAGGTCATGCAGAGCATTAGGATCGAGCATCTTCTCGACCGCTTCCTCTGCATACTTGTTCCGCTGATTCTCGGTGTTCAGCGTCATCAGGAAGCCGACGTGGCCCCAGTTCAACCGGAAGTCTGTATCTGTGTTGTGCCACGAGATCAGCTCTTCCATCTGGTCCTGATCATACAGACCCGCAAACTGCATTGCTTTACGGATCGTCCGGGCCTGTGTGGAGAGAGCCTGCTCAACCAGTTTGAGCCCTTTCTCTCCATTGTTGCCCAGGTATTTCGTTTCGTCCGCTTCGATCTCGTTACAGAGAGTTCCGATTCTCCAGTAGTACCGGATGTTCTCGGATCGAAGGTCGTTCATCGTCTTTTCAAGACGCTTGAACTTCCGGTGGAGTTGCGCGTTCATCTGCGAGATTGCATCGGTACGCGCTTTGGTAATAGCAGCAGGACTGTTCCCTGAACGTTCGGCCCTGACTGCAATCGACTGTCTTGGCATAACTGCCTCCTAGAGTACAAATTTCCCTGTCAACAAAGCATACGCGGCTTGTTCTAGTTTCTCCCGCCGCGAGGAGTCTACCTGTCGTGCAACCCACATGAGCGGAACGAACAGGTCATAAAGTTTACGCGAAGCGTAGCGAGCGGCCAGGTCATGGGTCTGAAATTCTGCGGCAGAATGCCGCCCCAAAGCACAGGCACGATCAACTACGTCGCGAGCCAGTGTACGGCCCACGCCCAACAAGGTTACCGCGCGGATCAATCTCTTGCGATGCTCACGACGTGATTCATCAGAATTGCAGGCGTCAAATCCCATGGACTCGCCCTGCAGTCGGAGCAAGCCTTCGGTAATATCGTCACGACTCACAGATCGCTCAGCCACTTCACTCACCATGGCGGCAAGGCGAAGATGGAAGTTTTTGCCGGCGTGAGTCACCCGACCACCGTGCTTACGGTAGGAACCCAAGCACACACCAACAGGAGTAAAGGCCGCCACAGTCCCTCGGACTGACGTCCCTGTAGCTTCTCCATTGGTGAAATAATACCCGTCATAGACGTTGAACGCGTTACCGGCCACTGTGGTAGACGTCAAAGGATCACGCGATCGAAACCAAACCGTGAACTTTCGGCCCACCAGCATCGCTGCGTACACATCCACGTCAGGCCGCACATCCGCCAACTCCTGCGTCGTGATTCCGAACAGCTCGAAATTACCGAGATACTGATGGGTCTTCCCAATCAGCCCTTCGATAGTCTTGGAGTCACGGTTCTTCAACAGGAGATACTTAGAAACCAACGGAAACCGCAACTCAACCAGCCAATTCCAGAACTCAATAGCGACCGTGCCGTCGGTCAGCAGTTCTTTCTCGGGTGGAAGTGTTATGGTCCCGCAAATATCAGGCATCATCTTGCTGAGGCCCGGAGCCAGCACCTGGGCAATCTGACTGAAAGCAGCTGCCGTCATCCGATAGCCACCATCAATCGTTTTACCCTGCAGGTCCAACTGCAACTCTGCTGGCTTTGACGGACTACGCCGCTCCGTGGTGTCATCCATGTGGCGGAGAGCCGCCTGCAACTCACCACGTTGCGCGTGATTAAACTGTATGACACGAGACGCCTCATACAGCTGCACGTTCCCATCTGTGCGCTCGTTATTCGTAGCCATCCTGCGGCGCCCAATCCGTGCCCACCGTCTGCATGAAACTCTTGAAGGACTCCAGCACGACTGTAGTACCTTCCCTCGCCATCGGGAATATCGTGCGAGGCCACGGATCTTCCCGTTCCTCTGCAGGCGTGAACACCTGGTTCTGAATCGGCTGGTTGTGGAGAGTCATCAAGAACGCATCTTTCGCATGGGGTAAGTTGAAAATCAACGCCGCCCGTTCTGTCCGCAGATCCACGCCGGCCAGATCAGCCTGTTCCATGTACTGCTTCCACCACGAAAGTTTACGAAAACGAGACTGCCCGTAAATATCAGCCATCTTGATCGTGTGCGTGAACTTAATCTTTTCCGACATCAAATGCACCGGGAACCCAGGAAAGTGCTCGGCAAACCATGTGAAGTCGAGATCGTCATGCCCATGTACCGCAATAGCCTGCTGCTTACACAGCGACACATTGAACGGCACATTGGCATACCGCAAGATCTGTTTAACAATCCGCTCCTGGAAAGACAGCTGCCGTTGTTGTTCAGCCTGCTGCCTATCAGAAGCGTCCAGCTTTTTGAAGAAGTCGTCCACACCGCTCACGAGTCAGTCTCCTCTGCCTCTGCTGCGGCATCTGTCACACCCTCAACAATCTGAGAATGCTCAGCAGCGGCTGCTTTCGCAGACATGTAATCCACACCAGGCTGGAACGGATACCGTTCCGTAATCCCTAGCATCGGATACAACTGCCGCAACTTGTCCGGGTGATTCTCCAGTGTGGCGGCCAGTGTACGGTAATCAACAGCGTCTTCGAGACCGATCTCCGTCGCTGCACACTTTCTGTTTGACCGCTGTGGTTTCAAACCCAACAAGTCCCTGATGTTGTTGTACAGGGTCTTCTTGCCTGAGACGTTCTCCAGCTTCAACAACATTTCGGTAGAAGCTGAATGCCAGTCCCACGCGGTATGTTGCCGCCATTCGCCCGAAGCGTCTTCCGCCATCCACCACTGCAACTCCGCAGTGATCATTTTGCGACTTGGCCCCAGTGAGTTCTTCCGGGCCTTCATGTCCACCCGTAGACCTTGATACTCGGCTTTGTCGATATCGGCACCTGTCGATGCCTTCTTCATACCGATCTCGTAGGTCTCCATGAACTTGACAGCCTTACCCCCTGGCACACTCGACGTCGGTATCCCGCGAGCATCCGTTCCCGGTTTCTCGTGGTTCGTGCCGATGACCGTGAACGGATAGTCCTGGATACGGCGCGGCATCGTCCGCATGTACCTCGCAATCATGTTAGCCGCCAACGCGTACCCGCGGACTGCGTGCCCATCTTTCTCGACCTGTTCGATCTCTGCTTGCGGCGCTGTAGCCATCAGAGAGTCGACCGCAATCGCAAACGGGAACGTCCGGCCAGGACCGTCTGCTGCGTCCATGGTCTTGGCCATGTTCTTCGAGAAATAGGTGAAGACGTCCTGCCACTCTTCGAGGCTGTGTGTCTTCTTAACCATCAAGCGATTGATCCACTCTTCATTCCACATCAACAACGAGTGACGTAGTTCCGGAGAGTCTTTGTTTTCGTTCTCAGCCAGTACCGCCCCACCACCGTAGAACATGTGCCAGCGGAAGACCTCGTACAGGAAGGCCGACTTTGCCGAACCTTCCTGCCCAATGATCTGTATGATCCGCGATAGAGGAAGCATGGTTGACTGAAACAAGTATCGCAAAGACAGCGCTGGCAACGGCAGTCCCACGAGACTGCTCTGTGCTTCCACGCCGATCGATATCTCGTCTCCCATGTCCGCCTGGGCCTGATCTCGCATCGCTGCGAACATCCCATTCAGATTCTGTTCCCGTACTTCCCCTGCCCACTGATCAGCCTTACGGCGTCGCTTTGCCATTCGTGTATGCCTCCACATAGAAAGAGGGGCGAGCAGCGCCCGCCCCTCTGAAGTAATCCGTTACGGGCGTTACTGCCCTGCGGCGGTTGCCGCTGCCGCCAGCGCTGCTGCGGCTCGTCCTGTGGGCGCAGCTGCAGGCGCAGCTGCAGGCGCTGCCGGGGCCGCGCCTTCAGTCCCCGGCTGCTGAACAGCAACCGGTGGTGCTGCCGGGGCTGCGGCCGGAGGTGCTGCCGGCGGTGCTCCTGCCGGAGTGCCAGGCACCGCTGCAGGCGTCGCTGCTGCCGGCGGGGCCGCAGCGGCCGGCGGAGCAGCCACAGGAGGCGGTGCTACGCCGGGGACAGCTCCTGGTGCAGCATCCGCAGCATACGGCGACGGCGGTGCCGTAGGCGTAGCTGGGGCCGCCGGAGCGGCCGGAGGCGCTGCCGAAGCAGGGGCAGCTGGCGTGGCAGGCGGAGCTGCTGCAGCAGGCGGAGCAGCAACCGGAGGGGCTGCTGCTGCGGGAGGTGCCGCGACAGGCGGGGCAGCTGCCGGCGGAGCTTCAGCAGGCGGATAGTACCCACCTGTCTGAGGTACCGCCACCTGGTGAGCCTGAACAGCCGCTTCACGCGTACCTTCTGGGATCCAGTCCGGATGATCCGCCCACGCATACAGAATCAAATTGGCCGGGAAACCGGGAGCGATCGCGAACGCTTGCTCCTGGAACGTCGGGAACCAGAAGATATCTTCCCAACGCATGATGCGCTGGCGGACAAATTCTTCATACCCAGACCAGTCAGCTGTCACACCGCCTGTCCCACCATAGTTGTCGGACAAGAAGCAACCGTAACCCTTCGGAGCATTGGCCTGCTGAGCCTGCCCTGGCAGAAATGCCCCGGCCACAGGGGCCGTAGGGGCCGTAGGCGCTGCAGGCGCGCCGGGGGCGGCGGCCCGCGACCAGGCTTCCGGCCCACGCGCCTGCGGATCGCCATCTTCCAGCCGATAGAACGACACGTACTTACCCGTCGCCAGCGGTAACGGGTCACCATTGGCGTAGATTGCGTCCCAGTCACCAGGCGCAGCAGCACTGGCTTCCGGACTCAACAATTCCAACTGTTCCAGCAGTGCGTTACACGCTGACGTCGAAAGACAAAACAGCACCGTACGATCCTGAAGACCAACCGGCAACTCTGCGTGCGGGTTCCACGCCTTGGTGTCGTTCTGCACCAACGCACCCTGCACGAAGTACGCCGTCTTGGGCGCTGTCAGTTCCGCAGAGCGGCCAGCCCCGCCGTCCAGCAAACCAGCCCACCCTGGCTGTTCCTGCTTGTTCTTCTTGGCGCGACGACACGCCTCGTAGAGCACACTAGCCGGGCTCGGAAGGGATGTCATCGTAGGATCCATCGGATCCTTAGTAATCATGTTCAGCTGATTGGAGCCGAAACTGCGAATCGTCTCGTACCCGCGAATCCAGTCTGAATAATCGCGTTCTTCACTGCTGTTGCGGAACGGAAGAAACTGCCCCGTCTCGACGTCAACCGCCGGAAAGATTCTCACCGTCGTCACTGCATTCTGCTTCCACGACGGCTTGTACACTGACACGTCGGATCGCAACGTGTAGTGATTGTAGCGCTCCCCTTGGGTCGCATGCCCGTGTTGGGCGAAACTATAACCAGTCATCAAACACTCCTAAAAGACAGCGGCGGACACCCCGCCGCGAACCATAAAGTTTACCAGCATTCTGCCGGTAATCACGCGCACACCAGTACCTCTGGCTGAATTCCGAGAGAACTCAGAAGTTCGTCAGAGGGATCTTCGCCCCAGTTGACTTGGACGTCGTAATCGATGCCGAAATGATACGGCTCCGCGACATTCATCGGGGTATTGTCAAGGTACCGGGGCCATATCGGTACGCGCTGGACCATGTGCTGTCGCAACACGTTCTGCAGGAAATCCTGCAGCTCGGAAATTGGCACCTGAAACAGCAAAGCATCATGAATCTGCAGCAACAGTTTGTAACCGTACTGCGGATTATCCTGCTTATGCTTGTGAAAATTGTAGATCGCCAGCCAGATCGCATCAGCGACCATGTTCTGAATCGGGAAGTTCTGCGACTGGCGCTCCTGTTCGCCAATCACGCCCCTGTCGTGGGCAGGGATGAACCGCCGCATACGGCCGAACGAACCAGCCATCCAACGATCCTCCTGGGATCGCCGACGACATTCTGCCAGGAACGCAGCAGTTCCCGGGTAGCGTACGAAATACTGGTCGATCATCGCCTGACAATCATCGACGGAGACTTCAACACCCTCTTCCTTACACTGCCGTGCGATCGCCTCTGCGGATCGCCCGTAAGGAATACCGAAGTTCACGTTCTTCGCCGCCACTCGTAAAGGTGAGTGTCCGGCATTCTTCAGTCCCTTCTTGGTCGGGTCGCACTGAAGTTGGAACGTGTCAACGGCCGTGTGAGAGTGGATATCGTAGTGAAGAGGATCAGACTCGGGCAACGCATTACGTCGCACGTGTTCGATCATGTTGGGGTCGTCAGCAAGCCAGGCGATCCCCGCCAGCTCCGCCCCGGTGTAGTCAGCCTCGACCAGCACATGCCCCTCTTCCGCACAAAAGATCGTACGGATGGGCGAGAGATACAGTGCCTGCTCAAAGACGTCAACGTAATCACCACGTACCGTGGTTACGCCTTCCTCGTTGGTAACTTCGGTACCCAGAATACGAGAGTAGTCACCTTCACGACGTTTGGAGATATTCTGCAGCGGCGGACGGGAAGACGCCCCTCGCCCAGTTTCTTTGTTCTGGGAGATATGCGTATGGACCTTCCCGTCATGTTGTGCCGCCGCTGCGAGGCCTTTGTCATAGACAAGTGCCCCTTGGGCGTCACGCTTCCAACCCGTCCCGTCCTCATTCAGTACGGGTGGTCGCAACGGACCCTTCAAAACCTGGGTGATGAACTTTAGGTCGCGGAGCATCATCGCCAGGGGATTCTCATGGCCTAAAATCCCCAGTACCTCCTTGTCGGAACTCGGAGTGTACTTGTGCTGTTCTCCGCGGGTGATGATATCAGCCCACAGCTTCGACCGACGGCCGGTGCTTTTCACCGGTGTCAGTCCCAACGTTATAGACCCAGGCGGTCGAATGGAAATCCGCTGCCCTGTTGTTTTGTCAACTTTCTTGGAGTAGTCATCCCCAAACAGGAATGCAACACACTGAGGAGTAGATTCCGGATTGAAGTCAGGCCACCCAATCTGCTCCCTGAAGTGGGCCAACAGACGGTCACGTGCATAAATGAACAACGTGGTCAACCGGTCCACTCGATCACGGTCCAACTTGATCCCAGTCATCTCCATTTCCAGCACACCGAGACTGGCACAATGAGATCGCCAATATGGCTCCCAGGACGAAATACCGTTCCAGTCGGAGTCCAGCAACCCGCCGTCTTTCATGTGCTCGATAGCGATGCGTCGCGTCACATCCGGGTCATACTGGGCGTAGTTATCGCCCCACTCAGGGTCGGTCGGCTCTGGGTGCAGAATCCACTGCGGAAGGAAACCATACCCCTCCAGATCCTCCTTCTTGATATTGTGCGCCGCACAGTACCCGGTAATGTGCGCTTTCAGCCGGGTGTCATACACAGGGGCCGACGTCAGCCGTACAGTCATGTCGGTCAATCGGTACGAAGCAGTCTCGTTGACTGCATGGTATTGCAGTCCCGTGTCGAACCCGCCCTCTGTGCGGCACAGCTCTGGGGAGTCCGGCGGCGCGTACTCTTCACGAATGTCCAAACCTTCTGCAATCAGCCACGGAAGGTCAGCCCGCAAGAAGTGACCACCAGGCCGAGGAAACCAACCACGATCCGGGTCGCGTTTCAAAAGACGCGTCAACTCATGGATTGCGTGGCCGATAGACGGCTTGAACGCCGGCTCCCCGCCCTGGTGGCGTAGCACAACATTGATACCCTCGCCGTGCTTGGAACTGAACTGAATGTTCCGTAAATAAGAACCAGGGTTCCCCGGGTGTTCCCCTTCCCACTCGCCGTCGACCGCAATCACCCGACGCCATGGGTCAGGATCAGCCATGATCTCATCCACAATCGCCTTCAGTTCGCGATGCTTGTAGATATTGCGGTGATCAATGAACGACTCCTGCTTCCCGATATCCGCGCCACGAGTCAGGGCAATGAACTGCCCGACCTGCGCACGGAACTCAGGATAAGTCTCAGGGGTACGCCACACAGCGCCTGGCGCTGTCGCGGCCATCACCTTGATCGTGTGATAGCACGGCTCTTCATCCAGCGTACTATGCAGCGGGATGATGATTTCCTCCACACGACCAGTCATCGCCTGCACACCGTAACTCGTCCCCAGCAGCCACTTCGAGGCGTCGGAGCCGAGGCACAACAGATACTTCGGACGCACCAGTCGCAGGGTCTGCTGCAGAAGAACGTTGCAATCTTTCTTGTGGGCCATTGGCAACGAGTCAGACTGCGGATCCAGCTGCGGCCAGTGAACCAGATTATCAACGTAGAACGCATCACGTTCCCGTCCAACATCCCACTCGTCGAGAGCATCCATCAAAATCTGGGCACTCTCGCCGACAAAGTTTCGCCGTTGTGCGACGTCGTCTTTGCCGGGCATCTTCCCGAGGATCATCACATCCGCCGGCCGCGGGCCGCCCATGCCGTTCGCCGTATCAGCTCCCAACAAGTGGCCCGGAACCATCGGAGCATTCACCACGCCAGATTTGATGCTGACCGGCATAGTGAACTGCTCGTCGTAAAGTGCTCTGTGATACAGATAGGGCAGATTCACTCCGCACGCGATCAATGTCTTATCAGACTGTCGCTGCCCCTCGTACACAGGCTCGTCATCACCCTGTCCGACAGCGGCGGCCACAAAGTTTGGGCCAGGTAGCGGCATCCCAGGGGCTGTCAGCGGGTAAAACGGAAACTGCTCTGCAGCCTGCTGGCTCATTCTGCCGTTGCGCAATTCCTGCAACAGCGCTGCTCGATGGATCATCTGCATGCCTTCCTAACGCGTTGGCAGGGATACTCCACATGCCGCCGCGGAACTGTAAATGATGTTCCAGATGGTTTGGCGATCGTAATCACCAACATCGAAACCGTCCGGCAACCGCACCTGGATCGGAATCAGGTGATGTTGCTGCAGCATCGCCACAGTGGCCGCTGTCTCTTTCTGTGCGTCAGGGTCCAGAATCAGAATCACAGGCTTCTGCGGCCACGTGTTCACAATCCGGTTCAGATGAAACGGCGAAATCTTCTTGCCCAGAATTGGCATCGCCGCGTCACCGATTACGTGTTGGTCCGTCACACCTTCCACAATCACCGGAAACGGTTGATACCGTGCCGCGTCGTAGTTGTGCAAAAACCACTTCTTCTTCATACCCGGCATCCCGTAATACTTCGGAACCCGGGACCAATCCGCGTCCCCGATGAAACGACCCTGCCAACCTTGCAACTCCCCGTCCATACGGAGGGGGAAGATCACACGGTTATTAGCAGGGAAGAACTTCGGTAGAGCGTGAGTGCAAAAACTGATCTCGTGCTTGTCAAGGAGTGCCGGTGTGTAACGCCGATCATCGCACATGTACCTGACTGCCGGGTGATTCGGCATGCTCTGGATCATCTGTGTCAACGGCACCAAAGTGCCCGGCATCTCGACTTTTACCTGTTGAGTGTTATCGCCCCAGGCTTCGCTGTGTTGTTCCACATTGAAGACAGGCAAGTGCCTGACGTTCGCGTTCCGGAAACCGTACACAGTGTCCTTCAGCTTCAACCAATTCTCGGGGTTCGACAGGCAATCCTCGTTGTAACAGGTTGCCAGGAAGAACATCCGATGGCCGTCATCATCCGGCTGTCCGTAACGATGATTCACCCACAGCCTGTGTCTCGTGTCCTCGCAGAACGGGCAATTCACGCAGTAGTATTCACCCGGTTGGACGATCTGCGTCGAATACGTTCCGTTGTTAAGCCGCGTACGGCTCGCGTAAAACTCTTCTCCCTCGTTGGCGATCTGTACGCCCCCGGGAAAGTGCCGATCCAGCTGTGTGTACAACGCGGGAGTGAGCACCGATCGGTTTTGGTTGTGATAGAGAAGATCTGTCATTGCTCTGCCATCGGCGACCCGCCTACGCGTTCCACCGCGTTTTCCAATCCACCCACCTCACGACGATCGCTCGGCGACATAAACTGCCGATTCATTTCGTCAGCGGTGTAGATGGTGGACACATCCTCCATACGAGAAAAGTTACTGTGAATTTTCAAGGTAGCTGGAGGAGCTTCCTCGTTTGGCCGATACCGCACCTTAGAGAAGTTCATCAACCGGCAGCCAGTGGCGGCGTCCGCATTCCCCAGGCACAAACACGCGGCCATATTCACCGCAAAGTCTCGTGATTCTGCCGCATCAGTATGTTTCATCAACTTGAAAGGCGACGCATTTCCGGCGTCGCCTTTAAGTTGATGGATCACCCATGTAGTGCAATTGAACCGTGAACTGATTTCCAGACGGCAGCGATCCCCGAACGTTTTCAGCAGGTTACGGTAGCTACTCTCGTCCATCCCTTGCGCCTGCATCCATCGCTCACAGACAAGACCTGCGTAATCGATGAACACACTACGAATACGGCGAGGCTCGTACCGCGACAAGTAAGCCACGATTTCAGGAACAAAACCATTACCGGCGTTAGGGAAGTCATCAGAACCAGACATATCCACCAGCTTCAAACAGTCTTTCAACTGTTGATGGTGCAAGCGATAACGATCCGCCTCTGACAAAATGTCATCCTGGTTTTGCTGCATAGCCCGCTCATACGGAGCAAGATTCTCCTGCGTGGTGAGCTCACCCCAGTCAGCCATCGTCTCCAGTTTGGCCCGGTCAATATCGAAGAAATCTGACCAGATACGCGGGCGAATCTTCAAACCAGACTCTTCATAACTGAAGTACACCGACAGCGCCGGTGCTTCATCCAGTTCCTGTGCTTCAGTCCACGCCTGTTTCGCCGCAGCAACTGCCATCTGCACACCAAGCGTGGTCTTACCACCACCGGTCGGGCCAAGCAGGCCATTACAGTCGCCAGGGCGTTGCCCCTCCAGTGGCGTATCAATGAAATCGACTCCAGTTTTCAAAAACACAGATGCCTGTTCGATCTGCGTACCGAACTCGGGAGCTATATCCACTTCAGGGATGGCTTTCAGCGTCGACAGTCTGTCACGCTGTTTGCTGATCACTTCCAGGAACGCCCCAATTTCAGAAGGTACGCCTGGTGTGTTGCTTGGGTTCATCACCCGTCGCAGCGGATCGACAACCGTTCTCTCATTAACGAACTTCTCCAGCAGCTCACGCCCCAGAGCTTCGTTCACGCTGTTAAACTCAACGCCAGGATTCACGACTTGATAAAACAAGCCATTCTCGTCCTGCCGATACAGAATTTCCATCTGCTGCTGCGTGAACCCGTATGTCGGGTCATTCTCCAGTTCCTGGGACGCCAGCGATGCCAGCGTCTCCCATGTCACACCGTCATACCGGTCTACACTCGCACAAAGCACAATGTAGAGCAGCTTCAACGGGGGCTCGTGAGTAAAGTGATGCGGTTGTACCAACGCGCGCATTTCCTGCAGGAATTGCGGACAATGCGCTGCACAAATAAGCATCCATTCCAAAGCCGCCGGTTCAATACGGGCGTGCGTAGCCTGCGGCTGCTGAGCAAGCAGCGCAGGGTCTTGTACAGTCTGAGTCATAACGGGAATGCTTCCTTGTAGATTACCGAGCCATGAGCGACTTCAACGCGGTGGCTTCCGCCCGGAAATCTTCCGGGACCAATTCGCCGAGCAATGCGTCAAAATCATCCATCTGAAACAGGTACTGTTTGAGTGCCATTCCCCTCAACTGATCCGCAACTGGTAGTAGCTCGCCGATAGCGGCGCAGTAACGGATCATTGGTGAAACGGGGCATGACCGATCCTTCAGTACGTAGTTCAGAGCCCTTCGATACTCCCAACCCATGTTCTTTGTCAACGGTAGTACGCGAACACGAAGTTGGTTGTAGTCAGATTCAATCTTTCGTTGTAGTGTCTCCCGTGATTGATACCGGAAAGCCTCCCATCGCGCCAAGGCGCTTTCGCCATAAAGTTGATTAGCGCGAGGAGGTCGGGAGGGGACGGCTCCCACAAACTGAGCTTTTACGTAGGCCAGAGGTGGTGCGTCGCACGCAATAATTCTTCTGGCAATTTTCACCCAGTCCGGCTCGGTCTTTCGCCGGCCGTAAGCATCTTCGCCAGCGTCGCCGGCAATCCGTCGCTCACCGTAAGCCTGGCGGCCTGTCAACTGCTGATAGCAGTCACAGTAAGCAGCTCGCACAAGTTCTGCCAGTTCCTGGAGATACGTGTGAGCTTTAGTTGAGAGTGTAATTGCAGGAGGCCCTGTATGTTGGGTCTCCCCCATTTCCAGTACGCGTTGTCTAGGCATCGAATCGACTCCTGGCAGGCCAGTTCTGCGTCCAACCACGCTCTGCGTAGTGCCGCTTCCTGTTCTCCGACTTCCGCCTGAAGTTCTTGTTCCAGCCGTCGTAACAGTCAACTACCTCGCCAACCTCCTTACCTGTGTCGGGCGAGATGCGACTCACACGGCCAGGCCCCTGCGCATCCATGATCTCCGACTCCCTCGCGTCTACACGGTAGAGAACCTGCAGTGGCTGGAAGTCAACACCTGTCGCCCAAACATCCGTCGCAATGACGCGTTTGAGGCTCCCGGCCTCGAAATCCTGCCGCATCTCCTCTCGCCGCTCTGAGGTCGTCGGTACAAAGTTAGGTGGAAGATACCCATTTCGCTGAAAATATGCCAGATCATCGTCTTTCATTGCCCCATAACACAGCGCAAATTCAGGCAAATACTGCCAAAGCCTCACAGCATGCTCCACTGTCGCCACCAAGATCAGAATCTGCGTATCCGGATCCGGGTAATGCGTCCGCACATCCTGTGCAATCTGGTAGTTTCGCTGGTCATTCCGCCAGATTCCGTGCTTCATCCGCCGAGTGCCGTGCAGCCCCGACGCCGGATCGTTTGGCAAGTTGATCGACAGCCACCGCACATTGATTGGCACCACCAGCCCCAGCTCCACGGCTTCCTGATAGGTCAACTTGAAAATCTCACGACCAAAGAACAGCTCCAACTGAGCGTCCGCCCCGTCCATTCGCCCTTTGGGTGTCGCAGTGAACGCAAAGTTCCTCGACTGCCGCCAGGTCTCCCCCAGCACACGAGACGTCTTATCAGTCATCAACTGGTGAGCTTCGTCGCACAGTAGGAAATCCGCGTCACCCTCAGCCCGGTGCGCAGAGCCGGCAGTGTACACGGTCACTCGCTCGCCAGACAATTTCTGTCCGCCGCCAATGTGCCCTACGTTGGGAATCGTTCTCGATATCTGTCGCACCATCCTGGCCACCACATCCTTTGACCGAGTGACGATGTCAATACGGGCTCGTGGGTACAGATGGCAGATTGCCTCAATCAGGTGCGTTTTGCCAAAACCCATTGTCGCATTGATCAGGCCACATTGATTGCCTGCGATGTATTGCAGACACTCTTCCTGCTTAGCGCGGAACTCGATGTGTTGACGCACATTGTCCCAGTTAGGTTCATAGACGTCCGCGATCTCTTTCGCCGGACTCAGGTCGTGATACTCGACTCCAATGCCGCGGGCCTGCAAAGCCTCTACGATCGAAGTCAGGAAGCCGAAGCCAGTCACCAACCGCCCCTCCTCCATAGCGTACATCGTCCGTGTCTCCACAGACATTGTGTCACGCATACCGTCAGGGCCGTATTGCTGATGGCCTCTGAGCAACGTTTTGTGCTCGTACGACAGAAGGGGGTGTAACAGCTGTGCGACATTCAACGGCAGCGGGCTCTGACCGTCAGGACTCAAATCAATCAAAGTCCCGGATCGCCGCACAATCAGGTTGTTCATGTATGTTCCTCAGCATCAGTAAGCCGTGGTGCTCTGATCGTAGGCAACACGGAAACAACATCAAACGTACCGTACGTCTCTCCCTCTTTACGAAACGGGGAGATTCCTTTGTACGTGCCCATCACTTCCAACAAGTTTGTGAAGGCATCAATGCCCATGTCCTTCGGCAGGACGGCGTTCACCCGGATTTCCGTCCCCGGGCGAAACGCCTCGTGTAGTGCGTATCGGGCTCGTTTCTTACCGTTGCCAGGAGTAACAATCCTTTTCCACTCTTTCAACGGGCCGTCGACCGGGGCTGCCCAGGCGACGTTCTTCGCGCTCTTTCCATGACGTCCCACTACTGTAGCCGCGAATTCCAGATTCTCCCTCCACCACGACGGGAGAAACTGGATGCGACCTTGGGAGTCACGAGGCATGCGATAAATCACGCCTTTGCCTCGGCGAACCGGTTTCTTGGCGAAACCAAGACACGGCTGTGTGAAACGTAACCTGATCGTCACTTCCTGCATCGGTGGTCATCCTGACTAAGCCGGGCTGGGGAATCCCTTCACGTGGTCACGAAAGGCCTGCACCTCCGCGCCCTTCAGCAGGCTTTCTGCATCAAACAACTCCAGCTTTTGAGGGTTGTTGATCAACAACGACTGCTGCCAATTCCGGATAAAGTACACCAGAAAGGCACGCGTCGCCAGTAAGTCTCCCTTAATGCCGCCGCCGGCTGCTCGCCATCGCCGCCAGAGAAAATTCTCTGGCCGCTCATAACTCGCGTTGCTCGGCTCACGACCCTTCCAGGCGCGCAGAACAGTACAAAACCGATCCCGCCGAGAGATATCCCGCGGGGTCTTCACATCACCAGCTGCGTACCGCGGCAGAATGCCCAGGTACGATCGCAGACGAGCCAATCTGTTCGGTCTCTTCGGATCCACAAACCAACGAGGATCCAAGATCATCGCAATCAACATCGCCATGCTCTCGTGGTGCACGTTAGGAATAAACCGCCAACGGGCATAAGCCGGGTGGCGCGTCAGAAACCGCATCGAAGATGTGGCTGTCCCTTGGGCGCTCGCAATCTCTGCTGCAATTGCGTAAGCAGGCATGTCCAGCTTTGTCAGTGGATGCCAGCCTCCGAGAACCGCAGCAAGTCGCAGTTGCCGCATTCGCCAGAGCACTTTCTCCGGATCGGAGAGTTCTTCTGTATCTGCGACGCATTTTCGCGGAGACGCTATTTCAACACGACTTTTCTTCAGCTCGACGAGCTGGTGATAAAGATTCGTGATCAAACGAGCATTTCCGTGGGTTCCGAGTACGCGAACGTGAGGATCGCCATACGCAGAACACTCTGTCAACAATTCTGCCAGATCACCGGAAAAGGGCGAAGGTCGTTCGACACCAATAGCCTGCCACACAGTGCCATGACTGTCGGTGTGAAGTCTCAAAACACTTTGTTCCGGGACAATTTTCACAGGGTGATCACCGAATCGAACAACGGGGCCAGCTCAGTCTCGTGTGTCACGATCATGCACTGTAACCCACGCGAGGCGGCAAACTCACGAAGCCTCCCCAGCACAGGTTCAAACCCACGGATATGATGTTCGTCGAGATACGCCGTCGGTTCGTCGAGGTACAGTGCCCCGATATTCTCTGCCAACAGCAAGTTAATTGCCAGACGGAACGTCAAGGCAAGGATCACCTTTTGGCCACCTGACAGCCTTTCAGCCGGCTGTACAGTGCCATCCTGAAATGTTGCCACGAAGGACAAGCCCTCATCCGCATGTACGCGATAGTCAGTCTCAAATAGCTCCAGGAACGCATTCATATCGGACTGGATCACCTCCAGATTCCGTTGCGCCACGAATCGCGGAGCCGCATCTTTGTGCACCAAAGCACGCATTTCGGTAGCCAGGTCACGCCATTGCCGAAATTTTTCAGCCTGTTGCTGAATCGCTTCTGCGTCCGAAATCTGCGTACGCAAGCCGGCAGCCTTTGTCTCGGCGATCGCCAAAGCTGTCTCCGCGTCACGACGAGTCTGTTCGTGTTCATTCCACGATTCGATGTACGTAACCGCCTCGCCCCGCTGCTCCGCAGTGTAATTCGGCATCGCCTGCAATGCGGTTTGCAACTCGTCCACGCCTTTCGTCAAGCTCTCCAACCGGCCTTCCAGATTCGCCACAGCCGACTGCTGAGCATTCCTCTGGCGAACCTGCGCATCGTGCAACTGTTGCTGCTTCTGCTCGTCCGCGATGATGGCCTGTTGAGCACCTACGTCCACATCGATTTCTTCAGCCGAGGGCAAATTTTTCAACATGTCCTCATACTGCGCAATCGAGCGTGTCGCGCTGTCGTAATCAGTTTGGTAGGAAGACTGCAACGAGCCGTACTCATCCCAAGCATCCACCAACGGGGCTATCTCGGCCCGCCGTGCCAGCAACTCAGGAATCCGTACCTTGGCCTGTTCCACTTTCTGCGCCAGTGTCGTAGCCGGTGTACCACAAGTCGGGCACTCAGCGACTCCGTCAGCCATGGTTCCGACAAACGCTTGTAAGTTCGCCAGTTCCGCGTCAATCGCTACCACTTCCTGCCAGTACGTCTCGCGATCACCGGACGGAACCGGAGGAGCGACCAGATTACCCAGTACAGCTCTCCACTTTGCCAGTTCAGCCTCGACGTTATCGCGGGCAGTCTGTGCCTTCTTATTCTGATCCCACACAGTCAGTAGCCGCTGAGCTTCCGAAACATCACCAGCCACTTTCGACAGTGCCTCTTCCAGCTCCCCGAGCAACGTATCCAGGTCGCTGAGCGTCTGCCTTGCTGTGCTCAACTCACTTGCAACCTGGTCTCTCTCCTGCTGTGCCGAAGCTACTGCACTGATTGCTTGCTGTCGATCGTCGTACTTTCGTATCACATCCTGGTTAGAGTTACGACCCTCCGCGATCTGCTCGTAAGTCGCGATCGTGGCCAGGGATGTACGCAATCGCTCTATCTCTGTTCCCGCCGTCACAAGCTCTGCGCGGCACTGATCCAGATCTGTTGCAACCGTAGGGATCTCCAGACTCTTCAGCTTGTCACCGATGGTCTTATGAACAGACGCGGCCTTCTGCGTGCGAAACAGTCGTTGAAACTGCTCCGCTCGCTTAGCCGGCGTCTTTGAAATAAACCCAAAGATATCTTCCTGGGAAACAATCACGAGATCGTTGATGATCGACGTGCTGACTCCCAGGATCTCTTCGATACGAGCCGTAATATCGCGATCACCTTCAATCACCTCGCCCGTGCTCAGCGTCATTGTCGCTTTGTGGCTCGCGGGTTTCAGCATTCTCCGAATCGTGCCGGAGATCTCTCCGTGCGTGAAGTCCATCTCGACGAAAGACTTCTGAGTAGGATCTGCGAGCACACGAACGTTATCCGCCTTTGTGCCCGAGTTTGTATTCTCACCTGTCAGCGCGAGGCGTATGCCGCCCAGGAAGTTCGACTTCCCGGAACCGTTCGCCCCCATGATCGCCGTCAAGCCCTCTGAAAAGTGTTCAGTTCTCTGCGAGTGCTGACAGAAGTTCAGCAGTTGCAGACGTTCCACACGCATAGAAGTCCTCTCAGGACATAAATTCTTCAAAAAGCCGGTCATACTCGGCAGCCTCATCCTCGGCTTCGAGCATCCGAACGGTATTGTCGTGGAGCAGGGTGCCGGGCGGCCGCAGCTGTCCCACTGCATTAACCAGCCCAGCAAACGCATCTTTCGGACGAAGCGCGGTGTCCACCACCACGTCATCTGTTACACGCAACGGCTCAGCAAACAAATGACCACTCTCACCCACAACGGCAGTCAGCCGTGCCAGTGCGTCAGGCAGATTATCTGCATACTGCATCCGTAGAATCGGTTTTGCGATCTCCCGATCATCTGGAGCCGTCTCCTGCAATGTCGTCAACTGCTGCGGCAACTCTCGCACAATGCTGTCGAGCTGCTCTGGTGTCATGATGCGGGCAGACGAGTAAGCACGTGTACGAATCTGCACCCATTCAACCCGCCTATCTTCGTGCAGGACACCCAGATACTTATTAGCGTTCTCGCCCAACGACTGCATCGCCGTCGACCCCGGTGAGTAGAAGTCCACAGGATCACCGTTAGCTGCGGGACTTTGGTAATGCCCGGTGACATGGAAATCGCCAGTGAGCACCTTCATCGCCCGAGGGAAGTGCTCCGCATGCCCGTCAACCAATCCCACTGGCTGCAATGCGTCCCAGGACTGGTGACACAACAGGAAGTCCACGTCTGGCAACGCAGCCAGCACTTCCGGCAACTGTCGCCGAGGTGTGTAATCAATGCCGTAGAACGACACATTCCCCAACTCAAACCGCCCCGTCGCATGCGTCGGCCAGTCGTGCATCTGAAACCACGGTGGGTCGGTGAAATCGTGGTTGCCGCGAATAAAGTACGCCGGCAAGGCAGCCTCCTGCATAAGATCCATTGAACGGATGAACTCATACACAGAGGTGGGGTCAGGGCGTCGCTTATCAAACAGATCGCCCAGCTGGATCAGCGGTAGCTGATGATCCAGACAGTAACGGATGACTTCTCTCCAGCCGTGATAAGAGTCACCCTGCAGACTCGGATGCTTTGCCCAAGTCATTGGTCGAAAATGATTGTCCGCCGTAAACACGGCGAGTGCTGTCATCAGGTTTGGTTCCTATTTACCGGGATCCGGTAACTCAATGATCGTAACATTCACATGCGTCGGCGCCATCTGCACGTAAGCCGTGCAATACGGATCACCGCAACGGCCGCACAGATGCTCCGTCGGATGTAATCGTTTAAGCGGGGATCGCTCGATGATATCGTCAATCGCGTCCACGAACTCGACGCCTGCGTCGTAAACCGCGTCAGCAAACCGCGTGAATGCCGCGGCATTCGTACGAAGGACGTACGGGGTAGGATCTTCCGCGTCGCGGTCATCGTCTCCCGGATCTTCCAGGTATTGTGACAACCCCGTCAAAATGTTCACACGGGCACAATCGCGTTGATACGCTTGGCTCAATATCCGGCCAATTGATACAGTCAAGTTGTGACCCCTGTCGCAGAAAGGCCTGCGACGATAGGCGTTCGTGCCGGGATTGGCTCGGTCGCCTCGCCGCGGTACTTCTTAAACAGCTCACGACATTCTCGCTCGCCGTAAGACATCACCCGGTCAACCGGGCAGTAGATACAAAACATGTCCGCCAGCATGTGTGGTGGCGGCAGAAACTGACCCGGCGTGTCGGTGATATACAGCGGAGGCATGGGCCGCGTGTCCGACCCCCACAACACAACTCCCTTTTGCCAGGCTTGCACAACCCAGGACAAGTAATCACCCCAGTCTACTCCGGTCGCCAGCATTTCGTCACGAACCACAAGCAACGACTCGCGGAACATACTGTGGGCGGCCACAGCGTTCACCACTGTAAACTCGGGACGTAGACTAACCGGGTTGTGTTCCACCCCTGTCATGTCGTTACCAGCACCGAGCATCACTGTCTTCATCTCGCTCCAGCGCTTCGCATTACGTCCGGTTTTGGCGACGCCAAGGCACCCGATGTTCTCGTCATCGATCTTAGGCACAAACAACGACAAGATTCCTTGCCGCATTACCAGTGCCGTGTCCGTCAGCAGGACAGCCCGCTTAAACTCAGTACCATCTTCGATCGCCCGAGACAGTCCAAAAGCGGCATGAAAGCCGCCGTTCGCATCCTGTGGCAAATGCGACTGGTAGAAGCTCGCACTATGCCGAAGGTCCAATGCTTGCTCACTAAGCGTGCTGGTCGCATCGACCACCACAATATGCCGCGACTCCTGATCGCTGGACCACAACACCGAGTCATACAAGTCCTGTAAGACATATTGACCACGGCTGGACGCAACCACGTAAAGTGTGTCAACCTGCATTCTGCTCTCCAAATAGAAACAGCCCACGGCGAAGCGGACCGTGGGCTGTAATACGGTTCCGGGTACTACCTCCGGGGACCGCGGGCTCGGAATCTGCCGCAGTGCGGCTCCGTTATGCTACGCGGCCCGAAAAAAGCTGTCAATCGCCACCAGAGGAATCCTGGATGGTTATGTAAAAGGAATCTACAGGACATAAAGCCAGTTCTCCCCCTTGTTTACGCACATAGTCTGCTCCAGGAATCGGCTCTTGTGAGTCTGCCCCTTTAACCAGTACATCAGGGTTCAACGTCCTCGCCAGCAACTCCACGTCGCCACTGAAAGGCACCACTGCGTCCACCATCGGCAGAAGCGAAAGATGCCTCGCACGCACCGGCGCTGGTACTCGCGGCCGGTGCTCGCCCTTCAAGGCCTTCAACGACGCATCATCGTTGTAAGCCACAATCACAAAATTGGCCCGAGTGGCGGCGAACTCAAACAGATCAATGTGACCGGAATGCAACCCGTCAAAACATCCGTTAAGCAACGCCACCCTCTTCCGCGGATGAAACCGACGGAACCGCGTCAACGCAGCTACGAGAGATTCGATTGTGTGAATTTTGTGTGAAGGACCTCCATGCGTTCGGACGAACTCGCCCAACTCTTCGCGGGTAGGCGCCACCACTCCATACTGTCGAACCACGAGCCCCGCCGCCTGCATAGCGAACGCAACGCCCTGCGAGAACGGCTGCTTTTCCATATACGCAGCAGCCAAGGCTGCCATCGTCGTATCCCCTGCCCCGCACACATCCCGAACCTCTGTGTCGACCCCAAACGGCGGGGCAAGTTCCGGGTCAGACATGTGCTCTGTTTTATACACACAGCCATGCCGCCCGGCCGTCACCACGACCCGAGGAACATTGTAGATATCTGAAACCTGAGCGCACGCTGTATGTGCCCGCTCAGTCACCGACAACGTATCAGAGAGCCCCGGATGGCACATGTGCTCCACCATCTCGATCGCCTCAGTGAAGTTGGGCTTCAACAACCCCACTCCTTCATAAAGGTCAACCTTGTTAGGTCGCACGTCCGCAAAGATTGGAATTCCAACAGCAAAGTGTCGGATACTCTGCACAGCCGCCAAACTCAACAACCCTTTGTCGTAATCAGCAATCACAATCAGATCAATGGGTGTCTGATTCTCGGCCAATACTTGGAGCTTCGAGACGACGTGATCACCCATAATGTCAGGATGGGCTTCTTCCTCGTCAACACGACAAAGGATAGTGCCCCCAGACGTGATACGGTGCTTCACAGTCGTGGGGGTATCAGTCACCGCAAGCAACGGGTGCACGCCGTACTCTTCACACAGCTCTTGCACACGCCGGCCCGCGGCGTCGTCGCCGATACTCGCTAACAACACAGCCTGATGACCGAGAGTCTGGATGTTGCGAGCAACGTTTCCCGCTCCGCCCAAACTGTCAGTTTGCTGTTGTTGTCGAATGATGGGCGCCGGGGCCTCCCGGGAGATGTGAGACATCTCCCCTTCGGTCCGCCGGTCCAACATCACGTCTCCGATGACGAGCACGTATCCCATCTCTGCGGCCTCCTGCTACGCGTTCGTGGTGACCTCCAGCACATAGGAGTATTCACCGAACGGGAACACGTATCGTCCTTCGACTTGTTCCCGGGGCTGCACCTCGACAAGGGCATTGCCCTCGGCGTCGTACAGCGTGGCGTCAACATAAGGCCTGGGCTGCCCGTTGACAATGGTCACGCCGGCAGAAAGCCCGTCGTCATACTGCTGCCCGTACGAGTACAGGACATCACCCAATTCGACCGTGCCCAGCGGTCCCGGAGAAGACAGGGCTGTGTGCACACGAGCCGCCTCAGCTTTACTGATGCGGAGTCGTGCCGTCTTCTCCGGTAACACCTCCCCCTCCGAATCCGTGACCGGATTAGGCGGGGGATCGTCACTGAGCACCAGGCTGGATATCCCTACCCCCCGGAACACTTCACCGGCATCGCTCTGAAAATCACCAAAGGTAAGACCACTGGCTTCATCAGTGCGGATATCGAGAGACGTACCGCGGTGCTGCCGGTTCTCGGCGTCGGTGTAAACACATCGCTGGCCAGCAGCGGAGGGCGGCACCTGTTCAACCCCCCGCTTACGAGACTTTCCCGCCGGGCGGCCTCGCTTTGGAGGATTCGGTTCCGCAAAGGCCCCGGCACGGAACTGCTCGATCAAATTCGGGTTCACCAGGAAGTCGTTCAACGACAACGGCACAGGCACAGACTGCTGTTCAGCGGCGCGAATCATATCGACATACAGTGCAACGTAATCCACCACATCCTTGGCAGCCCACTGCTGCGTGTTCGCCGCTTCAGCTTTGGCCTTTGATCGCGGTAGCAGCGCGTTGATGGCATCGTCCGGGTGTTTGAGATTCTCTTTGTCGAAGTCGCACATCGGTGCGTACAACTCCAGGAAAGTCTCAAACGTCAATGCGGGCGTCAGCTGCCGCAACCAGAGATACTGCCCCAACAGGGCAATCTTCTTAGCGTCACCGCTGTACTTGTCACAGCCAGGCTTCTTCGCAAACTCTCGAAGACGTGACTGGATAGAAGGCAGTTCCTCCGCCGGGGGAGGTTCTGTTGCCGGAGGTGTAGCCGGCGGGGTTTCCTGTGTCGGAGCTGCCTGCTGCGCAGGAGCTGCCTGCTGCGCAGGAGCTGCCTGCTGCGGGGCAGCGGGCAGCGGGGCTGCCGCAGGCGGGGCGGCTGCCGGAGGCGCCGCTTGTTGTGGAAAGGTCGGAGCTGCAGCTGGTACCGCTGCAGGAACCGCCGCTGGCATGGGTGCCACCTGCGTTACCGTCAACGCCGGCATATCAGGTGTCACTGGAGGATGCTGCGGCTGCTGCGCGCCCCACGGCAGTTGCTGTTGTGGATTAGTCATTTCTACTCCTACTGATACTTCAAATCGCGAAAACCGCGGTACATCGCAGACGTACGGATTCGACACGCCTGCCGAAGATGGAGTAACTGAGCCACACGCTCAGCGTCTCCAATCATCATCTCCGTCGGGTAGCTGCACGCTCGTGCAACAGCCCGCAGAATAACACGCCGGGAAGGGCGATCAAATCGTTGCACCCTTCCATTGGTTGATTGGCTGATCTCGTCCGGAAACTCGTAGTCTGCCGGTACTTTGAACAGCTGTCTGTTTGTGAACTTCCATTTGCGGCCGTCATCATGAGGCTCCACAGTGGTGTAGAGGAACGCAGCGGCCGGATCAATTTGCGACACAAACGACGCCCGCCCACGACTACTGTCCCGCAAAATGCAGGCCAGGTTATCTGCGATACTGTAGTCGCCAGACACCACGTCGCGGACAAACGAATGCTCCCGCTCAATCAGATGAAAAGGAAACGTGTACGTTGTTTCGTACTCCGGATCACCAGCTTCTGCCTCTTCGATAGAAGGCTCATTGCGCAGCTCCGTCACCGTCATATCCAACGATCTTGTTCGAGCCATACGCCGCCCGGAAGATGAAGGGTCAGGTGCTGGAAAGGCTTTGTCAATCGTCACCCAGACATCTCGTACCCACCGTGCGTAACAAAACGGACAAACCGATCGGCGGCGGCACGGTCGCGTAGACGGGCGGTTCAAGGCAAACGTCGGACGACAATTTCTTGCGTAGAGGATGGTATGCGCCTGATCGTACGCACCATCCTGCATCCATCCCGCATCTGTCAACGCGCCGATTCTTGCCCGCCAACGATCGATCAATGACGACGTCATCTCACGGATGCTATCGACACTGTGGGCGTTACGTGCCCGGTTTGGATAAAGCGGGTACAACACAGCAGATCGCTGCACCAGATCAGGATAACGATTCGGAATCGCTCCCAATGTAAAATGAACATCACCCATGATTGCTCAACATATAAGCGTAAGACTCTCTCGCCGTGCATTCACATTTCTCTGAGAAAGGTGACACACTTTTTAACTTCGAGCACGGGCAAGAAAAGGTGTGGTAACTGGGACACGACAAACAGAGGCCGCCCCAGATGATCGTCGAACACGTCGGGCAAAGGCCTGTACGTTCCGCAAGGTGTAATTGAGTTCCTGCAAACGCAGGTCTCGATTGTCGGGCTTCCTGGGCTGCTCGCAACATTGCGGGATGCGGAAACATCAATGCAAGCTGGCTACTACCAAATTGCTGCACCGCATACTCCACCTGCCGGTGCCACTGAATCGGATGAATGTAGATATGTCGTCGTGAGTTACTCAATGACTTTTCCATCTGCAAACTCAATACGCGTACCATGATGCAGAGACAGTTCATTGGAGACGAATTCGATCTTCTCCCGAAACCGCTGCATGTCACGATCCTGCCGCAGGCACGGCACCCCGTCAGCATAGCCAATGCCGCCATCATGCCCGTACAACAGAAAGTCAGTAAACCCAGCCAGGTGCAGAAAATGCAGACCCATCACTGAAGTGTCTGTGGTCAGCAGTTCCTCTGCATCAACGGACTCCTCAACTTTCTTCGGATCCCAGTCCATCTGTGACCGGTGAGTCACTACGACGTTCCTGTCATGGCCCAGTACATCTGTCACGGGTATAGACCCAACCCCTCGCTGGTCCTTGTGTACGTAGGCCGGGCAAACAAACTTGCCAATTCGGTGCCAATGCGCTCGACAGTTCATCAAGGCGTTTTCATCACTGAAGAACGCATAATCAGAGTACGGAACCAGCAAGATGGCCTCATTGACTGTAGCTACCGTACCTGCGTATCGAATGTAATCGCTGGCCCGCGCAGCACTAGGCCCCTTGGCCACATACAACACACGCCCGCGACGTCGTCGCCACTCTTCCACATCCCGATAACTGGACTGGTAACCCTCCGGAATCTGGATGCGAGCACGATCCAGCATGTCTTCCCTCGCTCGCCACCAATCCGCAGATCGTGTGACAGCGATATCCACTCCCTTCAAAGATCGCTTGAACGGCACCCCGCGATAGTATTCTGACGGGTATGTTTCATCCACGTTTCATCTCCTTTCTGAGGACAACAGCCTGAAACTTCTGGCGCCCAGCTGTCCTGTAAAAATCTCCTTGGTGAAAAACACAGTGCGGCCCCAAACGTGATTCCAAATACGCTCCATGCGCTGATTTCATCACACAAGGGTGAGTCGCAGATCGGATCTCAATCCGCTTCTCGTCACAAATGGCCTGGACTAAACCAGGCACACCATCAACCGCATCTGAAATCTGGATGCTGGTGAGTACCCGCTCACCCATGTTCAACGTAAACGACGGACGCTTACCGAAAAATTGAAAGTTGCGATACCAGCGACCGCACTCACACTGCTGCCATTTCGTACCAATGTGGCATCTGTCATCGTTCAAGTAATCAATGAACGGAAAAGCTGGGTTGAAGTAATCTGTACAAGACAGTTGCCCATCAACTTCCTGCATATCACACAACCAGTCGTACGTGTGGTACGTACCGAACTGACACTGGAAGAAAGAAGCGCCGCCATCCCAACAACGCATGTTGTCGCATACGTGGTCGACAATGCCGCGATCTACAAGTTGCCTGGCAGCATCTTGATCCACAGTCTCGCACGACGTGTACAGCAGCGACGCCAGCCGTCTTAATCGCCCCGAGTCCAGATACGATTGCATTGTTGACCAGGATGACACGACCACGTCAAACTCTCTGCGATTACTGTTTTGCAATTCATGAACCAGTCGCTGACACATCTTTGGCCCCTCCAGCTGCGGGGGGTACCGAAACCAGTAGGTACGCGCCACTCTCGCACCAGAGCTAGCGAGCGGTTCTTGCCACGTTGATTGCCGAATAGACAGCCGCACATCTTTCTGTGCGGGGTCAGGCACTAATCGAAGCACCGACGGACATTCCGGTACGTGGAACTCACGCTGAATCACATTGTTCTTAGCCCGCATGATTTTGGGCTTCTGCCAGCTGTAATACTTGAACCGTGATCCCGTCGTCGCAGATGTGGTACACGTAACCACGTCTTCGCACCGCAGCGGCGGCATACCCGCCAATGTATCGCGCGTCTGGAATTGCCCGATCGTGTCAGCGTAATGCGGGAACTTCGATCTGGCCCATTCTCGAATGAAGAAATCGCGCTCCTCCCGAAACTGAAGAAGCGCATCCAAATCATACTGCAGGTCCGACAGCTCAAATGCCCGCTCTGTGTCCAGGAGCTGGTCAAGCTCTCGCAGGGGCTGCCGCAGGTTCATATTTTGCGAACTCCTTCACGAACTCACACAAAGCCTGTCGCAGACCGTTGTAGTCCAGAGCCGCCAGGTCGGTTGTCTCCAGGTACTTCACGCAGCCCTTCTCGTCATCCAGCAGCAACAGGTACTCGCCGGCCTCACAGGCGTCCGGATCGTCAAAATCAACGCAGCCAGATTGTAGCGTAATCCCGTTCCTGGCCTCCACCGTCAGCGGATTCCGAAACGGCTCGTATTCCTCGAAGTCGGCGATCAGGCGAGCCACCGCAGCGGAAGCCGTGCTGTGTGGTCCGACACTGGTAGCCGCCATCGGCTGGTTTGATTTCAGCACATGCGGCGGGAATTCATCCGGATCAGCAAAGAAACTGCCCTCGCGACGACGCCAGACACACAAGACTGTTCGTTGGTCGACAACGTGCCGATTGAAGAACAACTGGACTGTGCGTTCGAGGTTCTTTTTGTCGTTTTCGGTGAGTGTCATGGTGGTTCCTATTTACCGGTCTCGCCGGTGGGAAGGGTTTTCTCACGTACGGGAAATAGTCGTGTGTGACGCCACACAGACGAATTTTGTATCATCTGTGATACGGTTTTGCTGTACGTGGTTGTACATCGTATTTTTACCAGCAAAACGATACCGTTTGTGAGAATCGAGCCTCGCAGAGCCTGATTTTTATCGGTGTCGAGTCACGGGCGTTTTGTTCGGTTTTCCAACTACTAGCGGCGCAACGAGTTACGTCGAGGTGTGCGAGCGCCTATAGCATAAAGTTTGAAACTCTGTTTTCGAGTAGTCAAAAAGTATTACTACATGTCCTACCCTTACGTAGAAGTTGAGTTTCCGTAAGTCGTGTCACTGTCTCGGGTTGTGATGCAACTTTACCCATTGTGACTATAGCATAAAGTTATGCTATTGATTACAGCATAATGCTGAATACGCAGGTCGCCGCCTTCTGCGGCTCCCCGCGTATTCTGAGAGCGAAAGAAAGAGACAACCAGGCACGTTCACGCCAAACCTTCGTGGTGCCTCCGGCCGCGTACGCCCAGGGGCTGCGGCCGGACTCGGCCCTGCTCACTCCCGAAGCCAGTGTGGGCCGAGGCCGTCGCGTTAGTTGTTGCTCCGCTATCACCGGTAACCACCGATACAGGGGTCTGATTGTCGGCTTGGTTTGCCGGGAACTTAGCGAAACGGCCCCGTGGCGCTCCTCTGACAGTCTCGCGAGTAGGGTCGCTTGCGTATCGCTGTTACCGGCCCGCAGAAAGCCTCTCAGAGCCTCGTAGCTGATTTCTGTTTCAGAAGTAACCCTGATTTCCCTAAGTCTTTTCTGGTAAATGACTTACGGCAAACTGCTGTAAGAAAAACCGTAAGTCTTTTCTTACAAAGGGGTTACGTCAATTGAGCTTTTCGTCGCTCGCACAGCAATTTAGTGTGTTCCTCCCAAAGCAGCCGCGTGTTCACGCCAGGCGTCATGTCGAAATGATCTGTCAAAGAATCAAGCAGGCTGTCCAGCTGGGCTTCTGCAGCGTCTCTCTGTGCGGTGATTGCTGCGCTGTCTGCCGGTTGGTCGTCGGCTTCTTTGTCGCCGAGGTGGCCCCTCCCCGCCGGTTGTCGCGGCGGTAGGTCTGCGTCCCGTCGCGGCATAGGGATGTACTTTGTTGTGAAAAAGCCCAGCAACGGATCTTCCCTAACCAGCATCTGGACAAATACGGTCACGGCGCCAGCACGGTTGCCGACTACTTTCCCGTTGATTTTCACTTGATCCTGAAACAGAGGCTCGCTGCTTCGCTGGATCTCGAACTCCAGGAAAAGTTCCGGAAGCGGTTGAATCGAAAAAGACTCAGTCGCCCGGAGAATGGTCTGAATGTGGTAGCTAAACGAGTCCAATCGGTACTCACCCGTCGCGACCTGACTCTCGCTTGGTTTCAGTGATGTCATACGACGTCCTTCGAGCGAATTTTGTGCACATCCTGTTTCATGCGTTTGTACATGGCGAGCTGTTCATCGATGTGGGCCTTCAACGCCCGCTTCGCACAGCGGAAGTTCTTGAACCACCTCCCATCTTTGCCGCAAATGACTCCTCCTCCCCCTGGATGGTCCGGGTGGGAGGGGTCCAGTTCTCCGTTCTCGTCAAAGCGAAGAGGCTCACCGGATTCGCCGCATTCCGCGGTTTCGATTCCGTAGTGAGCCTCGTTGCATTCATGCCATCCATAGACTTGGTGGCTTTTTCTCACGTCAACATTTTCTCCTCGAAATGATGTTCGATGGGTTCTCTGTCGAAGATGATCTCCTGCTGCCCGCAGGCCACATGATCAATATCGGCAGCGTAGTCTGGTGTTCCGTCATTGTTCAGGTGGTAGTGCAAGTCTTCCACAATGACGAACGGGCGACCACATTCTGCACAGACCCATTCACGATGGGGCCAGAAGAATACGCCGTCTGGGGTTAGCAGCACCATCTGTGCCGCGTCTACTTTGGTGTTTGTCTCCAGGTCACGAAATCCGTCACCCTTCTTAGGGTCGCAGCCCAGTTGTCTCGCTGAAGGGTCGTTGCCATTCAGTCGCTGCGCTGCCAGCCCGGCGGCCGTGTCTTCCGGGAACCATGTCCCGCGAAGCCATTGGAAAACCTGCCGGTGCTCGGTGATGATGTGCTCTCGTTGCTTTGGCGTAGCGTGTTTGAATTTCACTCCACCGAGGGCGACGATTTTGCGATACGCGATAACGCGCTCTTTGTAGCTGATGCTCCACTGGATGTCCGGACGATTGAGGTTCCGGTACACCTTGATCGGCATCACTGTCTCATCAGACATGCCTGGTTCCTATTTACCGGCCGTCGTGAGAGCTGGTAGCTCTGCATCCCGGGGAGTCCCCGGCACCTGCACAGTAACAAGGACGGTGTTGACCATCGTCCCGCTCTCTTTGAAGCTGCCATCCGGCAGGTCTTCAATCTGGCCGCCCATACTTTCCAGCCATTCGCGAAATGCGACGCTGGCTTTGTCTTGCCTGTATTGTGCCCCGTTGCTCATAACAGCTGCAAGACGCCCTCCCGGACGGAGGAACTTGGCAGCGTGCATGACATGGGCCACATCTCTCTTGTGGGAGAACGGAGGGTTCATCACCACTGCGTCGAAGCCTTTGGGTTCTTTGACTTCCAGATCGCCAGGCACGGCATCCAGGAAATTACCCGGCCACGGACAGAACGCCTCCACAACATCAAAGTCATTGCGAAGTTCGTCGTACCGCTCCTGGTCCAGTTCCACGGCCATGCCCATCGCCCCACGTTTGATCGCAGCACGTACGATCGCCCCGCCGCCTGCCGACGGCTCCAGCATGTTGGTGCCTTCGTGAACATCGGCAGCGTCCAGCAATCGTTCTACCAGCTTCGGAGGTGTCTGAAAGTAGTTCAGATCCCCGTTCGGCGCTAGTGGCGGTTGATTGTACTGCTGTTGTGCCGCGTACTTGTCCCGTACGCCGTGGTACTCGTGTTCATTATCCGCCCCGAGAACCTTCTCTCCACAACGCCAGTTGAACTCGTCCAGCAGGTCGAGCCGTTTGATCACCAAGTGCAGGTTCTGGTTCTTGAAACATTTGAACTTAAAGTACGTTGTTTCACCCGAGTTGTTGCTCGGGTCGCACTGAATCACTGCCGGGTGAAGCTCCCCACGATAGCCTTTCGGGTAATCTTTACCGTCAAGCAGGTGCATGATGGTGTCGAACGCTTCCAGTCGCTCCCCTGTAGTCCCGTAGTTGAGGTGGTAATTGGTACTGAGCCGCGAGACACCAAATGGCACGATTACCTTGGGACTGAGTTGGTAACGATTTTGCCGGTTGGTTACGTAGTCATCGCTGGCGTACGGCTTCATGCTGTTGTACACCTCTCGACAGGACTCATCGAGATACTGCTCAGCAGAGATGGCCATCCCGGCGGCTACTTCGCACAGGCTTTCCGGCGTGATATCTGGCCAGTTGTCGATGTGGTTTTCTTGATTGTCATGCTTCTCCACGAACATTTCGCGAAATTCTCGCTTCCGTTCGGGAGTCATGAACCGGTGCAAGTCCATGTGATTGATCAACATTCGCCAGACTGTCCGTTTCATCTCACGGGCAATCAACTCGGTGTCGCACTCCTTTTCGATTGTGCAGGAGTAACTGAACGATCCTCCGAGCGGGTTGAAGGCTGTATTCAACTCTCGCATGACTTCAAAGAACTCACGCATTTTCTGCAGAGCCCTGGGCGTGATGTCCGCGTAGGCAGCAGCTAACTGCTCAGCTGTTGTGTATGGTACGAGGTCGCTCATATCGGGTAGGGGTTCTCTGTGATAAGGATCGAACCAGATGCCTCACCCTGGATATCCGGGCCGCCGGCGACCACAGTCAACAGATCAGTCAACGACACTGTCGCAATCAGCTGGTCTGTGGCGTCGGGGCGGTAGCGATGTATTTCCAGCGTATGATCGTTGTGCAGACAGACTTCGATTTGCTCTGTCGTATCATGTCGCTTGTTGACGAGGACGAAATCAGCCCTCACTACGAGCCTCCTGTGGAGATCGCATGTCCGATTCCGCCAAGCGGATTTCTTCCGCGGCGCATGGTATCTGGACAACTAACTCGTTGTCCTCCACCAAGATTTGTACCAACGGATTCGGGAAGTCTGCTGGCATCGTGCTGCGTATCTGAAGACACCCCTGTACTTCGTGGCTGATCTCCACTTCGCGCTGTCCCCACGTCGTCGGATCGACCAGCATCACCGTTTTCGTCATTTGATCTCTCATTTTCCTCCTCATCAAAATAGAAAGCACGCAGCGGTGCTGTATGGTGGCATTGTTCACACCATACTGCGGAATCTTCATCGTAGATAACGTCCCCTTCGTGCTCGGCGCCGTCGTCAGTTAAGCGAAACTGTGCAGTACCCTCCACAAGGAAATTACTGGCGTTACCACAACGCGGGCACTGGACACCATCCAGACAATTGTCATTGCCGTTGTGATCCATATTTGTCACTCCTCGACGTAGAAGTTCTCTTCGCCTTCGGGGCAGTTTTCCCGCATCAACGCCAGGCAGCGGCGGATGGATTTTTGCGTACGGCCCCCAGAGGTTTCACTGTGTTCGCATCGCGTACACGTAACCTCAACTCCGAGGATCTCTTTGCCTTTGAACGGGACAGTGACGGGTGTGACTTCACATTCCACTTTGTCAGCCACAACTCATCTCCTTTTCGGCTTCCTGCTTTGGCCGTTTCTCCAGACGGATGAAGCCTGGAATCTTCTTTAAGCTCACTGGGCCTCGGTTATCACGCCCGTGCTCACGGGTTCTTTCCGCCGCTCTCACGGCTGCCTCCAGCCCGTTAAACCAAGCGCTCTGGCTGCCGAACAAATTGCCGGCAGTGATGCGGTATTTATTTGCCTGCTCCAGACTTTTCTGGAGCTCCAGAAAATTTGCATTACCTAGCGGTAGTTGCAGCAGTGTTTCTGTGTGATGTGATTCTTCATCTTCCCACGACATACATTACCCAAAATCGATGTGACGACGGCGACCCCCGTCGGGATCTGTATGAGGACGTAGCTGATTCAACTCGTCCTGCAACTCATTGGCGCGAGATTGCAATTCGCGACGCTCGGCACGTAGCTGTTGTAATTCACTGGAAAGCCGACGAGTTTCAATTGCTCGTCGATCACGTTCCAGTCGCCCGCCAATGTGATCAATGTACGCAGCGATCCCGCGGTCAAAATCTTCTCCAGTGGCGAACTGAAACTCTGTAATATGCCTGTCGTGAAACAGGGATTCCCGCGGGAACATCAACGCTTTGTAAGTGCGAAAGAAGAACTCTCCCATCACACGCTCATTGCACTCGTCAAGTAATACCCACTTTTCGACTGCCCATGGACTACCATCGGCAGTCGTTCCACGCGGCACGAGCAACATGTTGTAAGCCCGGGCCTGGTCCGCAAACTTTGACGGTATAACACCGTCGTGTGTAATGGTAGGGTACGCTGGTGGCGGCGGAGGCGGAGGCGGCGGGGGCGCCGCTGGCACGGTAGACGACTCTGTCCGACGCGGACGATACGGTGGCTGATCGTCAATTATTTGCGACAGGCGAGGCGGCTGCTGGTTCTGTTGGTTTGGTCGAAAACCCTCCATCACCTGAGAAGCATGCAATACCAGTTGTTCCCAAGTAGCGAACTCCCGCCATGACGTGGGCTCACCGCCAACAAACTGACGACACGTGTTCACGACCGGGTTGGCCGTCAACACGAGGCTGATCCGCCCGCTATCCGGGTCCACCTGCCGAACAGACCACTGCTCGGTGTGAGTTTGTACAACGTGGTACCCAAATGTGTTGGCCGCGTCTACCAGGTCCAACGTGAGACGGCACATGTGGACTTTATCTGAAACATAGCGCGACACGTCTGGGCCATCCGCCGAGTTGTCGGCTTCAAGGTATTGCATCAGACACGCCACCAGCATCGCAATGAAGTCTTCGTCAGCGTACATTTGCACCGCTCGGTGCCCCGCCGCAATGCACCACCACCGTAAAATTTTGTTGGAACCTGGAAACAATTTGAGAACCTCCCGGCGGCGAGAGGTGTCGATTACCGCCCACCGGGAGGTGTCGTCTGTATGTTCCAACGACAACCGCCCACAGATGTGCGTTGGAAAAGTGCTCGACAACTGTTGGTGCAGTTGTTGAAATAATTGAGCATGCCGGTCTGTGGTTGGTCGTGGAAGTGTCATGGTCTAGTCTACGAAACCTTTCGCGACAGGCAGGAAAGGAACAGGCGTATCTGTCGAAGTCATCGTTTGATACTTCACAGTCAACCGCTTCCCTATGTAATCCTGGTGGTTATCCCAGAAATGTCGCTTCTGCGCGTGTGTACCGGGAGAGGTAACCTCGAACTTGTGCCCGGCATCGGTCACGCATTCAAAGATCGCCATACCGACAGCGCCACCACGACCCTCGCGGCATCCCACCACGGGAAACTCGGCATCTACAAAAGTCTTCATCTTCAGCAGGTCCGTTGACCGATCACCGGGACGGTAACCTGTACGGCCGTGACGAAGCATTGCACCTTCATAGCTGTTATCCAGACACTGCGCCTGAAATGCGACAGCTTCGTCGAGTGACGCCGCCGGGACAGTTTTGGCTAATTGAACGTGTGTACTGCCCTGCGCGTACATGCCCCATTGCAGCCGGTCGAAGCGTTCAACGAACGGCCGCTCAGTGTCGTTGATGTCGTACAGCATGAAACATAGATCTGCAGAACCTGCCTGCTTCTTCCGCACCAACGATCCAATTTTATTCAAGGGTTTGCCGTGGATATACAGCTCGCCATCCAGAATCATCCCGGCATCCATAACTGGAAACAGCTGTTCCTTGATGTGATCGCAACTCACGATCTCTTCACCTTTACGGCTGAACAGCTTGATGTCCATACTGTCGCTAGCAATCGCCAAGCACCGGTGGCCATCAAACTTAGGCTGCACACGGATGTAGTCCGCGTCATTCCAGTCGACTTGGTTGGCGTAGTCTTCGTACTTGTGGGCCAGCATAGGGGCCAGTGCCTTTTTGGCGTCTGACTCCTCTACTGTCAGCCCGTACTGTTTGCGGTCACGCTGCTTGGTATGCTTGGCCGTCGCTTCGGCATAAGCCTGCTCCAACGCTGTGGTCGCATTTTTTTTGCCGGTGTTTTTGCCTTCTTTGATGTGATCTCGCGTGACCTGTTTCTTCCCGCCCTGTTTCCCGTGCTCCACGACGATGACACCGGTCCCGTCGGGTTGCGCTTCAACCCAGATCCGCCATTCCTGTACGGAACCATTTGAAGCGCGTTTGAACAGAGTGGGGTGTTCAACTGTCTTTGTCATCAATCCTCCAGTGTCAAGCAGAGACGGGTGTATTGATCGGCGTGAACTCGCCATGCTGGCTGAGTCTCGCATACGCGTTCTCGTTCTTCAACGCGTCATCCAGGGTCCGAAAGAAGTGGTGTCCCTGATACTTGTCCGTGTCATCTTTCGCGGCACGTACCCAGCCTCGGGCACATTCCCACACATGATCGCGGCCTTTGAAGAAGCTGCAGTGGCCGAAACCACGGCGGTCGTCGGGTAGGCAGGTCCAGCCGAGGTCTTCGGCAAGATCGTTTTCCTCGGCCAGCCTGCTGAGCATACGGCTTTTATGGGGTTCGGCCCAATTGGCGAGGAAGGTTTCTGTTCGTGTTCTCCAGCTCATTCTCTTATCCTGTTTCTTCATCTGTTGGTGCTGCGGCGGAAGAACTTCCGTCCAGCATCGTAACTTCTGCAATTGGCGGCGTTTCATTACGAATGCCCGCTAACTCGTACACGTCGACCCACGTAGCTTCACACGACAGGCATTCGCTCTGCTGTGTAACTTCTCCGTTAAAGTCTGATTGATAGACACTTGTGTGCAAGTCGTCCGATCCGCAGAACGGGCAACGCACACCATGCGTCAAAAGGTATTGTTGTCGATCCGCTGACGTCAGCGTGTTCAATGCTCCGCGGCGTAGCGAAAAGGTGTAATCATCTTCGCCTTCAAACAGAAAGTCCTGCTCCAGGTCAATTTCTGAGTCATGCAGCTCCAGCACGATCTCCCCGTGCTGATCCCGCAGCGTGGCGATCATCTTGGCCTCCTCACGATCGATGCGCACGCCCGCTGTGTAACTGTTGTCGTATGTAACCGTGATCTCCTGATCGCAGTCATCGCCATCGCCTCGAATCATTTGATTCAGGATTGTCCCGGACACGATCCGCGTCTTCTGGAATCTCGACATTTCTACTCCATATCGATAAGACGTCGCTGTGATGTCGATGACCCCGCTGGATACAGCGTGGCTTTGATCCAATCGTTTGGATCTGGTTCTGGAACGCACTCCCGCTTTACAGCACGAGCCGCCAGGTACCCCATCACATTTGCGGGTATTACTGTCTCAGTGCCGAGATCATCATTTTGCCAGATCTCCCGCCACTTTTTGTTGTTCGTAATGTACACCTCACGACCACGACAGCCGACAAGTTTCAATAGCTCACGTTGCACTTCTGTGAGTGTGGGATTCGCACGCAGAACGCGCTTAAACGCTTTCAGTTCTTCACGACTGGAAATCGATTGAAACATCTTGAAGAGCGCTTCACGAGGAACCATCCGCATGTCCACTGTGGTGTGGTTGTTGATTCCCCACATCCTTCCGGGCATGACGAGTCGGCGCGACCAGAACCGTAATTCAGCTACAATTTTGTTGCTGTTTGCCTGGTCCCAGTCCCCCTCGCGTAACTCCCGCAAGATGTTATCACTGATGTCTGTAGCGTTCATCGTGATGTAGTCGTACAACCTCATGGGCGGCGTAGTGTGTGTTGCTACGCTTTTTTCGTACTGATAGTGATCGAGGCCGAGTTCTTCAGGTTCTGGCAGTGTGCGCATCAATGATTCGTACTCGGCTTCCAGCTGTTCCGCCAATCGCAGTTTGTCTGCTCCGGGGTGTACGGAATCCATCTGCATAATACGGTCGCCACACCACGCACCGGCAGAACGGGGCCGGACCACGTAATGTTGCAAAAGACCGCTGCCGACTTTTTCCCATTCCAAGTAGTGACGCTTTTCCGGAGTAGGCGGCTTTCTTCGCGTTCGCGCCAAACAACCATAGGCGTTACTGAGCAGTAGCTGGGAGGCCAACTGATATTTGTTGATAGGGCCAGAAACAGCCGGTGGCTGTCCTTGGGCGCCCATCGCCAGCGACGAGATGTACTCCATCCTGTCCAGGTTGACGAGTAATACCGGGCCGTCAGACATTAGACTGCGGGTTCAACGCATGAGGATCAAGCGGTTGTCCGGTTTCCGGATCGTAAAATCGCAGATTGTCAATTGCGTTGGCGGCCCGCGTCGCGTGGTTGTCGCCTTCCACTTCGGCAGGGTCGTTTGCCCGCATAATGGCACCGCGAGACAACCCCGCAATTAGATCGGCGGCCCAGTTGAGCTCCGTTGTCTGCCGAGGCGCCCAGTGGAACTGGCAGTGATAACCGTTCCGCCGCAGTTCTTTCATCGCTGCCCAGATCGCAAACTGTTTGCGCGGGACGTCCTGAGTCGGCCCCATGGCCCGGTTGCCCCAAGTGGCGATGGTCTGTGAGTCGGTCAGCACATGGACCTGTAGGTGTCCGCGTGTGCGAAGCCGTTCTTTGCCGTGCTGGTTGTCGTACCAAGTAAGGGCCTGAATGTAGGGCATGGACTCTGCGAAGTTCACAGACCCACAATCCATCGCCCCGTAGAAGAAGCGACGAATCGGTATCGGTTGGTTGGTGATCAGTGTCGCGGCCCAGCCGCACGCTCCGTCCCAACCACTACCGGAACCGTCGCCTACCAAGAGCACGTCCCATTGTGGGTTCTGCATCTTGGCGAGAACAGTGTCAAGCGTCCGGTGATCCTGTTGCGGGGCTGGTTCCCGTGTCTGTGCTGTCGGGTGCTCCATTTGTGCCTTCTTTCTTTTGAGCCTCCAACTGGGCCAGTGCCTGCGATTGCTTTGCCATGTAGTCATCGACTTCGCGAAGCATGTTGGTTGCCATGTTGTAAATCAGTCCCAGCGATCGTACGACCTGTTGCCCAGTGTTGACCAATTCAGCCGGGCGTACTGATCCACGCAGCTCGTCGCGAATACCCAGGAACATTGGCGGGAACTTGTTGTTCAGTTCGCCGTAGTTGGGGATGATCGCGACTGATTGCAGTTCGGGAATAGTGTCCAGCAGGTCGTCGGCAAACACTGTCGCCATGGCCTGCACTTCTTCGTTAAAAGGTCGCCGTTTCTGAGTCGTTTCCGACATTGAATATCCTGTCCGTAAAAGTCATGCACTGTGTGGCGGCCAGCGAGTACGCTGGCATCTTCAGCAAGAAGACCACCCAGGGCGTTTCAACAAACAACGCCGGAATAAAGCAGGTCACCATGACCATCCACGGCGTGTGGTGGGAAAAGCAGAAAGGACAACTGACCAGCTCCGCGAGCAGCCGCGGGCAGTAGCGATCAGCCAGTCGCATCCACAGAGGCAAAGGATCTTCCTCTGCATTTTCCGGGATGTGGTCCTCCTCGGGCAGCTCATCGTCCAGATCCTGGAAGAATGCCCGCGGTGTTGCGAAGATCGAACCCTCGAACCAAACGGTATGTACGGCTTTGGCAGCCAGTACCATCACAATGAAGTCAAACCAGTTCATCATCTTCTCTGCAAAAAAGGTGCCCGGGGCAAAGCGCCCCGGACCACAGTATTACGCCCCGTTCCAGCTGTTTAACATCTTGATGCCCAGGGCAGCCATGCCGAGAGCACTGAGCGGTATGATTAGTCCCAGGGCCGGAATAGTGGCCAAAGTCCCAATCACCAGCAGAGGAGGCAGTACCACATTGGGAGCCATCCCAAGTCTCCTTGTATCAACCCAGGATCTCTTCCTCGCCGTAAGGCCAGGATTTCGTCAATCCAGAGTCAGGTTCGTGACCTCGCTCGCGAAGAGCTACGGCCGCAATCGGATAAGGAGGCGAAAGAGGTAACTGCCTAGCGCGGTTACGCTCCAAATCTGACCGGGGCGAAGGGAGCCGCCGCGTGGTTCTACCAGCGGAGACCCTTCGTTCCTGGAAAAGTTTCGCACTCCGACTCAATGAGGGTGTAGCCATACCTGTTCTCTGGTTGAGTTTCAGTGATTGGGCTGGCTATCATACTCCCTCACGACGCCGGCGGGAAGATCCCGCTGGTGTTTCCTGAAGCCAAGGTGGGCAGTATGGTTGCGAAGTTGTCGATGCCGGAACTGGCGAAGACGGTCGATATGATCGTCGCGCCGCAAATTGCAGGACGCCGGCAGTCCAAGCTGGACAGGCTCGTGTATCTCCGGAAACTCGCAGAGTCCGGAGCCATTCATACACTGGAGCCATTCCTTCCGCTGTGCCTGACGCTGCAGGGAAAACCCTACGAGCTGTCAGACCACTTCCCGTTCAGCCCTGTCTTCAAAACGATGATGCCAAGCACGCTCGTGCTGAAGACTGGCCGACAGGTATCCAAATCCACCTCCCTGGCTTCGCACGGGGTGATGTTGGCGAATTGCATTCCCCACTTTCGTACGCTGTACGTCATGCCGCTCTATGAGCAGGTCCGACGTTTCTCAAACAACTATGTGCGGCCTTTCATCGACAGATCGCCGATCAAGACCCTATGGTCGGGGACCAGCACAGAGAACTCCGTGCTGCAGCGATCGTTCAAGAACCTGTCGATCATGCTGTTCTCGTTCGCCCTGCTGGACGCCGACCGCGTCCGCGGTATCTCGGCCGACAAGGTGGCCATCGACGAAGTCCAGGACATGGACCCGGACCACATCCCGATTATTCGCGAAGTGATGTCACACAGTCAGTACGGGCTGTTTCAATTTACTGGAACACCCAAATCACTGGACAACCCGCTTGAAGGGCTGTGGCGACGAAGCAGCCAGGCTGAGTGGTTCATCCCTTGCTTCAGTTGCGGTGAGTGGAACATTCCGACGTTGGAATTTCACTTGGATGAAATGGTCGGACCATACCATGACGACATTTCGGAGCGTTGTCCTGGCGTTGTGTGTCACAAATGCCAGAGACCAATCTTTCCGCGACAAGGACACTGGGTCCATCGGTATCCGCAACGGCGGTGGCAGATGGCGGGCTATCATGTGCCGCAGATCATCATGCCACTGCACTACGGCAAACCTGAAAAATGGCGAGAGCTGTTAGCCAAGCGAGAAGGCTGGGGCAACACCACGCAGGCCACGTTCTACAACGAAGTGATGGGTGAGTCTGTCGACGCGGGACAGAAGCTGATCACCGAAACCGAATTGCGGAAAGCAGCTAATCTCCCGTGGTCGAACAAACCTGACGACCCGGATCCCAAAGTGCTTCGCCAGTTGCCCGGTTACCGCATGCGGATGATGGGCGTTGACTGGGGTGGCGGCGGCGAAGACGGTGTGTCGTTCACCACGCTGGCACTGCTGGGACTCTCCCCGTCTGGTCACGTGGATCTGTTGTGGGGTAAACGCCTCGTCCTGTCTCAGGAACATCTCAGGGAAGCACAGGAAGTGCTGTACTGGATCAAGCGATTTGGCTGTGACCTGATGGCCCACGACTACACCGGAGCCGGTGTTGTGCGAGAGACCGTGATGGTTCAGGCCGGGTTTAACCTCGATCGCGTGATGCCCATCCAGTACGTACGAGCTGCTTCTTCCAATCTGATTCGCTACGTAGAAGCTACGCCACTTCACAACCGTGCACACTATCGGCTCGATAAGACCCGTTCATTGTTGTACACGTTCCAAGCGTTGAAGCTGAACCTGCTCCGTACTTTTGAGTACGACTACGTCAACGATGACAACCCAGGGCTGCTACATGACTTCCTGGCTCTCGTGGAAGAGAAGACAGAAAGCCGACTGGCGGGTGACATTTACACGATCACCCGCAACCCGATGCTGACTGATGACTTTGCCCAGGCAGTGAACATCGGGATCGCGGGGCTGTGGCACGCGAATGATGCTTGGCCCAACTACGCAGAAGCTGCCGCAATCGGTCGAGTAACACAGAGCCAAGTAGCCTCGTTCGGCTCCCGTGACTACGGTTGGAACGAAGACAGCGGTTTCTTCAATAATCGTTAGGCCGAATCAAATCTGTGTGCAGTGCCTCGTTGGTGTGGTCGCGTGTGTGGATGATTAGGTAAACATGCTCCGGGTAGGTCCACTCGATCTTACGAAACTCTGTCACGAAGGCGTCTTTGTCGAACGGTGCCCACGTATCGCATACCCACAACTCAGTCATATTGGCGGATGAGATTTCCTTGAAGCGACTGTCCTGGTGTTCGTCCATCCAGTAAACCAACGGCTGGGCTTTTTGTACTTCTCGGCGGTAAGGGCCTTCTCCAGTGCGTGCCCGTTCCGGGTACAGATGGAACAAGTAGATATCATAAGACGTGATGGCTGTCATTCGCGTGTTTTCCGGTACGGAGAGCAAGTCCACGCCGTTGCGCGGTTGTACAGGCGATAGTGATCCGCCAGCTTGTCGAACAACCGATCTGCTAACCGGTCAAGATAGTATGCCGCAAAAGCCGGGGCATCATCTCGCGTCACCAGCGCAACGCCCTGGTGGTAGAACTCACCCTGTGTATCGATTGTCAGAGCTACCAGCCCATTGTACGCCACTACACCTTCGTCACGCCCTCGCTGTACATCACCTGGCGGACGTTCTCGTTGCCCCAGGAAGACGAATGAACAAGGCAGCCATTCTTCCAGTTGAGTCTGGAACAGAGCGTAAACCTCTTCAATCAAGTCGTTGCCGGCAGCGGTGGTGGTACCAGCTTCTTTATCTGCTTCGCTCGGGTCGCCTGGACCCAGCAGCTCGACGTACACATATCTGGAATCTTCCCGGTTACGCGGGCGCCAGTTACCTCGTCCCATTAGTTGATCTCCATGAAAAGCGGGCCGCAGGAAACCCCGCAGCCCGCTGAGTGTGCGTCGCGATGATTAGTCGTCATCATCGTCGAGGTAATCGTCGTAGTCATCGTCATCGAGGTAATCGTCGTCGAAGTCGTCTTCGTCATCATCGTCTTCGTCATCGATGTACCCGGAAACGGAGAATTCCGGCTCGGGATCAGTTAGGAACGCGTGAGTGTCCTGAATGGTCCTTACTTCGTCGAGCCAGTGCGGCATCTCAATCTCTGCTGTCGTCATCCACATTGTCCTTTTCGGTCGGCTGCCACCAGTCAGGCTTTAGCAGCCAGCCACGTGCGTTGTCACGTGACGGTTCTCCGAGAAGTACACCAGCCTCATCCAGAGCCTTGGTGATCAGCAGGACATCTGGCACCAATCCACAGTCTGATCGTACTGCGGAACAGAACCTGTCCTGCGACAGCCATACAGCTTTTTGCCGAGGTAAATCAACTAACCCGGGATTGCTGACGGTGTCGTAACCTGCCTGTACGAGCGGAAGTGCGCCACGTGCCTGCAGGTCCATGACAGCTGCTTCCACATGGGAAACGGCTGCCGTACTTGTGGGTGTGTGAAGCACACACTTTGCCGCTTCGATCGCGACGGTCCTCGCTCCGAGCGATTTGAACCAGGTAGCCATATCCCGCAACACACACAGTGCCAGATCGCGATCGATCTCTGGCAATGTAAGCTGCTTATCCGACAGGTACTGCAGGTAGTTGGGAATGATGTGCCGCACAGCCCCGTCGGCCAGCTGCAGCGATCCGAGTTCCCGAGTCTGCTCAATCAGGTTGAACTGCTCACGGAGTGCGAGCATTCGACCACCGACACGTGACATGTTGAGCGTCAAATTCTGAATCACAGGGTCATTGACCCATTCAGAGGCCGCAGCCGTACGCTCGAACCGGGTCACTATGGGCCAGGTATGTCCACTGCGTACTTTCTCGACCAAGACCGCCAGGTCATTGTCGTCTGGTACACGTAGAGAAGGACAACCCAACTGTTTCAATGCGTCCGTGCCCATGCTCTGAGCGCCGGCACCTGCCAGCAAGATCGGACGTTGGTTCCTATTTACCGCTGGCGCCACAATGTTGGCGACCACGCAGGCAGCGGTTGCCCAGATCAACTGGGTCTCTTCATTTTTCCGGGCCAATGCCTGCCGAAACCGTAGCGGGATAATTCCGGGCAGCGGTAATGCCGTCGCCGGCGTATTGACAGTAGCGACGACGCCGACTTCCAACTCTTTCACACGACCGTATTTGATGCCGAACGTCGGAAAAGTGAACTGCTGTGCTTCGTCGCACCAACCGACACTGCCGGTCGTCTTCACGTATTCCGGCGGGTGCATTCGCAATGACAGGTCCAGTGCTTTCTTGCCCCATCGAGGGCACAGCTCTGCAACACCGGCACGTGCCTCGTCTCGCAGGAACTTGGTGATCCATGACCGAATCCCGTTGTCCAGTGTCGTGGTGGGGAGCATGAACGGGTAGCGTTCTCCTTTGAAGAACACGTTACCCTGGTAGTAGCTTTTCTGCGGGGTGTTGAGCACACGATCAATCTGCATCGTGAAGTTGCTGATCTGTTTGCCTGTCTCGGTGATCCAGCAACCGTTCTTCTCTGCAACCCACTGATTGTCAAACTGCAGCCGGCAACCGACGCG